>JACCDP010920405.1_pt1 | contig 170619 bp, 168 predicted proteins | sample 7445841 | NCBI WGS metagenome assembly JACCDP01 (sample SAMN15323441, study PRJNA562643) | freshwater metagenome | isolation source: river surface water | place: USA:Blue River Watershed | collected 2017-08-17
GATCGGGATGGGGTCGGGGTGAGGGATGGGATCGGGATGGGGTCGGGGTGAGGGATGGGATCGGGATGGGGTCGGGGGTGACCCGACGCGACACGGCGCGAAGCGCCCCGTCCTGTCGAGTCGGGAACAAACGGGTCAGCAGACCCGATTCCCTTTGAGGGGCTGAAAAATCAATGCGGGTTCAATACGCCTATTTCAGCCATAGGGTCCCCCGCCGGAAGTTTATTATACGGTTCTAGCAGAGTGGGGGTCTGGGACCCACCCCCCTAGACCTACCCCCCTACCTTCTTCGGTAGGTGACGAAGCGCGGAGCCCCCAGACTCGCGCCCCTGCGGAACGGGCGCGAGACTCGAACCGAACACGGGCCCTACCCCTTCCGGTCGGGCGATCAGTACTCCGCTTCGATGAGCTCATCCACGTCGTGCTGGTCGTAGCCCGTGAGAATCTCCGGGCGATAGCGGGAGAGCTTCTCCCGCTTGCAGGTGTCGCAAATCCGGCAGAGCGGGATACCCCGCGCGTCGTGAGCCCACCAAGAGGGCTCGGACGAAGGAAGACCGTACAGGCAGGAATGCTCGCGGTTTCTCATGGTGTGTCTCCTGTGTGTGAGGGTTCAGCAGCCTAGATGGTTTCCCATCGGGAGAGGGCGCGGCGGGAGATGGCCTCGTCCAAGCTTCGAGCGACTTGCTCTTCCGTAGGGCCGCACTCCAGCAAGGATGCCAGCCCCGCCAAGGTCATGACGGATTCGCCGCCTCTAGCCTCAACGGCCAAGGTGAGGTCGTAGCTTTCGAGCGTGGTGGGCTCGATGGAGAGGTAGAGGGTAGCGGTGGGCAGCTTGATGGAGAGCTCCCCCTCGCCTCGAAGGGAGGTGAACTCCCGCAGCGTCATGAGGGTCAGTTTCATCGGTGGGGGGTTCCTTTCTTGGCCCCGCCTCCCAGAATCGAACCGGGGGGTACGCGCACCAGCGCAGGGGGGTGGGTGGGCTATCGTGAGAGGGCTCGCTCGGAGGCTTGCTCCGCGCTGCCCACCCAGCGATCCATGATCCGCTCCCGTAGGTCCGCCTTGATGGCATCGAGGTCATTCTCGACGCCTAGCACGAGGGCCAGACCCGCCACGGTCAGGATGCCCTCGCCGTCCGGGATGTCCATGCCGTCCGCCCATAGACGGCCTTGGACGGTGAGGACATCGGGGCCCTCGTCGTGCTGGGGGGCGATGTCGAGGCGCGCGTCGAGGATGGCGAAGCCGTCCGGGAGCTCGATCTCGAACTCCTCACCGCCCACTGGGGCCTTGCTCAGAACCAACAGAGTCCTGTTCATCGGGTCACTCCTTCCTTCGGTTGCGGCGACGGGGCTGGTCATCCTCGGCCACCCTTCCCGTCGCACTCGTCACAATGACCGGGGTTGCACCCCGGATAGCCGCAGGGCACCCAGCCGGTACGGCGTCCGGGACGCCAGCCGGGGCGTCGGGCGGGCCGGGAGGGGGCGGCACCCGCCACGAGGGCGCGAGCTTCGGCCTCGCGCCCTGCCGGGACCTTCCAGCCCTTGGTGGCCGGGTCCCATCGCCCACCGAGAGACTTGAGAGCCTCCTTGACGGGGTAGGTGTTGCCGGTGATGAGCACGGTCGCATTCTCGGTCATGGTCAGTGTCCTTTCGCGTGGGGCCATCGTGGCCCTTGGGGTTGTTGGGTTTACGTTCGTTGGTCAGCCCGACGAGTCCACCGCATGGACATCGCCGCAATGCTCGCACACCGACGTGTGCCAGCAGCGTCCAGCGTGGTAGAGGCCCCGCGCGCGGGCCTCCGTCGCCGTGATCTCCCGGTAGGAGTGCTCGCCCGTGGGGGACGAGCACTTGAGGGGCTTCGCGCAGCCCTCGCACAAGTGCTCCCCGATATCGTAGCCGGGGCTCGTGCGGTACGTCGGCGCACCGTTGTGTCGCACGAGGTCCTTGCACCCCTCGTGGAGGCGCGAGGAGGCGATCAACTGCTCGATCTCGTCCGCGACCGTCGCGGGGTCGAGGACGAGCGTGCCTTCGCCCGCTGCCCGGACGAGGACGAGAGCATCGTCGTGGCTCATCCCACGGCACCGAGCGAGCTTCCAAGCGAGGTCCTCTCGACCCCTCTTGGCGACGTAGGCCGCGTACTCGGCGGCGCGTTGAGCCTCAGCCGCCCGCTTCTGGGCGGCGGTCTGTCGGGGCTTGCGAATTGTCGTCATGGAAACCCCCTCAGAAGTTGTAGTCGTAGTGTTCGACCTGTCGCCCGACGAGCACTCGGGGACCGCCTCGGGTCTTGGTCCCCGCGACTCCCCAGACCCCGCCCTTACGCAGCGAGATCGTCTGGACCGCCCCGGAGGGGTCGGGCTCGAACGACCACCGCTGGGTCCCTTCGACGTGCGCGGCGTACCCGCCCGTGTAGACGCGAAGGGCGTCCGGGGCTCCGCTGGCGGGCCCGTTCAGCAGCGTCGTCTTGTCCCGCTGCACCTTCGCGGTCTTGCCGCTCTTGCTCACCGCGATGACGCGGTAAGCGCGGACATCGCTCCAGCCCGCGATCGACACGGGCGTACCAACCACCAGATTCGTCGTCATGCTCCGTCTCCCTTTCGTGGGGTCACCGTGACCCTTCGGACCTGCCGCCGGGAGTCGAACCCGGCGTGCGACCTTCGCAGGTGTGATCGTTGAGAAGTCCTACCTATCCTCCGTCCCCCCCGTAGGGGGCATGGCGGGTGGCCGTTTTACTTATGGGAGCGGACCCGCCGCCGCTCCCCTTCACCCACATGGGTGCCGTTGCGAGGGGGGTGGGGACCCCCTCGCACTGGCTGACCGTTGCTCATCGCCGGTACCTATCCTCCTTTCGTTCGTGAGTCCGTTCGTTCAGTCAGTGTCCCGGCACGCCGCGCGGCCCTCGGCCCGCGCAGCCCGCTTCGCGGGGCGGCGCACCGCCGCCTTGGCCCCGCCCCGAAGGGCGCGGTAGGCGCGGGCGTCACCGCCGCGCCCCGCGAGAGCGTAGACGCGGGTCGCGCGCCCGTTGGCGGCACAACCCGTCGCGTCGCAGTCGCCCGCCGCGATGCGGGCGAGACCGTAAGCCTTCATGGTATGCACCGTTCCTTTCTGCCCCACTGGGGCGTTGTTTCATTTCCCTTGCCGCCTCACGCGGCAGGGATCACCGTCGTGCCCTTGTCGGACACCAGCGTGGCCCCGGCGTAGTGGGCCTTGATCGCCGTCCAGAGGGCGGGGCGGGCGCTCGCCGGGACCGTCCACACCTTCGTCGCCGCGTTCCAGCGGCGACCCTCGATTCCCCGCACCGCGAGCACGAACCGCTCGTTGTACGGGGTCTCGACCGCGAGACGCCCAGCCGCCTCGGTGATTCGCACCACGGGCGCGGGCTTGGCCTTCGCGCCCGTGTACGCGCGGCCCCATCGGCGGGCGCGGGCCTTCGCAGCCGCCTCTCGCTTCGCGGCCTCAGCCGCCTGTTCCGCCTCGCGCTTCGCAGCCCGCGCGACGAACTCGTCGCGGCGCTCGACCAGCCGCTGGGCGAGCGCCGTGTACCCGAGCGCGCCGACCGCGTCGGGCACCCACGGGTTCGTCTCCGCCGCGAGGGCGTAGACGTGCAGGAGGAAGTTGCACACCTCCCGCGCGTCCCGCCAGTTGGTCACGGCGTCGTCCGCGACCCCGTTGTTCGCGGCGATCGTCTGCGCCGCGTACCAGTCGGGCGCGGCGGGGACCGACGCGCCGTCGAACCCGGTCACCTTTCGGCACTCGGGCCCGACGAGGCACTCGACGCTGAGAGCGTCGGAGAGTGGCGACCCGCAGCACGCGCAGTGCGTCGCGAGCCCCTTGCACTCGTCCGACCGTCGCCAGTCGCGCCCCTTCGCCACGAGGGGCGCGAGGGCGGTCTTGGCGGCGGCAGCGTAGGAATCAACCCGATACTTCTTGGCCATTGTCGTTGTCCTTTCGTGGCGGCGCGATGCCGCTCCGTTGCGGGGGCCCGTCCCCCTCCACCCCCTAACGGGAAAATTGGGACGGGCTTAGTGAAAATCGACCGAAAAATCGTAAGTGCGCGAAAGGACTAGGGAATCCCCTCTCCTCGCGCGCGGTCCTATTACGGGCGAATCGGCCTGACCGCCTTACGATACGTTACCCTATATCGCCCTACGTTACGATATTTGACGATACGTTACCCTATATCGCCCTACGTTACGATATGTCGCTTCGGCGGATTCCGTAATGTTTTCCATCACTTACGATTTCCGGTCGAATTTCACTAAGGTCGTCCCCGTTTTCCCGTTAGGGGGTGGAGGGGGAGAGAGGGACGGGGGGCGCGGTGGAAATCGACCGAGGGACGGTCGATTGTCACTAAGCCCGACGCTGTTTTCCCGTTAGGGGATGGAGGGGTGCGGCATGGTGCCGCGCCCCGGCGCTCGCGGAGGGCCACGGTGGCCCCACGAAGGAGACTGCTATGACGGACCGCAAGATCGAGATCGCTGCCGCCCTCGCGCGGCTGGAAGCCGCCAAGGCGGCTCACGCGGAAGCGTGCGCGGCGCGCGGGGCGGGGTACCGCCACCGCTGCGCGGAGTCGTGGTACGAAGTGCCGTGCTGCGGCTTCGGGTTCGCGTGCCGCGAGACGCGCGTCTCGCGGCGCTCGCTGCCCGCTGCCGAAAAGTCGCCCGCTGCCCGCGCGGCGCACGCTGCATGGCGCGAGGTGATCGCCGCCAAGGCGGCGTACCGCGCGGCGATTCTGCCCCGCGCGTAGTGCGCGGGGCACACGGGCGCGAACGCGCCACCGCATAGCTGCGCTGCGGTCCACCAAGTAGCGAGCACGTCCCGCGCGACCGGCACGACAAGTGTCGCGTCCCCACACGGCGCGGTGACCTATCGGTGTGGGGGCCCCGCCCCGGCATGGGGATGAGACTTGCGCTCGATGAGCGCCGCGAGGCCGCGCGATCCCGGCCAACGTCCCCGCGCGACCGGCACGCAAGTGCCGCGTCTCCCCACGGCGCGGCGACCTATCGGTGGGGAGGCCCCGCCCCGGCATGGGGCGCGCTCCGCTTCGCGGAGCCTCGATGGGTCCGCAGGAGCCGCAACGCGCGGCAGTCGGTCGGGAGTAGCTACCCCGTGCCTTCCTGCGGACCCACCGGGGCTTCGCGCGTTCGATTCGAGTGGACCCACGCCCCCCGCGCCTTTGCGCGGGTCCGGTTGGATCGCGAGCATGGTGCTCGCGACCGGCCAAGGGGGGATGGAGTGTCGAATGAACGAGTCCGAGTTCGAGGGCAACGTGACGCGCGCGGAGTGCGTCACTGGCGCGAACGCCGCGTTTGCGGCGGCTCGCGCGGCGGTCGAGGCGGCGCGAGCCGCCAAGACCGAGAGCGCGGCCTTGGCCGCGAGGGCGGCGGCGGGCGAGGCCGTCGCCGCCGCTGAGTTCTGGGCGGACTGCTTCATGGATTTGCCCGTGGAGCTCTCGTCCTCGCTGGGGGCGATGGCCCTCGCAGAGGCCGAGGGGGCCTACGAGGAGGTCGTGAACCTCCTCGCGGAGCGCGGACTCCTTGACCGCCGCGAGGAGGAGGCCGAGGAGGCCGAGGTCGCGGCGGCACTCCGGGCGGCGGTCGCGAAGGCCCCGACCGACGAGGAGGTCGAGGCCGCGTGGGCGAAGGCCCTCGCTCTGGGGGAGGGGATGCGCGGCCCCCGAGGGGACGAGAGCCACGAGGCTTTCGTCGAGCGGTTCTGGGCCGCGAACCGATGGGCGGCGGCGCTCCCCGCCGAGGTGCGGGACGCCCTCGCGAACCGCGCCTACTGGGCGCTGGAGCGATTGGAGGACGAACTCGAAGGGTTCATCCACCTCGTTTCCAACGACGAGAACGACCTTGCCTCGCACTCGGCGGGCTGGTGGCTCTCCGAGCGGGACAAGGTCGAATCGGTGGTGTGGGTCCTGCGGGACTCCGCACTCCGAGAGGCCGCGCGGTACCTCGACCGCGCGGCGGGCACCTACGCGACGACTTGGTCGATGATCGAGGTGCCCGCGCTTCCCGCCGAGGTGAACGCGCGGTTCTGCGAGGATCGCGACGGGCTTACGCCCTCGTGGTGGTCGCAGTTCGCGGACTGACCCCCCCGCTCCTAACCCCCTAACCCACACACACAGGAGGTTCTCATGTCGAATGCGATTGATCTGGTCGAGGTGCGCGCCGTGTACGCGGACGCGCGGTTCCACGGGCGCAGCGTCGAGGACGCCATCGACGCGGCGTGGAACTACGTCCGCGTCCGGTACCTCCCCCGCGCCCGCGCCCCGCACGGGGCCGAGGCCGTGGGTCCGATCAACACGGGCGGGCGGCGTAACTACCGCTCGCCGCTGGGCGAGGCGCTCGGAATCATCACCGAGCCCTACGGCCAGCACAGCGCCAAGTGGCGTAGGACGGTGTCCTCGCTTCGGGAGCGCGAGCGAGTGGTGCAGACCCTCGCCCGCGCTCTGGGCGAGGTGGAGTGACGAAACCAACGGAGGGCCACGGTGGCCCCACGAAGGAGTACGCAATGAAGGAACTGAAGTATCTCGGTCAGCGGTTCATGATCGGGGCGCTCGCGGCGGAAGTGTCGCGGCTGTCCAAGGGAGCGAGCCCCGAGGCTCGCGCCGTCCGCCAGATGTGCGCGGACATCCGCGCGCTCGCGCGGGTCGGAGACCCCCTCGCGTACATCTACGGCGAGTCCGACAGCGGTAGCCCGGTGGGTGAGGCGGCGTCCCGCGCGATGGCGGAACGCCGAAAGCTCGCGGAGAGCTCTCACGCGCTCGCGCCCGCCGCGTGCGGGTTGCTCGCGTGCCTACTGGGGGAGAAGGCTTCCGGCCTCCAAAGGGCTTGGGAACTCGCCGTCGCCGCTGAGACGGCCCCCGGCGAGCGGAGTTGCTTCGCGGAGTACCGGCTGGAGGCTCGCATCGAAGCGAGGCTCCTGAAGGCAATCTGAACCCGAAAGGAGGAACGGAACATGGCCATCAGACTGGTGAGCACGCGCCCCGAGGACTGGGGTACGGACGAGCAGCTCGACGGGGACGCCCCCGGTTCGAGCGCGGGCGTGTACTTCACGCCCTGCCCCGGCGGGGTGTTGGAGGTGTACGCGGTACACCTCACGGCGAACGGCGAGGAGGAGGTCGTGACTGACCTCCCCCGCATCGCGCGGTGGCTGGGCTGGTCGCCCGCTACCTTCGAGGCCGAGGCCCTCGCGCACCTCGACGCCGTGGCCGAGGAGGCGGCGGCGGAAGAGGAGGCCGAAGCGGCCTACGACCGGTGGCGGTGACAGCGTAACCCTACTCACTCACACACACAGGAGGTACGACGATGGACAGGGAGTACGAGGGAGAGATCTGGGACATCGACGCGACGGTGATGGCGATGACCTCCGAGGAGCGCGAGGAATTCTTCTCGCACCTCGATAGCGGGCATGAGGCGAGCATCGCCCGCTTGATGGAGGAGGACGACATCCCGTGGACGTGACGGGACCTGTCTCGGCAGGAGAGATCCTCACCTTCGCGGTGTGGGTGATCCTGTGCCTGATCGTAACGGGCGTGGTCGCACGGGGCGACGACGCCAAGGCTTCCGGGGAGCACCCCCCGGCCAACCGAAAGCGAGGAAGCGATGATGAACGGTGATGTGATTCTCCGGGCGGATGGGTCCGACCCGGTGTCGGTGGCCCCCAAGAACGCCCGCAAGGGCTACAGCCTCGCGGAGCTCTATGAGCACACCGCGTCGGGGATGATCGAGATCGTTCCGACCCGCATCGCGGGTCTGATCCTCGTCTGCGACGAGGAGGGGCAGCTTAACGAGAAGCCGGTGAACTTCCGCGCGTCGTTTCTCGCGGGCCAGCCCATCGTGGGCGACGTGCTCGTGTGCAGCGATAGTCATGTCAAGTGACGGCCCCAATGCCGGGGGCACGAAGCCTTACCCCTTCGATGGGGCAGGGCTTCGTGCCCCCGGCTTTTTTTCGTTTCGGGCTTCTTCGGCCCCTTAGGGCGTAAGGGTGGAGGAGGAGTGTGATTCGATGAACAAGCTACCGAAGCTGTGGAAGGCCACCGTCATCTACGAGGTGTATGTGCTGGCCCACGACCCTGCCGAAGCCGTGGACTACGCTCGGTTGAGCTCCGACTGTTACGAGGACATCCAGCACACGTCCAAGGGGGTCGCCGTGCGGGTGCGCCAAGGTGACGTACCGAAGAAAGACCTCGACACCCTCCCGTGGATCGCCGTCGATGTGAAGAACCCGGACCACAGGGAGGACCTCACCGTGGCCGAGTGGCTGGAACGCATCAAGAAGGAGGAAGTATGACCGCCAAGCTGTATCGAGTTCACATCACGACCGACGTGTACGTCGTGGCCGAGAGCGAGCGAGACGCCGAGGAGTACGCCCTGCAAGAGCCCGATGTCGCGGACGATGCGATGGAGACGGCGATGGCCGTCGCGTCCGTGGTGACGGTGAAGGGACTGAGCCGGGACGAGGAGACATCCCTCCCTTGGGTCCACGACGACCTAGAGGGCGATGAGTATCGCGACCGCACGGTGAAGGCTTGGGCCGAGCTCAACGACGAGGCTGCGGCCCAAGCCAAGCGCGAAGCAGAGTTCAACGCCAAGCAACTCAAGCTTCCGGGGACGTGACCGATGCCCAACATCCGTAAGGGCCTCGTTCCTAGTGGCACCCGTAGCCTTGGGGGCGATGCGGGGTGCGGCCCTGCCCTTCTTCGGCGCTCGTCGGATTACCAAGACCTCAGCGGCAAGGGTGACCCGTTCACGCCGGGAGACCTCATCTCCCTCGCCGTTCTATACGCGCGGGCACACGACCCCCGAAACGAGGAGTCCCTGTCCTTCTACCGGGACGCCTATCTCGCCGTGTGCAAGGGGCTGGACATCCCTCCCGTCAACGAGCTCACGCAGACCTTGGGCATCGACCCCCAGCCCGAAAGAGAGGAACCGGGGTCGGGGGACTTCTTCCGCCTCGCGGGCATTAGGAGGTTCCTCTGGGCGAGGGCCCATATGATCGGCCTTCAAGACCCGTGGGGCCATGTGATGGAGGGGGACATCTGGGGCCTTCGCAGGTTCGATGAGGTGCAGCCCCAGTACCATTCCGTGAAGCGGGGTATCGCCGCCTACGTTGAAGCGGTCAACCAACTGCCGGGGGCGTTGGAGCACATCGACAACGCCCTGTGCGCCCTGCTGTTCTGGGACACCAAGGAACGGTCCGTCACCTACGAGGACCTCCGCACCAAGCACGGAATGCCCAAGACCCCTGAGTGGGAGTTCTGACCGTTTCCCCGCCTATCCTCGTCGCACCGATAGCGGCCCTGTCTCGGTAGCGGTGGTTTCTGCCGCTTCCCACCGCGCACTCCACCCCGAAGCAGAGCGGCGTCAGGGGAGAGGCCGAACGGGGACCGCCTTACCTGAACAGACAAGGGACTGACGACATGAACCCGAGAATCACACCGGAACAGACCAAGGCATGGTCCTCCCTCCCTACGAAGAGTCGGACGTACATTTTGGAGGGCGTCAGCTCTTACGGGAACATGGACGAGGACGATTGGTACGAGGTGGTAGATTCCCTCGCCCTCAAAGACCTCCAGTCGGTCGTTAATCTGATGGCCAAGTACGGCCTCCCGGCTAAAGAGGTGCTCGAATCTCTTCGAGGAGCGGAGACTATGAAGAAGAAGTCCAGCGAGCACGACGCCGGTAGCGACGGCAACTACATGACGAAGCAGAACCTCTGGTTGCTGCACCGAATGAGTCAGATGCTCTACAAGGGCATCCCTCATGGAATGCTTCTGCCTGACTGGGCTGAGTCGAAGATCAACAGCGCCGCCGAGCACATCAAGTCCGTCGCGGGCTGGGCGATGTACGAGTCTCACGGGGACGACCTTCATCCCCCGCCGGAAGAGAACCCGATTCACCTTGGCGAACGTCACCTCCGTGCGGGGCTCATTCGTCTGGCCCACTCGAAGCCGGAACTCCGTCCGCACCTGCTGCCCCTTCTTCGGGAGGCGAGTCTCGACAAGACCGCCCTGAAGGTGAAGGAGATGAAGCGGCTGCTGGACGACCCCCGAAAGCAGTTCGGCGTTCTCACGGCGCAACTCGGCGGGGTGGGGTCGGGCGTGAACACCCGCGCGAACGAGGACCTCGTGCGTGACCTTCAGAAGCTCGGGTACAACAAGTTCGTCCCGCTGAAGGCGTCTTGGGAGGGCTTGGGCGAGAAGTCGTTCCTCGTTCCCGACATGAGCTTTCGTGACGCCATCGCCCTTGGGAAGAAGTACAAGCAGCAAGCGGTCATCTACAAGGACCCCTCGGGCACGCTGGGCGTGTACTACCCTGCGGAGGGAATGGTCGAGGTCGCGGCTGACCCGAAGGGAGACATCGCAGCGGACATCGCCACGGACAAGAGCCAGTACTCGAAGGCTCGCGGGCTCTCGTTCTCGTTCGGCGTTCTGTGGGGACAGAAGATGCCTTGGAGCATGAGCCGCCCGGTCACCCAAGCGGACCTTCAAGAGATGATGGCTTCGGGTCAACTGAGTGTCTGATGCCCCGCCCCCTCGAGACCTACTACCATTGCACCTACGCGCGAAACCGAGTGGGTCGAAGATGAAGAGTTCGACCTCGGCGGGTACCAATCGCTTCTCGGGCCGTACCAGAGCCCTTTGATGCCGAAGAAGGATTAGATGAAAAAAAACGCCCCCCTAGCCCTGTACGGGCTAGGGGGGCGTTGTTCGTTCAGGCGTCACCGATGGGGCGAGACAGCATCTCTGCGAGCCCATCAAGAGCACGCTCCCGGAGATCCTCGGGAGGGCGTTCGGCCTTGGTGTCAAAGGGAACTTTCACGGGAAGCGCGGTCACCTCCAACTGCGTCCCGCCCCGCGCGGTGTACACCCGATGGAAGGGAGACACCGCAGGGGAGCGGGGAACCGCGAGGTAAGCGTCCAGCTTGGCTCGGTCCTGAGCCTCGTTCGAGGCACGCGCCCGATCACGCTGGGCGCGATTGCGCTTGCGCCGACTCATACTCGCGCCCCCTTTCACTTGGTCACGTCCGTCACGCCGGGAAGCGTCTTGAGAGAAACGCGCGGCGTGTTCTCAACGAGGGTCGTGACCGTGGCGACGTGCGATTGCACTCTCGGCGGGAACGTCGCGAGGAAGCGGGGGTCGGGCTTTCGCAGCTTCAGTTCGACCTCGTAGACGGTGTTGAAGAGCTCACCGAGCGCGGCGCGCTCCCCCTCGACCGTCACGCCCTTATTGAGCTTCAGCGAAGGGGCGGGCACCACCACCTTGCACTGGGTAAGCCCTTCGCCGTCGGTGATCACCGACACGGGAAGGTCCCCGGAGACCTGAGACAACGCCGCGTTCCGCATCTCCCGCTTGAAGGGTTCGAGGGCGCTCTCGCACCGCTCGATGAGATCCCAGAGCGCAGCAGCGGCAGCGACCTTCGCGCTCACCTTCGCGGCGGGGTCGTTCAGCACAGAGACCTGAGAGGTGATGTCGATGTGGTTCATGATCGGTGTCCTTTCGCGTGGGGCCCTTCATGGGCCTCGGTTAGCTGCACGATGCAGCGGTGACCGTCGCGGGACTCGAACCCGCGTCCTACCTCGGCGCGATGACGGCACGCACGAGGGAGTTTCCAGACGCCCGTAGCGGGAGGAATCGCATGGGCACGGTCGAGGGGGGAAAGGGGCGAGGGGCGAAACCCCCGCCCCGCACGGCTCACGCCGTGGTCAGCACCTCCCCCGCGTGGTAGATGCCCAGTCCCGCCTTGTAGCGGACCGCGTCCCCGACCTTGATCGGGCGACCGCTCACCGCGCACACGCCGTCGTGCCGCGCCTTCATCGTGAGCCCTCCGGGGTCGGAGGTCGCGGCGCGCGGAGCCTCCGGGGCGTTCGCCGTGCTCACCGCCTCGTCCAGCTTCGCCACGCTGGGCTTCACGGGCTCCGGGGTCGCCGGGGTATCCGTCGTGAGCTTGCTCGCGAGAAGGGCGAGGGTGCTGGCCTTCGCGTTGCGGCACCAGCCCGCGAGCGCGCACTTGCCGCACTCGCTGGCCTTGGCCGACCAAGCGCCGAAGCACTCCGTGGACTCCACGGCCATCGCGCGGATGTCGTCGTCCGCGAGCCACTCAGGGATGTCCACCGCAGGGGCGGCGGGCGCGTTCGCCACCTTCAGGCGGCGCTTCGGGGCGGGTGCGGCAGCTTCGAGCCGCGCGGCTCGAAGCTTGGCCGAGGCGTCAACCTCGGTGAGCACCTCTCCCCGCGCCTCGGAGGCGGGCTCCTCGGCCCGCGAGAACTCGCCGGGGGAGAAGGAGGGGGTAGCCGCATCCTCGCGGGCGACGGGCGGGAGGGGGGCCCCCGCCGCGACAGCGCGGCCCGCTTCGGTGATCGAGTACATCCCGCGACCGGGCTGGAACATCAACCCCCGGAGCTTCAGATCGCGGCACGCGCCGTTGAGTTGCCCAGCCGTGCATCCGGCGGCTTTGACGAGGGCATCGAGCTCCTTTCCGGGGCGCGGAGAGGTTTCGACGAGGGCGTTGAGCAGAGTCGTGCGGGCGATATTGATCGTGGTCATGGTCTTGTCCTTTCGTGGAACCTTGTTGGGTCTCAGTGGAATCGAGAGCCCCCCGATTACGCTCGGAGAGCTTAGAGAAACGGCCCGGAGGCCCCCGCCTTGGAGCCTCACGGAGAGGCCAGCGGGTCGCGGCTGATGTGCGAGGTATCGCCCTCGTCAACCGCACCGCCCTTCAGGTGGGGGTCAACGAGGCGCTTCACCGCCTCGCGAGTGTCCTCGTTCGGGCACCCCGCGAGCACGTCCGAGAGGCCCGCGCGAATCACCTTCGCGGCGTCCTTCCCCCCGTAAAAGGTGGACTCCACCGAGATGGCGTCCATCCAGTTCGAGACCGTTCGGTGGCCGAAGTCCATGAACACTTCGTCCTTCTCGACCGCGTCGCGGATCGCGGTCGTCGCCCTCATCACCGTGGGGATGAGGTCGGGGAACCGCGCGGCGAGGCTGGGGTACTTCGCGCGGAGGATGGGCTCCTCATCGCGGATGTCCATGTTCGAGAAGGTCACCTTGAAGGTGAACCGATCCAACACGGAGGTGTCGGTGGGCGTCGCGGTGTAGCGACCGGAGGTGTCGCCCCCGCCCGCCGTGTTCGCGGTCGCGACCACGAGCGTTCCGGGGAGCACCTTGTGCATCCCGTTCGCGGCGGGCACGCGCCCGCCCAGCGAGTCGAGAATCGCGCGCAGGGGCTCCTGCTGAGCCCTCGTCGCGCGGTCGATGTCCGACAGGACGATCAGGTACGGGACGACCTTGCCGTCCGCCGTGCGGTAGCCGTCGCGGAGGGCCTTCAGCAGCGGCCCCTCCTCCCAGTAGGTCCCGTCGGGACCCAGAGCGCGGGTGGCCAACCACCCCTGGATGTCGGCATCCGGGGTGATGTTGAACACCTTCGCGGGACGCCGCGTCCGCGCGCTGATCGCGCAGAACACGGCGTCCTTCCCCGTGCCCGGAGGCCCCCACACCCACAGGGGCTTGGAGTTGCCCGCAGCCACGCGCGCCGCGACGCTACGGACCGCCGCCGCGAGCTTCCCGTGCGCGGGCACCGCATACGCGGCGGGCAGCGGGAGGCACTCATCGGCGGGCACGTCGAGGTTCACGGGCATGGGGATGCCCGCGAACTTCGCCGTGACCCCCTTGGAGGGGTCGAAGGCCGCGCGCTTGCGGCCCTTCGCCGCCGCCTCGTGGGCGGCGAGGAGCGCGGGGGAGGCAACCTCCCCCCCGTACTCGTCCTCGTTGAGGCCGTGCGCCTCGAGGACGTGAGGCGCGAGATAGTGCGCCTCGAAACCGCAAATGTTGCACTTGATCGTCATCGACATCTCTCCTTCGTGGGGCCGTCATGGCCCTCTGTGGGGTTGTGGGTTGAGTGAGTTACGCCCGCGCGGCGGTCAGCTGACCGCCAGCCCCTTGCACCCGACGGGCTGGCCGTCGGGGCCCCGCACGAGCTCTCCGGGGGAGAGCACGTCCACGCGGTGGGGCACCGCCGTGCGCACGAGGGCGGACACGATGAACAGCGTGCCCGCCTCGGGCGCGGGGAGGCCGACCACCTCCCCGAAGGTGGTGCGGTAGAGGGCGATGCCCTCCACCTCCCCGACCTCGACGGCGGTGCTCGCGCACCGCGCCACCGTCCCGCTGGGGGCGATGGCGCGGACGCTCCCGTCCTTGAGGACGGCGTTGATCGTGTGCGGGGTCAGGTTGATGATCGTCATAGCAGTCTCCTTCGTGCGTGCGGCAGGGAGCCGCGATCCGCGCCCATCGCGAACCGCTCAGCCCCCCTCCACCCCCTAACGGGAAAACGGCGTCGGGCTTAGTAACAATCGACCGTCCCCCGGTCGATTGTCACCGTCGCCGCCTCGCCCTTCCCCCTTCACCCCCTAACGGGAAAACGGCGTCGGGCTTAGTAACAATCGACCGAAAATCGTAAGTGCGCGAAAACACTGGTGAATTCGTCGGTACGATTTTTGCTACGCACGGGCGCGGTCAGATTTCCGGGGCGGGGAACCCGCTCGACGATACGTTACCCTACGTTACGATATCCGGCGATACGTTACGATATCCGACGATACGTTACCCTACGTTACGTTACGCCGACGAAATCGTCCGACCCCCCGAACGAATTTCACTAAGCCCGTCCCAATTTTCCCGTTAGGGGGTGAAGGGAGAGAACGATGACGAAGGAACTGACGATGCCGGGGTCCCGCGTGCGCGAGACGCACGCCTCGACCGTGCTCTCGATCGTGGGGCGCGACCGGATGATTCCGGTCGTGTCTCAAGGGACCGGCTTTTCGATGCGCGGTCCCTTCGGATGGCGAACCGTGGCCTCGCGGTTCGCCAAGGGGGAGCGCGACACCGCGCGCCTCGCGGACGCGACCGGGTACGAGGCGGGCGCGCCCGCCGCGATCAACATCGCGGAGTGCGGCGATGAGGTGCCGCGCCGAACCTACCTCGCCCTCATCGGCGGGGCGAGCCACGAGGCGTTCCACCGCCTCTACTCGCAACAGGGCGCGCTCGACGCGCGGACCATCGGCGCGGCGATTGCGCCCGCTATCGCCCACCCCGGCATCGACTGGGCGAAGCGGGCCCGCTTGGTTCTCGATCTACAGAACGTGATCGAGGACATCTACATCGAGCGGCTGGGGTGCGAGGAGTTCCCCGGCGTCCGCACCAAGCTCACCGACCTCGCGGACTTCATCGTCCGCCAAGAGGCGGATTCTCGCGCGAAGGTGGGCGACCCGCCCGCGACGGTGGTTCAGGCCGTGTTCGTCGCGTGGCGCGACCTCGGCCTCGGATACAACACCCCGACGCTGCGCGACAACCTCGCGCGCCTCGCCCGCGAGTGCCCGAAGGGGCTCGATATGCTGCGCCCCGGCGGTGCGCTGCACGGGGTGTTCACCCGGTCGATCCCGGACGTGAGCACCCCCGCCGCGCGCGAAGCGGCGAAGCGTGCGCTCCTCGACGGAGTTTCCCTGCGCCTCGCCCTCGAAGCGGTCATCGCCCTCGAAGGCGCGGCGAGCGGGGATCAGGGCGACGGCGGCGAGAACGGAAAGCCCCAGCCCGGTGACGGGAAGCCCCAACCCGGTAAGGGGAAGGGCGACGGCCAACCCCAGCCCGGTGACGGGAAGGGGAAGGGCGAGGGGAAGGGCGACGGCCAGCCCCAGCCCGGTGACGGCCAGCCCCAGCCCGGCGAGGGGAAGGGGAAGGGGAAGGACGGCGAGAAGGGCGAGGGGAAGGGCGGGACCCCTTCCAACGGCAAGCCCGACGCGAAGGGGGACTCCAACGCGGAGGGCGGCGAGAACGGGGGCGAGAGCGGCGAGGGAGAGAACTCCCGCGACGACGGCGAGGGGAAGGGCGAGGGAGCGGGCGGCGGCGAGGGTACGAACCCCGCGACCGCCAAGGACTTCCTCGACGGACACTCGAAGGACGGCAAGGGGGCGCTGGACTCGAACAGCGCCCTCGAAGCGGCGGCGAAGGATGAGCGCAAGTCGGACCCGAACGACTACACCTCCCCGCTGCCCTACCGCCCCTACAGCACCGCGCAAGACGAAATCGCGCCCGTGCGCGCCGCGAAGGAAAACGCGAAGGGCTTCGAAAAGCTGAAGGCCGAAACCCGCAAGGGTACCGCGTACCTGCGGACGCGCCTCGCGGTGCTGTTTCGCGCGCTGGAAAACAGCGGCGTCGAGCACGGGGTCCGCAAGGGACCGGCCCTCTCGGGCCGGATGCTCGTGGACTCCTACTGCGAGATGCAGGGCGGCGCGATGCCGACGCGCGCCTACATGGACCGCACCCCTGCGGTGGACATGAGCATCGCGGCGGCGCTGGTGATCGACGAGAGCGCGTCGATGAAGGACAAGCTCCGCGAGACCTGCGCGGGAGCGTACACGCTGATGGACGCGCTCGACAGCGTAGGGGCGAAGTCGCTCGCGGTCGGATTCCGAACCAAGAGCTACGACGCCTCGTACTACACGAACGACTACAGCGGCATCGCAGGGTGTCACCGCACGCACGCCGTGTACTACGACCTGTTCAAGTCGTGGGACGAGAGCTTCAAGGTGGCGGCTCCGCGCCTCCGAGAGATCAAGGCGGCGGGCGGTACCCCGATGGCCGACGGTATCGAGTTCGCCCTGCGGGAACTGAGCGCCCGCGCGGAAGGGCATCGCATCCTGTTCGTCCTCACGGACGGCGAGCCCGATGGCCAGCACAAGCGGGTGATTCCGACGCAGCTTCAGCGGGCGGCGGATGCCGGGGTGCTGGTGGTGGGAGTGGGCCTCGGTCGCGGCTCCGAAGGGGTCACCAAGCGGTTCCCCGATTCGGTGTACGCCGACGACCTGACCGCGCTCCCCGCCCTGCTGGTCAAGAAGCTGGAGGAGCTCATCCGCACCCGCGCTACGGGTGCGAAGCGGGGTCGCGCGGTTCGCGCGGCGTGACCCGACCTAGCCCGAATGGTTCGCTCCCGGTGCGCCGGTTGAGCGGCGAGGTTCGACTCCTCGCACGGGCCCCAACCTTCGAGGGGGCGTAACCCCCCTTGCTTTCACTCACACTCACAGGAGGTACGACAATGGAAGTGCAAGTTTGCTACGCTGAGAATGGCCGGGGACAGTGGCTCGACATCGAGACCGGCTTCGGTCTCCCGACCTCGGAGTACCCGGACGAGGTGATGGGGGTCGCGAACAAGCTCGCCGGGAAGCTCCCGGAGGGCATCACGGGCCTCCGAATCCTCACCTCGAAGGAGGTGTGGAGCTTCCACGTTCACCCGACGTGGGGAATGGTCCCGCGCCTCGTGGACGACGGCGGCGAAGTCCGCGAAGTGTGGCCCACGCTCGCCCAGCTAGGCGGGAAGCCGTGGGTCGTGCAGCACGTCCTCCCGGACGGGCACACGCTCCCCATGTGCTACGTCGAGCCCGCCTCGGGCTTCACGATGGGGGACGAGGAGTCCTCCACCCGCCGAAAGGTGGACGTGCCGGGAGGGTTCATGGCCCAGACCCCCACGACCGTGCGCCAGTGGAACTGGTTCGCTGCGGCGACGGGCAAGGCTTACAAGCCCGGAAGCGTCGTGGACAAAACCGGCTCGACCTTGGACCTCAACGATCACCCCGTGACGGAGGTGAGCTACTGGGATGCGGTCGAGTTCGCCAAGTGGGCGGGCGTCGGACTCCCCACGGAGGAGGAGTGGGAGCACGCCGCGCGAGGGAACGACGGGCGCAAGTTCCCGTGGGGCAACGATACGCCCACGGACGACCTGTGCTGGTCGTCCATCCACACGCAGAAGGAGCGCACGGCTCCGTGCCTGAACCCAGACGGAAGCCCCACCCGACCGAAGGGCGCGAGCCCCTACGGGCTGCTCGACATGAGCGGCAACGTCTGGGAGTGGACCTCGACGGTTCACAAGTGAGGGGGGCTGGGATGCCCACTAACCCTCGCGACCTACGGGGCTGGTTCTTTGTGATTCGCGGCGGGACGTGGATTCTGTCGGTGCCCTTCCGACGAATTCTGTTCCAGATCGAGTGCGCGAACGAGGACGCGCGCTCGGTGAGCTTTCGCACGCACCTCGCAAGCAGACGACCCCTCAACAAAGGAGAGACAACATGAGCACCAAGGAGATTCAGAGCAGCCTGTTCGCCACCGCGCAAGCCTACCAGTGCGCGGCTCTCGTGGAGTACCTGTCGGCGCGGAACCCCCGCGCGACTGGGTTCCACGCCCTCGCGGCTCGGAGGATGGCCGACAGGGCGTGGTCGGGCTTTCGGAGCCTCGCCACGGACGACACGCTGGACTACCAGCAGGTGTTCGACACGCTGGACGGCGTGGCGGACTGCGCGGAGAGCGCAGGACGCATCCTCACATCCTACGTCACGCAGTCCAATGACTAGGGCCCAAACTTGGGCGCGAGAGGTTCTCGCGTCTCAACCCCATGTCGCCACCGTGCGGCTGGGCCTCGCGTATCACGAGCTCACAGGCAATGTGTCCGTCTGGATCGACCTGATCCACCATGACGGATGGCACGAAGCCGCGAGCTCAACGGCACCCCTGCTCTCCATCCCCCTCGACGTTCAGGAGGACGTTCGCGCGAGCCTCCATACGGGCGGCTCCGTGGACTTCACGAGAGATCAAACCCGAACGAAGGAGACAGGAACATGAGCACACCCCAGCTTCAGTTCGCCACTCGCATTCTGAACCAACCGACGATCATCATACGCGGAGGATGCTCCCGTACCACAGACCCGAGGTCTACTTGGTCCACTTACTCAGGGGTGCTGACCATACAAAACCGTGTGACGGGGTTTCGTACCTCGCTTTCCGCAAGGGGGCCGCGATGAAATCAGCTAACCCCCCGCACGAAGCGACCCTTCGCAGTCATAGCTTCAGCAACAACCCCCGCGAAGTCCCCACCCGGTTTCGCAAGGAAGTCACCTACCGCAATACCACCGTGGGCTTTCGCACCTGCGTGCGGTGCCGAACGCCCAGACCCCAATGAAAGGAGACCATGAAAGACCGCACTTACCCTCCCGTCAGAGGGGCGACCTATGGGCACCTGTACGCCCATGACTTTCGGGCAGCGTATGGGACTAGCTTCCTGCGCTCGAACGAAATCCCCAGCTTGGGATTTCGCACCATCCTCGCCGCGAGGGCACCGCGATGAGCCCCGATCACGAGGTCTTCCATCCAAGGCCCGTATCCATTCGAGGCGGGTCTTGGATGGAGTGCTACACGCCGTACTTCGTCGGGAACCGCGTTGGCTCGACGTTCTGGATTCAGAACCTCGCCCAATGGTGCGGGTTCCGCACCCGCCTCTCCGCGAGAGCGAATCAATCTCGCCACACCACGGAGGTGACGAATGAAGTCTAGTGACATCGCCCTTCGAGGCGGGTCTTACCGGGTTAAAGACCCCCCGCGTACCCAAGCCCCTACGGGCCTCTCGTGCCCCGCTCACACGGCCTTCCTCCATGACCTCGGGTTCCGTACCAACATCACCGGAAGGAGACTGCGATGACCGACAGCCTCAAAAGCGCCCACCAGTTCAAGGGAGGGAGCTGGACTAACTCCGACCCCGGCTGGGTGAACCTCATCCGCGCCGCGCGCTTGCTGGCGCAAATGAACCTCCATGACCTCGGGTTCCGCACCTCCCTCGCCGGAAGGAGACCTCGATGACCGTCCAGTGCAGCCCCGCGCTCGGGGCGTGCTTCATGCTCCCGTTGAATCCCAAGAGCACTCCCCGGATCGAAAGGGAGCTCTCGTACCGCAAGGAAGTCCTCGGGTTCCGTACATCCCTCGCCGGGAGATCGCCCCTCAATAGGGAGGAGCGATGAGGCTGTTCTCTCTCTGCTGCGGAGGAAGCCTACTGCTGTGCGAGAGTTCCGGCGGGCGATGCCAAAGCCACCTCACGGGGATTCAGTTTCCCGACGTAGGTTTCCGCACCCGCCTTTCCGCGAGAACGACCCCCCACGCCCTTTCCACACCACGGAGGTGACAAATGAATTCTGAGGCCATCGCCCTTCGAGGCGGATCTCACCGAGCTAACGACCCCCTGCGTTTCCGAACGTCTGTGGGCCTCGTGTGCTCCGCGCACAAGTCCACCGTCCCTTGCCTCGGGTTCCGTACTCTTCTCTCATGGAGGAATGCACGATGACATCAGCTAACCCCCCGCGAGAAGTCACCCTTCGCAGCTTCAGCTTTTGCAACCACCCTCGGGAGGTTCCCGTCCGGTTTCGCAAGGAGGTCGCCTACCGCAATACCACGCTGGGCTTTCGCACCTGTGCCCGGTGCCGAACATCCCGAACCCAATGAAGGAGTCCACGATGAGCCCCGACCGGATAACGGTGACGCGGAAAGATGTGTACGAGGTGCATCTCTTTCATGGAGGATGCTGGGATGACGGAGACCCCCAAGAGCTCCACGCCCCCCGCCATCACTACGACCCAGCAACCTATCGAGAACTCGCACTCGGGTTCCGTACCGCCCTCGCCGGAAGGACGCCCCGGTGAGGACTCGAACGCGCATCGCGCGAATACTGGCACTGGGCGCGACCATAGGAGCCGCTACGCGCTTCTACGAGGCCCCCTACGACCCGTCCCTGTTCTGGAACCTCGTCGCCCTCGGGCTCATCTCGTTCTACGTCGTGTCCCGGTACCGGCACGAAGAAGACCCCATCTCCTACCGAGAGGCCATCTCCGTCTACCTGTCCCTCCCCGCCGCCGGAATGTCCTACTACCACGACCCCAACGCTCTCACCGGGCTGTGGATCGTTGCTTCGGCCCTCTGGGCCATCACCACTTACATCGCTCGGGACCTTGGCCGAATCGACTAGCCCTCGGACAACGCCGAACGAACCTCGGCAAGCACCCGCTGACCCCAGTCCTCTTCTGCCCCCGCCAAAGCCAGCGCCTCACGACGAGTGCGCCCCGCGTAGAGGGAAGAGAGAAAGACCTCCACTCGGTCCCGCTCGTCACCCTCTCCGTACAGCCCCACCAACAGGTCCCTCAACTCCACCGACCCGCTACCCGAAGAAGAACCCGCCCCTAGTGGTAGCTCCCCGTTATCCGTCACCGTCTCCCGTCCCGCCCTCGTTCTCTCTCGACGTAGGTGGTTCGAGAGCACGCAACGAATGACAATGTGGACGTAGTGACCGAACGAAGACTTCTTCGCATCCCACGGACACCGCCCTCGGTTGCGTGCGAGTAGCCCCCGGTAGACTTCTTGAAGGAACTCCTCGGGGTCGATGCCCTCCCGAAGAAGGGTCCCGGTGAACCCACCGGAGTAGAACAACTTCTGGACCTCGTGACCTCGAAGGGCAAGGTCGATCCCCAAGGCCGTCCCTCCCACACCCCCGTTCATTCTTCGGGACATCCCCTCCAGCATCACCCGCAGGGGAAGAGACGGATTGCCGGGAAGGACCCTCACGCGAGGAGATAGCCCTTCGCGTCGAGACCTCCGTCCCGCCCTCGCGGGTACGGTATCGACGCACCAGTTGAACCACACGGGAACGATTCCCCCCACCCCGATTACTTCGCGCATTTTTTCTCCCGATTTCGTTGCGGGTTTAACTACGGGCGAGATTTCAGCCCCTCGGCCTCGCCATCGGCCCCTTCGGGGCAAGGGCGAGGCCCCTCATCCTTCACGGATTCCCCCCGACCCTCACTCCCTTCACGGACTCCCCCTCACTCCTCACGGATTCCCTTCACGGATTCCTCCCCGACCCTCACCCATCACCGACCCTCACCCGTCATCCTTCCCCTACTACGAACGCTCTCCCTCTACCAAACATCTTTCCTCGTTTCCGACCCCATCAAATTCCCGGTCTTCCCCCCTCCCATAGATGCTGTTCCCAGTCACTTTCTCTCACGGGGTTGGAGGCGGGTTCTAGGGGGCGTTACCGGCTCTCTACCCCTCTCTCATCCCCAACCGTTCCGTTCAATATAATAACCGGCGTTTCGACCGGAGGGAAAAAATCCTTGCCCACCTACACCTATCAGTGCCAGAAGTGCAACTCTCAGTACGAGCGGGTGCAACGGATCACGGACGCACCCGACACGACGTGTCCGGTATCGGTGAGTGATCCGGGGGGTACGAGCGTATGTGGGGGTGCCGTTCGACGGGTGATTGTTCCGTCTACGGGCGGGGGCTTCTTGCTCAAGGGCGGGGGCTGGTACCGGGACGGATACTGACGGAGGGGGTTCCGTCAATCAGCGTCGGCGGTATCGAGCAGCGACTCGAAGGGGCGAGGGCTGTAGGGGGGACGAGGGCATCATTCCCTCGGAGGTACCGCGAGGCACCTTGAAGGTAGCGCGGTAGGGGGTTTCCATGCGAGCGTCGTAGCTCAGGTCACTGAGGGCTCGATCTTGGTCATACTCAACGGTAGCGAGGACGGGGGCGTTGAGCAGGTCCGAGATTTCCTTGGCGAGGGGCTGTAGGGCCTTCTTGAATTCGATCTGGTAGTTGGGCGGTCCCAAGTAATCAGGATCGACGCGGACTCCTCCATCCGGCAGATCGAAGTAGGCATCGAAGTCTACGACGAGGGTGTCACCGTTATCCTTCGCCTCCCAGTCAACCACCTTGACTGCGGCGAGGAGGGGTCTTCGGAAGGTGTTGAGGGCTCGGGCGAGGGGGCCATTGGGTTGGCCGGGGAGGGTGATGGAGGCGAGGAGGCCCGATTTGTTCTTGGGGCGAGAGGGCTTTCTCTTGAGGAAGTCGAGGAAGCCCGCTTCACGGCTGTTCGCGAGAAGCAGGGGGGCGAGGTGGGGACGAAGCTCGGGCCGTTCGTGGGCGAGGCGAGCGAGACGGAGGTGAAGGGGGCTCATGATAAAGGGTGAGGTTCAATAGGGCTTCTAGGGCTTCTTGACGGTGAAGTCGTTGGCTGTGTGAGCGCCTAGTGGTGAGGGTTTAGGGGGTTCTTTCAGCGTGGTGTTCACCAAGCACACGGAGCACAGGGTAGCTCGTGAGTGCAGGGCGAGGCGTCCACACTTTTCGCACCGGGGGTATTCTTCAGGTTCGTAGGGGTGATTTGTCATCGGAAGGTCTTGTGTTCAGCGTAGTGGGCGTAGCTTTTCCACGCCTCGATAAGTAGGGCACCGGGGTTACGGACGGTATCGAAGGTGAACCAGCCAGCGGTGAGGATGCTGTTTATTTCCACCAGCGTGGGGAGCACGGGTTTCTCTGGCCGTTGGCAGGAGAGGGCGATGTCGAGCACATAGGCTCTGGGTGCCATGTGTTTCCACGCCATGTGGAGTCTCTTGGCTTCCTCGTAGAGGTCTGGGTCTCGGTTGACTCGGTCTGTGGCTGTGATGGACCGTGGACCGACCATGAACCGTTGTTCGTTGTGGAACCTCAACACTTCTTGTTCGAGCACCGGGTAGTCATCGGGCAGGTAGGCCACGGGCGCGTCTGTCGCTCGGTAGTACAGGGTTCCTCCGGGGAAGTCCTTGGCGTGGTGGAGGGGCTTGATGAAGATGTTTCGGGCGGCGCGCGACGGGTCAGGTGTGGCCCTCACCCGTGCCCGAAGTTCCCCCAGCGTGGTGGGCTTGACCTTTCTCCGCGCGAAGGGGATGAGTGGTTCAGGGATATCGAGGTTGGGGAAGGGCGTTCCGAAGTCCCGCTCGTAGAGATAGCGAACGAGTCCGGTGCCGCCTTTCACGGGCGTATCGGGTGTGATTCGTTTCGGGAGGCGTTCCCGGTCAAACGCTATCACTCGGTAGCCGTGGCGGTTCTTGAGGTCCCGTGCGGTTTTGAGGCACGCGGGGGACAGGAACCCATTGTGTTCTCCTGCCTGTATGTAGGCCGTGGGCATGATACGGTGGTGGGGTCAGTTCAAGGTGGTGGCGTTCCTTTTGGCGTTACGGATGAGAGCGTCCATGTCGGCGGGCGGTTGTTCCTCCGCGACACGGTAGCTCCTCGGGATATCGTAGTCCTCGGGGTCCACGGGATAGCCCTCGAAGTCCCTTCCCAGCATGGCGTAGGGGGTCTCGCGGTAATTGAGCAGGACGAGGACGGAGGGTTCGCCATCGGGGTCTTCGATCTTGGCGACGGTGATGCCCGCGTAGCGGTGGATAGTGATGACCATCTCGGGGGTGCTCGACCGTGTGAGCACGATGTGCTTGCAGTCGGGCAGGTAGCACCACAGGTCACCCGTGACGTAGATGCGCTCGGGGAGCGCGGGGGCGAGCTTACGGGCGAGGTTGGCGAGTTGTTGAGCCCCGGTATAGGCGAGGGCGGCGAGGACCGTGCGGGTGTTGAGCTTCATGGTGGTGGTTACGCCCTTGTCATTGTTTCCGCTATCGTGTGTGACGGTTATGGCGAAGTCATTGTCTCCAGAAAAGCTCCAAGAGATTCTCCTCAAGGTTCGCAAGGGGGCTACGGCCAGCTTGACGTTGTCTCAAATTCAAGCGGTGGTGGAGCACTTGGGCGGGAGCCTGACCTCGCGAATCGCCCTTATGCGCTTGCCGACGAATTACGTCTCCATCGACGTGTCCGAGATTACGACGGTCGATGCCTTGGCTCGATTGAACAAGCACAAGGCGTCCTCGGCTCCGTCTCATCCTCCGAAGGCGGGCATTCTGTACCTCACCACGTTGACGCGCTTTGAGACGACAGCGTCAAAAGACTACATGGCGATGAAGGGCATCGAGGGATACCTCTCGGTGCCAGCGGTTGAGGTGCAGTTGGGGGGCAGGACGGGAGTTATTGGAGGAGAGACCACGGACAACTACCGGGTTCTCGATCGGGTGGTGGAGGGTCGATTTCAAGAGATCAAGGTGGTTCCTCCTCGCCCTTACGAGGTCGCATCTTGGCTCGACCGTGAGGGCGGTTGGAAGGAACTAGTGAACCGGTCCCTCGGAATGGAGGAGCACGTTCCGGGAGCATCGCGGACCCGCGAGAACACGGGTCATTGCCCTGTGTGCCTTCAGAACATCAAGCTCTCGCCGCAGGGTCGAATGGTCCTGCACGGGTACAAGCGTCCCGGCGGCGGGTGGGGCTTGCAAGGTAAGTGTTTCGGGGTGGGGTACCTGCCTTACGAGCTCTCGGACGAGGGCAGCAAGGCGTACATCAATGAGGTGGTTCTGCCCTCGTTGACCAAGAGCAAGGAGAAACTGAAGGAGCTAGAGAACCCCAATCTGCCCTCCTTCGTAAGCTCGGGGCCTCGCAAAGTCAGGATGATTTCTCGGGGCGACTCTCAATGGGAGCGTTTGCTGGAAGATGAGATTTCGCGCACGAAGAACGAAATTTTCCTCATCAACGTGGAGTTGAAGCGGGTTGAGGGGCTCGTTGCGAAGTGGAGGGTTCGCCCGTTGCCCGTGGAGGGCGGGCCACCGTTCCGTTTCGCCTCGGCGGTGCGCGTAGCTCATCGCTGGCTGACGGCGGGAGCCTCGCGGCGGTCTTCGCGTTGATCGGGGTAGGGGGTACTTACGGCGGCGAGTTACGTCCTTCGTATTTTGGCGAAGGGCGTAACGCGAGTTTCATTATATCTCTCGCTTGAAACCGAGCGAGGAACGGTTCCGACCAAGGTCAGGAGACGAAGAGAGAATATGAACGCGCCGCACCCCCTCGCAATCCTCCGCGAGAAGAATGGTCTTGAGTGGTGGGAGTGGAATCGCCCCTCAGACGGCTTACTTCAGATCGAGCTCACGGGTCGGGGCGTTCTGACCGACGCCGAGGTAGAGGAAATGGAGGGGGAGTTCATGACTCCGAGCCATTTCGAGCTCTTGTTGGATTTCGACTGCGACGTATACAAACCGCGTGAGGAATCCGCTCTGGAGATTCTTTACGGAGTGACTTCGGACGATCCGCAGGATCGCTTGCTCGTTTCTTTTCGCCGGGGAGTTCTTTCTCAAGAGAACTGCGACATCGCCCGAGATAACCTCAAGGGAGCCGTGCGGGATTCCGAAAGCCGGGGGGCGGCGGCGGGAGTTCTCGACGTATCGAAGCTCCACCCAAACAGACGGAACCTCGTCGAGTACCGAAGGACGAAGTTCTGGGCTCACTACCTCAAGGAGAACGGGAGAGTCTCGGGAATGCACGTGTGCAACCCGGTGATGACGGGCGTGGTCGGTTATATGGACGCGCGGCCCATCAACCCGTACTGCCGCGAAACCGAGTACACCGGAAGGTTTCCCGAGAAGTTCCGAGCGGCGTTTCCTCTACTAGAGCAGGTGTCCGAGGCGTTCCGAGAAGTAGCCCCGAAGCGTTGGAGCGCCCAGCGGGAGTTCATTAAAGAAAACCGGATAGACGAGAAGGGCTGGCTAATCGCGGACACCGCGTTCACCACCGTCACCGTCAACCGTAACTTCCGAACGGGGCTTCACCGCGATGCGGGCGATCTCAAGGAGGGTTACGGGAACATCATCGTCCTAGAGGGTGGTGATCCTTACGAGGGCGGGTACACGGTGTTTCCGAAGTTTCGAGTGGCGATGAACGTGCGTACCGGAGACTTCACCGGAATGGACGTACACGAGTTTCACGGAAATACCGAGATCACTCCGTCGGACCCTTCCCGTCCTGATTACGAGCGGGTGGCCATCGTGTGCTACTGCCGAGCGGGGTTGCGGAAGTGCGGCACGCGAGAAGAGGAACAAGAGAAGCGTTCAAGCGCCGTTCTGGGTACAGCGAAAGGACGCCTATCCGACGAAGAGGGCGCGGACGAGGGCGTTCTCGGAATCTTCTCTGAGGACTGAGCCCCAAGGGCGTTAGCGTCTGGATGCCGTCTTTCCAAACGAATCGGGCGACACCACGAGGCGAATACTAACCCAGTTTTGGGAAGGGTTTGAGCCGACGTTCCGGTCGAGAGTCATCTCATTCCCCTTGTTATCGTAGAGACGGGTCCCTGACCCGATTGAGGACCCGTCGGGGGTGCCGGAGAACGACTTTCCCCCCGCCTTCCATCCCGCGTCGATCGCGGCATCGTAAACCGTGCGGTACAGGTTGAGGGGGCGTTGCCCCTTCGACTCATAATACTCTAGCACGTTTCCTTGAACCGAGGCCTTGGAGGGAATTTTGAGGGAACGAGCGAGGTTTTTGATTTCCTTCTCAAGAGACGGTTTCGCCGCCAGAATCGAAAGGAGAGCGGTTCTGATTTTTCCGGGGTTCTCGGCGGCGATACGAATCAGCTTGGAGCGGAGCTCGGAGTCGTTCATGCCTTCCTTAACGAATAGGCGAAAGAACGCCTGAGTGGGTTGAGGTTACGTTTTCGGGCGTAAAGGGGGGTGCCCCAAGATCACCACCCAAAAAACCGTGCAACGGGGCAGCTAAGGAGTCCCAATGTCCGAGAGCTCATCCAAGGTTCACTGGTCGCCCGAAGAGAAGACCGCTGTAGCCACCGCCTTCGAGAAGTTTACCGACGCGGAGAGTTTTCTTGCCTTCCTACGAGAGACGGTTCCCAACGCCCCTCACCGCACGGTCAAGGCGTACCTCTCGTACCTCGTGAAGGTAATACCGGAGGATTCTCGAAAGTCTCCGGTGTACCAGTCTCTGCTTCGCTCGCGAAACGAGGAGAACGCTCGCGTCAGGGCGAAAACCGCTAGAGAAAGCGCCCTTTCCATTCAGGGGACTCTTTCTCTACCGAAGGGCCCGGACTGGCTGGAAGAGGTGAGCTCCGAACCTCTGCCTCCCTCGGCTTCACCGAAGCCCCCGCCTCCCTCGAACTTCATCAAGCCCCCTCCGTTGAAGCCCGATCCGAACGCACGGGTGCCACGGCACATTCCGACGCCCCCGGCGTCGAGAGCGTCCTTCACGATACAGGAGATGTCCGTGGCTCTGGGGGTGCCTTTCTCGGTGGTTATGAACGCCGTCAGCAACAAACACCTCCCCCATCGCCCGTCTACTCTCCAACCGATTGGCACCGGGCCGATTGTTTCCCGCGCGGTGTTCGATGTTTTGCACTCAGCCTTGAGCGAGGGGCACTCGTTCGAGCACGCTTGCCTCTTGGCGATGGAGAAGGTCCCTCAACCGAAGCCCATCATTCCCGCCCAGCACCTTTACGCCGTGGAATCGAACGAGCCCGAAGCCCATGAATCCCCCGTGGAGACTCCCTTGAATACTCCCGTAGAGGCCGATCAACTTCCCCCTCCCCCTGCCGAGATTTACGTCCCGGAGACGGGCGACGAACGGGCGTGGACGCTGGAAGCCGTCCGCGACGGGGTTCTCTCCGTCGAACAGGCTCGGGACATTCTGGGGCTGAAGGATGCGGCCCGAACGAACTGGGCGCTAGGGCTTCTCGCGGCGGGAAAGATCACCCTTGACCAAGCCGCGAAGCTACTGAAGTGAGCTCAGCCCCCCGCTAGTTCAGCAATCGCGCGGATCACGTCCCTCGGACGCAATCCGAGACGCGGAGCTACCTCATCGAACTTCCGCTTGTGGGTCAGGTACGAACCCTCCGAGAGATCCATCCACACGCCCAGATCGTCTTCGGCGTCTATTCCCACGGCCCCATCTTGCGCTTCTTTCGCGGCTTTGATTAGAAGCCTTTGGTACGCGGCTTCGATTTGGGAAAGAGACGGCTCGCGGAGGGCTGAGGGCTCGCGGAGGGCTGAGGGCTTCCGAATCAACTTCGCCGCCGCCAGTAGGTTGATCTCCTTGGGGGTCAGAACGCTCGGGGTTCCTTTCGGGAACGCCGGGAACAGAACCGACAGGCGGTCGCGCGGCACCTTGTTCTTCAGAACGGCACGCGCCGCGTCGTCGTCCACTTGGTAGACGACGCCTTTCAAGTCCTTCACCGTCACCATTTCTCCCGCTCTCTTCAGAAGCGGGAGAAGGTGCGGACGGAGCGCGGGTCGCTGATGCGCGAGACGGATGATCTTGGATCGTAGGTTGTCCATTTCGGGTTCTTTCGCTTGATACTTCGCCGTCTTCTTGATGTCGCCGGGAGAGAGCACCCGGTTCTTGGGCACGCCGTGAACGTCGCCGTCGTCACCGAATCCCACGGTGATGTGGAAGTCCTGCCCGCCGGGATCGAGTCCCAGTGACTCGCGGAACTCCCGACCACCGGGCCAATCGACCACGACGAAGTAAGCGATCTTCCCGCCGGATTCCGCCCGACCGATGCCCTTCGCCCGCCAGTTCGCGTCGAGGGGGAGGGTGGGGATGACCTTCTGGGCCTCGCCCTTGGACACACCCCGCTCCGTGGCGATGTGCTCGATGGCCTTCTTGCCGTCCTGCGGTCCAGCGAGAGTGATGTGGGCCTTGTCGCCGTCCCGCTTCACGCGGTTCGCGATGAGCTTCTGAGCCTCGTCTTCGCCAAGGGCTTCGATGAGGGCCTTCTCAGCCTTGTCCTGCTCGGACTTGACGCGGGCGTCCGTTGCCATGACCGCGCCCTTGACCTCAATCTTCATTCTCCTCTTACGGTCCATAAGGGCGTAATCGTAGGCATGGACCCGAAGCTAGTCCTCGCCCAAGCCCTTGAAGAACTCGCGGAAGACACGGTGCTCTTCGCCCAAGGGATGTTGCCTCCGCGTGACCTCCGCTACCGGGAGGCTGCGGTACACCGCGCCCAAGCTGCCCTCTACCGTCACGAGGCGGCGGCGCAAGGGACGCTGCTCCGTGCGGTTCGATTCCTCGCGGGAATCGACCCGGAGTTCTTGGCTGGCATCACTCCTGACGCCATGCGTCGGGTGATGGATGCCCGTGGGTGGAGGAAGTCGGGCGAGATGCTCATGCCCGGTGAGCCATCTCGCGTTGCCTTCGAGGTGTACGATCACCCAACGGCCAAAGGGGACGGTCGCATTGGGATCGTCCCCACGGTGTCGGTGCCCCAAGTTCCCGTTGGCCGCGACTACGGGCAACGGGTGCGGGAGTGGGCCACGGACCTCGCCATTCGTCACGGTGACGTAGCCCCTGCGGAGGTACTCGCGGAGGCTTGGGATCGAGGAAGATGAGCACCGTGAAGGTATCCATGCCCAACGACATCACCTCTCGCTTCATCCGTGGCAGCGGGTGGGGCACCTCCATTCCCTCCGGGATGCGCGCGGCTTTTCACCCCAAGCTCGTGCCCTCGCACCGAGGCTACGATCTTGGTTTTCGTTGCGCCCTCGCAGGAAGGGCACCGCGATGACCGAGTACAGGCCCGTCCGGGCCGGGGACTTCCGCTCCAACTCCCTCCGTCTCCTGTCGTCCGTCTACGATCTGGAGCTCGACAGTCCCAGCCGCCGCACGAACGCAATGGGCTTCCGCACGCACCTGCCGGGGAGGCAACCGCGATGAGTCGCCCCAGAGGCATGAGATCGAGGAAGGTGACCGGCATGGAAGATCACACCATTCGCGGAGGGTGTTGGGTCACTATTCGACCGAGCGCGCTATGCGCGACCTCTAGCGCGTCTCACCTCCCGGTTGACTTCTACGTCTTCGCGAGCTTCCGAACGCGCCTACCGGGGCGGCAACCTCGTGGATTGAGGAAACCGCGATGACGTATCGAGTGATACGCGGAGGGTGCTACGGCTTGTTGCAGAAGTCGTACTTCTCGACTACGGGTCGGTTCCTTCGCGCCCTTTCTCCAAACCAGAGCGTCGGCTTTCGCGCCCGCCTATCGGGACGAGCACCCCGCACGGTTGAAGAGGCTATCGCCGCGTCCGTTCGATGTCCGACGATACGCTGAAGCATCTGCGCGAACGCCTCGACCCCTCGCACGCGGAGGTATTCGCCCGCCTGTACTACGATTCGTGCGGGCAACCCAACGGTGTCCCTTGGGATCGCTTGCCGTTGGATCACAGAACCAAGTTGACGGAGGAGATGAGAGTGGTGCTCGAAAGTGTAACGGACGATGCTCCGCACCTGTGGACGATCAAGCACGACCTAGTCGTGTGCGAGCGGTGCGGCGTCGTTCGTCGCAGGGAAGGGAAGAACCCTTCGTGTCCCGGAAAGCTGCCCGGTGTCTGACCTCGATGGGCGTAAGACCTTCGCCATGAACCGCAAACAGCCAGCCAGCGCCCGGATCGACAACTACCCCTATCTCGTCCAGCGTCTCCGATGGACGGGCGAGACCGACAAGAATCCCTTTCACACGACGGACAAGGGTCCTCCTCAAGAGCGCAAGGTGGGGGACTACTTCTACTTCGACTACATGGGGAGTGCGGAGTTCGAGTGGGGGGCGATTCCCGCAGCGAAGCGTCTTCTTCGCGCCCTGCTCGAAGGAGAAGGTTGGGGAGAACCTCGGGAGATCAAGGTCGAGGAGCACGTCTGCTGGTACGTCGGCCCCAAGGCCCAGTACGATCTCGCGGTGACGTGGTTCACCGAAGAGCTCTCGGGCGAGTACACGGGCATGAAGGAGATTTCCAATCTCAAGACCGCTTACACCTCCCCTGAAACGTGGAGCCCGAACGGGTGGTGGGCCATCGACGGCGGCGAACGCCCCGACGAGGGAAGGGCAATGTTCGCCCTTTTTATCAAAAAAGATCACGCTCGCGACTTTATCAAGGGTGTGCGCGGGTGAACGGACGGACTCCCGAAATGCCGGGAAGGAGCGTTCAGAATGAAGGATGTTGCCCTCGCGTTGATGTACCTCACGGTGCTCGGGCTTACCGTATGGCAGGACAGCCACGGGGACGTTCGACGCATCGCGGGGCGGGTGCGGTCCACCATCGAGGTTGGACCGTGAGCCCGCTGGACGCGCTCGACCTTCGCATTCGTGAGCTCGCGGACCTGCCTGACGGCTGGTACGTCAACCCGGACGGCGAGCGGTTGGGAAAGGCCCCCGCATGGGCGGCGCTGATGATCCTTCGTCGGTTCGCCCTCGCGTGGATGCCCGACGACATGGAGGATGACGTTGCCCCCGACGTTGAGGGTGGAGCCTCTCTGTTCTATGACGGGGATCGAGACGTAGCGCGGGTGCGGTTTCGCGACGACGGCACGGTGGTCGCGGAGCTTCGCGACGGGACGCACACCGTGGACGTGTCCGACATGACCCAAGCGGCGCGCGAGGTGTTCGACCTGCTGAACCGCCGCAAAGGCTTTTAGGAACAACCTATAGGTTTCCTTCGATATGGCTTCCTCCGTTCGTCAGCTTGGTTACTACGATGACCCGGCGAACGCCGAGAGCATCGCGCGCGACCTTCACAACGCCCATCGTCACCGCACGGGCCAGCCCGAATGGGACACTCTATCGCCCGAACGGCGAGAGACCCTCACCGAGAACATCCGCAGGTACCTAGCGGCTAGCCGTGAGTACGGGCCGCATATGTGGGCGGGCTTCCCGTACAAGTCTTGGTGCGTTCGATGCGGCGTATTCAAGGATGAGACGACCTCGGGGCGATGCCCACGGGCGTAATCCCCCCATGTGCCCCCAGATTCAAGTGATCCTCGGGTGCGGTTGGACGCCTAGCATCCTCGCATCATCCCTGCTCGACGGAAGAATTTCATTGGGCTGTGACGCATCTTGCGGGAACGACGATGTGGGGTTCCGCACCGTGGCTCTGACGCGGAGGCCGCGATGACTAACCTTGAGCAAGACCTCAAGGTCAAGGGCGGTTCTCGAAGGAGCGCGCAGCTTCGATTTGTCCACGCCGCGTTTCGGAACACCGTCAATGCCGACCATAGGGAGAGCCCCGCGTTGGGCTTCCGCACTCACCTATCGGGGAGAATGCCCCGGTGAAGTACGCCGTGTCGCGGGTGACCCGTGGAGGGTGCCACGGCTTATGGCAGACTGCCTACTTCTTGAATGGGAGCGCGTTCGTCCGCACGCCCGTCATGCTCCCTTACAACGGGAGCATTGGGTTCCGCACCCACCTATCGGGGCGGGCACCCGCACCGGGGCGTAACGTCGAGCGTGGACCCTAACGAGCACACCTGTTCTTGGCGCTCCCCGGTTGGTCGCCGCGAGTGGTGGCGCGTGCCCGACTTGTGGGAGGCATCCCGTGACCTCCCGGTGAGCGAGGTCTGCCTCGACCACCTGTCCGAAGTCCACGACCACGATCTGTGGCTCGCCCATTGGACCAACCCATCGCACCCGCTGGTGGCCCTTGAGATGGATCGGGTGCGAACCGCCGACCTCTCGTACCCGATCCTCATACACCCCGCCGGATGGCTGATGGACGGCTATCACCGTGTGGCTCGGGCTCTGATGGAAGGGCGTAAGACTCTTCCCGCCGTGCGGTTCACGGACGACAACCTTCCACCGGGGAACCTGAGACGAGACCCCTGAAAAGGAGACGAAGCATGAAGACCGACGTAAACATCCACTGGCCCGACGTATCTACCGGATGCATCTGCGGACCCTATTGGTCCGTCGTGCCGCCGCCCCCGTGCCCGCAGCACACCTTCAAGGTCCACTCGCACGATCCGGTGAGCCGCAAAGAGCTCGCGGCGTTGTACCGGCGTCTTGCGGATGCTCTCGACCCGCCTAGCGACATTCCGAACTGGGTGACCATCTCGGGCGACGGACGGGTGTAGGGCTCCGCGATGAACGAGTATCAAATCGCGGCACGCTCCGTTCAGCACCATATTTTGTCTCGGCCTGAGCTCGTCAAGAGGTACTCGTGGGCGATCCCCGATGAGGAATCCATCCGCGCCATTGTTGGACTCCGCAAGCCGATCCTAGAGATCGGCGCGGGAAACGGCTATTGGGCGAGCCTCATCGCGACGGCGGGAGGAAGCATCGAGTGCTGGGACATCGAGCCGGGGATGCACGTTGATGGTGGCTCGGAGAAGCTCTGGTACCCAGTGTCGAAGGGGGGTCCCGAAATCTTGGGCCCCCAGCATCGAGACCATGCGTTGATGCTCGTTTGGCCCCCTTTCAACACGCCGATGGCGACGGATTGCCTCCTTCAGTTCATGAAGGCTGGCGGGCGCAGCCTCATCTATGTGGGCGAGTCTATGGGGGGATGCACGGGAGACGACGAGTTTCACCGCATCCTCGGCTCTCACTGGGAGGCTATTCGGCACGTCAATAACCCGACATGGGGGGGAGTACGCGACCGCGTTTGCCTGTACGAGAGGATGGAAGATGACCGACGCCAGAGACCTAGAGGCGAAGACTTACCGTGAGACGTTTGAGCTTGCTCTTCTCGATGGCGCGACGAGAGAACAGGCTTATGAGATCGCCACGAAGTCGATTGAGTCCTTCTTTCGCGACGATGCCCGTCATATGGACGAGCTCATCGCGATTGGAGAAGCCCTCGGTGCGCCAGACGGTTCGACGGGCGCGGAGATACTCGAAGTCGCCCGCGAGATCGTTCGTCGCATCGAGGCGATGGAATTCTTGCTCCGTCATCACCTCCCCAAGTGCGGCGGGTGTTCCGCCCTCGCGACCCGGACGTACATTCATACGTCAGGACACCGCTGTTATGCGTGCGACGACGACGGGTGCATGACCGAGCATTTCTGCTCTCAGTGCCACCAAGTGAGCTACGACACCTCGAAGCCCTGCGCTTTCTGCGGGCACCGAGAGACTCAATCGCGGGTGACGGCATGGACCATCTCGGACCTACCGTTCGCTGACCTGCGCCGTAAGGCGGGCGTAACGTAGGGCATGACCCTTCGACGCATCCCGCAAGACGACCCCAACAATCTCCGTCCGGGGCAAGTGCTCTTTAACGCTCTGCTGGAGATCGACCCAGCGTTCGCGGAGCGCATTCGTGGGACGGAGCTCGACCCCTTCCATATGGACGAGCGCGTCCCCCTCGCCCTCTCCGCATGGCGTCTTCACTTGGTCACGGAGACCCATCGAGGAATCAAGGATCAAGAGAAAAGGCACGAGTGCTTGAACTGCCTCGGAAAAGGAGAGTGACATGGTTGATCGAGACGAAGCCCTCGCTCTGCTCCGTGAGATGGTCGAACGCTGGGCACCGCATTGCGGTTCCTGCTGCGTTTACGTTGACGGAAAGGTCAAGGTCACGGAGGCGTCCTGCGTATGCGACGACCTCCACAAGCGGGCGCGAAAGCTAACCGGGATGCCCCCCTATGCCCCGACTCCGTTCGCCCCAAGCATCGGTGACCTGTGCCGCACGGTGAACGGCACTCCTTCCCGGTACATCGGAGGCGGGAAGGCCCTCGGGGTGTCGGCGCAGGACAGTGATCTCATCCTCGGAAACGCCACCCCGCCCAAGGGAGGCGAGGAGAAGTTCCCGCTGCCCACGATGCGAGAGGTGTTCGTCCGGGCGCTTCAGCACGCCACGAACGACGAATTAGAGTCCCTTACGAGGAGGCCGCAATGACGCGCGAGGAGCTTGGAGAGATCGACTCGGATTTTTTGTTCGCGGATGGTTTTGACGAGGCGATCTTGGGGTGGGCCTCTCGGTGCGGGAGTCCCGACGTGATCGTGTACGACTACGAAAAGTGCGTCGATCTTCTCGTCACCCGCGACGGCATGGCTCACGAAGAGGCTGTCGAGTGGATGGAATTCAACGTGGTGGGAGCCTACGCGGGCGAAAGAACACCTTGGTTTCTTCGACGGGCGTAATCAATACGTCCCAATTCCTCACCACCCAAGAATGGAGATGAATATGACCCCCACTCTGAATGAAGTGAATGAAGTCGTTGCCAAGCGCATTCATCAGTTGCGAAAGGACATCGAGGAGGTCGAGACCCGCCTTGCAATGTATCGCGCCGAGCTTGAGCCCCTTCTCAAGATCGCGGAGGTCGCAGAGGGTCTCGTGTCGGTCTCGAAGGAGACCGTTGAGAGCTCTCCAGCCCCGGTCCAGCAACCCGTCGAGGTTATCGAAGAGGAGGAGGAAGAGGAAGCCTCCAAAGAGATGCCTCGCCGCTGGAGTCGCGTCAATCTCGCCCCTCGATTTCGCCGTTTTCTCGTCCGCTTCGCGGACGCGGAACGTGTCTCTCGAAAAGAGATCGGGTCGTGGTATCGAAGGGCGATAAATCCCTCTATTCAAGACAATTCTCTGGATACGATGACCTCAGAGGTCGTCCGAAAGCTCTCCGCGAAGGGCATCCTCGTCCCGGACGGTAAGGACTCTTGGCGATTCGTTCGATGACCGTATCATAAGGCTGTGATACCCCCAGCCACGGTCTACCAAGCCCTTCGCACCTCGGCCACGTTCCCCGGTGGCCCCTCGTTCGACCTGCTCTGTCAAGCGGTCGCGAATTCCGTAACGTCATGGCTCCCCGGCGGGGTGAGCCTCGTGGGCGTGACGACGGGGGTGATCGGGGCTGGCACCGTCACGGGTGCCCTCACCTTTACGGGCGCTCCTGCCGCCGTTCTAGGGGCGATGGGCGCGCTCTCGGGGGCTAACGCCCCGGCCCTTGCCTCGGCGCTTGCAGCGGGCCTTACGGCGGGGCTCGCGGGCCTCCCCTACGTCGGGGCAAGCGTCGGGGTGGGGACGGGTGCCGATGTTTCACGGGTGGTGAGCGTGAACGTCCCCGCTCTCGCCGCTGTGCTCCGCACGACGCACGCCTCTTTGTGCGCCGTGCAAGGCGGGACGGGCTCTCGCGTTCCTGCTTTCTATGACGCCCTCGCCAGCGGCATTGGCACGGTCGTCCTCACGGGCACGGGCATCGGTGCCGTGGCCCCCACGGGTCCTCTCGGGCCCAGTTCGTCCGTGGGAACTTCTACTTCGGTTCCCGTCTAATCCTATTGCCCCCGTCGCGTAAGGTACAACGCGATATGGGTAACTTCGACGGACAGGTACTTCCGGGCGCTCGGGCCTCCACCAGCAACGCGGACACGACGGGCGAGGTCTCCTCGGGCGTGTCTCGCGCCGTGTTCTCCTCCACCACCCCGGCGTACCCCACGGCCACGGTCACCGACGTCAACGGTTCCCGTTACCGTGCGACCCTGCTGGATAGCGGAGAAACCGTCGAGTACCTGCTGTGGGCGAACTCCTCGGGACCGCTGACCGTCGCCCCCGGCACTACGTCAACGGACGGCACGATCGCCATTCCCACGGGCGACCTCCCCGTGGGCGCGTACCTCGATGGCACGAAGCGGGTGGTGCTCACCGACAACGGCGGGGCCAACATCATCAGCGTCACCGCACTCACCTTCACCCAAGGCGGCACGACGACAGCCGTCCCCGTTCCCGGCGGGACGTATACGTTCGACGCCACCTCGGGCACGATCACCTTCTCCACCCTCGTCGTGAGTGCCTCGCGAGGTGATTCCCTCTCCGCGACGTACCTCATCGGACCCGCCACGTTCAACTGGACGCGGAACGACCCGAACGCGACCCGCTTCGGTTGGAACGCCGCGCATCGCAAGTGGGAGCCCTTCAAGGGTGGTGCGGTCAAGAACCTCGGGAAACTCCTCGCCACGGCGGGCACCCGTTACACGTTGTCCCCAGTGCCCAATATTCCCGTGGGTAGCTACCTGCCGGGAACGACGGGTGCCAACTACGCCATGCTGCGCTTGGGGTCGCAGCCCGACGAGACCTCCTACCCCGTGGTGAACGACGGGACGTATGACGGAGTGCTCGTCGTCACCGACGACCAAGCCACGACCAGCTACGCCTTCGGCAACGCTTCGGGCGTGATGGGGCAGAACTCGGGCACTCTCGTATGGAACCCGGCGTTCATCGCTGCTCACGAGGGCGAGACCCTTTGGTACTCTCCGCGAGACTTCGCGGCCAAGAACGATGGCGTGGCGGGCCCGATCGTTGACGGGACTTGGTTCATCTCCCCCGTCCCCGGACCTCTCGACCGACCGATCCTCCGTATCGGTCAACGAGCACCCCTCACCGTCGTCGTGGTCGCCACGGAGACGGACCTCGCGCCTCTCACGATCCCCTCGGGTAGCGCGGGCGTGGCCTTGTCTACCGGACGAGTGAAGCTCAATGCAACGGACGTGGCGAAGGCTAATCCAGCATCGGGCATCTTCGACCCGCTGTACCTAAACGCCAACCTTCGGTACGACGGCATCGCTCTCAACCGCTATCCGCAGCCCGTTCAAGCTCCAGTGCAACTGACCACATCGGGCGCGGACTACATCATCCCTGCCGCCGTGGGCCTTCCCGGCACGGGCATCTCGGGCATCGTGCGGGTGCCTGACGGGACGGGCAATACTCCCGACCCCGCGTTGCCCGTGAAGCCCCGACCCGTTGCCTCGGGCTTAGTGGAACGGCTCACTCCCGGCTTCGGTGACGCTTACCTGTTCACGGACGAGGGCCGCATCGCCAAGCTCGTCACGGTCAACTACGACGCCGACCTCCCCACGGACCTCTTCGCGATGCCCTCGGACACGGCCTATGTGTCCCTCGACACGGGGCGGGTGCGGGTGGGCTACGCCCTTCGGCTACTGCTCACCGGCAAGGATGTGTACTTCGTACAGGCCCTTCTCACCCCGGCCCAGTACCCCGATACGGCAAGAATTTTCTCGCGCATCCGCGACACGTTCAGCTTCGACGGGACGGAGACCTTCACCTTCGCCGTGAATGGAACACCGTTCACCTATTCGCCCGTCGCCGGGACGAACGTACCCGCTGCCACGGTGGCGGCTGCGCTGAACGCTCTCATGGGCGTTTCGGGATTCGCAGGGGTGCTCTCGGGCTATCTGTACATCGCCTCACCCCTCGCATCGGGCACCGTGTCCGTGGGCTTCAATGAGGACGGGTGTCGGGCGATGGGATTCCCGCCCGGATGGCTGGTGAGTAATCCCTCGGCGGGCAACAAGACGGCCACGGACCCGAACTGGCTCCCCGACACGGGCACATCCTTCGGCCTGTCCCGCAGCCCGAACAACCTCGACGGATCGCAGAGCGCCCCCGACGTGCGGGCCACCTATCGAGTGACGGACACGGTGCTCTCGGAGTCCCTGCAATCCGTCCCGTACCAGCTTCTCAACTACCCGCCGCGCGAGGACATCGCGGGCTACGATGACGGAGAGTTCTTCGCCCTGTCGGGGGTTGCGTCTCCCAATACGGTGGTGTTGCAGAAAACCGTCAAGCCTTGGGTGGATGCCGTCTATGACTTCGACCAGTCTCGCTTCGGCTGGCTGACGGACTTCTCCTTCGCGGGCCAAGTGCAAGCCCCCGTGAGCTCGATCAACCTCGGCAACGCGGGAGTGGTTCCTTCTACCTTCTACCCCGCGATGGGCGGGTCTCTGAAGGTGTCCGCGAAGGGCGGGGCCGCGCAGTCCCTCACCCTCGGGACGGACTTCTTGGTGCCCCCCGGCTCGGGGGAAGCGGTGCTCATCACCCGCATCGGTGACCTCAAGCAATCGGGCTACCGGGGTGCCATCACCCTTCCGAACACGCTGACCGACACGTCCCTCACCATCACGGCGAGCGCGGGCGACCGCTTGAAGGTGACCTCTGGTGCGAGCGAAGGTTCGTACACGGTCACGGCTTCGACCGCGACCACTCTCACGGTCACGCCGAACTTCCTCGCTGCCAGCACGGGCAACGTCTCTTGGGAGCTCTACGATGGCGTGGCCCCCGGAGACATCAACCCGGCGGTTCTGGGCGATGCCGTCTACCAAGACTTCAATCACCTCCCCAGCGAGCCTTACGAGGTGCGGCTGCTCACGCAGATCGGCACGGCTCCCACGCCCCCGTCCTCTATCGACCTTCCCACGGCCAACTCGGGACGGTCCCTCGCCGTGCGCTTCGGGCTCACGGGCGCGAACCTTCCCGCCACGATCCTCACCAGCACGGAGCTAGGTGCGATTGCGAACGGTGCGTTGAACGTCCCGACGACGGCTCCTCGATTCACCACCGGATCGTTCAGCGTGGTGGTGGGCACCAAGGTGTTCGCGAACGGCGTGGACCTGCTGCCCGTGGCGAACTTCTTGTCGCCCATACCCGCGAACGTAGTGCAGTACCGCACGACGGACGGAGAGCTCCGCTTCGGCGCGACGGTGCTCGCGGACTACCAATCGGCCACGGTGGTCTACCGCGAAGAAGTCCTGCCTTCGGCCAGCGTCCCGGCGGGCACCTCGGAGATCAGCCCCTTCACGGGCGCGGTGTCCGTGGCAGGGCTCTCGTCCCAGACCGACCGCATCTACCTCGTTGACCTTCAGACCTTCGACAGCGTGTTCCTCAACCCGATTCTCGGGTCGTTCTCGTTCGAGCGTCCGGTGCAGTCCGGGCAACTCGTTGAAGTCACCTACTACCGCGCCGTCCAAGATTCGGGCGCGCTGTACCTCGACAGCGATGGGAACCCCGTTCAGGTCACGGAGTTCCTGCCTGTGTTCATTCGTCGCGAGGCCGCTACGCGAATCACCTCACAGGTGTACTCGTTCAACGCGGCGGGGCGCACGGTTGACACGGACGTTTCTCCCTCGGTGTTCGTCGGGGCTTCGTTGGTGACTTACGGGAACCCCATTGGAGTCTCCTTCACCTACTCCGACAACACCTTCTCGCTAGTGCAACCCGTGCCCGATCCCGCGACGAGGGTTCTCATCACTTACGGTGTGTTCGAAGCCGTCGGAGGGGAAACCAGCTACACGGTGTCGCAGGGGCCGGTGTGGAGACCTCCGTTCAGCCTCACGGCGAACGTCCCTACCTTCAAGCTCGACACGGATCGCACGGCAGACATGGTGCCGGGGCGCATCCTCCGTATCAACAACTACCTGACCTACATCAAGGCATCGAGCTTCGACGCGGGCACGGGCCTCACGACCGTCACGGTGTTCCCGACGCCGGATAAGAGCGTGGGCACCCTCGCCCCCAGCGAGCCCCCGATCAACCTCCTCACCGACCGCGCCATCACGCCCACGGTTGACCCCTCGGGCGCGACACCCGTTGCCACGGGAGCCGACGCGGGATTCTTGCCTCGACTCACGGATGCCTACGGGCTGGCGAGCGTCCCCAAGTTTCAAACCGTCACCAAGGGCCAGACGGTCGTGCGCTTCGACGGCGATTTGACCCAGTACGCGGTGGCGGGACACGTTCTCGAACTCTTCGGCGTGCCGTTCCTCATCGCCAAGGGCGAGCTCGTGGACGGAGCCTTCACGGACATCACCCTCGGTTCCCCGGCACCTCGGGAGTTCGTTTGGAACTCGACGCTGAACACGGGCTACGTCCGCATCTCCGTTCGCCCCATCTACACCGTGGGCGCGACGGTGTTCTTGGGAGCGGGCGCGTTCGTCGGAACGGAGCCCTACGAAGTGGTGCTGTACGAAGGCACGGCACCGGGAGCTACCCTTTCGGAAGGCAAGGACTTCCAGATTGACCCCAACGCCGGGACGCTGACCCTGCTGGAGCCCCGCACGCAAGGACTCCCCGCGCAGTCCTCCCTCCAGTTCTATCGCACGGCTCAAGACTCCCTCGCTCCGTTCGTCTTCCAAGGCACCGTGCAGTACCCGCGCGTGTCTGCGAGCGCGGGCTATATCGACCCGCCCAGCGAGAGCAACGGACGGTTGGGCGCGGTGCTCACGGCGACGTACACCTTCGACTCGCCCGACAGCTTCTATGCTCGGTCAACGCCCCTCCCGACGTACATCAGCCAGACGGCCCGCGAGATCGTGCAGGGGGTGACGCGCAATGCCTCGGGTACAAACCCCTCCCCCGGAAACTTCGCCAGCACGGCCTCGTGGGCGCAAGGCGCGGCGGGCCTTACCTCGCAGCGGCAAGACTTGGTTTCCAAGGATCGAGTGACCCGCACGTTCCTCCGCTACTTCAACGGGGTGATTACCTCGTTCGAGCAGGTGCTTGAGAACATCTCGGGCAACCCCGTGGGCGACCGCGACGGCAAGCTCCGTATGTGGATGGGCACGGGCGACCCGTGGACGCCTCCGGGATACGAGGACGGCATCACGGGCGCACTCAACGCTCGCAACGTATGGAGCGAGGTTTGGAACCGCTATCGCACGTTGCCCGTTGCGCTCATCTCAAGCGACCCGATCACGAACCCCACGACCACGACCGTGGACCCGATCACGGGCAACCCCTCGGGCCAATCTCTCGCTTCGAGCGCCCTCGATCAGCTTTCGTCGCTTCAGTACCGCGCGGTCAAGAACGACGTTGACGATATCGTTCTCACGGGCCTTCGGGACACCACGCTCTCGCTCGCAGGGATCATTCGCTTTCAAGTCACCTCCTTCGGTGACTATCGCGGCCTCTCGCGTCCCTCGGCGTTCTCTCGGTTGTTCCCCGAACGCACGGATGCGTTCACCACCACGGACCCCGGCATCGGATACGATCCGGCGACGGGCAACGTAGGCGTGTATTCGTTTGGGAAGATCGCCCTCGACCCGTTCGCGTTGCCGCCCTCGATCAGCGTTCAGTCCACCAACGGAAAGGCCATCGCGCGGTTGGCGAATCCCGTTCGAGGCAACATCACCTCGGTGCTGGGCGCGGACGTTCAAGACCGTCGCGCGCGAGCCCGAATCTTCTCGTTCTCGACCTCGGGCTACACGGGCGTCACCATCCGACCCGCCTTCGCGGCGACGGTGCTTCCACTCGACCAGTTCCCGCTGAATAGCAACGGGACGCCGAACACGGCCCTCCTTGCCTCCACGGCGGGCATCAACGGTCTTCCCGACCTGTCCACGGGCGACGTAGGGCTTCATACGCCGCCCTTCGCCCCCGGCGACCAGCTATCCCTCGGATCGCCTGACGGGGCGGTCTACGGGCTAGGATACGCGGGCACGACGATCACCGTAGGCGGGCAACCCGTGTACGCGGGAGTGTTTGTCGATACGGTCATCAACGGGTGCTACGTCACCCTCAAGACCTTCAATGCAGCGGGCGCGACGGTACTCATCACCACGGCGAACGTCGGCAACCTCGTGCGCCTCACCGCCCCGGCGAGCGGGGTGCCTCTCACCGCTTCGATGGTGGAGAAGGGAGACACCCTGTTCGTCGTGCCCACCACGGGCTCGGTGCTCCCCGCCGTCTCGGACCCGCCGACGAACGCGGAGCTTGCGACCTTCGCGCAGTCCCTCCCCACTTATCGCACGGGAATGGACGTGGGCCTCGATGGTCGCGCGGGTCAACTGGTGGACATCACCCTGCCCTCGTTCAGCGACCCCAACATCTTCGGTCTGAAGGAAATCTTCGGCCAAAAGCCCCCGGCCCCGCTTCGCAACCTGCAAGCTCGGGTGACGTTCCAGAACGGCGATACCTCTCCGTCGAACATCCCGGCCCTTCGCGGTCAGTCACGCCTCGACTCGGGCGACTACTCCCTGCCCTACTACCAGATCGAACCCACGGAGCTCACCGTCCTTGGTGATGCCTTCACGGCGGGCATCGAGGTGGTAGGGGCGCAGTCCCCCAACCCGCCCGTGGGCAACCCGCCCCCGCTCGGGTTTCCCGCCTACGCAGTCGAAGCCGTCTACCCGGACGAGATTCTCGACAACTCGGGCACGGTGGTGAACGCCGACCCGACGTTCCCGGCGACACTTCGGAACTCCGTGGCCCTCAATCCGGGATATGTCGCGGACTCCCACTCGGGCACGGGCGATCTTCAGGCTCACGACATCTTCTACGTTCAAGCGGGCACGGGGGGTCTGCCTAACGGAGCCACGGGCATCCGCACCGTGGGCAACGTGAGCTATACGGACGGGACGGTAGAGCCCCCTCGGTTCACGTCGCAAACCTCCCTCGGCCAGCAGGTATCGCTGCTCATCGAGAACGTCCAAGCGTGGACGGACCCGACGTACCTCACGGGATGCACCGTGACGGAGGACACCACGGGGCCTAACGTCATCACGACGTTCACGCTGACGGGAGTACCTACGTCGGAGATCGTATTCGATAACGGCTCGGGAGGTGGTGTGCTCCCCACGCCCGTAGGGGGATTCAACGACTACTTCACCATAGGCGACAAGCCGAACAAGATTCGGCTGAAGTTCGTGAAGCTATCGACCGGGGTGATCGTTACGGCGTCCAGCGTTCTGCTCGAACTGACCGTGCAGAATGCCAACATCACCCTTTGCGGGTTCAACGTATCGGGCGACAACGGCGTCACTCCTATCGGCGCTCTCGCGTACTTCCTCACGCAACAGGTCGTCATCTCAACGGCGGCTCCGTTCTTCGACTTCTCGGCCTTCGGTATCCCCCTCACTCCCGCTCCGGGCATCACCACGCTTGGTCCGCTGAACTTCGCCATCGACGCGGATTCGGGAGGGGTTGGCTCGGGGGGTACGGCGACGATGGAGATTCTCTCCGACCGCCTGACCCTCACCAGCACCCTCGATACTCGTAGCGCCCGCCCTCGGGGAGCGGTCACCGTGGGCGGTAGCTCTATTGAGTGCGCCCTCACGACGCGGGGATTCGTGACAAACGTCCTCGATTCGGCGTCAGGCGTGACCCCGGTGTTTTCGACGGTAAACAAAATCGCAGACGTAAACGGCGGGACAGCGTTCACGTTCCTTCCTCGCACCACGATTCCGTCCACTTACGGTGTGGGCAAGTTCTCGGGCGGCACCGGCACACTCAAGGTGATGGCCTACGAAGGATGGGGCAACGCGGCGATTGACGGTGCCAGCATCACTTATAGCGCCGCGCCCTCGTCGCGTCAGAACGAGGACGGGCCGATTTTGTTGGCCGACGCCCTCTCCGACCGCACGGACAACCCGCCCTACCAGTCTCTCGTCAACTTCGCACCCCGCATCGTGGATCGGTTCGTCCCCGTCCTCCCGGTCACCCGTGGCGCGATGAGCCGAGTGCTTCCCGGTGACATCGTGGCGGTGAAAGGGGCTTCTCCGACCGTCGTGAACGACGACACTTGCACGAAGTCGGGCACTCACTTGGTGCGCGGGGTGATGGTTCCGAACGTCGGCACGGAGGAGACTCAAGAGACGCTCACCACGCCTGATCTTGGTGGTCAATACAACGGCTGGATGCCGTTCAGCTTCCCCACGGTCACGAGCTTCGATGTCGGATCGCTGACTCTCACGGTGTCGGAAGTCGCCGCCCTGCCCTCCGTATCGGGCTGGCTCGATGCTCCCGTGACGCAGACAAACGTCTTTCCCCCCACGGGGCGAGTGTTCATCCTCGTGAATGAGGCGGGGCTAAACAGCACCACGACGGCGGTCTTCCAAGGCTCGGTGGTGAGTGCCACTTACACAGCGGTCAACGCTCTCAACGGGGAGTTCACGGGGCTCGCGAATTTTCAAGACGCCCTCGGAGTCGCGATCACCTCCGCGCAGTTCGACTCCGCCGTCGCAGCGGGTCAAAAGGTCTCGGGCTTCACGATCCTGCCGATGGACCCTCGAAGCGATATCCTTCCGGCAAGGCTCCCCGGCTACACGAGCATCGCCGGTACTCAAGCCGTCTTCGGCATTCGTACCTTGCGGGTGTCGCGAGCAGCGAGTGCCACGACGTTCACTTGGAACGCGAGCGCGGGAGCTCTCATCCCTGTCGGCCCCGGCTCCACGGTCAGCGTCTATCAGAGGGTGAAGCAAGCCTCCAACGTGTTCGTGACCTCTCTCGACCTCGCCGTCTACGACGAGGTGCCGGGAGGCATCGAGATCGACCTCGCCGCTGCCCAATGGGAGGCCCTCCACAAGCCCTTGGGTGCCCCCTTCACGCCCTCGGGAACCTACTGCATCCTCCCCGGCGACCAATGGGAGATCGACTACTCGGGCGCGGCGGGCCTTTACGTCGAGCCGTCGTTCCCGCGCATGACTAACGACATGGGCTCGGGCGATGTGAACGTCGTGGACGCCGGAAACTCCCTAGCCCTCAATCAAGTCGGGACGCTCCGTCTCGCGGACTACATTCCCGCGCCCGTCAATCCCGGAGATAACCGGCAAGAGTTCTCGGAAATCGAGGTGCGCCGTCCGCGTCGGTTCCATGACCTCGGCAACTCCTTCGCGGAGTCCCTCCTCGCCCTTCGGTACTGCTATGAGATTCGCCGTGGCATCGTCTCCACGGTCACCATCTCGGGCGGGTACGGGGTGCTCACCGCTGCGCCCGTGAACGGCGCGGTCCCTCCCGTGGCGACGGTGGGCGGCACCGCTACGCAGCTAGGGGACTTCACGAGCATTCTCGTGAACGTGAACCCCGGCGACGAGGTGCGATTCATCAACGCTTCGGGCACCGTCTACGCACGGGCAGAGGTGGTGACGGTCACGGATGCTCTCACCGTCACCCTGTCCCGCAAGGTGACGGTGACCCCCGGTGATCGCTTCGAGGTGTACCTACGGGTGCCTCCTGTGCCTCACGAGCAGTCGAACGAGGAGCTCTTGGGCTACGCGACGGACAAGGTGCTGCTCACCCGACCTGCGAACTTGGTGACTCAAACCGGCGGGCGCGCTCCGAATACGAACAAGCTCTCGGACACGGACGGCACCGTGGACTACACGGCGCTGGGCGTTCAACAAGGAGACATCGTACTGATCGACCCAGCGGGCACGCTCACCACGCCCTTGGGACCCACAACCCCGCCGCAACAAGGACGCCGCCCTTACGGTGACAATGCCGTGCTCGGTCGTGCGAACTACGTCGCGGGCGGTCCCGCTCGCGCCGACGACAACCGGGGCTACTATCGGGTTGACGGCGCGTCCGCGAGCACTCTTGACCTCGTGGCGATAGGGGGTCTCGCGGGCAACGACGGCGCGGATGTGACCTTCGGATCGGGCGCGAACGCATACACCGTCTACCCGACCATTCATGCGAGCGTCCTCACGGGCGGCACGGAGGGTCAGATGGACCTTCGCGAGACGGCCTTGCCTGTCGGGAAGTCTTACACCACCACGAGCTACTCCATCGAGCCCTTCGCGTATCGGGTGATCCGTCCCACCTCTCTGTTGTCCACGGAGACCGTCGAGCTCATCCTCGCGATGCGCGAACGGATGCTGTCATGGGCAGAAGAAGTGCGCCTCGCGCGGTTCAAGTACGGGACGTACTTCGTGTTCCAGCGTGACCAGCACATCACCGACCTCGGGATCACCACGGACCCTGAAAGCGGGCTCGGGCTGCTCACCAACCCGTACCTGCTGGGGCTGGTGGGGAACTGGCAGGTGTCGCCCTTCTCGAACGTGCGGGACTGCCTGTCGATTCTTGACCGTAGGTTCTGGGGTCTCGACTTCCGGCTGGACACCGTGGGCCCCCGCTACGCCGCGCCGCCCGTCACCCCCTATGCGAGCTTCTCCCTTGGTACCGGGAGACCCGTGCTGGTGGATCGCATCAACGAAGCTCTCGACGGGAGAGACAAGCTCCGCGCGACCCGTTTCGCATGGCTGAACCTACGAGTGAACCGCGTAACGGGTACCCTAGAGGCGATTCGACGCTTCGATGCCGAACGCCCCAAGCGAGAAGCCGAAGCCGAGCAAGCCCTGCTTACCGTGCAATCGGTGGAGAAGCTCCCGTGATCGACCCCGAAATACTCAAGAAGCTTGAAGCTCTTGGCCTAAAACCCGGAGAGGCTCGATGGGTAGAGACACAGCCCGTAAATGCGGACGAACTGCCGACGGTGCAGAAACAACGGGAGCTTTTGACAAAGCTCAAGGAAGTCCTCCAGAACGAGCTGGATCACAACCAGAAGCAACTCGACGCCGCTCACGAACACCTCGAACGGATAAAGAACGGGGGCGGGTCATGACCAACTCGGACTTCGCGGATGTGTATTTCGCGTTCCTATTGAGCGGGCGGGCAGAAGACTTCCGCGCCGCTTCGGAGGCTTTCGATGCCGCTTTGAGGCAAGGTACCTCGATGGAACTGTTGCAGTCCCGCATGGACCAGTCTCACGCCTCTGCCGAAATGCTGTGCTTGATCGCGGATCAGGTGCAAGGAACCGGAACGGATTGATATGGCGAACACTGTAGCGACGTGGGGAGGGCTAGAGATACAGCTAGTCTCTGAGGACGTAGTGACCGCCGTTGATACGGCGAAGGGATTTCTCGAAGTCCTCAACAACGCCTTGTCCGTCGCTCTAGCGGCGGGGGAGATCGCCAAGACTTTCGTCACGTCGAATCTCAACCTCGCCCGTTCTTTGGTGCGGGAGATTCTCAACTCCCTGCGGAACCTCATTCAAGATTTTTTCAGCCTCGGAGTGTACGCGAACTTCAGCGACATCCAGTTGCTACAGCGCGGCACGGCTAGCTTGAAAGGCGGGTATGCGGCATGGCAGCGCCGGATGCTCGCCCAACTCAACAATCGCAATGACCCGAACCGACCGGACTTCACCCCGTCCTCGACCGTCCTCGGCGTGTTCTTCTACGTCGGGGTGCCGGATTACGTTGATCTGGCTCGAAACATCATCAACACGGAGCGTTTCGCTCCGCTGAGGCAGTTCCTTCGGGCTTTCGCGAACCTTTTCGGTCTGTCCTTCGGGACGAACAACTCCCTTCCCGTCGCGGTTAACCTTCGAGCAGAGTACGCGACCCCGGGCAACGTGACGGCGAGAGACCCGTCTCTCGCTTTGTCTTCGTTTCTCGGTCGCTCCCGACTTCAGGTGGTTTGGAACAGCGCCCCCGCGCCGGGAGGCGGCAACGAACCAGAACCGACCATCCCCCCCTGCGGGTTCATCGTTGAGGTGTCTTGCTACCCCAAGGGATTCTCCGCTGCATGGATCGGCCCTACGCCATCGGGCACCGGCATCGGTGAGGGGAGCAACCAAGCCTACACCACGGGTCAGTATCAAGCCGGAAACTCCGGTCAGCCTTTGGTGATCTTCGGCGGCGAGGACGCTATTCTTCTTGAAGGCGACGTTCAGTGGCCCGCCGGATTCACTCCCGGAGACCGTCTCAGCGACGGAAACCACCCCCTGTACTTCTATCGTGACGCGGCCACGCCGGAAGTGATCCGCAAGGCGTTCGCGAAGGGACCGGAAGAGATCGAGAACGGGCGGGACGTAACCCGGTACTACAACCAGAAGCGGTTCTTTGTTACGAAGGCACAAGCCATCGCTCAGGGAGTTTTCGAGGGAAATTACTCGATCACGCTTACCGAGAACGACCTCCCGCTCTATTGCCCGATTGTCAACGGGGTGATCGACACCTCGCGACCGGAAGTGCCTCGGGCGGTCTATGTTCGAGTGATTCCGGTGTCGAACCGCGTGGACGAGAACAACTTCCGGCAAGCTCAATGGAAGCCTCGCGCATGGACGAGCAGCGACCAGACCCTCGTCCATATCAACCCCATCACGATCACCGGGGACCCGCAGCCCTTGGGTGATAACGACCTCGGCACTCCTAGCGAAGTGCTGGAAGTGTTGGTGCCGAGCGTACAACAAAACCTCTACGCGCGGGCCCTACAAACGGCCATCGCTATCACCACCCTGTCCCGGAGCGACCTGAAGAGCCCCGACCCTGTAGCCGCGAACCAGAGACCGCCCGAAGATTCCACCTACCGGGAGACGGGGCTTGAAAGTATCGCGACGGAGATCGACCAACGGATGCAGATCCGCAATCCGTCGGACTACTACAGTCAGGTGTCTGCTACCCAGTCTCCGCAAGCCTTCGTTGGAGACCTGTACCCGCGCATCGTCGCAGAGACCGATAGGTACCTCCGCTCTCAGGGGGAGCTCCCTCAAGCCCTGCTCGATTCCCTTGAGCCGACGCTTGAGTCCTTGGTGAACTGGAATTGGTCCGATACGGACACTCCCATCGCGGCAGGAAATCCAGCCCTTCGATGCACGGTGTTGCAGTCCCTTCAGTTCAACAACGCCGATACTCCTTTGTCCCGCAACCGGAAGTCCACTCGCCGCTATTACAGCGACCGTAACGGAACCCCCTCTGCCGTTCTACAGGACCTTGAGACGAAGTGGAGGGAGGGGACCTTCGGTACGACGTACCACCCTGCGTCGGTAGACAGTTCTCCCGTCATCGGTCCCTCGGACGGGGCCTCTCCACAATATTGGTACGCGCGAGACCTGATTCCCGAAGACATCTACGCGAAAGCCGCGACGGTCATGGCTCTCACATCCTCGCAAACGACGACCGCAACGCCGGGGGCTTGGGTTTCTCAACGGGTGTTCGCTCCCCGTTCCGCGACGGGATCGGCGCTTACCGTCTTGAACAAGGTGGACGGATTCTTCAACACCGTGTTCGCTGGATTGCAGACGGGCGCGGATGGAATTCTCCGCGTGATCGACTTTCTGCAACAGCGAGTGCGGGAGATTCAAGAGCTCATCCGGCGAATTGAAACCTTGCTGGATGTCCCGTTTCAGCTCTCATTTCCTAGCGCGAAGGCTCTGGTACTGGTGACGAACGGAACCTCCGGTCTCATCACGGGTCTGCTTTCGGCACAAGAGAAGCCTCAAGAGGGTCCGAAAGATTACGCGGGGGGAGGAATTCTCGTCGCGGGGTCCGCCCCTTCGATTCTGATCGACCTTTTGGCGAAGGGCCTTCAGTCTTCTACGGGGGGGTGACGGCGCTTCGTCGCGATACGGTCGTACACTTCAGGGAGAGCCCAGAACTTGTACTTCCGTCCCGGAGTAGTCGGGGGTAACAACCCCTCCGCTCGTACCCAATTTCGTAGGCTCTCCTCGCGGATACCTAGCCGTATCGCAGCCTCTTTCACGGTTTCCTTGCCGACCCGTTCGTCCGCGATACGCCTTTCCCATTCTTCAGCGGCGCGGCGAGCCTCATCGACTTCGACGTACCGCACTCCGACCTTCTTTCCTGAATAGCTGAAGTTCCGCACCCGCACCCCTGCGGTCTCCAACATCTTCAGCGTCTTGTAGTAGTCGTAGCCCCAAGAAGGGTCTTTCGCCAAGGACTTCACCGACACCATCCCTTGCGGGGTGCCAGCCCTTAAGCCCAACCTGCACGCCCGCTCATAAATCGCGTTACGGGTGCGGCCCGGTAGACGATCCTTCAACGTGCGAAGGGACGAATCGTTCCAGTATTGCCTGAGAACCTCATCTTCCTTCGGCGTCCACGTTTGCGCCCGACACCACCCCTGCGCCCACAACTTCTTGTAAATCGAAGCGGTGCTTCGGTTCGGAAACCTCTTACGAATGGCCTTCCAATCGAGGTAGCGGCTCTTTCGATTCAAGGAGAACCTACGCAAGTCCTCAAGGTCTTGGGGCGTCCAAAGAGGGGTTCGGTTCATGACGGAGATAGGTTACGCGCGGCGGGGCGTAAGGGTGGGTATGAACGACGACGTGATCGTGACCGCGATGGCTGAGTACCTTGGAAATTCCTTGGAGCAAGAGAGAGTGCTTCGAGAGCTTCTCGAAAAGGTGGGGTACAACGACCCTGAGAGAGCCGTTGAGGATTGCGTCAGCGACCTCGTTCTCGCTCACCTTCGATTGGTTTCCGCGACGTAAGGGATCAATCTCATGGCCCCCTCCACCCATCCCCCATGTAGCATTTGCCGCGACGGCACTTATGCAACGATGTCCCTTCGCACGCTTCCGGGCGAGTATTGCGAGTGGACGCACTACTGCGACGTATGCGGCGACGAGATGACCTCCGTTGTTCGCGAGGGGCAGAAACGCGAGCCCGAAAAGAAGACGTTGCCGCCGCCTCCAACAACGAACCCCCCCGAACCGAAGCTGGAGAAAGCTAAGGAGAGGGGAAAACGTCCTCCACCTCCCCCGCCCCCCGCGACCGCCCCGAACCCTTCACCGAAGGCGAAACCTTCACCCTCTTTGAGGGAGGCCGTGAAAGGTGAGGGGTATGATCTTTTGGCTTTGTTGGGGATGAAACGATGAACTTCGAGGAGCTCAAGATCATCGCGAAGGGCGTTGCCCGTGCTCACATCGAGCCGTTAGGGTTCTCAATCGTTCTGCATCGCGAAGAAGAGGGGGTCATCCTCGCCGTCGAAGGAGACGGTGAGAACGACTACTTCGAGCATCTACTTCTCAAGGGAATGCCCGATGCCGTGCAAGAAGAGTACGTCCATTGTCGCGTCCATGCCCTTGCCGGGAAGTTGATAGCGCGTCGGTATCCAACGTAGGGTTAGGGAATGGTGACGATGGACGACCTCCGCATCTGGGCCGAAAAACACAACCCCTCCACCGGCTACGCCTTCACGCAGTTCCTTCTCGGCAACCGCACGTTCGAGGAATGCGCGCGAGACGCCATCGAACGAGTGCTATCAGCCAGCGAGACGAACGTGCAGCTTGCCGTTGAAGGAGTCGAGCAAGCTCTACGCGACATCACGGACGAGAACGGAGATGCGGGGACCGTCACCGATGCGGCCCTTCAGAAGTTGGAGGACGTTCTCGACCTGTTGCAAGGCGAGCTCGCGGAGGGCTCGTCCAGACCGCCTTCGCATGGGGTGCTCCCCGACCATGAGATCGCCACGCTCGCCAGAGCGGGAATGATCGAGCCCTTCGAGGCATCGCAAGTCTCGAAGCGCGACGGTCAACGAGTGCTCTCCTATGGGGTGAGCTCTTACGGGTACGATGCGAGGGTGGCCGACGAGTTCAAGGTGTTCGCGAACACCTACGGAACCGTGGTGGACCCCAAGGATTTTGACGAGCGCAGCTTCGTGGACGTTCGCGCCAAGGACGGGTACATCATCATCCCGCCTAATAGCTTCGTGTTGGGCCGCACCGTCGAGAGGTTCCGCATCCCCCGCGACGTGCTGGTCGTGTGCGTCGGGAAGAGCACAATGGCGCGCGTGGGGATCATCGTGAACGTGACGCCCTTGGAGCCCGAGTGGGAGGGACACGTCACGCTGGAGTTCTCGAACACCACGCCGCTGCCCGCGAAGCTCTACGCTAACGAGGGCGCGTGCCAGTTCATCTTCCTGCGGTCGCCCTCTCCATGCAAGACCTCCTACGCCGACCGCAAGGGCAAGTACCAAGGTCAGACGGGAGTGACCCTTCCACGGATGGTGAAGTGATGGTCTCGAAGAAGCCCGCGCCGAAGCCCGCTGCCAAGAAGGCTGCGCCAAAGCCCCTCAAGGCCAAGTCAGCCAAGGCCGCTAAGAAGCCCGTCGCCAAGAAGCCCACTCCCAAGAGGGCCGCTGCCAAGAAGGCTGCTCCGAAGCCCGCTGCCAAGAAGGCTGCTCCCCCGCCCAGCGTCGTTCAAAAGCCCTCCATCCCACCGGAGTTCGAGGGAGTGCTTGACGATGACGACGGGTTCATCCTCCGGTCCGTGTCGGGGCCGAGGGACTACGTCTTGAGAACGCGAGACGGAGACTTTTTGCATGAGGTCTCCGAATTCACGGTGGCGAACCAGTTGGCCCGAGCCCTTGGCGTGAGGGTCAAGGTATTCAAGCGAACGCCCGAGGGCGAGGTGCTCCTGTCCTACAGCGGTCCGGGGAAGTGGGACTGACGAGGGGCGCTAGCCGCCGTTCGCCGCCTTCTTGTCATTGATCGGCACGACTGCCGCGATAGGCGCAGCCTTCTGCCGCTTCTGCGGCTTACGGGCTCTGATCTCCTGCTCGTGTGCGATCACCGTCTCGTAAATTTCAAACCGCTCGTACTCCAGCATCTCGTAGCGTCCGCGCTCGATGAACTGCGCGTACCGCTCGATCATCTCCGCGCTCTTGCGCTCAAGAGCCGCACGGGCGATGTGGTGGTGCGCTTCGCACAAGCACGGGCCGTGATCCACATCGAGGTGAACGTCGATACGGTAGCGGTCTGCGGCCACGATGTTGTAGTAGCGGAACAGCGGGTCGAGAAGGCTCCGCACCAAGGAGCGACGAGGCATCGCATGAGTCGCCTTGTCCGGGCAAATCAGGCACTTCCCCGACATGGCCCGCTCGCGAAGCTCCGACTCCAGCGTGTCTCGGAGAGTGCCCCCGGCGCGGGGTGACTTCTGACCGGGATCGGATGCTCCCGCTCCCGCGTCGATTGAACTTGTCGCATCTCCCTCAAGGACGAAGGGCATTTCCTTCTTCTCAACTGACACGATCCGACCCTTCCGAGACAGCGCGAAGACTGCCATAGCTACAACAACCAGTAGGGAGATCACCGCGACGATTGAACCGATGACCATTTGATCCTCCTCATTGTCAATTGCGCGCTCGTCACGCCGTGGGCTTAGGGCCAGTGCCGTCCCACGACGCCGCGAACCCGCTCTCGATCATTCTCTGGCTGACGGTCACCTTGTCTCCGGGGAGATAGATGTCCGCGAGCCAGCGACCGTACTTGTCGGTCTTATGTGACACTACCCGTAAGGGCTTTCCAACAAGCAAGCTCTCAAGCGCCGCCTTCGCGGCGAGCCCCGCCGCCTTGGTCGCGCCGATGGTCTCAGGGGCGTTGATCCCGTTCAGCCGGAACGTGACTTCCGCCGTCTTGGTGAGGCTCATGGTATCTCGGACATAGAACCCGAAGTCCACTTCCTGAGTGAAGGTCTTGGCGAGGCGCAGCACCACCGTGTCGCCGTCAATCACCCGCACGCACGTCCCGTCGTAGATGTAGTCCACGAGTCACTCCGTTCGTTCATGCAAGCGTTCGACATACGCGGAGAAGTAGCCCCGGTACCTCGTCCGCAGTTCGGGCAACTTCCAGTCGTTCCGAGTAACGAACCCCCGGCATATAGCCGACCCGCACGCGCAGGGGAATTCGTCGTAATCCGACGTGTCCGTCATGGCGTAGTCGTAGCAGACCTCCTCGCCCGCTCGAATGTCCCGCAGGGCGACGAGGATGACCTGTCCCACGATCCCAGCGTTGGGGTCGCATGAGTGGTTGATGTGGTCCCCCGGTCCTACTACGTCGGGCACCATGTAGTGCTCCGGGCCGATCTGCACGCTGTTGGTGCGGTTGTCCTGCGGCGCGGCGTCGAGCTCCGCACGGGTCATCACCCTCCCGCCGAAGATGGCGAGGAGCGAGTCCTTGCGGAACGGGACCCTCGCGAACGTGCCTCGACCGAGACCGGGGCCGGAAACCCGATCTACCAGCCCCGGCGCGAGATAGCTTGAACCCACTATACACCTGTTCAGTAGTTTTGGTTTTCACCTGTGCCGGAACGCCAGCGAATTTGCAAGCCGTTTGGCACGTTGTCCTTGTCGGTGGACATGGGGAACACCGCGTCGGGCCCAACGGTCCACGGCGCGCCCGTCTGCTGATCGTAGGTCTCGCGGTACGGGCGGTACGGGTAGCGCGTCTGCGGCCACGGAAGGTTGGGAGAGGCCAGTATCAACTCCACGGGCACCTCGTACCGAATGTCGGGCGGGTCGAGGTACGCGATGTTGAAGTGCTGCTGCATCACGTTCCCACGGTTCGTCGGACGGCGAACGGGACCGATGGAGTACCGCTCGTTGTTCTGCTTCAGGAGGAAGTCCCGTTGCGACACGATGGGAGAGAAGCTCGTCCACACCTCATAGCTGTGCTCTTTCCGCCGACCGTTAGGTGTCTGCGAGATGCGCTTCTCGGCGTCATCTGGAGCTACCAGAATGTCGTACGGACCCTCGTAACCTCCGATGAAGCCTGTCCCATAACAGACTCGACACCTATTACTGGGCTGCTTGTTGTAGGCGCGGGACTGCGGGTCCGTCTCGCCCGTACACGGGCACGGCATCCCGCTGACCTTCTGGACGAAGAGCTTCACGCGCTCGCCGCCCTGTTCGAGAATCCAGCGGTTCCGTCGCATTCCTTCGCGCCAGATGTAGTCTAGCTGCTCGATCTGCATATCGCTGGCGGGCATGGTCTGGTCGAGAGGCGTCTCGATGTATCCCGTTGTCGATCCCGCCGCGACTGCCACCGTGGTCACACGGTAGAACAGCTTGCGGTCGATCATCGTGTTCGGGAACAACACGTTCCGAGGCGTGTAGTAGGAGATCGCAACCTCGCTCGTCTCCGTAGGAACAGGGGAGAGCACGTTGCGGTCGTCACGGGGATCTAGGTCTACAGCGGCGAGGATCGTCACCTCACCCGTCTGACCAAACACGCTGCCCACCCACGCGGGCACTCCGTCGATGGTGACCAGAACGTCTCCCGGAGAGTTCGCGAACACCCCTTGAGCGTTGGGCTTCGCGATGGGATACCGAGTCTTGAGGGTCCAGCGGTTGTCGTTCGGGGCGTTGCCCCGAGACTGCCATCCGCCTTCCCACGGGATCACTTCGCGATTCACCTGTGCGATATCGGTGAAGTCTCGAAAGAACGTCCCGCTCACCGGGTAGCTGTTGAGCCGCTTGAACGGCCCCCGGTCGCTGGCCTCGCTGCGATAGACGTTGACCCCGACGATGTTGTACTCGGTATTCGCCCCGATGAACGAAGGGTCGTCCCAACGGATGTCGAGCACCCCCTTCCCGAAGGGCGACACGACCATCGTATTCATGGGCGGCTGCGGATAGAGGGGCATAGGCTCTACCCGAGGGGGGTGATAGGGAGGGAACCGCGAGAGGAGGGTTCAGTGACCCCAGCCCGAAGCGGTCTCGTACTTGGGCTTACCGTCCCACTTGCTGACCGTGAGATAGCTCTCGATCTTGATGCCGCCTACTCCGGGAATCTTGCGGAGCACGGGGCCGATGTACTTGCGGGGCACAGGGACGACGTAGTCCGCGCCCTGTTCCTCACGCACAGACTTCTTGGCGAGCTCACGGATTTCGACCTGTTTGGCAGACGGAAGACCGACCACCTCGTAGAACTCTGCGTTGGTCTGTTCGTAGCCCCATGATCCATACAAGATGTCCCCGACCTGAAGCCCGTGCTGGAACTGCTGACGCCCCTGCTGAGTCTTGAGCTTGCGGTCCAAGATGGACTTGTGCGTCTCGATGGAGTCCGCGATCTGCTTCTCTTGCTGCAACACATCGCGGAAGCGGTAGTTCCAGATAGGCTTGCTGGCCTTGCCCGAGAAGGCAACTCCGTAATACCCCGTCTTGCCCGACCCATCGACCTGTTCGTAGGTCCAGATCTCAAGATTCGGCGGCGTCCCCTTACGCTTCATGAGCGTCGGGTTATTGCGCGGGAGGTAAAAGTCCCGAGGCAATCCCGCCGCCGCCTCCTTGAGTAGTGGGAGGAGGTGGGGACGAAGGGCGGGCTGCTGGTGGGCCAGCCGGATGACCTTGGAACGAAGGTTGTGATCCATCCACCAGCCAAGGTAATAGCGATTCTATCGAAGCCCGGGAGGTATGAGACTAGCTCGCTCCTACCAGCGCATCGTGATGTTCGATTTCGACGGGACTCTCTTCCGTTCGTGGGAAAAGACCCCGGATTGGTGGCCAGATCCCACCCCCTACTCGTTCTTTGTCAAGCCCGAGTCTCTGGACGAGCCGTGCGTGCCCGAGACGCCCCCGTCGTCGTACTGGATCTCGAACGCCGTGCAAGCGGCTCAGGAGTACACCCGAGACGCGGGCACCTACATGGTGTTGGTCACGGGCCGCGTGAAGATCCATGAGCCGCGAGTGAAGGAGCTCTTGGCTCAGAAGGGCATCAAGTTCGACAAGTTCTACTTCAACCCCGGCATGAGCGCCGTGAGTTTCAAGAAGAAGGTTCTCGGAAACTTGCTCGCGGCCTACAACACGGTGAGTCGGGTAGAAATCTGGGAGAACGAGAACCAAGACAACTACCAGACGTATCTCAACGAGGCCAGCGTAGCCCTAGATAGGGACGTGACGGTCGAGGTACATAACGTACACGTCTCCCCGATTCCTCTCGTTTGCGGACCCTCAGATTTCGGGGTCGCCGCCCGTGTCGCTTCTCGGTACCTTCGCCAGCGTTTCCGCTGACTAGCGCAGCAGCGGGAGAAGGTGCGGGCGAAGGGCGGGGTTCTGGTGGGCCAGCCGGATGACCTTGGAACGAAGGGCCGCTTGCTTGTACGGGGGTGCCCAGTCAACGTCGCCCTTGTTGAGCATGGACGCGGCCTCTGGCACCTGCTCAGGCTCGATGACAGGCATATCGGCCCGGTCTGGGGCCCAAGAGGGAACCTGCTTGCTCATGTTCTTGACGTTCTGGGACATCTTTTCGATGCCCGCTTCCAGATCCCCACCCCCGAAGTCGGTCAGGAGCCCTTGGACGTTCTCAGGACTACGGGGGAACTCTCCACCGTATCCGTTCTGAGCGTAGTCCTCCAGCATCTTGCGGACGTTCTGAGGAGTGAAGAGAGAGATCGAACCCTTACCGGGCTTCCCGTTACGGACACCGAAAGCACCCTTGCTGACGATGTTCAGAACCCGAAGGAGATCCGGTCCCTTCAGGCTGGCCTTGTAGCCGCCAACCTTGCCACCCCCGGCGAGAATGGTCGCCGCCCAACGGTGGTGGCCGTCGAGGATGTGGTTGTCCGCAGAAATCATCGCCCCAAGGTCGCCGCCCGTCTTGCCCTTCTGGAGCATCAGCAGGGCCATCTGAATGGTCTTATCCAGCACCATCGTGGTCTGGGAGGGCTTGAGGCTCTCCGCGTCGATGGATGCCTTCGAGACACTAACCTTGTCGAGCTTTCCGTCCCCAGATTGGACCATCAAAGCCGCGACCGAGGGGTCCACCGCGCTGAGTGCGGAAGCATCTTGGAATTGTTCCTCGAAGATAGAGTCCGCGAGCTTGATCGCCCGTAGGAGATGCGAACGTATCTCCGGGTTCTGGTGGGCAAGACGAATGACCTTGGAACGAAGCGTGTTAGACATGGGGAGTCCTCCCCCACCGTAATCGTATAAGAAGGCTAACGTGTGGTACGTCTACGTCCTCACCAGCACCGTCCGCGCCATCACCTACGTCGGCTGCACCAACGACGTTCAGCGCAGGGTGAGGCAGCACAACGGCGAGTTATCGGGCGGGGCACGGTTCACCCGTAACTGGAGACCGTGGGTGCTTGGGATAGTGTACGGGCCGTTTGACGGACGGGGTGAAGCACAACGGGCCGAGCGAAGGGTGAAGCGCCTACGGGGCGCGAAACGCTTGTCAGCAACGGAACCCTTGCGGGCGTAATGAAGGGCATGACCGCCGCCCTCCCCAAGCCCGTGGTTCACTACGAGATGATCCGGCGCGACCCGCGCAACCCGCTGCGGGTATTCCCCGAGGACCTGAAGTCCAAAATCCTCCACGACCCCTTCAACGAGAAGGGCGACAACCCGCTGCCCGCACAGACGGTGAGTGCGTACAGCACCACCTACAACATGATGCGGTCGTCCATCGCCTACGAGCGAACGGGCCAACAAGTCATCGTTCTCGGCCCGCGAATGCAGGAGGCGTTCGCGAACACCTCACTGTCCGAGGTGAGCCCGGAGCACATCCGGTTCCCGCACCCATGCTTCTACCTCGCCACGCCGGGTAGCAAGCTCAAGCTCTGGGGCGGGAGCGACACGGGTTGGCACCGAGTCGAGGGTGCCTACATCATGGAAGAGCCTACGGAGCCGGGGGTGCTCTCCATGCTCATCTGGGGCTCGGCCAACGAGCGGTCGAAGGCTCCCACGGACGATGCGACGTTCTGGTTCGCGATGAAAATCGGTCACGGCGCGACGGTCAACCTCGATAGCGACCTTGAGAGCCGTCTCGATAACAACGAACTCAGCGAATGTACCCTGCGAAACATCGAACTGGAGTCCGCCGTCACTCGCATGGACCTCGACGCGCGGGTGAACGGGGTGCTGGACGACCGTCACTCGAACATCAGCGACCGTCTCGCGAACATCCCCCACTCCACCGAGATCGCGCGGGAAGTGAAGAGTCAGGTCAAGGCGTTCCTGCGGATCGCCATCAACACCCTGCTGTATATCAACAGCGCGTCGTGCGAGACGAAGACCGCCGACAACGAGGCCCGGAGGAAAGAGCTTCAGCAAGCTCTCGACCGCAAGAAGCACAAGAACGGTAAGGAAGCCAAGAAGCTGGGGCGCGACCTCGATGAGCTCCCGAAGTACCGGGTGACGTGGATCGGACCCACCATCGAGACGAGCGCGGGGACGGACACGGACCTCACGGGCACTCGCTCCGTGAAGGGACACATTCGCCGGGGCCACTGGCACACCTACCGCGTGGGACCGCGAAAGACCGAGGCGGGTGAGAAGATCGACGCCGCGTTGCGGAAGGCATCTCTGAAGTGGGTCGCTCCAGTATGGGTCGGGGGAGGTGCGCCCGAGGATAAGCCCCGCGTCTATGCGGTGCGGGAACCCGTCACGGGTTGACGTTGATACCCACGAGTCCCCGGCAAGAGACCGTCGCCGCCGTCTCCGCGACGTTCGCGAAGTTCAGAGCCTTGCCCGTCGCGTTGTCCTTGAGGATCACCTTTACCAGCACGGGGCACTTGCCCTCGCCGTTGATGAACAGCGCCGCTGGAGCGAGGTTCAACGTGATGTCCGTGTACCGAATCTGAGACACGGTGTCCGTTGCCACGGTAGAGGCCAGAAGGCACCCCGCTCCGTCGAGGGCGATGTCCTGCTTCGACGGACCCGTGCCGTCCGTCCTTCCTGCGTCCATCCATGTCGTCAGCCCCGGCACCTTGACCAGCACGGCCATACCCGTGGCTCCCGGACCCGTGAGGGGCGTGTATTGGAAGTTCGTGAGCTCCACCCCCCACAGACGGAATTTCACCGTTGCTAGGCCCGCGTTAGCCGCTCCCGCGTCGAACGCGCGGATGTACACACGGTCACCCGTGAGGACTGAGTAGTCGGAGGCTGCGCCCGCCGCCTGAGTTGGAGAATGAGACGCGCTGAAATCCGTCTGCGGATAGATGAGAACGCCCCTAGAGGGAAACGGCGAGGTCAACCCCTCTTGATAGGAGGGGTCGCGAGGCGGGAATCCCGCCACTTGTAGGGCGTTGGACAGGTTCGCCGTTACGTTGTCCAATTGCGATAGGTGGAGGTTCTGCAAGTACCACCCGTCGTAACCGATAGCGGCGTCCGGGCGAACGGGCACGGAGATAGGGGCGGGTCCGAAGGTAAGCCCCGGACCTTGTAGTTGAGTCGCGTCGGGAGGTCCGAGAGGAGTCCAGTCCTCTGGATAGCGATAAATCTCATCGAGGAACAACTCCTCCGTGTCCTTCGCGTTGGATACTCCTCGCAACACGGGGTTGGACGGGTTGCCGTAAGGCACCTTTATCGTAGCGGTGCCCTCCTGCATGGAATGATAAAGGACGGTGTTCCCGGAGGAGTTCGGAACAGTAGCTCCTGCGGAGGGTTGCGAGTAGCCAGTCACGCCGTCCACAACCAAGGGTCGGCGCAAGAACAGCCTCACCTTTGCGTCCGTCGTGAACACCGGGTAGTTCGGGTCCCCCGTGAAGTTGATGCCCTTGCCGAAGCCGGGGGCCACGAAGTTGTAAGAGGCCGTGTCGCCCACGGCGGGGTCTACCGTGGCCGCAGGGGTCAAGTCCGCGTAGCCGAATTCAACGCGCTGTCGTCGGATTTCTCCGAGTCCAGCCGGAAACGTGGTGACGCCGGGAGACCCCGTGATGATTGTGGATGTAGGCGGAACCGTCTCTGTGCCCTCGAAACTGAACGATGCGAGAGATACGAACAAGAGATTTTGGTTCAAGGCATACGCGCGGTTGTCTCCCGACAACGGTCCCGCAACGGGCACCGTATCGTGAGAGCGGTACCCCCGATTAAACACCCCGTTGTAGGTGAACGACAGGGCGGTGATGTCGATGTTCGGATCGTTGACCGTAGTTACTTCAATCGGGACGTAGTACTCGATGCCCGAGCTAAACATCGTGGTCAGCGCGCCCGTCTCCGTAATCGTGAAGCTCGATGCGGCGGGAGCGATGGGAGCCGCGCCGTTGTTATCCTCGAAGATTTCCGAGCGATTCACTGGGTTGGCTGCGGATGCTCCGGGAACGCTCGTGACGAGGTTCTCTAGCAGGTCGTAAGGGGCGACGTTGCCCGTCCACTGAACGAGGTTCACCGACCATAGCTGATCGCTCGCGGGCACTATTCCATCTCGAACGTATGCCTCGAAGTACGCCTCTTTCTTGAAGTGAACCAAGGCGTAGTTTCCATCGGCCCTTGTTGCCGCCGCTCCGAGGGCTAGGTCGAAACGATGACGATATCGGGCGATTTGGTAGGCCCAGAAGTCCGTCGTGAAGTCATCGTAGTCGCCCGCTTGGGTGAGAGCCCCTGCGCTTGCGGGTGCGAGCTTGGTGGTAAACCGAGTCTTTTCCGCTACGGGCGTGTAGATCAACCCCGAAGCGACCGAGTAGTCCTTGAGGTACGGGAGACGGTACGCGAAGAAGTTTCCCGCCGTCCCGCCTCCGACGTTGAACGGAAGCCCCGGCACGGAAGTAGAGGTTCCGATCGCACTGTTCGTCGCGCCGAAGATGGGAAGCCCCCCCGCGACCGTCGCCGGGGAGAACGTCACCGCAGCGGGATCGGTAAGCAGCCGTACTTGTCCCGCCGAGGGGTTGAAGAACGGGTCCGTTCCAAGCGTGACGCTCGATCCCGTGTGAATCTCATCAAGGTGGTACTGTCCCGCCGCACGCCCCGGAAAGTTGTACGGGCTAGAAACCGCATCTACCCCGCCGCCGCACCCCGTCGCCGTGATACCCCCGACCGACGAGGTGAGGGTCACCGTATTGCCAACGCTTCCGGCCACGCGAACGTACACGTTCGCGTTGGTCCCCGAGGGCTCAACGTAGATGAGTCCGGGGTAGAACAACGTGTTCACGGCGAGGGCGAAGTTCTGCATCGCCGTTGCAGGAGCACCTCCGGGGTCCGTGAACTCATACGGGGTAGCGGGTGCTCCAACCACGGCGCTAAAGACCACGGGAACGGCAGGACCTCCGATACCCGAGAGGTCTATCGTGAGATCGTATGGAGCGCCGGGGTCCGCGACGTTCTTGAAGTCGCCAAAGGCCCGAGTAGAGCCCGAAGACTCCTCGAAGACTCCTCCCGGTTCTCCGTCGCAACCGTTGTCGAGAATGCCCTTGCCAAGCAGAAGGGCCGCGACACAACGATTTTGAATGTCCGAGACGTTTCCCGCCGGGGCCGGGTCGGGTTCCGCCGTCGAAGGCCACTTCACGAGAGCGAGCACGCCCCGATCGGAGGGAGAAACAATCCCCGACACCACCGCTGCGGGAGCAGCGATAGCCGAGAGAATTCTCCACGTCGGGTACCCGACCGTGAGAGTGACGAAGCCCGCGTGTACCGCTCCGTTACCGCCTCCCGTGTACGCGGGCACTCCCGGATCGAACACGTTAAACGTGGGGTCCGTGGCGGGCTCCACTCCTGTCCCCGTCAGCCCGTATCCCGAAGCCGTGACGGGAGCCCTGTAGTAGTAGGGATAAACAGCCCGAGCGTTCGCCGCCGTGTTTCCCGTGAACGGAAGAATGCCGTCCCAGAGCTTGAGAATGCCCCAGTCGGGCGTCCCGACGTTGGTGCTTCCAAGCCACGCCACGCCTTCGCTGCCTACACCACCCATCGGGGGCGGGACCAGCGCCGCGAGCTCATTGAGAGCCCCTTCGACGTTCGGACCCATGAAGTACCGGGTGTAAGGGTCGAGGATCGAGATCGCGCTCGCTGGATGCGCGCCCGTGGGATTCTCAACGTGAGCGTCGAGAGTCTCCGACACGGGCCCCACTTCGCCCGGAGAGATGGACGAGGAGCTCACGGAACCCGGCGGGGCGAAGCCCGCTCCCGTGAGAATGCCCAAGGGATCGTTCGTGCGCGGCATGGTTCAGGTTCCTGCGGTGAGGAGAAGGTTCTTGGTTCGGAACACGGCGACGATGCCGGAAGGCGTCCCCACGGGAGGGTCGGCCACCACCACCTTGTTATCGGCGTCCAGCAGGGCCCACCGTGAGAACACCAGAAGGATGAGCTCTCCGGGGCGGAACAGCCTTGTCGCCGTCGTCGGGCGAGCGAGCATCGTTGTGAACACCTTGTGCCGCGCCGCGCCCGACAACGGCTGCGCCATCACCGTGGACTTGTACCCGCCCGCGTTCACGAAGTCGTAGTAGGCCCGAAACTCACCGTCGATCTGAGTCCCGTTCGCGGGGTCCCCCAAAGTCAACGGTGCCGAGGCGTCCATCGGCACCATCGAATGCAGAGTGAGGGAGCCCGTGTCCGCGTTGAAGTCGGACACCGCTACGGTAGCGGTTGCCGCGAAGTACCACTCCCGGTCGTTTCCGGGAAGAAGGTTCGCGATTGGGATTGAGTCGAGAGGTACCGCGTAGGGGAAGGCTAGTTCCACGCTTCCCGCGCCCGTTTGTCCCGTCCACACATGGTTCGACGCGGCGATGGGTTCGACAGTGAAGCCGTGGGGGAGAAGGTTCGTCGGGATCACACCCGCTTGCACTCCGCACGTCTGCGGAGCCGTAGCTTGGTAGTACACGTCGAGCCGGTAGCCCACCGCACCGTAGTCCGTCAGCGGATCTTGAGGGACGTAACTCACCGCCACGGGGACCTGTGCGCCCGGTGCCGCTACTCCCAACACTACTTTGCGTTCGGAACTTCCCACCGACGCGGACAACGGAGCAACGCCGTTCGCCAACATTCCCGCCGTGGTGAAAATACGGCGGGGGGTGTAGACGTTGTTCGCGTTGCGAGTGACGAGAGAATCGACCGCTAGCTTCGACCGTTGCTCCAGAAGCACTTCGCGGAACGGCGGGCGAAATTTGGGTTGAGGAACCCAAGTGACGGCCATGTCCGTGGACCGCTGCGAGGGGTCGTACTGAACGATTGCCCCTCCGTTGTACGGAGCGTATCCCGAGCCCACGCTAGGAGTGAGGGCCGTGCGGGGGGTGTGAGTCAATCCCGCCCCGGTCGGGTAAGTGACCTCGATCTCCAGAAAGATTCTGCGCTGCGAACCGTTCGGACCCGCTGCCAAGTCCACCAGCACGGTTCCCGAGCCCGCAACATCCGTCACTTGCGGGTTGTGATCGAGAGTCACGGTCACCGTCGTCGTGCCGACGCCGACGATGCTCTTGAACTGCACCGTTTGATCTACGGGAGCGGTGCTGTGCCCGTCGTCATGGTAGGACACCAGAACGTCGGTCACCCGAGTGCCCGAGGGCCAGTTACCTGCCACCGTGGTCAAAGCCGAGGGCAAGGTCCAGTCATACAGCGACGAGGCTCGAAGCGCGGTGAAGTTCAGGGAGATGGTGTCGTCTTCGCACCATCCCGCGCCCGTATTCACCACCGTGAAGCCCAACGGATAAGGGCCCGCGTTCGGCAACACCTCGAAAATCACCCGCTCCACAACGGGTTGCGATGCGAACCTACGGGCGATGTGATCGAACGTGCGGACCCGGTTGCCAAGCACGTTCGATAGAGGGTCCGTGGGCCGAGCAATCTCATCGCACGCCATCGGGGTGGTGGAGTTCCCGCCCGATCCCGTGCCCATGATCCCGTACTCCGACGACTCCACCTGCCACGATAGGTTGGTGGCGTCGAGCAGCGATTGCGTCTGGTACTTGAGCTCCGAGGCGAAGTCGTATCCCGGCGGTGTGACGTGCCGACGAAGGTCGAGAACATCCTCCGCTACGATTACGTCATGGAAAGCACCATCGGGGCGATCTGAAGCTCCCGCGTTGATCGCCACGGGTCCGGGAGTCTCGATGTGAGTGTTGTTGAACCCCGCGTGAGTGATGGACAACGCGCCGTTCGCATTGGACGAAGGATCGAACCCCCCCGTGAGAGACGCATCGTTGCGCCGAAACACGAAGCACACGGGGATCGCGTAGACGAATCCGTCCACGGTCCCGAGGGCCGCTGCGCTCACGGCAGAGCCATCACCCGCGATGTACAGGCCGTTGTCCACGAAACCATAAGCCGTCGCATCCGAGTTCGCGGAGACGGTGGTGGCATCGGCAGGGACGAAGGGATATCCCGCTACTGGAGCACCCGTCGCACCTTGAGCCAGCACATTCGTGTTGCTGAACCCATCGGGCTGGGTCTTTGGATTGACCCCAAGGGCCACGTTGCTATACGTCCGCAGACGGTACTGCACCTGCACCCGCTGAGTGCTCTCGACGTTCAGGGCAGGGTCCACGAGGTTGTCCGCGAGATCCACGCCCGAGGGCGAGCCCACGTTGCCGTGATGGTAGATGGCGTTCTGCGTCGGCTTGTTCGGGCGATTCGCGCCGTTCAAGAGCGTGGCACCCGATAGGACGATGGAGCCCGCGACCGCTTCCACCCTTGCGAGAGTGACACCGTTGCCCACGGTGCCCCCAACGCTCGCCGTGATCTGCACGATGCTGGAGCTATGGGCGTTCGCCGTCACGAAGTTCGGATACAGCGCGCTCGCATTCACCGCCGCCGCAAAGTTGATCCCGGTCACATCCGCGTTCACGCCGATCTGAAACTGGTTAGCTCCGGGAGCACCCGCCACCGCCGTGAACGTCACAGCGGGACCGCCCAACACCGTCGTGTCGATGGTGATCGTATCGCCGGGAGCGATGGTGAGGGCCGTATCAATCTGAACGTAGCCGTAGGCACGGGGCGACGGAGCCACCTGCGCTCTCCAGACTTCCAAGAACACGAAGTCCGTGCGCTTGATGTCGGGCGGCACTCCCGTCGCGGGAGTAGCTATCGGAAGCGTCACCAAGTTCGCGTTCGGGGTGACCGTCCCGGTGTATTCCACCACCACGGGCATCCCGGCGACGTTGGCGATTAGACGCGGGAGAACGAACGAGTCAACGGGCACTCCGGGCGGTAGCCCGAAGCTGTAGTCAGCTAGCGCGGGAAGAGTGGACTGCCCACGGAGAAAGCCCGAGGGCAAAGCCTTCCCGGCGAGGAGCGTGCGGTTGTACTCGCTCGCGTCTTGGGCGAGGTTGAGCTCCGCGTCGAGAATCGGTCGCCCGCTTTGGTAGACGACCGTGTCCCACGAATACTCGCCGGGGTCCAAATCCCGAGATACCGAGGACGGGACGGCAGAACCGGGCGGCGTGTAGTAGCGGTTGAAAGGCGGCATCGTTCACCTAATGGGTTCCGCAACGGTGCGGGGATAGAAGGGTTACCCGCATCAAAGGGACTTCGCAGCGAGTTCGGCCAACGGACTGCGGACTCCCTCGCCAAGATACACGGAGCCCGCGAGCGGAGACTCACGAGTCATCTTCGCCGCATGAACCAGCCCGTTGCTGAAAGCGTCCAAGAACGGGTCGTCAATCTGCGACGGGTCGCCGCACAGCACCACCTTGGTACCCGTAGCCGCACGGGACACTACGGTCTTGACCTCATGGGGCGTGGCGTTTTGAATCTCATCGAAGAGCATGAACGCACGAGGAATGGACCGCCCGCGAATCGAGTGCATGGGCTGCACCTCCACCTGCCCCGACTGCATCAGTTGCTCCCAGTTCTTCTCCTTGATCCCCTTGCGCTTGTTGTCCTTCGCGTCCGTCGTGAGAAGCTGATCGAGGTTGTCATAGAACGACAACATCCAAGGGTGCATCTTGTCGGACTCCGTGCCCGGTAGGTAGCCGAGATCACGGCCCATAGACACCACGGGTTTCGACAGGATGATCCTGTCGTAATGACGCTCTAGCTGGTGCATCCCGGCCATGAGGGACAACAGGGTCTTGCCGCTTCCCGCCGCACCGAGGAGCACCACCAAGTGAACCTTCGGGTCCATGAGAAGGTCGAGGGCCATGCGCTGCCCGTCGTTCCGGGCCTCGAATTTCATGCCCTTGCCGCGAGAAGCCGGTCGAAGTGAAGTCCCATTCCATCGGAACAACTGAGGGCTGATCCCCTCCCCGGTGAACCGAATGAACTCGTTGGGAGATACTCCGTCGAGGCTCACGCCGGATACGGTATCGGGAGGGTCGAGCCCGTAGAGCGGTTGCAAGGCGTCCGGGTCCGTGAGCACCTGTTCGTGGACGCCCGAGGGCACCTCGTTCGGGTCTACGCGGTCCTTGCGGTAATCCTCCGCGCCCACGCCCTTCGCCGCCGCGAGGATGCGGAGGTTCACGTCCTTCGTGACCAGCACCACGGTCTTGCCCGTGAAGCGTTCCTGTAGCTTCAACGCGCTCCCGAGGATGAGCAAGTCCATCTTGCGGGAGAGCGTCGTGTTCTGAAGGCTCTCGAAGTGCTCGTCTTGCCCGACGACGTAGAAGACACTCCCGGTCTTGGGATCGTTGATCCCGTTCGGGCTATTCACGTCGCCTTGAGCAACGATGCGGGCGATGCGTCGGGACGCCGTTCGAGATGCAGAAGCCACCTCGTGACGAGAGCTCACCTTGAGATCATCGAGCTCCATCACCACGAAAATGGGGATGGCGACCGACGTATCGCGAAACGCTCTCAATGCTTCGGGGTCGTGGACAAGAACCGACGTGTCGAGGACGTACAGCTTGTCGTTCACGCCGAAAGCCGCCAAGTGATAGTGAGCAGCGAGTTCGCGGGCTTCGTCACGACGGAAAAGTTCGTTACGTTGCACAAAATGTCGTAGTTCGTGAGGTCAATCGTCGGATCGTAGGTCGGGAACACGGCGGGAACGGGCGTTCCGGGGGTCGGCCCGAGGGTGAGCGTGCGGAGGAGTCCCATCTCATTGAGCGGTCCTTCCGCCTCACCCGCGCCGAAGGTCGCCGTGAAGTCCACCACGTTGGTCGGGTAGCTCACGGCACCGCCCGTGGAGTTTCGGAACTGGCGAACGGTGAACGCCTTGCGCCAAAGCTCGCTGTTCAGCTTCCGTTGCCGGGGGTCGGGCGCGTCGGGATTGAGAATCGGCCCCGTCGCGCCCGTGCCCACCGCCAGCATGGTCAGCCCACGCTGGGAAGGGAGCACCGGGGTCGGCCCCGAGGCGAGAAGGATCGCCACGAGAATCCCGCCGTCCAGTGTGACGATGTTGGACTGCTCGCGATGATCGAGCACTTCGCCCGTGGCGATGTCCGTGAGGTGAATGATGTACGTCCCTTTGAGGGACATCACACCATCGTTGTGCCCGAAGTCGAAGCCCATCTTGAGTCCCTCGCGGGGTCGGTTGACCCTGTCGGAGTAGCGCATACCCTCTCCCGTTTATAGGCGGGATACGCTACCGCGAGGGGCGGAAGGTCAGACGGGGGGTTTTGCCGCGAAAGGCGCGGACGCTGGGGCGCTGCTCCTTCGACCCGTCCTCCCATTGGATGGGGGACTTGAAGGTCTTGGTCGCGTCACTTCTTCCCGACGAGGGCCCCCTTCATGGCATCTCGCCACACGTCCCAGATGGCACCCGTCGAATCCGAGTCACGGGTCCCGAATTTTTCGTTGTCTTTGATCAGCTTCTCGATGGCCTTGTACGCGCTCGCCGTGGCGGTAGAGGCTTTCTCGATCTCGGACTGGATTGCCTTCGTGACCCTTTCGTGGCCTTCGTAGAGGCCGAAAGGGTTGTCGTCAGAGTCGAAATCGTCCATCCCCGCCGACTTGAGCAGCGGGAGGAGGTGCGGACGAAGTTCGGGCTGTTGATGAGCCAGACGGATGATCTTGGAACGAAGCGTGTTGTCCATTGATGAAACCTTCCTATTGGGGTGCGGTTATCTAGCGTCTAACGATTAGCCCCACGTCTGCGTCGAGCTACCGCCCGTCCATACGGTGACCACTCCCGGTGCTGCGCCCGTGCGAAGGACGAAGAGCGTCTCGCGATTGATGGCCCCGTTCTCCGTGCCGCGCACCACGCCCGCCGAGGGAGCCGTGGCGTAGAGCATCCGAGGTTCGGCGTTCGTCGTGACGGGAGAGGCCCCGCTGAACGGTGCGACCACTCCCGTCGTGGGACTGGTGAACGAATAGGTGCCGATCTCACCGCCGTTGAAACCCGCCCCCGAGGCGAGCAAGCCGTAGCGGTAGACGCCGGGACCACGCCCCCGTCCCGCCGTCCCCATGCCCGCGAAAGACTCGCTAAAGGCCGCGCCCGCGAGAGCGAACTCCGTCGTGGCCCAAGTCCCATCTGGGCCGGGACCACCCTCGCAATACGAGGAGATACGTCCTCGTTGCCCGCCGTCCTCTAGCTGGTAGAAGTCCAGCCGCTCGTACAGCGCGTCGGTGTCCGTCGCTTGCCGCACGAGGTACTGGTCCCGGAGGAAGTATTCCGGGTCCGAGGGGCCAGCGGGCGGGAACGCCGGGGTACGCCCCCCGTCGCCCGACACCGTGTCGAGGGTGATCGTGGAGTAGGCTCCCGTTCCCGCTTGCGACTGCTGAAACGACGGGGTGCCCTCGTTCAGAATCGTCTGCGATTGGTCGAACGGTTGCGAGGTCAGGTAGGTGTTGGTGATCGGCCTACCCGGCGCGAACACCACGTTCACGGGGTAGCCCTCCGAGGGCAAGCCCGCCGTCAGCGTGATCTCTTGGCTGTCTCGGTTGAACCGCCATAGGCTTTGAGGCACCGTCACCCCGTCCACGCGAACGGCGAACACCCGATCCGCGAAGATATGGCAGGGTCGAAGGGATACCCGCTGCGCCGTGACGCTGGACACCACCACTTCTTCCGGTGTGGTGTCCCGAGCGAACTCGTTGCTGGCGACGACGTTCCAGCGATTGAGCGTCATCCCTTGCGGTGCCGAGTAGTCCACCGAGGTGTTCGTGAACACTCGGTAGCGCACGTCGTTCCATGTCGAGATGACCGAGCCCTCTGGGTTCAAAGGGCCGAAGGCAACATCTCCGAAGCGTTCCGAGGGATCGACCCGAGGCAGCTTCGCATAGTCCAGCTTCACCCACCCTGCGCTGGGGTTCATCGACTGCGTGGCGAAGTCACCCGTATATCCCGGCGGTGGGGCGAGGTCGGGGCGAATGAACGCCGCGCCGAAGGTCGGGTCCATGAACACCCGCACCCAGCATTCGCTCGACCAATCCATCGAGGTGATGACCGACGAGGGACTGCTATTCGGGACGTTCAGCCCGTCCGTTCGAGGCACTAGCCAGTTGTCGAGGTCCCCTTCATCCCCGCCGAGGTACAGACCGAAGGTGCGCCCGAGTCCCGCCACCCCTTCGTCGGTCCCGCCGTAGCACAAGCTCCGAAGGTTCGCGGTGAAGCCCGCGCCCGCGACCGTGCTGGACTCAACCTGCGCGCTGCCGGATAGCGTGCTCGGAGAGAACAACCCGAGAGCAACACCCAACACACCGGGCACGCCGTCGATGTGGAGGTCAACGGTGTTCGTCCCGGCGTTGTAAGTGAGGCGATAGGTGCGGGATGCGCCGTCCTCCCAAGGCACGCCTACGTTGACGATGGCCCCCGCGCCGGGAGCCGTCGTGAGCGTCACGCCGCCCGTGCGGAACTCAAGGTAGACCGCGCGAGTTGGCCCCGAGCCAAACGCACACGCGACGGAGAGCCCGATGCGACCAAGGGCACCGGGAGTGGAGTCCTCCACCGCGAGGCGGAACTCTAGGAACCGCCCTACGTCCGTCGAGTAGAACGGGGTGAGCGTGCGGTAGATGGTCCATGCGAGGTCGCCGCCACGGAGCACCTGTTCGGGACCGTTGGCGAACGCCCGATCACCCGCGAGTCCGTCCCAAGATTGCTGCCAATACGGGGTACTGCCGACAAGGGAAATGGTATCCGTGCGGAAGATAAACTTCCCGAGAGAGCCCTTGTCGATCCATCGAAGGGTGGCGAGTCGCGCCTCCTTGTGCGTATCGCGGAGCACTAGGGTCGCCCCGCCGACGCCCGCCGTGTCTCGCTGCACGGACACCTTGGCGTCGAAGGCCGTGACCCGCCGCCCGTTCAGAAACGGGTCGGTGTACCCGTAGCCGTAGTAGGTGCCTAGCCCTGCGTCTGCGGGAGTGCTGGTGATCGTGACCGTGCTCGCCGCCGAGCGCGTGTCTCCGAAGGGAGTCTTGAGGTACCAATCGCCGTTCTCCGGGTCTGTTGCCGCGCCCGTGAAGTTCGCTCCCGATAGGACCAGCCTCCCGGCGCTCGCCGTCGAAAGGAGGATTCCGTTTCCGGGGGAACCGCTCGTGTTCGTGGCTATCGTAACAGTGATCCCGCTCGCCGTCGCTTCAAGGAAATTCGGGGCGAGGATGCTTGCGTTGATCGCCGCTGCGATATTGACCGCAGTCTCTTCGTTCGTCGCCCCGACGACGAAATCCACGCCCGCCGTGAGCACCACCGAGGGACCGTTGATGGGCGCGGGGGATGTATCAATCGTGAGCGTGTCACCGACGAGGGGGCTGAAGACCTTGACTGTCGCGGTTGCCCACTTGGTGTCTATCAGCGTCCCGCGCGAGAACGTATAACCACCGTCGGGCGTGCTTTGCGCCCGCACGAAGTCCCATGTCGTGTTGTTCGTCGCAACGCGGCTGAACGAGCCCCATAGCGCCCTTCCGTACCCTTCCGGCAATACGTCCGGGCCGAGGTACGCGGGAGAGGCCAGCGTTCCCGAGGTGACAGACGTAGTTGATCCCGAGGAGCCTCCAAAGACGACGGACACGGAGTCGTTTCGCGTGTTCGCGTAGATTCTCCATGTACACAGACCCTCGTCCCAAGGCGTGTCAAAGTAGAGCGTCACGTCCCGGTTGCCGAAGAGCTCCGGGTTCGCCGGGAATGGCGGGGTCACTACCAAGAACGTCTGCCCGGTGCGCTGAGACTGGTAGAGGTCCGTGACCGTGTAGACGCCCGTTTGAGAGCCCGCGAGCACTTGAAACTTGTCCCCTGCCGTGAGAAGCGTCGGAACGCTCGCCGTGGGAAGAGACACCGTGCCGTAGGTGGCACCAACGGGGACCTTCTGCACCTTGCCCGCCGCGTTCGGCCCCACGGTCCATGAGGAAAGTTGCGACGGGTCGCCGGGACGGAGAAGAATTCCGATGTGACGGAGGGATTCTCCCGTCAACGGGTTCGGCACCGTTAGAGCGCCCGCGAGGAACAGCCTTCGGTTGTTGTGGAACCCGAAGCCGACACCCGTAAATACACCGTCAGGGGTGTAGTCGATAACTTGAAATCGACTCACCATCGCCACGGTCGTCGCCGTGGGTAGGGCGAAGTCCCGCTTCCAGTACGCCATCTGAGCGGGGGAAACGTCCGCAAGAGTGTAGAATCCGTCGTTCAGTGCCGAAACGGGGCTTCCTACATACGACCATGCGGCATCCGGCTCCGTAGTCCCCTCGAAGCGAAAGCTCTGGGGCGATACGTCCGCGACCGCGTAGGGCACGGAAACACGCCCCGACACTTGGTTGAGGAGCATCGTCGTCGGAGAGTTGAGGCTCGCCGTGTAGCCCTTCTCGAACCCGATGAACCGGTGGGCCACCCGTAGCGCCGGGGCGCGGCGGTTGAACCGCCCGAGGGTCACGCCCATAGGAAAGCGGGTGGTAAAGAAGCCCCCGTACACGCTGGTGGGCGTCGGAGTCGTGGTCGTGTTGCGCCCGCTTCGCAACGTCCACTTGTTGAGGGTGAGCCCCTTGGTGTTTAGGCCCGCCATGCCCGTGACGGGCGAGACGAACCAGCGGTAGTCCACCGTGACGGTATGCGCTCCCGGTGCGAACGGAGCGATGGGCGCGGCAAGGGTGATCTCGCCCGTGTACGGGTTCACGGCGCTGACGGCGACGGGAGTCCCGTCGTACTCGACGTTCACGTCCGCGACCTGCGCCGGGGTCGCGTCACCCCAAGCCTTCACCAAGGGACCGAGGCGCGTGTAGAGAGTGCTTGAGGCTCCCGGCCCGAAGAAGTACCAGCTAGCGTCCTCGCCCGTCACCGTCTGGGGCACGCGAACGCCGAGGTGATCTACCGCCACCCGATAGGTGATCCCGGTGCCGGGGGTCATGATGCGCGGCACTACCCGTAGGTAGGAAGGCACGGGGCGCACGCCCGTCGAAGGTCCGAGGGGCGCGGGATTACCTACAGGTCCGCCGTAGATGCCCGTGGTCGCGTCCAGCAGATAGGTGCCAGCGTTCGGCCCGGAGGCGACCGTGAGGGTCTCGCCCTCCGCGCATAGGTTGAAGTTCTGCGTCGTGTCGATGAATGCCCCGTCGCTCACGGTGACGAAGCCCGTGAGGCCCGTAGGAGCCGTTGTGTACGCACGAGGCACGGGATCGTCGCCGTAGGGAAACGGGACCACCGCCGTCACCCGATAGCGGTTCTCGCGGGGTGCGGGTGAAGGCGGGGTAGGGATGACCGGGATGACTAGCTCCGCGCCCACCCTCACCGAGCGGAAGGACAAGGTCGGGTCATGGAACAAGAACCTATCCGCGCCGACGATGCCGTTGGTGCCCGAGATTTCCCGCACGCCCGTGCAATCGTGCCGGAAGTCCTCGTAGTATCCCGAGGACAGGTCCATTGAGAGAAGCTGGTCGTTGACCAGCCCGCGAAGGTTCTCGCGGAACAGGTTGCGGTACTCGTACAGGGTGGTCGCTGGATCGAGTGCCGCCAGCACCAACGCCGCATTCCGTTGAAGGACGATGGGGAGGTCGGGAAAGGTCGAGATCAGGTCATGCGTGTGATCCGATTGTCCCGTGCCCGCGCCTTCTTGCACGACGAAATCAGTGATCGTATGCGTGTGCGCGGGACCGCTTCCCGAGGCGTACACGGCATCCGTCGTCGTGCCCGAGCCCGACACGTTGACCGTGACGGTGTGATAGTGAGTGGTGACCGTGAGAGCGGTGGTCGGTCCCGTGCGCTTGAAGTTCTCGACGTTCACCTCGAAGGTGAACTGGTCGGCCATCGTCCATGCCGTGCCGGGGTCGGAAAGGTGCTTGACCTTCTCGATGATCGAGACGTTTGCGTCGGTGAGGGCTTCCAGCCCGCCTACCAGCGAGGTGTACTTTGACCCCTGCAACAGCAGGGCGACCATGCGCTTGAGAAAATCCCGGTAAGTGATGTCCCCGTCGATCTGCGGTAGCCCGTCCTTGTCCGAGTCGGGGAATACCAGCGTGGCGAGGAACTGGAACAGCACTTCTGTGCGGGTGAAGTCGTAGTCGCTGTCCTCGTAGGCGTCCGTGAGGAGCACCTGAATCTTCGCGAGTTCCTCTGCCGCCGCTTGGAACTGCTGAACGTAGTACGGCCCCTTCGTCTGCGAGACGTAGTTACTGGGCAGCGAGTTGAGGAACACCCGGACGATCTGGTCCGCGAGCGAACGCACGCGGTCCAAGTCCACCTGCCCGTGCAGGTTGAACGGCGCGGGGTTCTGCGGCTCTGGTCCGTAGACCGAGGGCGGGAAGAACCTGTACAGCCCGTAGAGGGACGGGGACTTAGGAATCACCGGATCGCTCATGCCTTGTCCTCGTCATACGAAATAGAAACGTCCCCAAGGACAATGTACTCCATCGAATTCGGGTCGATGTCCTTGTTTCCCGTGTCTTCCGTCGTGATGTAGGTCACCCAGTAGGAGTGGTTCGTTGGTGAATCTCCTACCGGAAGGGACACCAGAACGCGGTTCTTTACGGGGTCGGTGCCGTAGCCCGGAATCCCCAAGCCGTCGTTGCCGATGATGTAAGACTGGCCGCTTGCGAGGCCGAGGTTCTGCGGCGCGGACACTTGAAGAGTGAGTCTCTGATCGTCTTGGTAAACGCCCCGGAACTCATTGGTTGGTCCCCCGCCCGTAGTGGTCGGTCCCGCGAGCTCTTCGAGAATGAGCCACACGTTGTTCTGGCCGTTGGACCATGCGGGAATGAGGAAAGAGTTCGCAAACGAGTTCGTTGTCAGATCGTTCCGTACGATCTGGCTCCCTGTCTGCCGCACCATGAGACTGAGGGGCACAACGACGTAGGACACGCCATTAGTGCCGTCGATTTCACCGATCACATCGCTTCGCCGCAAAGGGTCTCCGAGCTTCAGCGTTCCGACGAGATACTGAAGGTTGTTGCGAATCGCGATGTCCGTGTTCGTGCGGTCAACACCCTTTTTCAATATCACCGTGGCCGTGATATCCACGGGTGTCGCAACGGCTTGCTTGGCGAGAACGTCCGCCGTGGCATGGGCCCTGTCATCGAGCTCTTGCTGTAGCGTGCTCGTAACGAGGTTGGTGGTGTAGGTGACGGTGAAGTTCTCGTAGTAGCTGTACGAGATCAACACCGCGCCGCCGTCTGGAATCGTGCTAGTGGCGGTGCGTCGAATGCCCGCCGCCGTTGTCGCCGTGCCCTCCACGATGAGGTAGTCGGGCATCCCGCTGGGGTCGTACGGGCCGTTGTAGGTGATCGAACCCGTCGTGTCCGTTACGACGATAGAAAGGGTCTCCGCACCAAGGAAGTACAGATACTCGACGTAGTCCCCGGTGACGATGTGGGGTTCGTTCACCACCGAGATGAGAGTTCCCGAAGGCGTAATCACCGAGGGGTTCGTGGACTGATTGATCTGAAGGTAGTCCCCGGCCTTGGTCGAGCACCCGAGCTCTAGCGGGCCGCTGGGGTGAACCAGAGAGAAAACGCTAAAGTCCAGCGATCCGGTAACGTCCCCTACCACAGAGAACACTTCGTTTACGGGTTGCCTCGTGAACGTGTGTCGGTTGCCCAAACGGAACCGGAAGTCTCCCAACACGATGTCCGTAAGAGTGACGGGCGGTTGCGAGATCGTGGTGTCTAGCTGAATGGTGTTGTAGTTGAGGTAGGTGACGCCCGTGAGATCGAAGGTCGTCCCCGTCGTGACGTTCTTCAGCCCCAGACCGAGCGACGGGTAATCCAGCATCGCTGCGAGAGGGTTCTCCGGGGTCACCTCATCGCTCACCACCCGGAACACATAGTTCAGCGGGTTGCCGATCACGACGAACTGCACATCATCCCGGCGTTCGTAGGTGAACGCGAACGAATCCGTAACGGTGACGGGGCGAATGCCCCGAGCCCATACATCTACCTTGCCGCCGAGGTGCCGCTTGAGAGTGGGATCGTAGTCCCGCTGCATGAGGGGATTCCCCGAGCGGACCACGAAGTTTTGAATCGTTCCGGGGACCCCTGCCGCTACCTGTAGGTAGCCTTGCGTTGTGCCAGTATCGACCGATGCGAGAGAGATACGGGCACGGGCGGCAAGTTGCGCGTTCGTCTCGATGTCCGCGCCTCCGAAGGTCGCCGCATCGTTCGTGACGGACATTCCGTACACGTTCGAGTTCGTCAGTTGATTCGACCCGACGTTCGTTGAAGATCCCACACCGATAGCCCGTACCGGAACCGTGATGGAGTATTGCCGCGTTGAGGGGTTGTAAAACGAGGCCAGTTGGTCCACGGGCATCGTGGCGCTACGGGTCGTGCGGAACTGCACCCCGCCTCCCGTCACCACCGTTCCCAGAGGGATTTGCACCGTCTGCGTAGGCACGGTGGTGGTGTAGAAGCGCACTTCCCCCACGGCCCCGACGCCCTGAAGCCGGAACACGTCGAAGTTCGCCGCGATCTTGTCGAAGCTCCCGTCGATCACGTTCTGAACGTCGTTGACGTTCGCGTAGAACAACGCGGCGGCGAGGGCGGTCTTGTAGGGAGAGGAGCCCGGAGACTGAGACACGCCCGATTCGGCGGGGTCGTCTACGAGTAGCAGAGTGTCGAACGAGCTTGCGCGGTAGACGTAGTCAAGAAGCAACCGAAGGCGCTCCGCTTCCGTCGTGAAGGGGTCGAGGAACGTATCCCTCACCACGCTTCCGGGCTGAACGGCGATGTCCGGGTTCTGTCGGTAGATGCTCGCGATGGCGTTCTCAAGAACCTGTTGCCGAGAGACCGCCGTGATACCGTTGATCTGCTGCCTCACCTGCGCGGGCGCACCTACGACCTCCGTCGAGTAGTAGGACTCGTACTCGATGCCCAACGTGCTGTCGTAATAAATGGCCGAGACGACGTAGTAGAGAAGCTCCGTCGGTGGGGTGCTGGCGAATACGCCGTTGAAGATCGTCGCGGGATTCGATTGCGGATTCGCGATTCGCGAATGCTGGAAGCTGTAGTAGGTGACGGTCTCGACGGAAGAAACCGTCACCGTGGAACGGATGTTCGTGACCGTTTCAGGGATCTCGACCCGCGAGTCCACGTCCGTTGAGAGCACCGTCCCGCCGCTGTTCTCTTGGGTAATAAGGGCCCGGTAGAACAAGGGGTCTGCCGTCTGCGCGGCCTCATCCGCCGTGAGAGTGTACAGGTCCGTGACGTTCTGAACCTGAGCTCCCGTGTTGACTCGATTGACGTTGAGGAGGTTGTATCCCGCTGCGCCCCCTCCCTGCGTAGCCGATGCGTAGAAGTTGTATCCGGTCACGCGGGAGTCCGCGATACCGCGCGCGGTGATCTTCACGGAGCCATCGAGGCGTTCGACGGTGATGCCCGAGGGAGGGGCGAAGATATCTTGCGAGGCGGGAAGAAGCCGCACCGTTGCCGTGGCGGCGGGGGAGCGAGATCCCGACAGAAACACCGCTCGCACTTGAATGACGTTGTCGCCCGAGAACAGGTCCAGCCCGCCCGGATATGAAGCCGGATTCGGAACAACGAAGCCCGTTCCCGCGAAGGAGACGAGCGTTGGGTCCGTCGTAAAGGGCTGGCCGAAGAGGGAGACCTCCACGTCCACGGTGTCGTCGGGAAGGGTGCCCGTGAAGAACCGAGTGGTGGCCGTCGTGCTGAACACCAACTCGTTCCGCAACACGTTGTCGGGCCCGAGAATTTGAACGGAGGTTGCCATGTTCAGCCGTAGTTTCCGATGGATAGCTGGTTGGTGCCGGGAAGTGCGAAGGTGCCGGGAGCCGTGTACGCGATGGTGATGTCCACGGGCTCGCTAGCGTAGTTTCGCACGCTGACTTGAACAAAGAACACCGTGGGGTCGGTCGAGGATTGCGTCACGGCGATGTTGTCCACAGCGAATAGTCTCTCCTTCGCGGTGATACGCTGGTACTTGGCTTGGGAGTCCTGCAACGCCTTGAAGGTGGAAAGCGCGTTGCTGACGGATTGCCGAATGCCCGCCGCCGTGCTCCCCAACACCTTCGTGCCGATGAGCGTAGTGAGAGTGCTGCCGTACCACGGGTGGTAAATGTTCGACCGAATCTCGGTGAGCAGGTACTTCAGCACCGACTGATACAGAAGGTTCTCGTCCCGCACCACTAGCGCCGCCCCTTGCGCGTCGAAGCGGTAATCGTTCTCGACCTCCGTCGTGAGGCACCGAAGGCACAAGTTCGGGGCCACGGGGTACGTCACCGTGAAGTAAGGATTCTGCGCTACGGGCGCATCGAATCCGATGTAGTACCCGAGAGAGTCCACGGCGTCTTCCGGGTTCACCGCCGCGCGGGCGTACAGCTTCCACGGCGGGATCACCGCGCGCCCCTTCGCGCCCGATTGCCGGTCGAACCCGAGGGCTTCGAGGGCGCTTCCCGATAGTAGAACCCTTGATGAGGGTCCGGGGTCGCCCTTGTCCGTCACCGTGACGTAGCCCGCGTCGGACGAAGCCGTAATGAGGGTTCCCGCCGCCGTGTTCAGCGTCTCCACCACCCGCGCCGCCGACAGGTAGCCTTGCGGGAATGTCACCGTCGATGTGCCTAGCTGAGAGCGCACCACCAACGTGCGGTTGGCCAGCGTGATCTTGTAGGGCTCGCGGCGGTAGGACTTCACCGAGGCGAGGGTGACCAGCCCGGTGAAGGGAGACACCTCCGAGCCATCGTTCGCAACGACCTTTAACAGCGAGGGACCGCTGATGGGCTTCGATGTGTATAGGGTGCGACGATCACTTCCGAGGGTGACCCGCTCCTCACCGATGATGTGAGGACAATTGAAGGCGATCTGAACGTCGCGGGACATTGTTCACCGTGGGGGTGTGATAGTATCGAAACCGCCTAACCTCACCCCAGCGCGGTCCAGTCCTCCTCGCCGTTCGGGGCGTCGTCCAGAAGCATGGGGCTCGCGGGATTCGGCTCCGACACTCTCGGTCGCTCGAAGTCCCTCGAACCGTCAGCCAAAGTCTCCGGGTAGAACACGGAGTCAATGCCGTCTACGATGGGGGCGACGTTGTGTGTTGAGGCGAACTCGCCGTTGTCTTGCCATTGCAGCATGGGGACGGAGCCGCCCACGGCTTGCGGTAGGAGCTCGTCGCGTTCGAGAGTTAGCTGTTCCCGAAGATCCATGAGCTTGAGAATTCTCGCCTCGATGTCGTTTCGCAGAGTCCTGATCTCCTGCGTCACCCATCCCCGCGTTGCATGAATCGTCCGGGTCATGTCAGCCGCTTGCGCCGTGTAGCTCACGGAATTTCCGAAGCGCCGAGGGGGATAGCGCCACAAGGGCAACCAGCCACCGACGTACAGGCCGGGATTCGTCGGGTCCGTAGATAGGGAAGCAGCGATACCCCCGTAGGGTTGCGTCTCTCTCACGCTCGACCGATTCACCACGCCCTCTTCGTCGGCGTCTACCTCTTCGTCCAAAACCTCGATGGAGTCGGGCGTCAAGAACATCGAGATGTCGAACGGGTTTCCGCCCGCCGCGATGTAGGCTCGGAGTAGCTGTTCGATGGACGTATTGGGGGTCACATCCAGCCCGATACGCCGTTCCGTCGTCACGTTCGGGTTACTGGCGTTCTGCGCGTACAGCACACGGACGTACCCGATGCGGTCGATCTCAGCGTTGATCGCCGTAAGACGGGACATAACGTCCCGGCGCTGGTTGAGGATGAATCTCCTGAACTCCCGCCATGCCCCGGCCCGGAAAAACGACGTGTACCCGAAGCTCATACCCCAAGGCTACCGATAGACGCGGGCGTAACCTAATTCATGGCCACCCTCATTCCTATCTCTGGCGAGACTACTGAAATCGCCCCGCCCAAGAACGAGGCGGGCGTTGTCGCAATGTTGGGGTCCCCCGGAGCACACAAGTTTCCAGCCCCGGACGGCTCCACTTGGTGGATGGCCGCGCCCACCACCGTCGCTAAAAATGATCGGGCTACGAGGTTCTATAACGCTCGTCACGGTCGTACAGGGGGACCCGAGGTCTTGTACGGGGACGTTCTGTACCTCTCGGCAGAAGAGTCCCGAGCCTTGATGGGGACGAGTAACGGCGTCGAGGAGTACGTTCCCGTCGCGGGTCGTACCTACGATGTTCGAGACAAGCTCAAGGATATCGGGGCTCGGTGGTTCCCGCAGGAAAAGACTTGGAAGGTGCCGAAGTCAAAGCTCACCGAGGCTAACGATATCGTCCGTAGGGGGCCATGACGGAGCCCCGCGAGTGGATACGCCGCAGGGTCCGAGGTTGCGGTTGGCATTCCACTACAAAGACCCTCACGGCTTCCGTTCCATCGAACGAGGAACCTGCGGGCGTCGGATTTAGGTGTCTGACGGGGGGTCGTCGGGCGACTCAGGAAACATCCGTTGAAAAGACAACTTCTCTCCGCACGAGAAACAAGTGAGTCCATTGATTGAGATGGACAGGTACTTGTGCTCGCACGGATCGTCAGAAGGCGACTCGTAGTCGAGCACTTCATCACGGATGTTTCCCACGCCCTAGAGGGGCGATAGGTAGCGTAGGGGGATCATGTTGACCGTCGTAACCGGGCCTATGTTCGCGGAGAAGTCCACCACCCTGTACCGCTACGTCTCGCGGGCGTTGCGAGCTAAAAAGCGCGTGGATGCGGTCGTGCCCGTGGCGGACACCCGCAGCAAGGGACAGGTCGTCACCCACTCCGGGCTCAATCTCGGAACGCTTGGGATCACCCCCCGCACAGCGGTGAGCTCCGCGCACCTGTATCGAGCGATGCCCTCGCCCGTCCCGGACCTCATGGTGATCGAGGAGTCCCAGTTCTTCGACCTCGAACTGCCTCTGTGGGTCGGGAAGATCGTTGAACAGGGCGTTCAGGTCTTCGCGGCGGGACTCGACCTCACCAGCGAAGGGATGCCCTTCGGCCCGATGGGTCAACTAATGTGCATCGCGAACCGCGTCGAGAAGCTCACGGCGATCTGCGCTTGCGGCGCGGAGGCAACCCGGACGATGTGCCGCGTCAAGAAGGAAGGGTCCGTTCTAGTGGGCGGCAGCGGTGAGTACGTCCCGGTGTGTCTAGCGTGCTGGGCGAAGCGCCCTCGCTAGCTCATATGGAACTCAAAAGTAGTTATTAGCCTCATAATTTGGGGCATGAGATCACGGGCTTTTTCACCCATCGGTCCGGGAGCATCCTCCAGAAGGTATAGCAGATCGTAAATTTTCTGAAACTCTCTCGTCAATTCAACCTTGTCGAGCCTATTCTTCTTGAGAAACAGGCTATCCCCATCCCTGTCGTATTTGTCGTAATACGCTTTGGCCGTCTTGCCCAGCAGGGGCATGATTTGGGGACGAAGCTCCGGGTTGGCGTGCGCCAGACGGATCAGCTTGGAACGGAGTGCTTGGTCGCTCATTGGGATGGAACCTTTCCTACAGGTTGCGGGGGAATAGATGGTCAAACGAGGCCCGACCAGCCCTTGAGGGCGGCGAGAATCTTCTTGGCGGCGGACGCGCCGTCCGTGACCTTCACGGGCTTCGCGGGAGATTTCTCGTTCGCGCGGTCGATCACCGTGAGGTAGACCGAGGTATCTCCCAGCGTGCATTGGGAGAACACGAACTGCTGGTAGGCGGGCTGCTCGTCCTTGGGCAGCGGGTACACGGTGACGTAGGCGTCGAACACCTGCGCGGACACCGTGCGGTCGTTCAACTCCACCGGGGCCATGCGGGCGTGGACCTTCACGGTCACGCTGTTCGGGTACCGGGTGACGGCCTTCACGGCGTCCACGGCCTCTGCGACGATGCCCTTCAACGCCGCCGGAACGATCTTCTGGTTCATCGCGGAGAGGAGCTCTCGCGCGGTCGCTCTCCCTTCCGAGAATCGGTCGTAGAGCATCTGCGCGTCCCGTAGAGACGAGGACATATCCGCATCGCCGGGGTTCAGTTGAAGCTGCGTGCGGCACATATTGATGACCCGCTCGGCGTGACGCATTGCGTGCTCGCACTTCACGAACACTTCCGTCTGCGAGTGCAGGGCGAGGTCTGCCGCTGCGATGCGCCCGACATGGGGCATGGGAACGACCGACGAGTAGGTGTCCAGCACCGCTTGAACGTCGGACCAGAGGGACTCCAGCACCATCAGTTCCGCTTCGATCACCTCAACAGGGGACTGGTACTCCGTGGGGGGCGTTAGCTCCCGCAGGTCGTGCTCGGCCCCTCGTAGGTAACGGGTCGCCGTCCGTTGAACAGCGGTCTTCTTGGCTTTCTCGTCTGCGGCTTCCATCTGCTTTTTCACCTTCTCGGCCCACGCCCTTCCGGGATCACCGCCCCAGATCAGCCATGCCACGTTGCCCTTGTCGTTCCACGGCTCGCCCTTGTGCTCCGGGGCAACGCCCTTGTTCTTCTCGTGGCGCGAGAAGAAAGCCGTCATCTGCTTGATGGTGTCGGGCGAGATGTTGTCCCGATTCTTGAGGTTGACGGCCCGCTGAACACCGCTGCCGATGCCTTGCTTCGCGGCCTGTGCAGGGGTGAGCCCGCCCTTGTTAGAGGGGCTCGCCTTCGCGCGGTACTCCAATCCTCTCTCAGCAGCTTCCGCGACGGACTGCGGGGGCTTGAAGTCGATGTGCTTGTACTTCTCAGGCACGTCGGCGGTGCGGAACCCCGCCATTCGGACGCCGCCACGGAGCATCTCTCGCACACGGTCATCGAGCTTGGCGTCTTGGTTCATCAGCGACGGGTCGCTGAGAAGTGCCTGACGTGCTAGGGGCACCAGCCTCGAACGGTCTCGGCCTTGGATGTCGAACTCTTGAATGATAGCGAGACTGTTGATCTTAGGCTTGCGAAGGGCCTCAAGATACTTTCGAGCTTCGTCGTTACCCCACCCGCTGGTGTTCTGTTGAAAGATCGCCCGCTCTTGTGGGGTGAGGAACTCCAACACCCTTCCAGCGATTCCGAGATCGGCCAGTTCCAGAAGAAGCTCGACGGTGTGGTTCCCGTTCGCGAGCTCGCGGGTGAGGTACGCTGCGAACGGTGGGATCTCCCGCACCATCTCAACGATCACATCCATCATCCCGAGGGATCGCATTAGCTTGATTCCCAGCGGGGCCTTCGAAGACTTGAGAATGTCTCCGACGAGGATGTTCGCAACCGCCTCCCAAGGCATATTCTTCAGCTTGTGGGCGTTGCGCTTGACGGAGGCCACTACGTCCGGGGAGATTTTCAGGTCGTACCGAAGCAAGAACTTCAGAATACGAAGCTGGCGCGTGGGATCGTCGCTGAAGGTCTTGTCCGGGTTCACCGGGGTCGAGATGAGCTTCTCTTCGAGATGCCGACGACCCAATCCCGTGAGGTCGATGATCTCGGCCTTGTCGGGACCGTTGGCGAGATCGAGCATTCTCCAGAGCAGGGTGTTGAACGTAAACTCCCGGCGAAACACGTCCTCCTCGATGGTCGCGGGGGACACATCCGTGGGCTTGTAGCCCTTGCCCTTTCCTCCCGCGCCCTCGTAGGACTCTTTCCGAGCGTTGGCGATCTCGATCACCTCGCCCTTCATATTGATCCCGTCCAGCGTCCACTCACCTTTCACGGTGAGGATCACCACTCCGTACTGGTTAGTGGCGATGCTGGAGGGCACGGGGATGGCCTCTACCACCTTCCGAGCGAACCACTCGGAATCGTGCCCCAGAGATACTGAGTCCACCACTACGTCGATGTCCTTGATAGGAACACCCAACAAGTAGTTTCTCACCGCGCCGCCGACGACGTAGACGTGCCTTCCCGCATTGACGCGGTTCGCAACGTCTGACAAGAACTTCATCAGGGCGATAGACTTCGCGTGAGCGGAGGCTTCGAGGTATCGAGACGCGATTTTCTTTGGGTTCATCGAATATGCCAGCTTCATAGGTTCTACGGACTTGCGGCGTAGCCCCGTCTTGGTGGAGAGCTCTACGAGTTCCTTCCCCCCATTGCGGTACCCGTAGACCTTGATCTTGATCTTCGGTTTGTGACCGTCCGGGAGGTTGTCCTCGACACCTTCGTAGTCAGCCTTGCCGGGAATTGCGTAAAAACACACCTCGCGGTCGGTGAGGTTCATCACCATTTGCGAAGTGGTGGACATATTGTTCGTGTCCCGCACCATGTTGTTTGGATCGTTTCGATCCTTCATCCGGCCCTTCATCAAGCTGGGACCGAGATCGAGTGGGGACTCAAGGTCTCGAAGGGTGAGAAGAGCCTTCTCTCGACGGATCACGGATGAGACGTAATCTTCCCCCTCCGTGTATCCCGCGTCGGTGTGATAGTGCCCGTGGTTGGTACGGACGTGAAGGTCCTCCGGGTTGAGCTCCTTCACCCGACACTCGTGCTCTTTCGTCTGCTCGACGCACATCACCTTGTCGGGCGCGGCGATGAACGTGTGGCCCTTCAACCCGTTCATGTACTCGCAGACGGACTCAACGGCATCCTCAAGGTTGTCGCACGCGAGGGCCTTCAGAATACGCTGTCCATCCCTCGTGGTCTTGCCCGTGACCTTGACGAGCTTCCCTTCGGCCTCGTCAATCCCCACGGCCAGCGCCGCGTTGGTGATCCCGATACCGTGCTCGTTCATCCCCTCGCACCAGCCAGTAATGTCGTCCCTCATGTAGACGACTTCACAGCCGTCGATGAGGTCCCGGACAAGGGTGATTTGAGGGGTGTAGTTGCGGTCCCGGTTCTTGAGAAGCGCCCGCTTCCCATCCCACATCCCCGCCGCGATGATGCACGCCAGTCTATCCATAGGTCGGGCCCTACGGGGCGCGGGGCGATAGACGGGTTAGGGCGAAGGTTACGGAGGTCAGTTTTCAGCCTTCACGGACACGCGGACCACCTTGATCTGGGATAGGTCAAGTCCGATGGCTTCGGCCTTGGCGAGCGCAGCAGCCTTGGAATCGAAACCCACGGCGGGCTTGTGGGGCGACCAAGAGGAAGGTACCCGAGCCGCAAGCGAGGGGTCGATCTCCGTGGGCTTGCGAGTCGTTTGGCTCCCAAACTGGTCGTCGCCGTCCAGATAGAAGTTGTCCTTCTCGATGTAATACTTGTTGGCTTTCATTCTGCGTCCTCGTTGCGATAGATCACTTGGCAGGAAACGCCAGCCGGGAACGCTGCGGTCGCCGCCTCCCGAGTCACGAACTTCGCCGCGCTGTAGCTACCGAGGCGCGTCCAGCCACCGTTCTTGTCGAGGACTCCATTCCGGCTCTCGACGTAGAAAACCTTTGTCTTTCTCATGGTTTCTCCGATCAGACCGGGGTGCCAGTGATGACGCACCAGCCCGTGGCATTCGAGGTGAAGATGCTGTCGTCAAGGTTCGCGTTGATGTTCCCCGTGGCGGTGCCGTCCGCGTTGTTGAGCGTCTGCTTCGTCGGCATCGACCGAATCTTCAGCGTGCAGTCAAGCTCCCCGCCAAACTGGCTGTCGGCGCTGATGCGAACTTGAGCGCGGTCCACCACGTTCATCGTGCCGAAGGTGCTGTGACCTCCGAGGATGATCTGCACGTTCGCACTAGGGACGGAGCCAGAACCGGACCCGTCAAGGGCTTGAAGGTCTTGAACAGACACCCCGCCGCGTCGGAACTGGAGATTGAAGGGCGCGGAACCGTTGGCCCCAGCGTCACCTCCCAAGACGGAGTTGTTCGCGTCCCCACCTCGCGCGTAGAGATACCGGAAGGTCGCGGGGCCGTTCACGAGAATGTTCCCAGCGACACCGCCATTGTTGCCTACCGCGTTGCCCCCGTTGATGCTCAACTCGTTGTAGCACACCAAGGAGCCCCGCACTTCGAGGTTTCCCGAGGAACCGCCCACCGAGTGGGGGTAATCCGTGGACACGCCGCCTCCGCTCAAGTCCAGCGTGTCAACCGTGAGATTCCCGTCAGTCTCGAAGTATCCGCCGTTGGGAGGGCTCGCGCCCGTGTTCGGAGAGGTCGTCGCACCGTAGCGGGCACCCCCTCTCAAAAAGGCTTGGCACGTTAGGGTGGCGTTCCCCGACACATAGATTTCGCCGCTCGATCCAGCCGTGTGCGACGAGTCTGTGCTCCCCGAGTCCCCTCCGTCGAGCGACAAGAAGTCGTCCACCGTGAGGTCCCCTCCAATGAACAGCGTCCCGCCGTACCCGCCTATGCCGCTATCGGAATCCCCGCCACGAGTAATGACGTATCCGAGGTTGGCATCCGATTCAATGTCGATAGTTCCGCCGTTGCCGCCGCCCGTCAGTCCGCCGCCGCCGAAGAACTCGAAATCATCGTCAACGTAGACGAAGCCTTCGACGTTGCAACTACCGCCGTCGCCGCCCTGTCCGTTGGAGCTACTCCCCCCATACGCCTCAACGTCGTCCGTGACGTTGAGGTTGCCTTCGATGTTGATGAGTCCCCCGTGGCCCGAGACCCCGAGGCTCAAGTTGGTGTTGATGCTTCCACCCCGAGCGTTCAGGTCGCCGTCCACCACCACGGAGCCCACCACCGAGAAAATTCCGGCGTCAGGCGGGAGGAGGAAGTTGGTCAACGTAAGCGCGCCGTTCCGCGTCCCCCCGTTGAGGTTGACGGACCCGTTGACCACGAGGTTTCCGATCACGGAGATGTTGCCCGCTGTGCCCGAGCGATGAAGGTTCGAGTCGGAGTCGCACGAACCCCCAGACAGTTGAAGGGATTCACACGCCACGTTCCCATCGACTTCCAGCAGTCCGCCATCCCCCGCGTTGCCCTCAAGGGCATACCCGCCCCGCGCAGAGATGTCCTCCGTGACGAGGCTTCCATAGACTTCGATGTGCCCGCCGTACCCCGCATCGAAGGTCGTGTTGTTCGCTTCCCCACCATAGGCGTTGATGTAGTTGAGCACTTCGACGTTGCCCCAGACGGTGAGGTACCCGCCCCGGCCCGCGACGGCTAGGTTCGAGTTCCCGCCATACATCTCAACGAACGTACACTTGAGGTCGCCGTAGACGAGGATGTCCGCGCCGTTCGTATCGTCCAAGCCGTAGGCGAAGATCGGGCTCCCAACGAATCCCGCAGACCCGATGAGGTCGCCGCCCACTCGGAGCGTTCGCGCTACGGTGCCCGACTGGATGTAGTTCAGCCAGTAGAACCAGAAGTCCCCGTCCACGGTGATGTTGCCGTTGGGCTGGCTGGTGTCGCTGTTCTGGATGTCAACGTAGCGGGCGTTGAAGTCTCCCCGCACGGCGAGGTCATGTCCCCCGGTGTTCTCAAAGTCCCCGAGGACGATGAGATTCCCCGCGACCGAGACGGGTCCGGTCATGGTCACGTCCCCAGCGCACAGCACATCTCCCTCGTAGAGACCGCTGATCGTGCCGCCGTCAGGGATGACGGTTCCACCACCGCCGCCGCTCGTGTCGCCGCCCACTTGCACGAGGGCGGTCTGCTCCGTCGCGCCTACTGCTGCAAAGATCGCCATGTGAGTCTCCTATAGTTGTGTTGAGGGATAGGCGATCTTGCGGGTCGAACGTCGCGCCTACCCTTGTGCCTTCACGGGGTGTTGTCGCGCATACGAATGACACGGACCTTGGAGAGATCGAGCCCGAGGGCTTCGGCCTTCGCCACGGCAGCAGCCTCCGTGTCGAAGCCAACCGCCCGAAGCTCGTCCTTGGCGGGAGACAGAATCTTGGGACACACGAACTCGTCGCTCGCGTTCAAGAACCTGTTGCTCTTCTGGAGATAGTGCTTGTCGCTCATGCCTCGACCTCTTCGTTGCGGTGAATGACTTGACAGGGGGTGCCAGCAGGGATCGCCGCCGTAGCGGCGTCCTTATCGCTGAACTTCGCCGCGCTGTACGACGTGAGGCGCGTCCAGCCACCGTTCTTGTCGAGAACCTCGTTGCGATGGTTCTGGACGTAGTAGACCTTTGCCCTTGCCTTTGACATGACCTTGTTCTCCGATCAGATCGAGGTGCCCGCGACGGCATACCAGCCCGAGGCGTCCGAGATGAACAAACTGTCATCAAGGCTCGCGCTGATATTCCCCGTGGCGGACAAGTTCGCGTTGTTGAGAGTCTGCTTCGTCGGCATCGACTGAATTCTCAACGTGCAGGGGACATTGTCTCCCACTTGCTGTGCCGCGCGGATCACCACCCCAGAACGATCCGTGAGTTGCATCGTCCCGAAGGTGCAGAAGTGCGCGAGGGTGATGTTCACGCCCGCGCTGGGGGCCGCTCCCGGTCCCGACCCGTCTAGGATCGAGAGATACCGAAGCACTCCCCCGGCGCGCAGGTAGAAGTCTCCCGCGCCGCTACCATTCGTCGTGGCGTCCCCGCCGATGACGGAGTTGTTCGCGCTCCCGCCGTTCGAGTAGAAGTCATTGTTGGGGAGCGAGAAGGGGCCTTGCGCGAACACGCTTCCGCCCACCCCGCCGTTGTTGCCGACGCCATCCCCACCGTCGAGGTAAATGTCTCCCGTCCCGACGAACGATCCGTCGAGGACCAGATAGCCACCACCGCCGCCGGGAGCGTGCGGATAGTTGGTAGCAACATCGCCGCCCGAGAGGTCGATGTAGTTGAAGACCGCGTCCCCATCCAAATAGAGGTTCCCGCCGTTCGCAGGACTGGCCCCCGTGTTGGATACCGTCGTGGCCCCGTTCCGGCTCCCCCCGGTCGCGTAGACGCTGCCCGTGATGGTCGCGTTCCCGCCGACGTACAGGTCGTTCCCCCCTCTCGCGACGTAAGCCTCGTTCGTGCTGTCGCAGCTTCCACCCGAGAGGGACAGGTAATCGTCTAGCGTGAGGTTCGCGATCACGTCGAGTTGTCCAGCGTAACCGCCGTCACCCGCGTACCCGGTGCCCCCCGAGAGATCGACGTAGCCCAGTTCGGCGGAACCCCGCACATAGACGTTGCCGCCGTTGCCGCCGCTGCCGAGGATTCCCGTGCCGCCGTAAATCTCAAGCTCGTCATCGACATGGAGGTTCCCCTCCACCGAGTCGATGCCACCACCGTTCCCTCCGCTGCCCGACTGATTGTAGCCCCCGTAGGCGCGAAGGTCGTCCCCGAAGACGCCGCTGCCCCGGATGCTCAAGGTGCCGCCGTTGCCAGCGTTTCCGATGTTCAGGTTCGTGTTGATGTCCCCGCCGTTCATCGACAAGTCGCCCTGCATGGACACGTTGCCGCGAACGTAGAGCGATCCCGCATCCGGCGAAGGGAGGAAGTTAGTGAGAGTGAGGGTGCCGAAGCGATCCCCTCCGCTCAGATTACAGAAGCCACGGCACACGAAGTCGCCGTCGATGGTGATGTGCCCACCCAGCCCTGACTGGTAGAGGTTCGAGTCGGAGTTGCAGTTCCCTCCATACATCTCGACTTCATCCGTGGTGAAGTTCCCGTAGACCTCAAGGCTCCCGCCGTTGCCGCCGCTGGCCTCGTCCCCTTGGCCACCGTGCGCGAAGAGGACGTTCACCACCGTGAGGTCGCCGTAGATGGTGAGGTTCCCGCCGTTCCCGGCGTTGTATCCTGCGTTGGACGAGTCCCCGCCGTTCGCTCCGATGGCGTCCGAGATGTTCGCATCGCCGTAAACGGTGAGGTTTCCGCCGTTCCCAGCGTTCGCGGAGGGCGTCGAGAGACCTCCGCTGATGTTCACGACGGTGGCCGTCAAATCGCCGTAGACGATGATATCCGCGCCGTTGGTGCCATCCACGCCGTAGGCGAAGATCGGGCTCCCCGAAAAGCCCGAAGAACCAATGAGGTTCCCGCCCACGCGCAGTTGCGAGTGAATCCCGCCCGTTTGAATGTAGCCAAGGATGTAGAACCAGAAGTCACCGTCCACCACGATGGCCCCTGTGGTTCCCGCAGGGTCGGCGTTCGTGAAGTCCACCAGTCGGGCGTTGAAATCGCCGCGCACCGTGAGGTTGTACCCGCCGTTGTTCGTGAAGGTGCCCAGAACGAGAAGGTCTCCCTCGACGGTGACGGAGCCCGTCATCGTCACATCGCCCTCGCAGAGCACGTTCCCTTGGTAGGTACCGTTGAGGGTGCCACCGTTAGGGATGATGGTCGCCGCACCACCGCCGCCCGTCGCTCCCACTTGTTCGAGAGCGGTCTGCTCCGTCGCGCCTACTGCCGCAAAGATCGCCATGTGAGGTCTCTCCTAGCCCTCACCGTCTATAGAGCGATTAGACTCAAACTGGGTCAGGAAGCTCCGTGAGCGTCTCGGTTAGCTTGATGAACTGCGCGAACCGCTGAACGCTGGCCGTAAGAAACTCGTCGTCAAAGAGCCGGTGATATGCCTCGCACATGAGATCGACGCGCTTGTGCCTCACCGTGAGATAAACGCCCTCGTCGTCGTACTGAATCTCGACTGACGCGGAGTCCGTTTCGATGAGATCGTTCTGAACACAGAGCTCCTCAAAGTCTTCTCTCGTCATAGCGTCCTCAAGCCAAGCGCAGACTAGCGGTGAAGGTGATGTTGGTTCCGTTCGATCCTGCGGTGGCGAGCGCGAGGTCGATACCGTCCCCTGCGGAGAACACTTCAGTGTTCGTTGTGTTCGAGACCGCCGTGGTGCTCCCCGCCGGGATCGTCACGGTGATGCCCGTCGCCGCACCGTTCTTGTAAACCGTCGCCGTCGCCGCTTGGTCCAGCGTGTTCATGATCGGCTTGAACCGCAGGGTGAGGGCTCGTTTCGCGGGAGACACAGGCGTCCTCAACGCGGTCGAGAGAAACGCTGTGGTGCTTGGCGTCCCCGCGCTGAAGTAGGAGGTTGCGGCCACGCCCGTGTGAGCGTAGCCACCAGAGAACACCATGACGCTGGAGGAGTCATTCGCGCGAACGACCCCACCGAGCGTGGTCAATTGGCTGAAGCTGATGCCGGGGTCTGAATCGACGTACACCGAGGTGAACGAGGCTCCTCCGGTCACCGTGCCAGCGAGTTGTTGTTGCAAGCACGACCCGGAGTCGAGCTTAATGACCCCCTTCGCAAGCGGGTTGGACCCGACGATCTGGTAAATCGACAATTGCTGCGACTGCGCTGCGGTAAACAAGTCGAACGCCCCGGTCGCGGAGTCGATGCTGATCCAACTGACGTAGGCGTACCCGCCGGTCAAAGAGATGGTCGCCTTCGGGCTGGTCATGGTCATGCGATCCAGCGCAAGACGAGACTGAGGCCCAAGGGTGATCGTGGGCTCCTCCCACCGCGACCAACCACGGAAGAAACAATTGATCGTCTGCCCCTGTAGAGCCGTCGTTACCTTGACGTTGCGTAAGAGCATCCCCTGCGCCGTGAAATTCAACGCGCCCGAGTAGCTCCATCTCACGCTGTACGAGCCGATGGTGATCCCGACCGAGGCCGAGGCCGCGCCGTTCCAGTAGTTCCCGCCGCCCCGGATGGCCCCCCCGAAGTCGTAAATCATCGCGATGTTGCTCTGCCACGTTCCGTCGTACAGGGTCGATTCCCAACCCTGAACGTACATCCCGGTAGAGTCGGCCACCCATGCCGTTCGCGAGTACTGCACGAAGCACTTGTCGAACGTGTGAACGAGGCACCCGATTTCTAGCGCGTCGATGAGCAGGACGTTGTTGCGCCAGTTCAACTGGACATTGGTCCCGCTCAACTTGCTGGCCTGTTTCTGAATCGTGAACTTCTTTCCGGCGTTCGGCGCACCGGGAAGCTGACCGGCAATCGTGAAAGTCCCGTTCGCGGTGTTCGAGATGATCGTCCGATTCACGTTGTCCCACGACGCCGAATCGGTGCCGCTGAACGCCATGATCATGCCCTTGTAGGCATCGACCCCGAGACCGACGAGGCCCGTCGTGACGAAGGCATTTGTCGTGGGCGTCGTCACGACGTTCGCGCCGCCCGTAGGGGTGATCTGTCCCAGCCCCGAGTCAACGAGGACACCATCCAACAGAATGGGGTAGGCCCCGGCGACAGGGGTGGGGACGTTGAACTCTTGAACGGTTCCGGGGACCTCCACTACGGATACGTTGTCGAGCACGCGCACCCTCGCGTACCTGCGCCATTTCCTTTCGTCCAGCCGACGAAAAGCCTCTTGCACGGTCGCGAGAGGACTCGCCAGCGTCCCATCGTTGCTGTTACTTCCGGTGCTAGAGACGTACAGGATGGTCCCGTCAGGCCACGGTGCAGGTATCACCTGCTCGGTAGCCGTTAAGGGTGTCGCGCCGATAGCGGCGAAGATTTCCGTGGACATTGACATCCCTCCAGCCCGTTATGCGGGTCACTCGTCGTCCTTGAACGTCGGCGTGTTCACGGGCTTCTTGCCCTTCGGTGCCTTCTCCTGCACCTTCATCTTCTCGCGGGCCTTCTCGGCGCGCTCCTTCTTCGGCATATCGTGGGCCTTCGGCCTCGCCATGCACTTGAAGGGGGTCTTGCCGCCGCGCGTGAGGTCCTTCCACTCCGGGTCGTCCGTGAGGGAACCGCAAGGCCCGATGATGTCACCGGGCTGGTAGGTCTTCTTGGTCCCGTCCTCGCGAGTGATCGTGCGCTTCACCGGGGAGATGGCGACCCAATCGCCCCACTGGGCTTCACCGGGCTTCTTGCTCTTCCCCTGCCCGTGCCCGCTGAACCACTCGTCCAGCCCGCCGTGGCCTACGTCCTTCTTGGCCTTCCCCTTGGCCGTGCGATCAGAGGCCCCCCGGTAGCAGTTCTTGTACGGGCGACACGAAGCCTTCTCCGTGAAGCCCATCTCGTCGCAGGACTTCGACTCGCAATGCTCCCGGTCGAACTTTCGGGGCATCTTGTACTTGCGGTCCTCGCCAGCGAGATAACGCGAAGCTACGCGCATGGCACTCGCGAACCGCCCCCGGTCCTTCTTGGCGAGGAACGCCTTGAACCGTTCGATCTGGTCGCGGGTCATGTCCCGGCCCAGTACGAAGTGAGCGAAAACCTCCGCGAAGTCTTCCTCCGTGGCCTTGCTCCCGTACTCGGAAACGGCAGCGACTTCTTTGTAAAAGCTGTCGAATCGGGCGCGGTCTCCCGCGTCCATGAACTTGAAGTAGTAGCGGTGACCAAGCTCATGGATAAGGAGCTCCACCATGAAAGGCTTGGGCTCTAGGTACACCACGACATGATCGGGATCGCTGAAGTAGTGGGCACCGACGCCGAAGTGCTTGCCCAGCGGGTTCTCGCCGCCGCACTTGGGGCACCCGACGAAGACGGGTCCGTACCAGAGGTTCCCGAAGCCTTTTTGCTCCAGCAGAGCCTTGGCCTTCTTGAAGTACGGGATGTAGTCGGACAAGCCGCGAGGGTCGGCGGGGTCGGGACGGTTGATGAGGTGTCGGTCGGGCTCGCCGTCGTAGATGAGCTTGACCTTCCCAATGTCATATTCCAGCAGGATTTCTTCAGCCTCGAAGGGTATTCCCCCCGAGTACTTGCCCAAGAAGGCCGTGATCGCCCGCAGGAGCTTGCCCGAGAGAATGTCTTCGACCTTGGTGAGCTTCTCTCGAATGCTCTCTTCGTACCCTCTCAAGGCAGCGGCGAACGGATCGTCGGGGTTGATCCGTTGGTAGAACCCCAGCACGGACCAATCTGGACCCCGCATCTGGTCCAGCGTGTAGGTGTGGGTGCCGGGAGTCATTGCATCCCGCGTGTGCTCAACTCTGCTCAGTTCGTCGTCAAGAACCTCTCGCGCAGCCTTGAGCTCCTCCGCGAGCTTGACCCGGAGCCTCTCGATGATCGAGTCGTAGTCCCCACCGCGAGGCAGGAGCCCCTTCGTGTAGAACAGGTACTCCCAGAAGCGGTTGAGGTCCTTGTCCCGCAGGGTCTTGAGGTGGGCGATGAGATCGTCCAGCGAGGCGTAGCGGGGCTTGGGGGCGAAGGTCTTCTTGACCCACGCCCGTAGCCCCTTCACCAGTGCGGGGTCGATCTTGGTGGTCTCAGCCGCCTTCTTGCTCTTCTTCTTCCACTTGCCGCCCTCGTCCTTGTAGAGCTTGAGGGCGTGCCCCACGGCGTAGGCAGAAGGCCACTTGGTGTAGCGGGACTTCGCCTTCGCCTTGCACTTCTCCCAGAGCTTGGGATTCGTGGGCTCGTTGTCGTCTGCGGCGGTACGGGAGGACATCACCCCGAAGCGGGGCGATAGAAGAGCTAGGGGCGGGGGGTCAGAACGGGAAGTCGGCTAGTTCGCGGTAGTCCACCACGCAACCGGCGACACGACCGGGAGGCGCGACTCGCTCTTCGACCATGCGCTTCGCCAGCATCGTGCGAATCGCAGAGATGTCTTGCGCGTTGTAGCCCTCAGACAAGAGCTTCTGTCCGAACTTGATCGTTCCCACCGAAAGGGCGTTCCGATAGAGGGCGTCGTCGTCCTCTAGGGAATCGACATACTCCTGCCACTCTTCGAGAGTCACCGGAAATTCATTCTCTTCCATGTTCGTACCTTATGAGGTGAGGGGGTCCGATCAAGCCTTCGTCGCGGCCTGATTGTAAACGTAGTCGGCCAGACCGCCGGGGTAGGGGGCGAGGACTTGCTCGAACAGCTTGCGATTCACCTGAACCAAGCTGGCCTGAGTCTCGGACATCTTCGACCATTCCTCGCCCAGAACCGCCTCTTGGGACTTGTGGACGATCTCGTTGAACACGTCTTCCTGAAGCTCCTGAACGTACTTCCGAACCTCGTCCAGCGTGGGATCGTCCTTCTGATCGGGGGCGTCGTACACCGTGTCCAGCGTGTACTCCTCGACGGGCTCCTTCTGTCCCGTGCGCCACGCGCGGGCCGTCCTCTGCTTCATCATCTCGTTCGAGAAGGTGTCGCGGTCGAGGTGAACAACGGTGCTGAACATCTGAAGGTTCTGACCCAGCGCATAGGGCTTCGTGAGAATCAAAGCCTTCACCGAAGGATCGGCCCCAATGATGTTGCGAAGAACGTGAGAGGCCCATTGGGCCTTCGGCACGGGCTTACCGTCGATTCCCGTGTACGCGCGGGGGGTGAAGACCTGCTTCCCGCCGCTCTCCCCCTTGGTGCCCTCTTTGACGAGAATGTCGCCGTTGCGGTACACGACGATGCGGCCCTTTAGGGCGACAGCGATGCTCATATCCGGGGTGTTACGGCTCATCGTCTCGACGGTCTTCATAGCGAGCTTGTCGTCGTCCGTGAACAGCAACGTGCGCTTTCCGTTCTGGATCTTCTCATTCACCAGCCACGTTGCCCCGGCCACCTTGGAGCTCACCGCTCCGGGGAACTTCTTTTCTCCCGTCGCGGGGTCGAGAACCTCGTCGGGGTAGTTCGCCAGAGCGTCAAGATGGGCGCGGTACTTCCTGAACTCGGTCTCGAACCGAGAGATCAAGTCCTTTTCGGCCTTCGTGAGATCCTTGTCCGAGGCGCGGTCGCGAAACACGCGAACCATCGACTTCAAAACCTTGGACATTCCTTTCGCGGCCTTGCGGTACTCGATCTCAACCTCCGGGTTCATCGTCAACGCCGTGGTCTGCTGCTTCAAGAGGTCCGGGAGCTTCATCGACTGCTCCCGCTCGCTGGTTCCCGGTGCGCCAATCGTGCGCTTATCCGCGAAGTACATCCCGTTCTTGACCCATGCGTTGAAGTCCTGACGGGCTGTCGGGTCTTTCGTCGGATCGTCCTTTAGACCAACGGTACGCCCTCCGACCCGCTCGCAGAACCGACGCCGAAAGGCCATGAGGTCCTTCTGAGATTGATTCAGCCCTGAGCGAGAACCCTTCGGAAGATTCATCGCCTTTCGGGACAGCTTCACGTTGTTGGTGATGGCGACTCCGACGTAGAGCTCATCGGGGTCTTCCTCCATCGGGCTGGCCGTGAGAAGAACCTTACGCGGGTGGTCCATCTTCTGAGCCGCAACGCTGAAGCGGTTGTTTTCGTCCTTCACGAGAATGTGAGCCTCATCGAAGAACACCGCCGCATACTGCTTGGCGAAATCCGGGTCGGGAATCACGGTCTCGCTCAACCGCTTGCCCGTCGCGGGGTCCTTGACCGCCACTTCCTTCTCCGTGCCCGGAATCGAACGGTACATCAACTTGCCGTCCGGTCCGCGCATCGGCTTTCCCGTCTCGGGGTTGATTACCTTCTCCTGCTTCTCGGTGCCGGGAACCTTCTGCTTCACCGCGCGCTTACCGCCCAGCATCTTGAAGGTGAAGTCCTCGTAGGACATCACGTCCACGCGGGACTGAAGCCCCTGCGCGGCTTCCTCCGTCATCCACGCCTGAAGCTCCATCGGGAAATTCCCGCGAAGGGCTTCGGGACAAACGTACAGGAATCTCGAACCCTCTGCCGCCGCCCCGTCCCGCACCATCTTTTGCATCGTGGCGATGGTGAGGAGGGTCTTGCCGACGCCGGTATCCAGCGCCGCAAGTCCCTTGTAGCCCTTCGCCTCGATCCACGAGAGGGCCTCCTTCTGCTTCGACATCAGGTCCTTGGTGAGAACGGGAGGGTCGAAGGGCTCGCCCGTCGTCGGGTCGATCACCACCTGAGTCTTGAATCCGCCGATACGGTCGAGGGAGTAGCTCTTGGTGTTTTCCTGACGGGTCGCTTCCTCGATGCGAGCTTGCTGGTTGTAGTAGTCGCGGAGCTTCTTGGCCGCTTCCGACGACATACACATTCCCCCCACGGCGGCGCGAACCGTGGCGAAATCTTGCACATCGAAGGTGAACAAGGTACCCGAAGCCTCGTCTTCCCGAATCTTCGGAACCTCGTAAATGGAGCTACGGGTACGACCCTTGGTGACCTTCTTCTCGCGCTTGCCCGTCTCCGGGTTCTTTACGAACTCGATCTTGTCCGGGACTGAAGAACGATCCTTCATCGCCTTGCGTGCGCGAGTGTAGGGGTCCTTCGTTCCTCGTCCGCCCCCGACGAAAGGAATCTTGATAAGGAACTTGCCATCGCTGTTCAGCGTGACGTAGGGCTCCTTATTCACCGCCGAGAGGCGAAGGCTTCCGTCTGCCTCCGTGGTCTCGAACTCGACCGGAAGGCCGTCCTCAGTGATGTCGTAGGCCGCTCCTTCGATCAAGCGACCTCGCTGGTTCACCATGTCATCAAGGTAAAAGCCCTTGAAGCGCCCCTCCACGATCACGGAGTTTCCGTAAATGTCCCGGCGCGTCGGGTAGATACGGGTGCCTTTCTTATTTCCAACCGCCTTGTCGTCGGTCATCGCGCGGTACTCGACCGCTTGCTCGGTTCCGTCCGCGTTCAGCGGAATGACTTCGGGGCTGGAAAGATCCGCGTCCGACAGCTTGTTGATTCCGGCGATCTTCAGTTGCTCGGGGCGACGGACCGCTTCGGGCTTACCCTCGGAGTTGAGAACGTACATCGGAGTGAACTCCGACGAGAGGTACTCCTCTTTCTTCTTTTGCTGCACCATCGCGCGGCGAAACTCGGCTTCGGGCAGCACACGACCGTCGGGAAGATAGACGGTCTTTTCCTTGGTGACGTAATCCTCGCTGGCGGGAAGAGGGACTCCCTCGTACTTCACCGTCGCAGGGACGAGACCCTTCTCGGTCACGGCCTTTTCGACGGAGCTTTGGAACTTCGCCGCTTGCTCGACGTTACCAATGAGGTCCGAGTAGAGCTCAGGATTGTTCTCTTGAAGGGTCTTGAGGTCAGCCTCCTCCTTCGTCATCACTCGAAGGGAGGGCCAGCGAGTACCCTCGACGGTCTTGACCGTCGCACCAGCAGACAGGTCAGCCGCCTTGGCGATCTGTTCGATCACTCCAGACACAGACAAACCGAAGCTCGTGAACGCCTGACCTTTCGCCCCCGCTCCGATACGGCGAAGGAGAGGCCCGTTGTCCACGGCGCAATCCGTGATGGCGTTAGCGACTTCCGCCCCCCTCACGTCTCCCAGCGCCCGAATCACCGCTTGCGAGAGAAACCTCGCCGCTGCTCGAAACTCCTGCGATAGATCCTCGACCGGAGCCCCCATCGACATATGGAGAACCTGATCAACGATCTCAAAGAACCTCATGGACTTCGGCATCGACCGAAGCCCCAGATTCATCACCAGCTTCCTCATGAGAAGAGGAGCAACGGTTTGCATTTGCGAGAGCGCGGGACTGTTTTCTTTCCAGTCCTCGTAAGCGGACATTGGTCCGACTTGAGCGGAGAGGTATTTCTGAGCAATACGGGACGGGAGATTCATGCTTCCCGTGAAGTATAGCTAGGCTAACGGGAGGAAGTCTTCTCGTCCCGCTCCGCGCGGACGTTGTCCTCGCCCTTGGTCACGATCCCGATCAGCTTCTTTTGAGTAGAATCTAGGTCCATGTTCCCGGTAAGGGTGATGTCTCCCGTGTCTCGGTCGAAGCGCCGAGATGTGAGACCCACCACCCCCGGCATGAGAGCCTTGATGAGCTTCGGGTCCATCGCTCGAATACCGATGTGCCAAACCATTTGAATCACGGTCCCCGCACCTACCGCCAGCGGTTGCCCCCCGTACTCACAGGACTGCTTCTCGCGGTAGAGGGAAATGCCCGATCCCGTGAGGAGCTCAAGGTCGAAGTGCGAGACGTGAATAGGAACCTCGGGACGGTCGAACTTGAGGGTGAGGGGAATCACCACCTGCAAGTCTCCCAGCTTCACCGTGGGGTTCGGAACCACTCCCCATCCGTGAACTCGCACGATGAGGTCCCCGGACTCGATGAGCCGGGAGACGAACTCCTGCTCCGTCTCGGACATAGGAACATACAGCCCGTGGGGATTCTTGCCGCCGAAAGCGTTTCGATCACTGGTCATGTCAGCACCGTGACGTAACACGCCCGTGGTCTTTTGGCCGAAGGGGGCGCATCCGTCCGATAAAAGACTACCCGCGAACCCACGGTCGGAACCATCCCCCCTAGAACTTCCGACTTGTGTAGGTAGCAATGGCCTGAAGAAGAGGAGATGAATCCGTACCCCTTGAGCGGGTCGTAGGAATCCACCGTCCCCTCACAATGCACGGGGTCTATCAATCTCTGGACGGACTCCGCGCGAGTACCCTCCCCGCCTAACTGATACTCGACGTGCTCTCCCGTCAAGGGAGGGACCACCGACGATCCATTGAACACGGACAGGTGAAAGAACACCTCCGAGTCGCTGTTATCGGGCACGATGAACCCGTAGCGTTTCTCTGAGAGATACCGGCGAACGGTGCCTTTCATGACTTACCTCTCAGATTTTCAAGAACGAGGATCACTTTCGCCTCCGGTTCGGGTCGTGAATCCCCGGACGGTTCTGAGACGCCATGAACAAGTCCTCTTGCCTCTGATCGTTGAACGGGAAGGGCTGAAGGGTGAGCGGGTTACGAGCCACGAGCCCGTTCAACCGCTCCTGCTCAGCGGGAGACATCAACGGAACGACTCTCTGGAAGTCTAGCTTCGCGATCGGGACGTTGATGAGAATTTCTACGATCAAGTAGTCGGGCAATACCGCAGGGTTGTCCGGGTCTCCCGGTATCCCCGCGAGGTTGTTGCGTCCCTGATTGTCGTACCACCAGTTTCCGGGCATACCCCTACGATACTTATTAGCGTTTTAGGGTATGGACGACGAACCTGACGATGAGGTCGAAAGCCTTAAGATCGAGGAAGGAGACCTATCCATAGTCATCCGCTCAGGCGGGGAGGTCGAGTTTATCATAGCCTGTGATGACGAGGACAGTGACCGATATATCACCTCATTACGGATGGTTCAGTACCTTCGATTCGTGCTGGAAAGCACAGAGTGCCAAGAGCTTTTCAACAAGTTCATCGAAAACGAGGTCAACTGACCTCCGTGTACACGGCGTTAGATCGGGCGAGCCACTTCGACATCCCCCTTTCATCCTTCGGGGTCGCTCTCCCCCACCCGGATAGGTACAGGTCGAAGTCACCAGAAATCTCGCCGTCTGGAGTTGCGGGAGTCAGAATCGTCAAGAGGTTCCCCCCCTCCATTCGGGCCGTGCGCCCCGCGTGCCTCTCGAACCTACACGCCAACGCCTTGAGAGCATCCTCATACGATGCTTCGGGAACCAAAATCACGGCTCGGGTGCCCCGCTCGCAAGCCTTCTTAATCGTTTGCATCATCATCTGAATCATTCTCCCATCCTGATCTTCGTCCCTCGGGGGACGACTTTCTCTTTAGGCTTCGGTGCCCACGGGTCTGCGTCCGTCTTCGTAGGAGAGGTCGGAGCTTTTCCGCCACCGATCATCAACCCCTCCTCGGGGAAGTCCGTGTTGATGAGCGGGACCGCTACCTTCGGTGCGACCGGGGCGGGGTCCTGCCTCGGTGCCGTGATGACGGGCGTTGGGAGTAGAGGGGGCTCGGAGGCAGGTTCAGGAAGAGGTTTCTCCTCTTCCACCGTGATGACCGTGGGAGCGGGTCTCTTCCCTCTCACCTCGGACAGCCTCGAAACCGCTTCCTCGACCACCTGAGACTTGGCCGTCTCTGGATCTGGTTCAGCGAGATGCACTCCCGGACCCGCCCAAGGGTCTGCGCGCCGCGCAAGGGAAATCGCCGCTGCTACTTCTACGAAGTGCATCGCCCGAATGGGGTCGAACCGAGTGTCCTCCGGGCGAGCTAGACGAGGATTGACCAGCAGACGGTCTACCTGTGTGCGAACGCGCTCTTCGAACGTCGAGATCGCCCACCCCGCGTTCACGCAGTTTTGGTTACGGCACCGCTGGCAGAACGTCTCCTTGAAGTCTTTTGGAGGAACCTTCTGGTCGTTGCACTCGGACAACAAGTCGGACTTCACGGAGACTCTCCCTTCACCATCTTCCGATACTCGTCTCGAAGATGTTGAATCTCTTCTTTGATCTCCTCGACCCGTTGAGATGCGGGAGTACCGTCCGCGTCAACGCTTCCTTCCGCCGCCGCCTGTTGCGCGTGGTGCAGTTCCACCAGAGCGGTGGCGATGTCCCACGGCAGGGGTTCGCCGCGACTGACGCGGTGAATCTCGTCAATGGCGAAGCACACGCGAAGGGTGTCATCCGCGATGGCCGAGTACACCTTCAACAAGGAATCAACCTTTCGCTCTACCTTGGCTAGTCGATCCTCTAAATCTTCGGACACTTCGCTCATGACGCTCCTCCCACCATCGGAATCTTTCCAGCCCACACCGTAGACACCTCTACGGTGAGGTCCTCGTCGTTCGGACCCACGACCTTTAGCTTCGACGCCGGGGACTTGATACCCGCCGCGATCAACCTCGCTAGCGGTTCGATCTCGCCCAAAGTAAAACCTTTTACCTTGTAGGTGACAGTCGGGGTTTCCGGCTTCTTTTCCACGGGGGTCGAGTCCCCCTTGGGCTTGTCGGATTTCGGCCCGATACCCTTGAAGCACCCGTCGAGTTCGGGCGGGCACTCGCCCTTCTTGCGGATCTTCTTGAGGTCCCACGGCACGGTCCAGTCCGGTCCCATCTCCACGTCGGAGGTGAGAGGCACGCTCCAGTTGAGCCTCATGAGGATGTCGTTTCGGCACATCAACCCCACGAACAGGTCGATGGCCTCCTCCAGAATGTCCTTGTCGATCTCGAACACGAGTTCATCGTGCATGGTGATCAACATATGGACCTTCTCTAGCCACCCGCGTTTCTTGCAATCCCGGTAGATAAGGGCCATCGCGATCTTCGTGATATCCGCGCTCGTCCCCTGAACCGGACCATTCACCGCGTTACGCTCGGCCTTGGAACGAAAGCCCCCCAGTTCGTGGTCGATATCGGGAAGGGGGTAGCGGCGTTTGAAAGCCGTGGTGACGTACTTCTGCTTCTTGGCGAGTAGGTGTTGCTTCTTCCACCAGCCCGATAGAGTCTGGTAGGTCTTGTCGAACTGCTCCTTGATGCGCCAACCCTCGTTCTTGTCACATCCCACGGCGGTCACCACCGCGTTACCGCCGCCGCCGTAGCACAGGGCGAAGTTGCATCCCTTGGCAAAGCCGCGAAGCTGCTTCCATTCTGGCTTCTTGGGAGCGTCCTCCCCGTAGATGGCGAGGGCCGTGAGAGTGTGGAGGTCACCGATCTTGTCGCTCCCGCAGTCCGGGCAGAACGGCGGGGGTGCAGAGGGGGTGATACTTCCGTTCCCCATATCGAACATCCGGTCGCAGCCGGAACAATGAAAGAACTCCCGCAACCACTTGGGCTCTCCTGACAAGTTCGTCACGATGCGGAGCTCGACGCCGCTGAAGTCGATGGCGGTGAGAACCTTTCCCGGTCGGGCGATGATGCACTCCCGCACCCTCCCTAGACACTCTGGCCGGTTCGGGTCGTAGGTAGCGGGCGTCCCGTGGAAAGGGAAACGGGTACCGCCGTCCTGCTTCGGGTTCTTACTCGAAGGCGCGTTAAACCGCCCCGTCTCGATGCTGAAAGCGTTGAAGTAGGCCCGCAGCGTTCCGTCCGGGTGCGAGTCCTCAACGATGGGAATGAGGTAGGTAGACAGGGCTTTCGACACCTCGCGAAACCGCTTGATCTTCGCCGCGAAAGGGAACTTGTCACCCGCCTCCTCCAGCACCTCTTCCAGCACTTCCTGCGAAGTCTCGACCTGACCGGACTTCTCCGTCACCTTCAGCCCCGGCACCTTGCACTCGCGAAGTAGCAGACCCAGTTGTTGGGCCGACAAAACGTCGTACACGGTCGGGAACTCCACATCCTCGGTCTGCCCCTTGTTAGCGATGGAGGGCACCCGCTTCACGACTCCCGACACTTTGCCTTTCGGCCCCAACGGATCGAGCTTCGCCTTCTTAGCCGCGTTTCTCGCATCCTCGATACGGTCGGCGTAGTTCGGCTCAACCGATTCAGGGTCGAACGTATGGGATTCCATTCCCGGCACCAACCCCCGCATCGCGCGGTAATAGCCGGGACGAATATCCCGCCCGACAATGGTCGAGGTGCTCTCGTACACCTCTTCCAGTGCCGCGATCCATTCCCGCTGGCCGATACGGATGAGCTCCCGCGCCTTCTCTTGATCGGTAAGAATACGGGCGCGCTCCATCCAGCGGGTGCTCGCTACGCAGAGCTTCTCAATAGAATAGATGAGGGTCTGGCTCTCCCCCGACTTCGGTTGCAACACCTCGGGGGCCAGCCGGTGGTACAAGTTCCATGTGCAGATGGCGTCGGATGCGCCGTACCATGTCACCGGCTCCCACGACGGATCGAGTTCGCTAAAGTCTAGCTCTCCCTTGCGGCGGTCCTCGGGAAAGAGCTCTGGAAGCTCGATCATCTCCATGCCCAGTTCGGTCTTGGAGAGGTGCTTCAGCCCCTTCGACTTCGCGCGGGTGTCCCGGAGATACGCGAGAATGAGCGTGTCGTCCCACTTCTTGGGGTCGTCCCACTCACCGATAGGCTCGCCGCCGCAGTTTTGCAGGAACTCTTGGTCGAACTTCCCGTTGTGGAACACGGCCACGGAGGGGCTGTTCACCAACCGCAGCATCTCCCGCTTCCACAACGACCACGACACGTTCTCGCCCGTCTTGTGGCGCAGCGGGATGTAGTACCCCCGCTTGCCGTCTGGGGATAGACAGCACCCGACGATCTTCGAGACCGTCTCGCCGCCGTAAACGCAGGAGTTCAGCCCAGTGGTTTCAAGGTCGAGAGCGTAGCGCCCGCCCGCGATGCAAGCGTCGATGATGCCGGGAAGGGTCTCGTTCGTAACGCGGGCGAGAGTGTATTCACCCCCGGTCATCCAAGACTTTGGCTCGACCTTGAGGGTGGTGGTGTCTTGCAGGAAATCGAACAGGTCCATCACGGGACGTTACGCCCGTGTTGGCCCCGTCTGGTACATGAGGGCCTCGGACCAATCGAGGCTCACTTGACCGTTCAACGGGCACTGTTGCACGACGCACTCGTACTTGCCGCCCCTGTACTGGACGTGCTCGTCCGCAGCGTTCTTTGCTGCTTCCAGCGTGTCGTACACGCCGACGACGTAGCTATGCCGCTCCCGGTCGCCCCATCGCAGGGCTTCCACGACGTAGAGGATTTTCGATTCCCTAGACTCAAGCTCCGCGAGTTTGGCCCCCAAATTGGGAATCTGTTGAATGACGGGTTCTGCGGGAATGTCGATGAGTTGCACATCAAGCCGCTTCACCGGGTACTTCGCCGCCCTTACCTCGGAGGGTGACGGCGGCACATTGACCACCACACCCGTTTCCGGGGGGTTCATCTTCGGGCACCACTCGGGGGTGTACCCGGTAGGAGGGACGAGGTTGTCCTCGGGGGCGTTGCTGTGCTCGCACCGCATCTCATCCGACAGCGGGCGCTCGTACAGGTAGTAGCACCCGCCACAAAGCAGGATGTTCAACCGGGTCTTCATCGCTTCCTCTCCCAAGCGACAATCCCCTTGACGGGGTGCTCACCGATGACGGAGTAACCCCCCACATGGACGCGCAAGGGCGGGTTGACGAGGGGGTCACCGATGACCTCTCGCCGCAGATGTTCGGTGGCGATTTCTACGGCGTCGAAGTCGGGCGTCGACACCTCGTAGGAAACGGTGGCGCTGCCTAGCTCAAGCTGAACTTCATACAGGGGCATCATCGCTTCACCGCCGTTCGGAACCCGCACCGGGCGCACGGGCTGCAACACGCCTTGTCGTGAAGGATCGGTTCGGTGTGACACCGACACTCGCACTCGTCGAGAGCGACGTGGACACAGGCGGGATGCCACTGATCGCGGCGCACAGGGCTACCTGTGCCGCCGCACACCAGCGGGAAGTCTGGAACCCACACGCGGCCCGTCACGGGTTCTCTCCCGGCCAAGGACAACGGGTGCAGCCTACGGCCTCTCCCTCGTCTGGGGGCGTCAGCGGGGTGGCTTGGGTGGGGGAATCGCACCGGGGGCACCGCTCGGATTGGTCGTAGACGGGCGCGGCACCCTCGGGCATGGGTTCGACTTGGACCATCGACCGCCCGACGTAGCCCGTGACGGAGTCCCGGTAGTCGCACTTGGTACAGCGCACGCTGCCCGCCCACGGTGAAACCAGCATCAACCCCGCCGTGCGCTCTATGTTCCCCCCGCACTGAGGGCAGGAGAACTCCGGGGCGCACGGCTTCCACGAGAGGGCGAACAGGTTGGTGACTTGCAGCGGAACGGGCTTGTTCGCCAAGTCCAACGCTTCTTGGACGATCCCCTGCCGATCCTCGGAAGAGATACCGTTCGCCGCCGCCTGATTGAGCAGGAGGGTCTGCATGGTCCTCGTGATGTTGCTAACGGGCTCGTTTGGGCGCTTCTTCAAGCACCAGCCGCACGTCACCTCGCCCCACTCCGGGGTCTTGTTGGCGATAGCGTTCGGGACGCGCCCGCAGGTAGGCGGGGAGTCGGGACCGGGCATATGGTGGACTTTCATGCCCGACGTTACGCCCGTGATCGGGGTTCCCTCGCCCGCAACGTAGTACGGAGCCCGGTGTAATCGTCCGCGAAGACGGTCGGAAGGAAGCCTTGGCACGGAGGGCTGACGGGGGTTTCGTTTACGTCTCGCCACGCGCCACCTCGAACGACAATTAGCTTCTCTCGGCGGTTCATTCGGGCTCCTCAATTACGATCGCCACCCCGTCCCGCCATAACAGAACGACGCGGTTCACGAGGTTGGCCTCCGCGCCCTTGAACGTAGGGGTCTCCCAGCAGTCAGGCACTTTCGGGCCGGGGACACAAAACGGGGTGTGCGAGACGCACGACGCCCGTTGAGCGCACGGGAGTTCCACCACGGGCAGACGCTTGACGAGAGCCTTCGGGGGTGGTCCCAGCACCCGCATGAGCGGGGTAGCGTGACCGCGCAGGGCTTGGTCGAGCACCAACTTCGGCACCACCGGGAACAGCGGCTCCCAGTCGGTCCCCACCAAGAACTGCAACCGCCCCCACGGCCCTCCTTCCTCCGTAGGGATCACCCGCGCAATAGTGGGCTCGCCCCACCGGGGGTCGGGGAGCTTGACGGTGACGATGCCGTTCACGCTATCTCCCTTCGCAGCAGGGCCGTCAGCAGGGACCTCATTGAGCTGTCATCCCCCCGGTCCTCCAGCGCCCGCGCCCTATCGAACGCCTCCCAGAGCTTCAGCACCCGTGGCAGGGGCTCCGTGCGTTCGATGGTGAGGGCGCGGAGCACCCGTTCGGTACGCGCCCTCACGGGGTCTATGCGAGGGGCATCGAGAATCGCGACCACGGGGTCCACAGGGGCCGTCTCATCGTCACCGTCCTCCCACGGCAAAGACGGGAGCCCGTATCGCTTCTCCAAGGCGTCGAGGGCGGCGAGAAAGGCTAGACCCTCCTTCTCGCGCACCGTGGCAACGGCATCTCGCGACCGGGCACACGCGAAGCAGTACCACTGGTTGGTGTCAGGATAGACGCGGGCAGACGGCTTGCCGTCCGTCCCGTCACCGTGGAGGTCGCACGGGAACTGCTGCTCCCGGTCAACGTCCTGCACCCGATAGCCGTAGGCTTCGAGCACTCGCGTGATGGGGATATCCGTGCGGATGCGAGTGGCGCGGCGTTCAGCCCTTGTCACGGTTCCAGCCCCATGTTGCGAGGGCCATGAGGATTTTGTTTAGCCATCGCGCCTCTTGCTCCGTGAGCGTGGTCTGGGCGAACTTCTTACGGAGACGTAGGCACCGATCACTACAAATCTTGGAGCAGTACGGGCTGGTCTTTCGGGACACCTTTCGGCACTTCGGGCCGGGGCACATCGGCTTTTCGACGCTCTTCGGACGCCCCTCTTCTTCGACGGCAACCGTCTCGGTAGCGGGCTCTTCCTCGGCCTCGGTAGGCTCGGACAGAGGCTCCTCATCGAGCTCAGGCTCAGGGCTTTCGTCCCATGTCACCGTGGGGGGCGGGGCCTCCTTCGCGGGCGTCTCAACTTTTGCCACGACAACGGGCGCGGCTTTCGGCGTCTCCTCCTCTCGTTTCTCTACGAGGGGGGACAGCGGTGGGCGGAACTCCTCGTCGGGTCGCGGGTACCGGCACATCGGGCAGCGATCAAAGATCGCGGGGTACATCTTCGAGGTGGGAATGTGCCGCTCGCACTTCCACATCGAGTAACTAATCCAAGCAGATGACGTTCTCACAACGTACCTTCGATTTCCTTGAGGGCTTCGTCGGCCCTGATGTCGTCTTTCTTACCCTGCATCATAGGGACTTCTTGTGAGGTCAAGATACGCCGACAGTGCCACTCGACCCGTGCGAAGTGATTCAGGAACGGCGCTTGATCGCGGGACTTGAGACACTGGAACAACACTCGGTTCTGCGCCCGGAGATCGTTGTCCACATAGCTCGCCGTCACGATGTCAGAGCTACGCTCGCATTCGTTCGCGTAAGAAAGGTGCGTGAGGTTGTAGGGGCCGTTGGTGTAGTTCCCGCCGTTTGCGTTCGCCTTCTCCGCAGCCTTCTCCGCAGCCTTGTAACCCTCGCGGCTGATCTGGAAAAGGTTGACCACCGCCATGCCAGCACCTCGGTTGAAGTTCATGGCCAACCGCTTCAGGTCGCGGAGTACCTCGTTCAGCCGTTCGGTGGTGCTAGGCACCCACTGACGGGGGGCGAGCAGTCCCGCGTGGTCAACGAACAACAGATTGAACGGGGACTTACTGTAGATGAGCTCGGCCTTCGCTCGAAGGTCCGCTACGTTGAAGTCGCTCTTGTCCGGGTCGCTCACCTCGATGTGAATCTTCCCGTACTGACCGCTGTTGAAGTCGGGGATGACGTGGTTGACGAGAAACTCTTTCTCGTGCGGCGCTAGCTGACCGTCCCGAATCTTTCCGTAGTCCAGCCCTACGTTCGGTCCGGGAGACTTCTGAACCCCAAGCTGGATGCGGATGTCTCGGAATTTCCCGTGCAGAGAGTGCATCGCGTAGAGGATGCGGCGGCACTGGGAGTAGGGCATTTCCAATGAGAAGATCAGCCCATCGTACTTGTAATAGACGGCTTGGTTGTAGAGCCAGTTGAGGGCGAGCGTGCTTTTCAGACCGCCCGTGAAAGCAGCGTGGGTCCAGAGCTCATATTTCTTGGCTCCTCCCAGAGCCTCGTCCATCTGCTGAATGCCCGTGAACTGACCGATGCCAGCTAGCGGATCGCTCTCGACCTTCTCGTACTCCCGCTTGAAATCCTCTCCGTCACCCGTAATCTCTCCCGACAACCGCGCGCCCGTCGTGGGCATCACGATGTCGTGAGACTTGTTGACGAGGTACCGCACGGCGTCGATGGGTCCGCGAAGATGCCGGGACTTCTTGCCCTCCTTCACTTCGACGCCGGTCTGAAGAATCTGGGCGGCTTCGCGAAGGATGTCCCCGACAAGGCGGGAACGACGCTCCTCCGCACGTTCCTCCAGACGCTTGATGAAGTCCCCCTTGAATACGGGCTTCAGCGGCGCGAGAAGCTCTAGGCGGTCACTTGCCTCTGGGTTCTTGACGTTCTCGAAGTGTGACCGGATCGTGCGAACGTCCGGGACGTGGTTGTGCGTCCGGGCGAAGTCTCGCACGAACTCCCACAGCACCGTGTCCTCGGGTACGTCGAACCCCAGACCACTTTCTGACAGGGCTAGGTAGTTGCGAAACGACAGTTCTGGATCGTCCGTCGGGACGGCGATGAAACAGGAGCGTAGGAGGAATTTCACTTGCCAAACCCTTTTACGTTACGCTTCTTCGCTACGGGTTCGGGCCGTTCGATTCGGGTGGTAGTCCCCATCGACGCGCCGGGGGAAGAGAACCCCGCAGATAGAGTGAGAGCGTTACCCACGGGGCGGGGCGCGGAAACCTCGGGGGCGCTTCCAACCATCTCAATGACGAGCCCCGGCTGAACCTCATCCAACACCGCATGGGGCCACTGTTGGATGTGGTGAAGACCGTCCTCGCTGAACGCGAGGTGAGACGGGTCGAAACGCCGCGAAGGCTGATCCACCACCCACGTTGACTTCCCGATATGGGACCTGTGATACAGGGCTTCGAGAAGAACCTCTGGCGTGGCGCTGTTTCGGGCTGACTTCACACCCAGACGGATGACGAGAAGTTCGGGCGGTTCAACAAGGTCTACCAGCGTTGCCTTCTCGGTAGACACCGTGGCCGCGTCAGGATCGAGCACTTCCTTCCCTGCGAGAGCGATGGGGGCGAGCCATGCCGTCATCAGGTCACTGTCCGTCACCACCTTGAAGTACCAATAAGGGCCGCTCCGCAGAGCAACGTGACGTAGGTGCGCCCGCAAAGTGGCATCCGTGGCCGTGATGTACAGGTTCTTTTCCGCGTGTTCCATCAACGGGCTTCGCGGAATCTTCGGCGCGGATGTAAGACCCGCCCATCCACGATTCACGTTCCGCACGGTATCCCGCGCAATCTGACAAGGGCAAGGCTTGGTGATAGGGATACCCCTCGCATCAGCACCCGCATCGAGAGCCCCCGTGCCGTAGCACTTGTCACAGGTCTTGTCGGTCACTTCTGTCTCGCCTTGGCGTCTTGAATGAGCTCCGCGAACAGGTCGGAGAGGTCGTTCGTGGCATCGACCGTTACGCCCGTGTCCGTCTCCCCCTTGATGCGTTTGCCCAGCACCGACTCGACCAGCCCCATCTTCTTGGTGAGCACCTTCACCACACGGTCGTCAATGGTCCCTTCCGCGACAAGGTGAATCGCATAACAGCGGTCATGCGTGCTACCGATGCGGATCATGCGACCGAGAATCTGGAGGTAGTCCCCGGCAGACCAAGGCGTGTCGTAGAAGATGAGAGCCTTGGCGGCTTGGAGGTTGATGGCCTCCGCTGCGGCGGTGGTGATCGCCACTACGCGGGCGTCACTCTTGGGGTCTTGGAAGGCGTCTTGAGAGGCTTTGCGCTCCCGTTCGTCCTCTTCTCCCGTGATCCTCACCGCCCGCACCCCCTTCTTCTTGAGGGCCGGAACGATGATGTCCACCATCTTGCGGAATCGAGTGAACACGATCACCTTCTCGCCGTCGAGCTCCCCGTCCGTGATGAGCTCCAGCAAGGCATCCAGCTTCTCGCTATCGCCGTCTACCCCGATCAGTTCCGGGTGGTTCACGATCTGCTGGCAGTAAACGACCGCCGTGAGCTTGGTGACCTCTTTCTCCTCGACCTGACCCGTCTTCTCGCCCACCAAGAGCAGCCCTTCCAGAGCTTCTTGATACTTGGCCTCCTGCAACTTCGTCATGCCTACCTTGACATGGCGCGTCACCAACGGAGGAAGCTCACTCGCCACCTCGAACTTCGGGCGACCCAAGAAGTACGGGTCGATCTTCTTGCGAAACTCCTCGATATCCCTTTGGCGGTACCCGACGATCACGGGCACTTGCCTACGAGTGCCGGGAAGCATCTGCATTCGGGTGATGCAGTACTCGTTAAGGAAGTGGTTGCGGCTACCGAAAAGCCCCGGCACCACCACCCCGTACACGCCCCATCCTTCGATGAGGTTGTTCTTGATGAGAGTGGCGGTCAGCGCCCACGTTCGGTCAGCCTTGCCCGACAAATACTTGCAAGCCTGATGAACCTGCGTCTCGTGGTTCTTGTACGCCGCCGCCTCATCCGTGATGAGGACATAGCCCTCGCGATCCTGTAGGTCCGCGAAGTCCTGCACCGCCGTGCGGTATCCCATGACCAGCACCGTGGGCCCCGTCGCCGCCCAGAAGGCATCGCGGACCTTCTTGCGCTGCACGGGCGTTCCCCGCGCCACGAAGGGGGCGACCCCCACGGTGAACTTGCGGAACTCCCCCGCCCACTGTTCCACCGACGACTTGCTGGTGAGGATCAGCACCTTTTGGTCGGGCGTGCGCTCCCACAAGTAGCACAGGGCCGAAATGGACTGGAGGGTTTTCCCCAGCCCGGTGTCGTCACCAAGAAGAAACCGCTTCATCGCCAACAAGTGCATGACCCCCTGCACTTGGTAGTAGCGAAGCTTAAGCGGGCGGGATACTCCGTCGAAGCCCGTGAAGGACTCTCGGAGCAAAGGGCTGTGCCGCGCCTCAAGGTCCGTGCGAGCACGAATCTTCTTGAGCTTCTCGTAAGCGGGGTTGGAGTCGGCGGGCGTTTCGTCGGAGGGAAGGATGTCGTCGGTGGACATGGCTTCCGACGTTACGCCCGCCCACCGTGTTAGGTACCGCTAGGGAAGTACGGGGCGGGGGTGGTGTTCGGATCGCGCGTCGTGCGGGTGCGACCCCGGTCCATCGGGCGACCGGGGATCAGGAACCGATCCGCCGCCGCGTACCCTTGCCCGTAGCCCGTGGGAGAGATCACCCCGGAAAGAGTCACCCCGTCCTCCGTCGTGGTGGGCGTCCCGTAAACGGCTTGGGTGAGCACCACCATCTGAATCTCATCACCTTCCGTGCGGACGTTCCCGCCGAGACCGAAAGCCGTCTCGCGGTAGTTCCTCACGAGGATGGCCTTGCACGCCAACACCGCGCCCTTCAGCACGGGCTGGACGCTCGCTGCGAACGAGTCGCTCACCCAAGTAATCGGCCCGCCCGGTGCCGCGCCCGAAAGCACGAAGCCCGCGCCGCCGCCCCGGTAGATGCGGTACTTCTTGGTGCCCGAGAGAGTAGAAGGAGTGAACGCCGTGTACTGGAGGATCGCTCCGTCGCACATGGACAGAATCGTCCCCGGCTCACCCAAGAACCGCGTGTACTCCAGCCCACCTGTGGTCAGGGGCACCTCTTGGTACACCGCACGAAGGCTTCCGGGATACGAGCGCAAGGACGTAGCCCCATCACCGAGAAGGTTCTCGGCCACGAAGTCGCTGTCCGACACGAGGATGCCCAGAGGGAGGCGTTCGGTCATGCCCGTGAGGGAAATCACCGAGTTGCCGTTGCCCGCGTTGGCTGGGTAATCCACACCGCCCGCGAAGTTGACCGACTGCCGGGGAAGGGATGTCGCGTTCTGGACGGTAGCGAGGGACAGAAGGTTCACCCCCGCCAACGGGGAACCGAGGGACAGGGACACCGTAGCGGTGTTTCCCGCCGCACCGGGAGTGCGGTTGACGACCGTTACCACAGACCCAACGGCGACGGCAACGAAGTACGGGGTGAGTCCGTTAGCGGCAAGGTTGATAGCGGCGGCGAGGTTCGTCGCCGTCGTCGCTTCGGTTATGCCGACCGCGAAGTCCGTTCCAGCGATCAGGGATACCGTCACTCCCGCGAACGAGAAGGTCACGGTCAGTTGCCTCGCGCTCCAAGTGGCAACGCTGAGGACGTTCACCGTGGAGCGGGCGAAAGTCTCGTTGCCCGTTTGCCCCGAGGTGAACGCCCCCGGAATCACCCGCCACGGGTCCGTGGTGGTGGTCGCCGGAATACGAGGACCGAAGCTGCTAGACGATCCCGGCGAAGTCACGCCGCAGTCCGTCACCGTGTCCGGGTACAGCACGCCGCCCATCTTGCCCGTCCCCAGCGTGGTGTAGAAGTCCATCGTGGCGAGGACCTCCACGGCGCGGGGATTCGGCACCTCGACTTGAGACTGAGGCGTGACGGATGCTTGAAGCCCGAAGGCGCTCGCTTGCGGAATCTGTCCGTAGCGAGAGCCGTAGTCGGCCTCTTGCGGAGTGGAACCGTCGCGAGTCATGTACGGATCGCCTTGGTAAACCGTGCGGTCGTACACCTCGTAAGGGATGGACCCCGTAGGGGCGGGCGACGGGAGCATCACATCCACCAGCGATAGCTCTGGGCTGGTGGCGAGGGAGACCGTCGCCCCGCTGCCCGCATGAAGTCTCGCGATGACGTAGTTGTTCTGGTTGATGAACCCTTCCGAGAAACCAAAGACCACGCACTCCACGACGTACTGGAAGTCGTTGAACCCTTGTCCCGCGACGTAGCCGGGGATGCGGGTGATGTCGATGGCCGAGTCAGGGACCATATAGGTGTGCGAGTTGTCCAACTGCGTCACATCGTTCGCGCCGCCTTGACGGATGAACAACGTCTGCTTCGAGGCGTCCGTGCGAAGAAGGTTCGTCGGAGGGGTGCCCGCGATTCCCGTGATCGGGGTGGTGCGGTCGTTGTTGAGAAATCCTCCGACGTTCGTCCCGTCTTGCGTGGCGAGGAAGTTCGTCCGCTCATACACCCCGTAGAGACGAGCGATGCCGAGGTAGGGGGGAAGCTCAATGCCCCACATTCCTTCCCCGAGGTCCGAGCTCACTACGTCCGGGAGGTAGGTCTTACGGGCGATGTACGATGTGTGAGGCGGTCCGCCCGTGTTCGTTGCCGTGCCGTAAGGGGTCGCCAGCGTGGCGTTCGTGTCGAAGAGAATAGACACAACCGCCGCACTTCCTCCGTTGTCCGCACCGCCGATGACGTAAAACACGTCTGCGGAGGTACCGGGCTGGTCGAGGAACAGGTGATTGATGCCGGGGTACACGGGGTCGCTAGCGCCCGTGTAGAAGTGGTACGGAATGTCCTGCCGACCGAAGCGAGGCATGAACTCCGGGGGAACGATGTACGCGACGGTTGTCCCGATGTTGAACAGACCGTGCCCGTCCTTGTTGAAGTTGTATGGAGGAAGCGGTTGATACTGCTTCGGTCCGAAGAGCGGGACGGACCCGATGATCTCGCCGCCGGGGTACGGCTGGGCCGTGCTGCTGAACCAAGCGTCTGTGATGTTCAGACCCTTGAGAGTGAGGGTCTTCTTGGTTAGAGGCCGGAACACCGCCGTCTTCGAACCGAGATCCACAAACAGTTCCGCATCACGGTCCTGCTCGGTCAGTCCCACCACCGCCCCGCCGTATGCCGAGGCGAAGGGACCGGAGAGACCTTCCGAGGGAAGACGGTTCCATAGTTGAACGTGCGTCGGATCGTATACCAAGTCTCCGCTGGGGTACCCCGTGTCCGAAACGAACACTGGGTCTTGCACGGTCACGGGGCTGCGGGCGAACGATGCGATGGGGTTCCGCACCCCGAAACGAGCGAGGCGGTCCGCGATGCGTTGCGAGGCTCCGTGCGACGGGGACCACATTAGGTCCATCGTCAACGTGGCCTTGCTGGTGATCGGGATGAGTTTTCCCGCGCTGTTCTGAAGCTGATACCCCGCGTCTACCGAGCCCCACGGCAATCCCGTAGACTTCAAGTCCGTGAGCACCACGGCCACTCCGTGAGGCTGGAAGTTCGACCCGGCGTCGTCGTTGAGGTTGATTTCTTGCGAGCGAAACTCAATCGCAACGGATTGTCCCGGAGCGTTCACGAACGCGCCGAAATCCGCCGACAACGGTCGCACTACAAGGTGATTCACGTCCGTTGAGACGTTCGCCGTGTATTGCCCGCCCGTCGCCGCGATGGTGCCCGCTCCGATAACTTGGAACGCGCCGTTGTTATCGCGATTAGCCGGATCACCGTAGACGACGAGGTACAGCTTCGAGGACAACCCCGAGTAATCCGCGCCATCGTTCGTCAGGTAGTCCCGAAGGGTCTTTTGCTCCCGACCGAGGAGACCCGTGTAGGTATCCCAGTCGATAGAAGCAATGTTGATCTCATACTGAGGACCCGCAGCGTTCACTAGATTAGTGCTGCTCGCCGCCACTCCCGTGAAACGAAGGTCCGAACGAACCAGCCCGCCAAGGACGATGAACGGGCGCTCCCAGTTCGTGCTCGGCACCGGGAACATGGGTCCGGGGTGATTACTCACCACGCCCGTGTAGGGCAGGACGCCCGACTGAGAGAGGGCCGGGGTAGTGATGTACCCCGCGCGAAAGGCGTTCTCGTCGTTGGCGGGATTCGCGGTCGGGCTCGCCGTGGGGAGGTTTCCGTCCACACCGCCGACGAACCGCAACTGCCACGGGTGATGGGAGTACAGGTCCACCTCACCGGGCTTCCACACTTCATAGGGGGCAACGAACCGTGCGTTCTTTTGGCCATTGAGAGAGCCCCGGAACGCGCCGGAAATTCCGTCCTCGCCGCCGATGTCCACGAAGATCACGGAACCGTTCGCCCACCCCTGCGTAGCGGACCCGTAGTTCATGAACCCGTTGGGCTTGAAATCCGCGCCGATGGTCCACGAGATTCCGGTGCTGGGGGCGTCGAAAGTCGTCGCCGTGTAGTGATTGGAGTTCAACGCGGCTTGGTCGTTGAGAATCACCGACACGTCTGTTTGCAACGCGGCGCTATCGCTCCACACCGTGCGAATGCTGTTCGGGCCGTCCACGGGACCCGTATGATTCGGCACAGGCGCGACGTTCGAGAAGATCGACACCTCCGTGGTCACGGGACCCGCGCTGTCCCCGCCCGTGCCCGAGGTCTTGAACGTCGTGCGGAGGTTGTTCTGAGTGAGAGCCGCAACGCCCTTTTGCAGCAGACGGTTGTAATCCCAATCCCCGAAATTCACCGATCGGCGCATATCGAGGATGTCCGTCAGGGCAATTTGATCCGAATACAGACCGTCCGGGCGGGTGACGTACAGGGATACCTTTGTTCCTGCGAGGTGAGGGCGGGCTTGCGTACCCGCTCGCCCACGGCCCACGAGATCAATGAAAATGTGATCCGGGAATCCGGGGTTGGTGTTGAGATTGATCGCGATGATCTCGCTGTCAATTCCCTCACCAATCACTAGGTACCTACGGGTAGTGCCTACCGGAAACAGGTTCGGATCGTTCAGCGCCGAAGCCGTGTAGTTGTCCAGTTGAACGAAACCCGTGGCCGTCTCCGAAAGGTCGAACTTCAACGACGCCTGAGAAAGCAAGCGGGCGTTGAGAGAGCTGGTCGAGCTAGGCGTGCGAGTCTCGCCGCCGTTCTGGTTGGGGGTGCCTCCCGTGGCGATGGCGGTGAACGCCCCCGAATTGCGTCGGAACACCGCGCACACGGGAACCGCGTAGACGTATCCATCCACGGTGCCGAGGGCGTTCGCGGGATTACCGTTGCCCGAGCGCCATAGGGACGGATCGCCAAGCTCATCCCTCATGTTCGTGAAGGTGAAGCCCGCTTGCGGCGTGCTCGCCGTGCCTTGTGCGAGGACGGTCGGGTCCGTCAGCCCGTCGGGGTACGTCTTGAGGTCCACCGAGGTGCCGATTCCATCACCGCTTCCCACCACCCGGAAGCGATACTGAAGCTGGACGCGCTTGGTCGTCTCGAAGCCCACGGCGGGGTCTTCGATTTGATCCACGAGGTTCGTCCCGCCGTACTGCGTGTTGCCGTACTTCCAGAGGGTGCTGGCGTTCGGCTTGTTGGTGGTGGAGGGGTTGGGAGAAACCAGCGCCCGCCACACTTCGAGGAACACGAAGTCCGTTCGGGCGTCCGTCGAAGGCGGCGGATTCAGTAGAATCCGGTTTGAGATTCCGTCAGGACCGCCGCTTTCCGGCATGAACGTCCCGGTGATCGGGATTACCCAGCCGTTGACCGCCGCGTACATCGCCGGGGCGTTCTCGTAGTCCCCGTCGGGAAGAGCGGGGGGTGCAAGAAGAAACTGGTTGCTGTTCAGCGGGTTCGAGATGTAATCCTCTTCGCACCGCGTCGGGTCGAGGAAGAAGCCCGAATGGACCTGAGCCCGCACGACTTGCGAGAGGCTCTCCCAGTCCACTTGGGACATGAGGTTGAGCTCGCTATCTAGCGGGGGCTTGTCCGCTTGCCACACCACCGTCGTGAACTGCTGCGCGATGGCAGTAAGTACACGGGACACACCGGGACCGAAGCTCTCGGACATTGGGCACCTTTCTCAGAACAAAATCGCGTAGGCCGTCAGGTAGACCTTGAAGGGGTTGTGATTCACGAACGCCAACCGAATCAAGGTACCGGGGTCACACGTCACGCACGGCGATAGGCGCGTTACGGGCGTATACCCCGCACCGTCGTTCACCGAGAGAAATACGTCCACGAGGTTTTGCTGTACCTCAACCAAGCTCTTGATCGTCGGGGTGTTCGTACCCGTCCCGTAGTCCATCACGTCGTCGGTCACCGCCATCGTGTACACCTTCCAGTACACGATGAAGTTCTTGGCACCGAGACCGCCCGTAGCGGGACCGATGTCGATGGTGTCCGTGATGAGCAGACCCGGTCGAGCCGGGGCGGTGTAGGGGTTCTCTGGGAGGAGCGACACCGAATTCGGCGCGAGCCCCGCCGGAACGACGTTTCGCCCCGTTTGGCAACGAGACGACCAAGTGCGGGCCGGGGGACCGGGATCGTAGGGGAACGTCGCCGTCGTGTCGATCTCTCCCGAATCCGCAGGGGTGAGCAACGGATTGAAAACGACGTTGTTGTACCCCGCGAAAGACCGCCGAAGATTCTCGTAGATGTCGTCCGTGATGTAGTTGGGGGACGTGTTGTCGATGAGGCGAGACGCCTCCGTCACTCTCGGCGGAAACACTCCGTCTGGAATGTCCAAGGCAAACTTGCCGTTGATAGGCGTAGCCGTGTTGACGGGAGGAGACGGAGCCACCTGAATAATGACCGAGCTCGTCTCAGCAGCGGGCAAGCTAGGGAGGCGGTTTACGTCCGCGTAGATTCTCATGATCTTCCTACTCTACGGGTCACTTGGCGTTGTCCGAGGAATCCGTCGCCGCTGATTCACCGGATTCCGAGGACGGGGGTTTAGGAGCGGTAGGGGGCTTGCTGTCCCCGGAGGTTTGCGACGGAAGCATCCTCTTGAACCGCTGATACAGGTAGTCGCTGAACTGCCCGATGGCCGCGCCCCACATCGCGTAGGCCAATCTCGACCCGCCGCCGTGCTCCGTGACGTATTGCACCAGCACCTCTGGGCGCATAGGAACAAACGCGCCGATGAGGGCACCCGATATAAGAGGCACAAGAGGAAGGGCGGCGCGGTCGATCACGGCGACCTCTCCCCGTAGCTCCTTGCCCGTCTTGCCGGTGCCCTTGTTCTTGAAGGTCAGGTACGCCTCGATTCCGGCCTTCACGCCTTGAGTAAGGCCCACGATGACCACGGCGAGAAGGGCCGACTGCCAAGCGTAGATGATATCCAGCGGGTTCATGGTGTCGTTCCTTCAGTAGTTGCGCGGGCCGGGGTCCGTATAAGTCACGGAAATCCCATAGAGGAGACAGTTGTTTCCGTTCACCGCACTGGCGAGAAGCTCAATGTAGTAGTGGGTGTTGGCCGTGTCGTCTATGTACACGGGCAACGTCGCCGCCGCGTCGTCCCACACCGCGATGATCGTGGAGGTATCCAACCCTGCGGAGGGGAGAAGATAATCTTGAACGGCCACGGCGGGACCAAGATAGAGTCTCGCCCGAGTGGGGGTGGCACCTGCGAAGAACACGCGCCATATACGAACGATGGCCTCGTTGCCCGCGCCTCCGTGGAACTGACCGTTGACCGTGATCGAGGTCAACCGGGTGCGGTGCGTCCTTGCCCCGGCACTGTCGAGTCGGTCGCTCGACCGGGGGAGGTCCAAGGGGACGTGGATGCGGTGGCTGTTGCCCGCGCTTATCCACCACCCGTTGGTGTCGTCCCATTGCCACTGAAGATTAGTGGTGTTCGGCTGGAAAATCTGCGGATTGATCTGCTTCGTGATCGTCCGGGACGACAAGTACAGGTAGTCCGTGGACTTGTGATACCCGCTTACGTCTAGCGCCGCCGTCTCGATGTTCGACGGGGATACTCCCGAGCCGGGAGTAGAGGCGGTGGTTACGCGATAAGCGTGTCGGTCCTCGTTGGGGAGTCCGACGTATCGAATGGGGGCGCTGATGGATAGGCCCACGGCGTTGAGATCAAGACCAACGCCCACGGACTGAGTGATGGAATGGCTCTCCGAGGATAGGGTCGAGCTCAGGTACAAGCTGTTCTGCCGCTTCCCCGCTGAAGCGAGAAAGTACAGCCGGAAAGTGAGCAAGTCCCCGTTCGCCACGCTCAACGGAGCGAGGGCCAACGTGCCCACCGTGCCGTTCAGGTCCGTGAGAAAGAAGTACCCGTCTGGAAACACGGAGACGCCATCGCCAGCGGTGATGAGGAACAACCCGCGTTTAGTGGCATCCCCGTTGACGCTGAGAAGCTCGAAAACCGTCGCCCCGTAAGGAATCAGATTGTAGTTCAGCAGAGAGGTGACTTGAACCCGGCCCGAAGCCACAAGGCTAGCCGTGGCGTTGTACGTCGATCCTCCGGGAACTAGAGGAAGAAGAGACAGGTAGTCGTACCGAGCCTCTACGTCCGAGTATTCCTCAACGATGTGACCGAAGGCCGGGGCGGTCGGGAAGATGGTGTCCTTGACGGCGCGGGTCGCGTAGTCGCCCCGGTACAGGTAGTCCGGGTACGAGCCTCCGGTCATAAACGTGGTGCTGAGGATCGAGTTGAACCGTCCGAGAGTGTCGAACGAGTTCAAGCTAAACGTGAACTCAGAACCGAGAAGGTTGTACCGAGCCCAGAAGGCCAGCGCCGCAACGCTCCCGCCACCGTCACCGGGGGCGATGGCCGTGGCACTACCCGCATAGAGGTTCAACGCGCCGAAGGGGTAATCGGTAACAACCTGCGCGCTCTCCTCTTGAGCCGCGAACCATGAGTTGAAGTTGGTTATCGGGGTGCCCGTTCGTCCACGGTTCGTCTCGAACCGTGGACGGTATACGGTCGCGAGGACATTCGTGAGAGCGAGGGCGGGAGAGGACCCGTCAAGATTCTGAATCAGTACCTTGTCGCCCGTGCCTCCATACCCCGCGATGACGTAAGTGACGCCCTCGATCTCGATCAGGTCGATGCCGAAAAGAAGCAGGGTGGAGTTGTAAGTGCCCGCGAACCAGAAGAATTGAGGCCCCGTAGCCTCGACCTCGTCCGCCACCACATTTACTACGAAGCTGTTTGAGAGCGTCGTGGACGTAGACGTGGGAGAGAACACCCGCCGATCAATGAACCCAGCGGGGGAGTCATCGACCGAAGCCGCCTCCGACTTGAAGTCAAAGCCCGTGAGGGATTCTGCTCCGAGGACGTTAGGCGTGGTGACCCGAAAGCTGGACTTGAGCGTGTCCGTGTTCGCGGCGGTGGGTTGGGCCTCTACCGCCGCCCCGTCCACGGTGATGATCCGTCCCGCACCGGGGGTGAGTGGGTCTCCCGCCCGATAGGCGTCATCGAGGGTGGAAACGGTCTGAACCGTGACCGAGCCGTCCGCGCCGATGGAGACGTTCGCCCCCTTGAAGTTGAGGGAGTCCGTTCGTTTGGACGATCCGCGAGTGGTGCCCGCGTACCACAAGTCCGTCGTCGGCACTTGGTTCCACGGCCCTTTGATGAACACCACCCGAGTGTTCGCCGTGATGTTGTAAGGGCCCCCGTTCACGGACACGGAGTAGAGAACTCCCCCGTCGTAGTAGGGGTAGTAGTTCGGCGCGGACACCGAGGAGACGGACCCCCCGGAGACCTCAACGAAGTAGAACCATCCGGTCTGCGGAGGTGCTTCGCTCGTGGTCAAGCTAACGGTCAAGTTCGACCCCGAGGCAAAGGCCCCCAAGGGCGACGGGGTGGCGAGACACCTCTTCCCGTACACGTCGAAGCTGTCGTTCGCGCCGAAGGGGTTATAAGTGGCGTCTGCGGGCCTCGCCGCAGTCACCCGTAGGCCCCCTCCCCGTTGGCTAGGCTCACGGGAGTACGGCACGCACGCGGCGAACAGGACGATCTCACCCCGAGGGTTGTTCGTACCCGTGCCAACGATGCCGTTCGGGGCGACCGTGCAGCCCGCTCCCGGCACGGGCTGATGCGACAGGTAGAGGACGCCCGCCGAGTAGTCGATCTCGATGGTCTGCACCGTCGTCGCAGGGAGCGAAGGGTCCAGCACCACCCGATCGCTGGTGATCGGGTTGTCGAAGTCCGGGACGGCAACACCGCCAAGATTCTTCGCCGGAAACAACACCACCCGAAATCCGAGGTTCGTGAGATTCCCGGGGTTGAGAGAGCCCGACACCGTGTCGAAGATCGAAGCTCCCGGTGGGGTCACCGTGCCCACGGGATCATTCGCGCCCGAGAACCGCTGGAAGGTGTACGGGGCGTTGCGCGGGTCGATGAGATGGTCGAGCCTTGTCGCCGCCACCTTCGCGACGTTCAGCACCGGGTCGGTAAAGACCGTGCTGATGTTGTCGTACACTTCGACAGAGACAAGCTCATTCACGCCGCCCGAAGGGCCGGGACCGTAGAAGATGGCTCCCGTGGCGGGATTCACCTCCGGGACGCGGCGAAGGTCGAGCGTTCCACCGGGGGCGGCTAGATTGGTGCCCGACTCGAAGTACCCGAAGACGCTAGGCTCTTGAACGGAAGTAATCGCGTCGTTCGCGTGAGAGGTAACTCGAACGATCTGACCTTGGGAGATCGCCTGACCTACGCCAAGGGTGACGTTCACCTGCATCTGGTTGAGGACGTTCAGCGATGCGTCGATGTACCCGCTCAAGCGGTACAGAGGCACCGGCACGGGAAGTGTCGCATTCGCTCCGTACACCCCGTCGCTCACGTCGCCGCCGATGCCGTTGACGGTCCAATCCGGGCAAGTTCCTCCTCCGATGTATGGAGGAAGAAGCTCCGACCGAGCCGCCGTTTCTGGGGGCAGGAACACAAAGACTTGGTTCCGTTGCTGCCCCGAGACCGTTACGGGGAACGCCGCGAGACGAGTGACCTTCGGAACGATAAAGGTCAGCGACTTGACCTTCGGATTCGCTAGTACGTTGAAGTAATCGGTTAGGGGTTTCGACCCAACGAGGTTGAGCTTCTTGCCGACATAGCTATCGACTCGAAAGACCTCGAACGGAGATGTCACAGGGTCGATGGGCAAAAGAGGGCTGGCGGGAGCTAGTAGCGAGCCCGCGCCCGTAGTATCCGCCTCGCCGCCCGTGAGCGTGATGAGGACGTACAACCCGCCACGGTCGTTGTAGTACGAAATTCCGGCGGGGTTTAGGTCGTAGGCATCCTCGATGTCTGGAGAAAGACCCGCGCCGCCGGTAAAAGTCGAAGACAGAACGCCGTCTTGAAGCTCAAAGCTGAACGCCGATTGAACTTCCCATTGCCAGTGCGTATACGGGGACTTCGCGGTCGGGCCGACGACCTCCCAAGAGATCGGGTGCCCGAGGAGCGCGCCGCCCTTGTTGCCGAAGCGGTTGGTGCCCCAGTTATACGGGACGAAATCCACGTCGGGGTAGCCCGCCGCGCCGGGGTTCGTCTCGCTGTATCCCCGCGCCGGGGGCATCGCCCCCGTCTGCACTGGGTAAGAGTTGGAGCCCGCGAGGAACTCCGTAGACTGGTACGGGAACCCGCCAGAGGTGACCCAACCCCCCACTTCGTTCGGGATCACCGGAGCACCGAAGACCTGTTCGGCCTGTACGGAGTCCCTGCGGGTGAGGGGCTCGTTTCCCGGCGTCACCGACTCATAGGTGGCGGTGGCGTTCAGAAAAGCCTTCTTGAGGATGTTCAGGTCCGTGGGCATCGCTACCACCGTGGGGGATAGAAGGGATAGGGCGTAAGGTATACGGTGAAGTTCGTCGGAAAGCTGATGGTCGAGCTCGTCCCCCTGTCAACGTGGGGTTGGAACCTTCGTTCCGAGCTCACCCGCGCCGAGTGGGACCGTCTTCGCAAGGCTACCTACGATCGGGCCGAAAACCGATGCGAGGTGTGCGGCGGTCGCGGTAGGAAGCACCCCGTCGAGTGCCACGAGCGTTGGGAGTACGACGATGAGCGACACGTCCAGAAGCTCGTCGGGCTGGAGGCCCTCTGCCCGTATTGCCACGAAGTGAGGCATATCGGGAGAGCGATCAGCGTCGGCAACGGTGAACGGGCAATGATTCACCTAGACCGAGTGAACGAGTGGAACCCCGAGCAAACCTCCCGTCACGTCGAAGAAGCGATGAGGGTATGGAGAGAACGCTCCCTTCACAATTGGACCCTCGACCTGACATGGCTGAACGATGCCAAAGTATGACTTCGACCCCGAGTTCATCCGAGACATTGTTCTTGGGGACCTTCAAGCGACCGATTGCCCCTCCGTAACGATTACGGTCCATCACGAGCCCCTTCCTCTCAACGATGAGGTGGTGCTGGGGTTATCGGTGAAGTCCTCTTCCGGCACCGTCACGGGAAAAGAAGTTCTGAGCCTCAAAAGGGTGGCCCGAGAGGACGCGGAGCGGACGGTTTGGTCCGCCTATCACAGCATCGCTCGAAAGCTCTCCTTCAAGCTCTTCGAGCAAGACCCTCGAATCGGCCTACCTCTAAACGACGGCTTCCCCAACTGCCCCTTATTCGACCCTCCGTACCTGATTCATCCCATCCGCAATCACCTCCGCGAGAAGGGCGGTGACGCGAATTGGAAGCAGAAGACAGAAGTACAAGAGGTCAAGAAAACCCTGACCACCTGCCCGTTCTGCGAGATGCCTATATGGCCCTACGGAGGGTCCCGCCGTCCCGGCGTGTGGTGCGGGGGGAACGTCGGATTTGCCCACGAAGAGTGCGCTTCGTGGGTGAAGCCTCGTCACTGACCCCGGTTCGGAACGGGTCGTCTGAGAACTCGATTCTCGAAGTTTTGCGAGACGGCTTCGGCGCTTCCCGCGACGACGTTAGCTCCTGCGACGTTTGACTGGTTCGAGGTGCGGAAGTTGTCCACGACCCCCTTCCATCCTTCGACCGTATCGAGGAGCGATCGACGGCCTTGGTCTTCTGACATACCGCGCATACGGGACTGCGCTTCGGACCAAGCTCCCGCCGCTTGTTCGATCTGGGATGCCGCCCACACCGTAGCCTCTTCGCTGGACGTGACCAGAGCGAAGTTCTCCGTCCCCGCCATGTACGCGGCGAGAAGAAGGTCCGCCTCCGCTCCCCGGCACTCGCAAGTGTCTTGCTGACCCATCGGGGCGAGGTCCGCGAGTTGATACGCGACGTTGTTCACGGGCATCTTCATCGTCGCGTCACGGTCAGACAAGATGTAGTTGCGAAGCCCGTTTGCGATCATCGTCGTGCGGTCGCCATTACGTTGATCGTTCTCTAGGTAGTCGAGGGCCACCTGAGCCCCCGGACCGTTCAGAAACGCCGGATCGTTAGCGATGCTGGTAAGAGATTCCCGAATCGCCGCTGACCGTTGCTGAGGGTTATTCGCGTTCGAACGCAAGGCGCGAAGGAACTCCTCTCGTTGAGTATCCGTAAGGTACTGAAACGGGTCCGTCGCCATCAACCGCTCGTAGTTACCTCCCGGCTCGATGGATAGCCCGCGACCGTACTGAAACGACCCGTAGTGCTCGTAGCCAAGAGCGTCGGATACCGGGAACACGGGGGAGTAATCTTCTCCGTCGCTCCGTTGCGCGGACACGGACACTTGCGCTCGGAACGGACCTACCTGCGGCAAGGGGTTGCCTCGATAAATTCTCTGGAGGTCTTGTTGCCAAGGCTGAAGAAGATCGAGAATTTCCGTGGTAAGCCGTTCGTTCGGGCCTAGACGAGAAATGAGCACCTGAGCTTGGCGAAGCTGAGGGGCGTTCGCCAACGTCACTTCGTGAAGCAAGGCCGCTGCCTTCGACCGAAGAATGGAAGAGGCTTCTCTCGCGTTGCGAGTAGAGGTGATCCCGGACGGGTTGTAGTTGTTCGCAACGCCGTTCGTGATGTTCAAAATCGCCCCGGCGATGGGTACCGGAGGGTTCCCCGTTCCCGCAGCGAGAGCCTCCGACGCGGATTGCTGAATTTGAAGTTGCTCGTTAGTGCCAATGACACCCGTCGCTGTGCGAAGACCGTCGATTCCTCCCACGGCGAGCTCGATGAGAGATCGGATTTCCTCGACGGTGGTGCGTACTTGAGAGAGAGGAGAGCTACCGACTTGTTGCTCGAAAAGACCTCCTCCTCGACCGTTCACCAGACCCTCTAGAATCGGTCCCGTAGGTCCGCTGGGCTGGAGGCACAAGTTGATGAAGTCGGAGACCTCGCGCGGACGGAAAGGGTTGTTCCTTGGAACCGCCGCCCGAGTGTAATGAGTGCGTTCGCGGGCCTCGATGGTCATCGCATAGATGAGGTTCGTCGGGATGACCGTGTAGCCCGATCTCTCAATCGTTCGGACCCGCAGACCCTTGGTGGGGCGGTGGCCGGAAAAGAGCTCGACGTACTGACCGAGACGGTCTTCGGGAATCCCTTGCCCGTCAGTGATCGGGCGAACACCATAGGTGGTGATCGGCGTTTCAGGACCGGGAGGAGTCTGGGTCTGAGAAGAGGGAGCGTTCTCAGGGGCGTTCGCCGCATCCTCTCGGCTTCTGCGAGCCCGATCAGGGTTCGCAACGGCTCTGCGGGCTCTCTCCAAAGGAAGATTTCTGAGGTAAGCCTCGATGTCGTCGCTGAAGTATTGAGTCCTCTTCAACGAGGTGACGTAAGCCCTCGCCGCCGCGTCGTAACCTTGGGAGAAGGCTTGTAGGTATTGCTGAATCGCATTGTGGTGCGTACCTGAGACAAGGATGCGGACGAAGTGGCGGGCACCCTCTTCGGGGCTTCCGTAGGCTTGGAAGAACGCTCGAACGCGCTGCCTCGTGCCTTGGGCGGCAGAACCTTCGTTCGTCGCGGCCTGATACCTAAGACCTCCCCGCACGGCTTTGACCCCGCCGAAGTTGTTGTTCCAAGTGCCTTCTCCGCGTCCGGTCTCTAGTAGGGACTGAGCGGTGATGATCTCCGCAACATTTGTAGGGGGGTTCCTACCGTAAAGCTCCCGATAGGCGTTGATGACGTACCCGGCGATCTGCTCTGGAGTTAGGGGAGTACGTTGAGCGGGGACGTTTCGGCTCGCTCCCGTTACCCTCCCTTGCCGATTCACGGTGGATTCTTCGCTCCCGGAGGTCGTCGTCGAACCCGCTGCTCCCGCTCGGATGTCTGCGTACCCCTGCATGACGGGGTTCGGATGAGACGCCGAGTAGTAGCGGTAGTGGCCGGGAACGGTGAGGGACAGGCTGGCCTTTCGATCTGAGAGGCTCTCCAGAAGTAGGGCCGACTGATTGGTCGTGCCGGAAGGGTCCGTTGACGTGTCGCGCGATTGAGGCCCCGCCGTGCGGAATTGAGAAATAAGGAACGAGATGAGGACCGTCCCCGTTCGGTCCTCGTTGCGGCCCTCGTCCTCGTTCAGACGGTCCCGGTTGCCCGCGATAGAGTTCACGATCTTCGCGAGCGTGAGGTACTGCTGAACGTATGCCTCCGTCGTGTTGTGCTCCGGTACCGCGTCGAAGTTTGCGTCCAAGATTTTTTTTAGCTTCTCTAGACGGACAATCGTGCTCTCTTGTGATCTCGTGTTGGGCCCCGGAACACTCTGTGTAGAGGTTTCACCGCGAATCTGACGAGCCTCGTTCTCTTGTTCAGCCCGTCGCACCCGTTGAGTCTCACTGTTGATCTCATTCTGGGCTTGAACGATTTGGTTCACCAACAGCGCACGGGCCCTCCTCAGAGTCGCCCGAGTGCTGATGTAAGTAGACAACGCGGCTTCAATCGTCCCCACCGTGACGATGACATCTCCTTGATCGCCCGTGAGTCCGACTACCCTGTATTGGCGATTCGGGTCGGAGGAGAAATCGAGGTCCGAGGGGGTAACTCCCTGATTCACAGAGGACGTGGCGCTAGACGGCTGGTTGTACGGCTCCAAGATTCGAGGAGTACGGGCCAGCATCATGCGAATGAAGCGGAAGGCAAAGTCTCGACGCCTCTGCTGCAACCTCTCTCCAGAAAGGCCCCGGCGCTCCGTGAGCTCGTTCTCGACGGCTTGGAACCCGATCACCTCGAACAACGGGTTGATCTTCTCCGGGTCAATCGCCAGCACCACGTTCGGAAATCCCGTGATGCGAGGCGTCCCGTTGTTGTCTAACGTCTGCAACGATCGAACGGGATTTGCCGTAGCCGAGAGGTCAATCTGCGACAGGTTTTGATCGAACGAGACGTTCTGGTTTCCACTCGCTCCGGGAGGAAGGAACTTCCTCCTCCGGGCCGTGAGGGTGAGCGTCGTATTGCACTCGCTGCCGAGATTGAGGGAGTGAGAGACTTGGGTGACGTAGTAGAAGCAGTCGATGTGCGGGATGTACACCGGGTAGCCGGGACGGATCTCCGGGCGCAACGGAATGGTCACCGTGCAAGCGTTTACCCCTGCGTTCTGGCGGTCAAGGTAGTTGATCGCGAAGTAGTAGGCGCTCTTGGCGTTGTTGTAATAGGTGCTCTCTAGGCTGGCTTCTTTCCAACCAAATTGAGCCACCAGTTTGTAGTCAACGTAAGTAGATCGAACGCCGAACTCGCTATCATCCACCACCCCTTTTAGGTTCTGAAACACCCCGCCTTTGATGACGCAGTAGGTCGCAGCGGGCTCGGCCTCAGTGAAGTTGATCGAAACGATGTCTTCGGGCTCGATGCGGTAGACGCGCGAAGAGCTCGTATCGAGGTTGTACAGAGGGGGCTTGAAGACGAGATCTCCGTCGGCGTCTTGGTAGAACTCGTAGCCGCACACGTTGGTCACCGCCGTGGCGATGTCCATCTTGCTCTCGTAGGTGCTCTCCCAGAGGTTCACCTGACCGTAGGAGCCAATATCGGTCGGGAACGCCTGAAGCTGCATCACGTCCAGCCCGAGACGCCCACTGTTAGACAAAGCCCCTGCGAGACGGGTGTCAATCTGACGGAGAACCCTTCCGTCCGCCCCCGTTACTCGAAGCCCCAATAGCAGAGTGGGGTCCTGCGCGAACGGGTCGTCCGAGGGGTGATTCGTGCTATTGCTGACGTTCGCCGTGCTGTGAGAGCTTCCTCCACCAAAAGCGTTCGTCCGGTACAGGGACAGGTACGCTTGCTGGGCCGAGTTGAACAACTGGCCAGAAGCACCGTGCATTCGCAGCCCGTAAATCTTCCCTCGAAACCTCTGCTCCCAGTACCGCAGGGTCATCGCATACAGAGGGTCGCCCGTCGTGGCGTTGACCGCCCCGTAGTTCGTCCGGGACCGCAAAGCAAATCCCACCCCGTCAGCCACGCCCGCCGTGTCACGGTACAGCGAGTAGATGATGCCGTAGGGAGACTTGCCCGACATCGGGTGTCCCGTAAGGGTGGTTTGCACACCCGAGTTCACGGGACGAGCGCCGAAAAATGACCCTCCCGAAGACCCGGACATCTTCTGGGTCTCCCAGAAGTGCAACATTCCAGCGCAAGACAAGGTGGCCGTGTGAAACCCGCCCGAGTATTCGTGGTTGACCTGCGTCACCACTCCGTGAAACACCGGGTAGTAGGGGTGTTGTGGAATGTCCGAGAGGTTCACCCCAGCCACGGGCTGTGAGTTCGGAGAGGCCAACCCCTTCATGGGGAAATAGCCCCGGAAGTAAACGTGAATCTCAAGGCCGGGGCTGAGCAACGTGTTTCCGTCGCGAAACAACGAGTCCCCGTAGTGGCGGGGAATGGTCATGCTGATAGAGCAGTTCGAGGCTCCCGGCTCGACCCCGAAGTCCACGGAGACGGAGTTGATGAACTCCATGATCGGGATGTTGTGACGGCACGTCTGGCACCCCGGAAGTGACGTATCTCCGTTCAAGTACACCAGAAAGTCTGGCGTCCACTGTACGACATTGCGCTTGTTCGGGGCCCACGTCCCGGCGTAAGGGCGGTTGAGGATCGACATCAGCGCCTCCGCGTAACCGACACTTCAAGACCTCCAGCGGTCGTCGTCGGGTTATTGCTCGTAGCCCCTTGCCACGCTTGATTCACGGCTCCAGCGGCGGGGCTAGTGCCCCCCACACCCGGCACGGAGAAGAACGATAGACGGTTCCCCCGCCCTCCCCGAAGGAAGTTCCCCCGCGCCCGAGACGGTTGCGTGGGGGAGATCATCGGCGTGATTTCGCTCACAGGCGGGGCTACGTCGTAGATGCGATTGGCGACAAAGTCGATGGAGACCTCCAGTCCGCCGTGCTGGTGTTGCTCATCTTCTTGGAAGCTGAAGTTCTCCATGTGCCCAACGTAGACCATTTGGTCGTACTCAATCGCGAGGTTCCCCACCATCGGGAAAGCACGGGTGTTTGTCGCCGTGTCCTGTAGGTAGGTGGCCCCTTGGAACATCGTGAGAAGAGTCATCAACTGCTGGTACGCCGCGCTGTCGTTGCGAGAAGCCCGCTGCACCCCAGAGATCACGGACCCTTGCTGGGTGATGTTCTGAAGGCCCGCCGTATACGCGCCGATCTTGAACGAGAAGGAGAGCTTCGGCATCTCCTCACCCCACGCCTCGTAGACGTACCCGTAGCGGTTGCGCGTTTGAAACTGCGCCACCTTCGTGTAGTCCACCTTCATGCTCGAAGGGTTGATGAGCATGAGGAGGGGCGGCACCTCCGACAACTGCTTGATCTGAACCGCGAGGGACAACGCCGTCGTGTCGTTCGTGACCGCCGGGGTGACGTTGTTCGTGCGGGCGCTTTGCGGAGGTCGGGTGACGTTCTGCACCTGAACGCCGAAGACTTGCTGAAAGATAGCTTGGTTGTAGGCGTCTTCGAGGGACTGCGCCGAGGCTTCCGTAAGACCGGGAATCGCATTCCCGCTATTCACGAGCTCATCGTAGGCCCCCCGACCAGAGGGATCGACGCGAGAGCTTTTCTGACCTTGAGAGTAGCTGATATCGCTTCGATTGTCGGAGCGAACCGTTGCGCTGGGTGGGGCTCGTCGCGGAGTGCTGGCTATTTGAAGCGTCGAGGACTGATCCCCTCCCAAGGCGTTGGGGAGCACGACGCGAATGAGAAACGGGGAGTAAGTACGGGGGGAAGGTGTTGACCCGTCGATGGCGACACCGTCCTGAATCTCGATCAGACGACCGAAACTCGGACCGAGCGTGCCTCCCCGCACGTCTTGAATACCCGCGAAAGACGCGGGAGCCTGTACGGGACGCTGAGGCATTACCTTCCGCTCCTTCTCCTACCGGGCGCTGGGGCGGGCACGGATATGTTCGCGTTGGACAACTCCCGAACGGCTTGATCCGATAGCAACCAAGCCTCGTTTCCTTCGGGGGTGTTTGGAAACTGCTGAGGAGTGCTAGACGCCGCCCCGTTCTCCGTTGTATTTCCCGTCTTCAAGGGCCCCGTACTAGACGGTCCGCGCGTGGTGCTGGGGGGCACGAACATAGACTTCACTCGATGGAGCTCGCGCTCCACGGTGAAAGCCGCGTTGAGGGTGAACTGGTACGGCTTCTCAGCGGTCTCCTCGACGCCGAACGTCGTGAACCACCCCCACCAAGAGCCCCCGTCGTAGGTGCAGAGGATTTGCCCCTGAAAGGCGATGACCCCGCGCGAATCGTAGATGGCTCCGTTGTTGTGAAACAGGGCCAACATATCGAGGTACTTGTCGTAGGCGATGGTCTCGCGGCGGGTGCCGTTCACATCCACCGCTTGCATACTCGGCGGGAGCTTGTCGTTCGACGGAGTAGGCCCCGTGATGTTCGACAGCCCCGTATACAGGCGCACGAACCCGCCCGTCGCCATGTTGAACGAGATTTCCGTGGGGTTGCTGCCCCAGTGATACTCGACAAAGCCCGCGAGGGTCTGTTGCCGCGAGATGGTCTTCGCGTAAGTGAACGACATGGAAGTGGGGTTGACGTGCAACACCAGCTTCAGATCGGGAGGAAGGAGTGAAGTCACCCGGTCTGGGCCGATGATGTCGAACACCACCGGACGCTTCCCGCTGCCGTCGAACTCATCGAGCGGGGACTGAAACGCTGACTTGACGCGGTACTGACTGGGCATCAGATCGCTCCAGACGGTACGCGGTTAGGGGTGATGCCCGCTTGCTGAATCGCCCGACGTACCACCTCGAACACGCGGCGCTCGTCCCCGCCGTTGACGTTGATCGTGACGTTCCCGCCACCTCCGCGCCCCGTCGCGTTGGCGATGGGACCGCCCGCCATCATCCCGATCACTTGGTCCTGTCGGTTGATCGGAGTGACGATTCCTCGCCCGCCGCTGCTTCGGTAGATGAAGTCGTTAGCGGCGGCATTCCTCTGAAGGGCGCGCGCTATGCCCGCGCCCGGAGTGGCCCCAAGCGCGCCAATCTCCTCAGGGGACGCGGTTCCAGCCAGAAGACGGTTAACAACATCGGTTTGCGCGAGTTGCTGCGGGGTGAGGCCCTCCAGAAGACGCATCTTGGCGTCCGCCGTGGCGATGGCGTCAGGGAGAGTGCTCATGGCGAGGCCGTCCCCAAGCTCCTTGCCCTTGAGGAGCTTCTCCATGTTTTGCTGGTTACGCTGGTCCCTTTGGCGAGTTTCGCGACGAACCCTCTGTGCCTCCGCGTGCGCTTGCTCTTGATGACCCTCCACCGCCGCCGTAATAGGGGCGGTCGTGGCCTCTACAACGCGGGCGGGAGGAGTGGCGGCTGCGGGCGCGGGAGCAGCACCGGGAGGAGTGGCAGCTGCGGGCGCGGGGGCAGCACCGGGAGCTGGGGGCGCACCAGCACCCGTTGTGGGTGGGGGGGGAGTAGTCGTCGGTGCCGTAGAAGACAAAGCAGCAACGGCTTCGGGGGTAGAGCCGAGACGTTCGGCTATTCTGCGGCTAGCGTCTGCCGCTGAGATGACGTTTTCCGTCACCCCCATAGATTGAACCTCTGGGTGCTCGCGGAGAAAATTCGTAACGGCTTCTTGATCCTTAAAGAAGGCCCGTCTAGGGGCACCCCCCGCTTCTCTCTCTTCAGCGGTCATGTAGGACAGCGTGAGGTTTCGAATATCTCGCGTATTACCTTGCGAGATACCTTCCAACGCTCCTTCATAACCCTCGCGCAATTGACGGCGGCGAAGCTGACGGCCCTCAATGGCATTAATTTCGTGTTGCGCGCGAGTTCTCTCCTCAGAAGAAGAAGTTGTGCTTTGCGCGGTTACTCTCAGCCTCGCGAGCTTTTTAGAGTCCTCGGATTCAGCCTTTCGGAGATCCGCGACTTGTTGCGTTAGACCTGCCGTTACCTGTCTCTTCTGCTCGAAGTTCCTCCTCGTTTCCGAGTCTTCGAGAAGATTCGACAACAACGGCCCGAGCCACCCGTTCGCCCACTCGTACAACCGCTGGATGTACATACCAACCTTGTTCTCAAGGATGTCCGCGACCGACACCGTGGCGTCCATCGTCTGATAGGCGATGGAAGTAGACTCGTCACGGAGCTTGGCGAGCTCTGCGGCATTTCGCTGACCCGTGACTTGAAACAAGTCGTTGCTGTTCCTAATCGCATCCCCGTTCTGATCAGCGATCTCGTTCTGCTCGTTGAGCTTCAGCCCGTAGTCGCCCATGAGCTTGTTCAACTGCTCTTGCCGCTTCGCTCGTTCTTGCGGGGAGCCTTCCTCCCTTCGCTTGACGAGGTCTTTCATCAACTCTAGATCGCCGCGCTGCGCGGACATCATTGACAACATGGCATCGAGACGACCCCCGGACAGGCCCGTGACGCTTTCCGCTGCCGCGCGGTTCTCCACGGACAACCGCCCGGTCGTCGGGTCCATGAACCGCTCCATCATCGCAGCTTGCATGGCGAAGGACCCGCCCTGACCGAGAGCACCGATGCCACCAACGCCCGCAGACAACCCCCCGGTAGCCCCAAGGTTGAGTTGGGTGATCTGCTCCAGCCGTCGGGCTAGGTCTTCGTTTCCTTCGGAACGAAGGCGAGCGAGCATCGACCTCTGTTGTTCAGCGGTCGTCTTGCCCAAGGTCCTCACTAGCTCTTGGGCCTTACCCGTGGGACCTTGTACCCCCGCCCCAGATAGGGCTCGGTTGAAGGACTCCCTAAGACCCGGCGTCAAGTCTTTTAGGAAGTTCGCGGACTGAATCTGCGCCTCGCGTTGGTAGACCTGACGGCCCCTGCCACCAGCGACCAAGATGGTCTTCGCCCGCTCTTGCGCGCTCTGCTCAGCCAGCCGGGACCCCTCGCCACCGACCGCTTCCGCCGCCTTCTTTGCGCCCATGATCTTGGACATACGGAGAAGCAAGTCTCCCGTGTCCTCTAGACGAGTGTTGAGCGAAGCCTGACCCGACGTGGCCTGAACCACCATCGAATAAAAGCGCCGCGTGCCGAAGCCCGCCTTCGCCGCCATGTCCGCGATGGCCGTGAAGGAGTCGTTCACGGTGTTCGCAGACATGGCGAGGTCGTTGACGTAGTTCGTGAGGTTGTCGGCGTACTCGGTGAGACCCACCCCCATCAGGTTCGCGACCTGATGCATACTGCGTAGGGAAGCCTGCAAATCCTCCGTCTTCTGCGCCGCTGTTCCAGAGTTCCGGGCTAGGCGGTCAAGGGTCATCCCTCCCTTGTCCAGCGTGTCGAAGAGGGACTTCGCTTCCTCCTCGCTCACGCCGAAATTCCGCGTGAGGTCCATCACGGAGTGCTTAACGATCTTGAGTCCCTCGCTGAGGTTCCCCCCGCCAAGGCGCATGACGGACAGGGCACCGTGCGTCTTGATGATGTCCTTGTTGAACTCCTTGACCTTCTTGTCCACGGCGATGAACGCCGCGAGAAGGATGCCCAATCCGGCAACGACTCCAGCGATAGCGCCGCCAGCGGCCATGAGGGCACCGCTGCCCCCCGACATGGCCTTCGTGGCCATCGAGATGCCCTTGCCCAGACCCTTCCCGAGATCGCGGGAAAGGGACTGAACGTCGATGCCGTCCTTGAACGCTTCTCCCATGCGTTCAGCGGCACCCTCCAAGTTCTCCGCGATCTTCGAGGGGTCCGCTAGCTCTCTGAAGTAGTCGCGGATTTCCTTCGCGGAATCGGAGGCGACCGAGAGGTTCCGAGAGAACTTCTCTAGATGATCGCTCCCGTGCTGAAGCTCTCTGGATAGCTGTTTGTGGGTCTGGAGAAAATCGTCGTAGTTGGTCCGAATGGAATTCGAAATCTTGAGCTCTTCTTTGAGCTCCCCAACTTGCTCGCGAAGGGTCTCCAGCCGTTGCTTCTGAGAGATGGAGAGGCGGCGATTCGGAGCCTCCAGCCTCTTTATTTGCGATTCGTATTGAAGCTGTTTCTTGGCGAGGTCCGAGATGTGGGAGCGAAGCTCGCCGTTGAGGTGCTTCTGACGAAGGGCCTCGTTCTTATCGAACTTCTCCTTGGTCTTGCGATAGTCCGTCTCGATCTTGTTGATCTTCTCGATGTTCCGAGCAAAAGAGGCGAACCCTCTGTCCTGCTTCAGAGCCTTTGAGAGAGCATCTTCAAGGCCAGACGTAAACTCAGAAGCCGCCTTCGCTGCGTTCTTAAAGTCAGCCTCTACGGACAGAACTGTCTTAGCCATCGACCACCACCCTTCGAGCAGCGACCTGTTCCGTCAACGATCCTTCGCTCTCCGGGACCACGGGGGGCTTTTCGATGATGCGCCCGTGCTCGTCCACGCTGAGGTTTCCCGGCTGAACTAGAGGCTTCAAGAAGCGATTGACGTTGCGAACGTCGGGGTCTCCCTCGACAACAAACTTCGCCCCAGTAGTGGGATTCTCCCGCTGCATCTGGGACATCTCTTCGGGCGTGATGCCCCGGAGAACGGGCTTTTGGACGCCGAGATTTTGGTCTTGCTTTTCGCGCTGCACTCGAAGCTCGGCCATAATCTCTTCCTTCTGCCGCTCCCGTTCCTCGATCTGCTCTCGAATACGGTTCTTATAGGCTTCGACGATCTGGTCGTGCCAATCTAGGTCGCCCGCGATCCACCGCCGCATCTCGTCTTCGAGTTCGTCGTTCGTGCGCGCCTTCCGTACCGTCTCACCCGGCGGGGAGTTCGGATCTTCCGTCGTCTCCCCGTACTTGAAGCGGTACTCGGCCCGCTCTCGCACAGACGCGCGACGTTCATCCTCCGTCTGCTGCCGCTGACGGTCGCGATTGTTCAAGCTCTCGTAGCCCTTGTGAGACTGAAGAGACACCAGCACCTTGGTGTTCGACCACAGGTACTCTTGGTGATCCCGCTCGTCTTCCAAGCGATTCCAAGCCACCCAAGAGGCTTGCCACTGGTTCAGACCCAGAGTCTCCACACCGAAGACGGACGATAGCTTGTGAAGCGGGTACGTCCCGCTGCCCGTGTTCTTCCACAAACGACGGGAATCGTCCTCGTACAGATAGGCTTCGAAGTAGTTGCCCGCCTCCCGAATTCGGGAGAAAAACCCGTAAACCGTCCCCAACAACCCCCTGAGTATCGGGCGAGAGGAACGCATCAGGTGCTCGTAAGCCACGCGATGAGAGAACGGGTTGCCCAGAAACGGCAACCCGTCCATCATCCACAGGCTATGGGCAACGAGATGCACCCTCCACGAGGGGTCGTTGTCCGAGACGTAGTGACGAAGGTGATGAAGCTCGCTCTGAGAGAGCGAACGCAGACCGAAACGATGACCCTCCACATCGACCGAGGCAGACAGAAACCCCGGTACGAGAAGGTCGTTCAAGTCTCCGTACATCGCCGTGCGATCTTCCACGGCGGTTCATCCTACTTCGCGGGGCGAAAGCGAGGATTGACGTTCGATGGAGCGGGAGTCTTTCGGGTCTGAGGAGAGGGCTCCGAGGGGGTGAGGTCCTGCATCGGCATCTTGAAGACCGGGACTCCCTCGATGGAGCCCGATTGTTCGATGGCCTTTGCCGCTTCTCGCGCCGCGAGATGAGGAGGCACTGGAGCGATACGCTTCGCTCGTTCCGCCATCAATCTCCGGTTCTCAGCCTCGATCACGTCAGGGTCCGACGTGTCCACCAACGAAGATTCCACATTCTTCAAGGGGTCCACAGGGGCCGGGGCCTCACGGGGCTTCGGGCGATCTCCGAAAACGGGCTTTCTCTCCGAAGCCTTCGGAGGCTCTTGATGAGCCGCTGGAGTCTCTGCTTCCTTCGCGGAGGCTTCCTCGCCGACCAGAAGAGTGCGGGGGATATCGGAGGGAATCGCCAACTCCACCGGAGTCTCGTCCGTCTTGCGGTTCAATTGCACCGTCTCCCACGTCTCTTTATCCTCCGTGGGAGCCTTCTCAACGGGGCTTTCAACGGGCTTCCTTCCAGAAGCCGCTTCCCGTAGGTCGGAACGAGGGTCCTTTTCTCCCGAGTCCTTCTTGGACTTCGCGGCCTTGAGGTCCGAGAGCTTCTCTTCGAGACGGGCGATCTCCGCGTCGATATGATCGTCGTCGTACTTCAGCGTCTTTTCGATTCCAGCCTCGACCTTCTCCATGAGAGAAGTGAACCGCTGAAAGAGCGTCGTCACCATCTGACGCGACCACGACTCCATCACTTTCGAGATGGCCTCGTGCTTCTTGATCTTCACGGCTACGCCGTTCGGGAGCTTCTCACCCGTTTCGACGGTGGTCACCCCACGAAAGTCCATGTCCCCGATCTGGACGATGGCGTACCCCAGACACGCGGTTCGGAAACGGTCAAGGTAGTCGAGTGCGTTGATCTGGTCGTTCGCATCCCCCTCTGCCAAGGCCCCGCGAGCGTGCCGCTGCGTAGCGATCTCCTCTTCAGGAGAAAGAGTGCGGATGGTGATAGGGAGCCCGCCTACCTCGAAAGTAGCCTCGCCGCGACCGAGGTCCGTCAGCGGGGCCATAACGCTCTGGAGGTCCTTGATCGAAAGGGTCACAGCTTTGTCTCCGAAAATGTTGAAGGCGCGGACGGGGTTCCCCGCACCGCGCCTTCACTCTACCGTTGAAAGGACAGGTATCAGGCGAGTCCGAGGCCGACACCCGACAACGCACCACCGCGCGAACCACCGAGGGCTCCGTAACGGATCGAGCCAAGCTGGCCGATGGTCGGATCATTGCCCGTGGGGAGGAACTCGCCGTACTGCGAAGCGAAGTCGTGAACGTCGCTCACCATCACTTCGGCGGTCTCCATGATCTGACCGCTGTCCTTGGAGTAGCCCGAGACGCCCCACGAGGTCATCCAGCACGCCTCGTACATCGTGATGATGGCCGAGTGACCGGGAGGGTTCGGGTACGGACCTGCCGTGAGGCCGAGGTTCGGGTACTGGACGCGCTTCGTGCCCTGCCCGGCCCCCGTGGGGGTCGCCGGAAGACCCGGAGGAGTAGCGCCCGAGTTGGCCACGCCAAGGTCCTGATCCGCGAGGGACGAGAAGACCAGTTGCATCTCGATGTCGAACGGCCAACGGTGGTGAGCCAGCGAACGCACCGGACCGTCCACGCCACCCGCGTAACCCACGGCTTGGCAGATGTTCGACAAGTAAAGAAGGGCGCGCTCCAGCGAAGCCGTCACTTCAGCGGTGATCGAGGGGACGAGCTCCGCGATCTTATCACCGAAGCCGATGCCACGGATGGACTCCACCGTGCGGCTGTTCGTCGGGCTGAACGAGCTCACCACGCCCATCTGATAGAGGGACGGGGTACCCGCGCCGAAGACGGGGGCGAGAATGCGAACCTTCTGCGACACCGCCGTGCGGGTGTTGGGGGAGGTTCCGAAGTTATATAGGTAGGAGCTACCTTGAGTACCGCCAGCGGCGGGAGGGGTGCGGTCTAGGTTTGCCATGTCGTCTACCTTTCGCGGAGCGATAGGGCCGATAACGCCCTATCCCGCCCACCCCGTCGAAAGGTATAGGCACAGAAACGCAGGAGCAAACGGGACGGGCGGGGTCCATAGTTCGGTGAGTATCACCTTACTACGAACCCCACCCCCCGTTTACCGTGTTCGGTCAGATCGCGTAAACCCGCGAAATCTCAGCCGGAAGCGGAGACGCGGAGGGTGACCTGAATGTAGAGGAGCGGGAACACCGGCTGATAGTAGGCGTTCACGATGATCGCCGTGGGATCAGCCGGGTCCGCTACCACGGAGATGTTCGTGAAGTTCGCGATGATCTGCTCGTTCACCGCTTGCTTGAACATCTCCGAGAGACGACCCTCGATCTGGCCAAGGATCTGCGGGAGGAACTTGGCCCCGATGAAGGGGTTGCACACCGCACGCACGCGCTTCTGAATCTCGTCCGCGATCTGAATCACGGTCGGGGTCTTCGTCAGGATGTTGGTCATATCCGACGTGAGACCGTGACGGATGCGGATGAACGGCGGGCGGTTCTCCAGCACCGTGATGCCGCCGACCGCGAGTTGGTTCATAACCACCGCGTCAAGGCGGCGGTTGAGGCTGGTGAAGCCCGTGAGAGAGCGAGACTCCCAAGGAGTCGCGGGGTCGATGGTCGGGGCGGTGGTCGAGGCCGCAACCGACGCCGCGAGGTAGCGACCGTCCACGAGGTACGTCCGGGTCGCCCCGAGAGCATCCGTCAGCGAGAGGCTGGTGATGTCCGGGTAGACGAAGCGAACGCGGGTGTCACCCGCCGTCTGGGCGATGGCGAGGGCTTGGTCAACGCGGGTTCCCGCAGCGAATCCGAAGATCGCCGTGCGCTCGGCCTTGAAGCGAATCGAGCTCTGCGTATCGCAATGAATCGCCATGTAGCGGGCGAGGGTCTGGGTCGCCGGGGTGAGGAGAACCAGCACCGCCGGGGCCACGAAGCCGGGAAGGGACTCTCCCGCCGAGGCGTCGATGGCCGCGATGTACGCCGCCTCGCTGGCCGTCGCGGAACCCGGCGTCTTCGGAACCTGCTGGCAACCGACGACGGAAGCGCCGTTCAAGAAGGCGAGGTATGCCGCGAGGGACAAGGGGTTGTCGGGGGAAACATCTCCGTACTCGTTCACCACGTCCGAAAGGCGGGCAAAGAGCTTCGAGGAGAAGTCCGTCTTGGTGTAGTTGTAGCTGACGTAGTAGAGCTCACCGATACCGGGCTCTGCCCCGCCGCGCTTAAACGTCTCCACCAGCGCCGTGTCTCCCACCACGACGCCCGCCGTGTTCGACACGGTGAGTTCGAGGCCGGGAATCGCCAGCGTCGGGATGTTCGAATCGGTCACGAGAATCGTGCTCGAACGGAACGTGAGAGTCGCCGTACCGCCCGTGGGGTACGAGAGACCGCCCGCACGGGGAAGCACCGTGAAGGTTAGACCCGTCACGTCGTCCACATAGGTCTGGCCGACGACGCCGTCCTGACCGACGCCCGAGTTGAGCACCGAGGTGTTCGCGCTACCCGAGCCGTTGGCCGGATCGGACGAGGTAACGAAGAAGCCGTTGATCGCGGCCTCTCCCGAGGAACCATCGCCCGCGACCACTCCCAGCCCGCTGCCCGTGCGAAGGGCGTTGTTGGTGGTGGCGTCCGCGAACAGGAAGCTGGAGCTCGTACCCAGAGTGCGGCTCTGAATGTACAGGTACTCTCCACCCGCCGCATCCGTCACCGTGCTCGCGAGAGCCCGAGCCGAGAAGTACCCCGCCGGAACCGTGGCGGGGTTGAGAATCCACGCCGACCAACCCGCGTTGGAGACGTGAGACTGAAGGGCCGAAGCCAGCTTCTTGGGGGAGACGGGGTTCACCGTGGCGACGACTCCCGACGCGAACCCGAGGGTCGCGTTGGCCGAACCGTCACCGACGATGAGCGCCGCGCTCTGCGAGAGGTTCGCCACGCCCGAGCCGTAGATGCGAATGCTCGCACCCTCTTGCGTTGCCGCGACCGTGCCGGGGGCGGCAGCGAGAGCCGCGTTGATCTGACCGAGAACGGAGCCCGCGATAGAGGCGGGGCCGATGGCCGTAACGGTTCCCGTGCCGCTCGAAGTGAACACCACCGTGATGAGGGTGCCGTTCACCGTGAGCTTGAACGTGTCGTTAGCCGGGTACAGCGGATCGGACCCGTCGTAGAAAGTCACCGAGGGCTGACCGTCACGAGCGTCACCGAAGGTGGCCGCAGCGACTTGTCCCGCCCATCCCGTGTCGCCCACGAGCGTCGGGCCGAGGGCGCAACCCGTGTACGCCGCCTCGCCCGAAAGCGTCGAGGGCAGACCCGTGAAGGTCGAGCCGTTGCCCCCCTGCGACTGAAGGGCGCACTGGGACAGAGCGTAGAAGGGCTCCAGCGAACCCGCACCGGGGAAGATGCGGTTGCGGAGGAGAATCCGGTCGTAGGGGAGACGGCCCGCCGTCGTCGCGACCGTGTAGCGAACAGCGATGGGACCGCTGTAGAGCTTCGTCCCGTCACCGCTCGCCGCCGCCGCGTCGATACCCGCGACGACCGCGAAGTCCCGAGCCGGGGTGCCGTCCGGGATGAACTCAAGGTAGCCCGAGGCATCACCAGTGGCCTTGTTCAGCGTGAAGCGCAGGGCGCTCGTCGCCGTCGCGGACACCGAGATGGCGAGACCCGCGAACGGAGCCGCGAGAGCACCGACCGCCGTCGCGATCTGCGTCTGCACCTCCGTGGCGAGAGTTGCCGCCGTGTAGGCACCGGGGGTAAGGATCACGGTGAGCGTTCCCGAGGAACCCGCCGTCGCGCCCGTGTACCGGAGGGACAGACGGTCGTACTCGTTCAGCGTGACCGTGAATCCCGAGGGGAAACCACCCGCCGAGTCGATGTAGGGGTTGGCCGCGCCGCCCGCGACCGCCGCCGTGTTGATCGCCGTAACGAATGCCGCGACGGTCGAACCCGCGCCCGCTGCCGCCGTGGCCGTGAGGCTCACGCCGTCCACGAGAACGGACACGGTGTCGTTGACGCCCGCCGTGATGTCGTAGGTCGTCTGACCCGAGGCTGCGTCGTAGGGAACCTCATTGCTCAACAGGTGAGCGAAGGCCCCTCCGCGCGTACCGCCCGTGGGAAGCGTGAGGTCGATACCGCTCGCGCCGCCCGTGTTGAGCGCCGAACCGTCGATGGTGACGCGGAGATTGCTGGATTGACCCGCGATGGTGTTGTACGGACCCGCACCGTCCACGGTGAAACGGGCAGGGGTCGTGTCCGACGTGGCGAACTGGACCGTGATGGTCTCCAGCGTCGGAACGCCGTTCTCCAGACGGGCGTCCGAGAGGAACTCCGATCCCGAGGGGAACACCACTTCGATGGTGTTGAGGGCCGAACCCTTCCCGAGATACGTCACCCCGTAGACAGGCTGGTTGTTCCCGTCCGCAATCGAGTAGGTGCCCACGCCCGACGTTCCCGCCGTAACGGTCGTGAGGGTGAACCCGCGCGACGAGCCGATGAAGGCTTGGTCCGTGAGGGTGTTGTAGTAGAAGGTCGCGTACACGGACGCGCCTTCCGGCACTTCCTCCGCGAGCGTGATGGTGCTGGTCGCGCTGTCCACCTTGGTGACGGTGACCGGACCACGATCCATCGCATCCTGAACGCCGAAGCCCCAGTACGCGATGACCAGTTCCGGCTGATCCGTGGGAAGGTCGATGCGACCGTTGGCGATGATCTGGTACTGCGAGCTTCCGAGGGGGTTGCCGCGACCGTTGCCCGTCGTGGGCTGGAACGGAAGCTGAAACTCCGTCTTGCTCTCCACCGACACAGTGCCCGAGGTGTTCACCACGGCGCTGCACTCAGCCATGAAGGCTTGGTTGTCCACCAACAGAGCGGAGACTTGCGAGCTACCGAAGGTGGCCCCGCCCTCCGTGTGAAGTCCAGAGTTCACCAGCGCAGCCGTGCCCCAGACGACCGTGTCGTTCTTGAGAACGTAGTCCGCGCCGTTGACGTAGACGCCCGCGCCGTTGCTGTTCGGCGTCACCGCCGCACGGGTAATCGCCGTCACGCCCGTGTTGGCGAGGTAATCGAACGTGTCCTGCCAAGCGTTGAAGTAGTATTGGATCGTGACGGTGCTTCCGAGCTTCGGGGCAAACGGAAGCGTCACCGCGCGGGTGCGTCCGTTAACCGCCGAGGGGGTCACAGCCACACCATCCACCAACACCACCACGTCGGAGGGGTTGGTGGTGGTCACGCCGCCGTTGTTCCCGTTCACGATGGGACCGTTGAACGTGTAGAACACCCGGTTACGGGCGGTCGCCGCGCCGGAAACGAAACCGATCACCCCGTTGGCGTTCCCGTCACCGATGACGATGGAGATATCTGCCGAGAGGCGAACGCACGTCGCACCGAGGTTGTTCACGAACGTGCTAGCGACAAGCGAACCAAGGCCCGCCGTACCGTTCAAGGTCGCCGCGACAACCGCCGCAGAGAAGGTGCCGATGGGGAAGGACACGGTCACTTCCGCGAGTCCGTCCACCGCCAACTTGAACTGATTGGAGCCCGCCGCGAACGTGTAGCTCTGCCCGACGCTCCCGTTTAGGATCGCCGCCGTAGCCGTCACTTGCGCCGACACGTCGTCGGTGACCCGCGTGTCCGTGCGCTTGAAGAAGTAGGTGCAGAGGACAAGGTCCGTCGCCAGTGGGTAGTCGGAAATCTCCACCACGCCCGTCGCGCCGTCGATCCCGAGGACCACCGTGGGCTCGCCGTTGATGGTCACGGAGATGGAAGAGGTGTCCGTCGCCGTCGTGCCCGAGCCATCGCCGTTGACGATGGGGAAGTTCTTGACCTGAAACTTGTTGAACGTCCCGTCGAACGCTCCCAGAGTGATCGCGCCGCTGGGGGCGACGAAGGTCACCGCACGGCCCGCCTCGTCCTCATTGACGATCTGCTGATCGACGGAGGCCGAGCTACCACGCACCACGGCGAGGTTCGAGCGAACGAGAATTTCCGATCCCGTGCCGATGAACAGCGGCACAAGGGGAGGGACCACCGGAATCGTGGGGGCCGTGCCGAAAAGGGTCTGAGTGTAGACCCCCGGCGGGGCGTATCCGCCCGTGAGAAGGCTGGGCATGAGAAGCTCCATGCAACGCCCCCGAAGCTGAAGGACACGGCGGGACCACCCCGCTGCGAAAGCTCACGGATGACCGAAGGCGCTACACGAAGTACCGGCGTATAAGGGAGGAACCGTTTGAAAGGCTATCGCATTGAGAAATCGAGGCACATCATGACCGGCCTACGTTCCAAGATCATCCGGCTCGCTCATCAGCAGCCCGCCCTTCGCCCCCATCTCCTCCCTCTGCTCAAGACGGCGGAACTGGCTCTCCGCAAGGAGAAGATCACGATTCCAGTCTTGGGAGGTGACACCAAAGAGCTCGACGCAATGGTGGTCGGGCCGTGGTCGATCTACAAGAGCCTTGCAGGGAGCAGTTGGACCGTCACCTTCACGCCCACGGGTCAAGCCGTGACGAAGCGGGCGAAGACCCTCTCGGACGCCAAGGCGTTTCTGGAGGCGATGATCGAGCGCGCCCCTGACCTCCTTCACGCCAACGACGTGAACGATGTCATGCGCCACAAGGACATCATTGTCGAACTGACGCGGAACCCCCCGACGACCGGAAAGTCGAAGCCTTACACGCCCAGCGTGTCGGATCGCCGCATCGAGATCAAGCAGATGCTCAGGGAAGCGGGCCTCACGTCTGTCGGTCAACGGTCTGGGAAAGCCGGTGAGTTCTTCTACCCCACCGTTCTCAGTGGCGGGAGTTATGCCCGAGGGGGAGCCCCCAACCGCGCCATCGCGCTGGGGAACCGAGAAGTTCTGCTGAACGTGTTCGACTCCCGCGACCAAAAGTGGAAGATGTACGCTTCCGAGCTCATCTCCAAGATCACTCCAGAAACGATCCAGAAGTGGGCAGCTTGGGTCATCGCTGGAGGAGCCCGCACCGACCGCTGACTCCCACCGGGGCTCCTACTTCAACTGCCCAGTGTCCTTCCCGTGCTTCACGACCTTGAAGTGAAACTCACGGGATCGTTCGCTAGCGGCTCTCTCTTCGGGCTTCATCACCCGATACGACCCGTCGGGGTTGCGGGATAGATCCCATCCCGTGACCCCTTGGGATTGTACGAGGTCGATCTTATCCCGCTGCCGCATGGAGATGCCCTTCCAGTTCTTCTTGGAAGACTCCCCCACGGCGCGGTCGAAGTTGTAGTCCACGCCCGACAACCCCGTGTCCCTACGGAGGTCAGCGCCTCCTCCCGATACCGCCGCGTTGACGGTCTTGGGAAGAGAACGAGTCACCTCCTTGCCGCACTCGGTGCAAGGGGTGCTCGCCATATCCGCAGATCCTCGTGCGGTGAAGCTCAGACCGCAGTTCATGCACTGGAAACGGTACGAGGGCACGTTAGGACACCGTTTCGTAAGTAGAGAACTTGGTGCCGAAAAACGGATCTCGCACGGCACCGATTTGCAATCCCGGAGGGAGTCCTTCTACCGTCTGGGCGATGGTGAGGATGCGGGGAACAATCGGTATGAAGGTGAACCAGTCGGTCTGCACCGTCATCGAGATGCTGGAGTTGTAGAAGTAGTCGTCGGCGTTCTCATCGTAGACCTCTTCGCTCTCGCCGCCCATCGAGACTTCCGTCACGTCGATACCCTGATCAATTAGCGACGGACGGAGAATGGCCCACAAGAACATAGTGGTCTGGTCCGCGATCTCCCTCTGCGAGTACACGTCGCGGGCAATCACGTCGATGTCCAGCGTGAGATCCCACCGCCCTCCATACTCTAGGTAGGCGTCCTCGCGGGTGTCCCCTACCACCACAGCGAAACGGTCGCCCTTCTTGGCGCGACGACCGAACACCAACACGCACCCCGGAATGGCCTTGTTGTACCCGTACAGGGCCTTCGCTTCCCAAGGCCCGGTGGTCTCGCCCGTGTATCGGTACTCGGCCCGAATCGCGATACCCGAGGGCAACGGAACCCGCAGGTACACCGTCGTCCCCTCTTCCCCGCCTAGCGTGTAATCCCGACCCTCGACCAAAAGATTGCCTCCCGGCACCTCGATCAAACGTAGGGACCCCGCGTAGGGGACTTGCTGAAGAACACCCTCGCTAGAGGTGGTCATGGTGAGGCGTTCGTTTCTCACCTCCAACAAGGGGTCAACGTAGAACTGATCGTCCTCCGTCATCTCGCAGTAGTAGATACCGGGGGGTGAGGGGAACCGACCACCGTTCTCTTGAATCGCAAGACTGTCCTCGCGCACCCACTCGCAGGAGTTGCTGAGATACCCCGGAATGCGGGCGAGAGCGACGTAGCTCTGCACCGTCCCGACGAAGTTGTCAGCAGATAGCTGAACCTTGTTCGCGCTTCCGGTCTTGACGACGATGCCGTATTGCGGGCGCTGTTCAAAGGAATACTTCCCCTGAATATTGTCGATCAGGTCTTGGTACTTCGGGTGTGTAGCCCAGTAGTTACGAAGCTCTTGAATGAAGCGCCGCTGGACTGCGGTGGTGAGGAAGTAGTAAATGGCGCACCGTCCCTTCTACCGAGAGAAGAAAAGGGAAGATAGGTCGATCCCGGTGAGTTCCGGCACCCCCACAGGTTCCTCTTCCGAACCCGTGTCCCAGAGAGCTTGCGGATCAACGGAGTCATCCGGTTCTCCGCTCACGGCAAATACCCGATGTTCGTCACAAGCGAAGGTCACTACTCGATCTCCGTTGCTCATCTCAAGGATCTCCACGGAGGATGTCTCCCCGCGACACTCCCCTAGATGGGCGTACTCGCAGGGATTCGCAGCCATCACTCGCTCTCCTGCATCGCTTGAATGAGCAGACCGTTGGCGACGGCGTTGAGGGGGTCCGTGGCCCCACGCACCTCGCTCACCTCGATGGGGAACCGCTTGCGCTTCTTCTCGAACACGCTCTTGAACAGGTCGAGGAAGCCCCCGGCCTTGGAAGTACCTCCCGACACCACGATGGGCACGGGCTTAGGCAACGTGAACTTGCCCTGAATCGACATGAACTGAAGGGCGATCTGGTCGATGGCGTACTCGATCAGGTTCTTGTAGTAGAAGGTCAGAGCCTCCTGCTCCCGCCCCTGCGGAGCGTTGAGGTCCACGCCCTTCTCCTTGATCGCGCAGATACGGGACGCGGTGCTACCGATGGACTTGGCCGCGCCCGAGTCGATCCAGTCACCACCACGGCCCACGGAGAACGACAAGCCTTCGATGGTGTTAACCGCGAGGGCGATGTTCGTCATGCCGCTACCGAAGGAGATGCCGATACCGCTGAAGTTCTCCTTCGCCGTCTCGGCGTAAACGATAGCCATCGCCTCGTTGCCCGCCGTGGGCGTGTAGCCGCACTCGCGGACGATCTTCTCCAGCACCCCACGGTGGTAGATCACGTCCTGTCCGGGCTTGTCCACGGGCGCGGCGGGAACGCTGAAGTAGCAATGCTCGCCGGGGACCTTGGGCTCGCCCAGCACATTCTTGATGAGTAGCCCGAGAATCTCCATCGCATCCACATCCGACGAGCTCACCAAGCCCGCCGACAAGGGGCGACGAGCCTCGCGCCCGAAGATGTTCGCCGTGTCGAGGGCTGCGTCACCGAGGATGAGGAGTTCGTCGGCGCGTTCTACGAAGCTCACGTTCGAGAGCTTCAGCATCTTCTTGGAGTCCAGCGGGAGCTCTAGAAAAGCATCCCGCACTCGGCGGGTCTCCACGCCAGTGGCCGTCTTGCGGGCCGAGACAATGTTCATGGTGCCGATGTCCGCGCCGACGCCCGGAGTCAGTTCAACTTGCTTCGCCATGCCCGTACCCTACCGCTTCTTCCTAGCCGCCTTGAGAGCCTTCATCGCGTCCGCGAGACCAGAGTCCTCACTACTCTCCGAGGTCACGTTCAACGTAACCGATGCATCACCACCCGTGAGGTTCGATGGGATAAACACCTCTTCGGAATCTGCTATAGGGGCGGCGCGAACCGTCCTAGCTCCACCCTCAGCGAGAACCGCCCTTAGTTGTTGCACCAGAGGGGACAGGTCTACCGCCGAGGGCGAGGAAACGATGGGACGGGACTTCAATTCAGCCCGCAAACCCCTCACTTCGTCGGTGAGCACCTGAATAGCGGAGAGCAACGGGGTGAGGTCCAAGGATGCGGCACGGGGGGACTGAGAAGTCACCGTATCCGAGGAAACGTGCTCTTGCGCCCGAATGACTGAGGAACGAAGGGTCTGCGTAGTGACCGTCCCGTCCACCTTGGCCTTTGACAAGTCGCGGGACTTCATCGCGGCTGACAACGGGACCGATACGCGAGCTCCTCGCGCAAGCCGCAGACCGAGATCGGGTAGGTGGAGAGTGTCCACCTGACAGAAGATCGTTACCTCTCCGTCGCTCATCGCTTCTTCTTGGATGCCGAGTCGATTCCAGCTTGAAGAATCCTGTCGTAGTGATACTCGAATGCCCGCTCGTACGCGCGGTTTATGAACGTGTGCTTGGCGATCTTCGGGTGAACCCAAGCCTTGCCGACGTTCAAGGGCGCGGTCCTAAAGTGAACGCTACCGTCCCTCTGGACCAGAGGGACGATGTTTACCCCAGCGTCTTGGGTGAGCCACGCCATCTTGAACTTTCCCGGCGTGCCCTTCGTGATGATGTCCAGCCAAGGCCAAGTTGAATACAGGGATACAACCCCCCCGCTTTCAACCTCATAGCTGAAGCTCTTGGGGAATTCGGGGCTACGAGGGATGAAGGTGCTCTTTTGGGCATCCTTACGAATCTCCTCCCGAACGTACTTCACCCATGTCTTGCCGAACTCTTCGAGAGCCTTGCGGTCAAATTTCATGGGCCTCCATCGAAGACACCAAGGCGTCCGACACGGCGGCGGCAACGAGGGGTACGCCCATCGCCTCATCGAGGATGTCGAAGAACCGTTCGATGTCCGCGTCTTCGAGAAAGACCGCCGTGTCGAGGAAGTCTTGGTGATAGATCGCCTCAAGCTCTTCCGGTCTGTCTTGCAAGGTGTAGAACACCTCGTCATCGTCCACGCCGATGACCAGACCGTCCCCGATAGACGCCGACCAAAACGGAATCGGGTCGAATCCCGCGAACGAAGCGAGGCGTTTGAACCGTTGAGGGTTCGTGCGGTACATCCGCTGGCGGCGCTTGAACGCCGGGTTGTTCCGCATCTTGCGGTACCGCTTTCGCGCCCGAAGCTTATTCTGGGCGCGATGCTTCATGTAGTAGCGGCGAGACTTGACCTTGGCTAGTCCTCGCTGCCGACGCTGACGCTTATAGGCGGTACGGATAGCCACTCCGAAAGGGGGCGATAGGCGATTTACTACTGCTGGGAGGGGAGGGGCTGACCCGTCTTCGGGTCAATGAGAATCACCTGACCCTCCGGGGTGATCTGCCACGGCACCCCCTGCGGAAGCCCGAGACGAGCGCCCACGGAGTTCATGATTCCCTGCGCCTTCTCCTCCACGTCGGAAAGCTGCGACAAGAGCTTCGCCTTGCGGACTTCGGTCTGCCCGATGGCATGGACGATCTCTTGCGCCTGACGGTGTAGGGCGGTGATGTTCTGAGACTCTTCGTCCGTCAACTTCTTCGCAATGTCAGCGGTTGCACTCATGCTCTTCTATCTCCGGTTGAGGTACCCGTGTTCCGGGCGTCCCTACCGTACCGCCGTCAAGGCGGCGGGATAGCATCATTCGAGACAATTCCCTAGTCTCGCGAGTAAGGCGAGCGATGTCGTCTCGCTGAACGTCGGAAACGCGCTGTAACTCCTCCACCCTCGCCGTGTCGATGCGGGGGCGGTTCGCGAGGACGGTTTCCTTTTGAACCCTCCGTGGCACAGGAACAGAGACGACCGAGACGAGAGTGACGATCCCGAAGAGGACCTCCATTACGCGATGGGAGCTCATTACCTACCGGCCTCCGGGAAACGGGTGACTTGGGCGCGAATGATGTCCAGAACCGTGCGAAGCTCGCGAACCTGTCCGTTGGTATCCTGCACCGTCAAAGCGATCTGATTGATTCGAGTGTTCACGGAATCAATCTGAACTCGGTCTTCATCGAGACGGCGTTGAATTTGGGCGATCTTCTCCCGGGTAACGGTAGCCTCCGTGTACAGAGAAATACCCACACCGAGAATAGGCACTACCAAGATCGTCAAGAACTTCCAGCCGAGCTCAAGCCAGTCTATCGCCTTCGTCGTCGCCATGTTCACCTCCGAAGGGCGATAACCCCTTCACCGCGAACGACGGAGACTGAAGGGACAGTAAAACCCTTCATGAACGCGAGCGGCCATCACGGCAGCGGCGTAGGAACGCTGCCGGGAGTACCAATCGCACGGGCGTTCAAAGTGCCCGTGACGAGCTAGCCACCGCCCTTGACCGCGAAGGTCTGGAGGTAAATGCGCCTCGTTGAACTCCCGAATAGCGTATCCTTCGGGAATTCTCTTGTCGTCGGCGCTGGTCTTCAGCTTCGTCACGGGCCCGCTAGACCCCGTGACGATAGCCGCAAAAAGGCGGGTCAGTTACCCGTCGAGAAGTGCTCGCCCTTAACGTAGACGGTGAGCACCGTGTTATCAGGCAGGAGGAAGAACGTGCCCTCTTCCTTCTCGGCCTTGGAGAGCTTCGCGTCGGGGTGCGCCGTGGAGAACTCGTCGGCGGTCAGAGCTCTCGCACCGAGGGTGTCGGGTACCAATCCCGTCGCGCCGATGTAAAAGGCCAACGGGCGAAGAGTCTCGTACACGGATTCGATAGCGTCGTCCACGAACCGCGCCGCCGTCTTGATCTCCTCTCTGGCGTTCGCACCCTTGATATCCGCAAGGAAACGGTCGGGGTCCACGCAACCAACGAACTTGAGGAGCTCCTTGAGCTCCTTGCCCTCACCGAGCCCCAACATTCCCTCGTAGATAGGGTAGGAGAGTTCATCCACGGCATCGAGAACCGTGCGAGCCGAGAGCTTCTTGATACCCCACACAGCGCCGGGAACCGTGAGGTACTCCAGCGTAGGCTTCTCGATATCCGCACCATTCACGCTCAACGTGAATCGCCTCTGAAGGTACTCGTTGCCCGACTTCAGCTTGTCAAGACCCGTGATATTGGGTGTCCCGACGTTGACCTTGTAGGACAGTTTCGTGTCCACCTTGCCCGTGGCGATAGCGTCCGCGAGGTCTGCGTACTCCGTGGTCATGGGGGGCGAGAAGTACATCGCCGGGGTGAGGTAGTGGGCCTTGAGGTCCGCAACCTGCTCCGGGGTGTAGCCCGATGGGTCCCCCTTCACCATGCCGTTGAGAATTTTGGAAAAGACCGCGAGACCCGCGAGACGCTTCGCCGTGGTGTGATCGACCGGGGAAAGGTTCAGATCGTAGTCCACGAGAGGAAGGGAAGCGAGGTCGAGGGTGAAGGGCAACCCCGCCTTCGCGTTGGTGAGCGGGAGCCCGAGGGCGACGAGTCCGTCGATCACCTTCTGGTTCGACGTGCGAAGGGGCAGAGACGGGGCGTTCAGCATCCCGTCTCCCACGATGGTGTAGTTGTTGTAGCTCTTGATGTCATCGAGGCTCACCCCCGCCACGGACGCCACGCGGGTGTTCTCGCCCTTCTTGAACAAGTCGATAGGTTGCGACACCAGCATATTGATCGTCGCCGTGTTGCGATTGAGCTCAAATCCGTTGATTTTCGCCCACCCGTCACCTCCCTCACGGACCTTGGATGCCACCGTGGGTTCCTCCACGGTGCCGTCCGCGAGGCGGGTGCCGGGAATGCGCTTGATGCCCCGACGCTTGTACTCCTTGGAGAAGGTCGGGAGCTCGACCGCGACATAGTCCTTGTACCCGTTGAGGTAGGTGAGCACCGTGAGGACAGACGGCCCGTTGGACGGGAGCCCGTAGCCCGCCGTGGGGACGAAGGGCTTTCGGTCGAAGAGATACCCCTCGATGCCGTCCGCCATCGCCGCCACGTCCGAGGAGACGAGAGCGCGGGCGTGTTTGTCGAGAAGCTCCCCGCACCGGGTCGCCACCATCGCGTACTTCGCCGCGTTGAGCTCTCCCTCCGACACGAGGGCGCGGGCATACGCGAGAACGGGCTGAACGTCGGCACCGTCGCCGTTCACCGGGGCGTCGAGGTCGGCGTAGTCCGTGGCCGTGACCTCGAACAAGCGATAGGCGGTCTTGTCGTCAGATGGCGCGAGGCCGCGCACCAACATCGTATCTTCCCGCGAACCGAGCACCTTCCGGCCCGAACGAGACACGAACAGCGTGTACGCAGCCTTGCCACGGGGCACCTCCACGGCGGGAGACACCGAGCCCGCGAGGAGCTTCGTGGTGTTGTAGACCGCTTCGTACACGGTCTTGATGCCCTTCGCTTGCACGCACGTCCCGGACAGGGAGTTGCTGATGCTGGCGAGGAGGTTGTAGTCGCACCAATCGCGGTACCCGATGGTATTGGCGAACACGTTGGGGTGCTTCGCCAGCTTCGCCACCGCCGCCTTGATGTCGCGGGCCTCTGCCGTGGGCGAGGCGTCGTTCGCATACCCGTCCGTGTGAAGAGTGACACAAGTCACGTCGGAATCGTCCACCAGCGTCTCGGCCATCACGAGGCTCTGCGAGATGCAAGTGAGGGCCGTGGCGCGAATCGAACGGATTTCCCCGAGGTACGGGCTACCCGCCTTCATCACGTCCTCAACCGTGACCTTGGCGAAGTGCAGCTTCAAATCCCCCTTCGAGGAGTAACTGATGAGGCTGACCTTCAGCGTCGGGTCGCGAAACTCGCTCAAGGTGAGGAGCTTCTCGACCGTGGACTTCACGTCCCCGATGTCCCCGTACATCGACCCGCTGCGGTCGAGGACGAGGATGTGGTGCGAGGGGCGACGGACTTCGACCGTCGCCTGTGCCGCGAGGTCTTCCGCCTCGCAGCGGAAGTAGCGGGTGGGGGTGCCCTTGAAGTTACGGAGGGCGAACTTGGTGGTGAGGATTCCCATGTCTCTGTTCCTTGTGCGGGAGGTTTGATCTTGTTGTCAGGGATTGCCCGCAAGGCTATTACGCCCGCGCCGCCTTCGAGACGCGCGCGGCCTTCTTTTCCCGAGACGCCGCGCGACGCCGACGCTTTGCGGCGATGTCCCGCTCCCCCTTCTCCCACGCGGCTACGTCGGTCTGAGCCTTGCGGATTGCACCGATGACCGTCGCCCCCATGTAGAAACTCTTGGGCGCGCGCACCGGTCCCAAGGCAAGAGACCACACGAACATGAAATCTTCGCCGGGGGGGACCTTGATCCCCGCCCGTTCCAAGGTGGCACGGTCCGCTTGGACCCGCTGAAGTATGGTTCCGGGGATGGTGGAGTGGCCCGTGAGGGCTCCCATCCGACGCTCAAGGTCGAGGAGGGCTGCTTGGATCTTCATGCGGACAGTTACGCCGGATCGGCAGTACCACCCACAGAAAAAACCCGACCGTAGGAGCCAAGACGAAAACGGTCAGCGCGGATATCAGCAAGGTGCCCGATGGAGATATCGGGCGGCTACCCTCCGGGGGGAGGGGGCGTCGCTTTCCCGAAGAACCTCAAGAACCGCTGCGGGCACGGGTTCGCGCTTCTCGGAGGGCTGGGTGAACACCTCGCGAGGGGTCATAGTCCGCTCCGAGTCTTGAGGTCCCACGGGCCGTAGTGCTCGAACTGAAGCATCTTCTCCTTGGCCTCCTGCCATGTGTAGGCGTACAGGTTCCCGATGCGTTCGATTCCGCCCAGCGCGTAGTACAAGACCTTGGGTAGACGAAGGTTCCGTCCGTTCGACTTGTCGATCACCGTCTCGCCGTCCAGCACCCACGCATGGCCGAAGGTAACACCCTCTAGCGGCCCCTGCCCCGCTACCTCGCCGTGTACGAGAACCAGCCCGCAATCGGGATTCGGGAGACATTGCTCGAACAAGAACTGCCCCGCCGCCTCGTAGCAGTCTCCTCGTGCGGTGGGGGTTTTCTTCTTGCGAGGCGGCATTCGCGTTCAGCCTTGAAAGAGAAGGCACGCGATGTGGGCCGCGTAGTCCGCAGAATCGTCGGGCTCTACCTCTCCAGAGGTGCGAAGAGATGGGTCCCCGATGGGGCAAACGGGACTGGAGTAGTCCGTCGTAGGAATCCCTCTCGGACGACCGACGAGAACCTTGGTGACCTTGCCTACACCCCCCAAAATTCTGGAGTAGTGAATGCCGTCGTCAGCGGGCTCGATCTGCTTCTTAATGATGCCGGGGACGTAGACCGCGCAAACTGCCGGGGCTCCCGCTTTAGCCGCGATGTGCTCGACGGCGTGCGACACCTCCGAATAGAAACCCGGCTGCTTGTAGATGGTAGAAAGGAGGTTCTTAATCGCGCCCTTTCCCGCTGGCGTCCCATCCGATCCGGCGAGACCGCTCTTGACGCCGAACGATGTCTTGGTCCCCACGCTAAAGGCTACGGGCACCTCTCCATCGTAAGCCAGACGCCAAACATCATACTCGGACACCATCTCACCGATGGACGAGACCTTGAGACCGATCTTGGCGTAGCTGTTTTTGTACATATCCCAGACCCTATCTAGGGTCTCTTGAGACAATCCCCGAGGAGACTCCTCCCTCCATTGCCCCGTTGCACGCTTCTCTCGAAGGAGAGGGAGAAGGTGGGGGCGGAGGGCCGGGTTCTGGTGCGCCAGACGAATGACCTTAGAACGAAGAGTGCTCATGCTTTTACCCTTGATTCGATGTAGGACCAATCAACCAAGTGATCGAGGAAGGTGTTGACCCATCCTTCACGATCATTTTGATAGTCGAGGTAGTAGGCGTGCTCCCACACGTCCAGCGGGAGGAGCATCTGCGACTGCCACAGGGCGCGGTTCTCATGGTTGTGGACCGGGGCGATCTCAAGGTGCCGCCCCTTCATCCCGCCCCTCAACACCAGCGCCGCCCAGCCTGAGCCCTCGATGCCCTTGGCCGTGGCGACGAACTCGCGCCGGAACGCCTTGTACCCGCCGAAGTCTCGGTCGATGAGGCGGGCTAGGTTGCCCGCCGGAAGCCCGCCGCCATCAGGCGACATACAGTGCCAGAAGATCGAGTGCAGGACGTGCCCGCCCTCGTTGAAGGCCCGCCGCGTCTGCCAGTAAGGCACCAGCTTGGTGTCCCCCGTCTCTCGCGCCTTGTCGAGCTCTATCTCGGCCTCGTTCAGCCCGTCAACGTAGGCTTGGTGGTGCTTGTCGTGGTGCAGCCTTACGGTTTGCTCACCGAGCCAAGGTTCAAGGGCATCGTAGGCATAGGGGAGTCGCGGGAGCTTATGGGTGCCGGGAGTCATCGCAGGGCCTCTTGAATCACGTCGGAGAAGGGGTAGCCGAACATCTTACGGCCCCCGACGACCATCCGCAGGTAATTTTCCGATGGACGGTGATACGGGGTGCCTGAGCTCTGTCGGTACAGAAAGGCTTCGTAGCGAGTGCCGTCCCAACCGTAGACGTACTCGTTGTGACGATGGTTGGCGTAGGGAGTGCCCTCAACACGATCCAGTTGGAGGAGGTCGTCGCGAGTAACCGAGTACAGGGCACCGGGAACGAGGGACATCGTGGGTACCAACGTCGCCTTGCCACCGCCCCCGTTGCCGGGATGAGTTCCTGCGAACGTGATCTTATAATAGGGGAGGTAGGCCCCGAACAGCAGCTTCGCGTGCGGCACCCGTGAGAGCATCACGGGCACGTTCAGGTTCGACCCGTAGCCGAAGTACAGAACTTGTTGGGGCTTGCCCATCAAAAAGCCCACACGATAAGGGCGTAACCGCCGGTATGAATATCTTCGCCCTGCACCCCGACCCCCGCCAAGCCGCTCGGTGGCACTGTGACGCGCACGTCATCAAGATGATTCTGGAGTCCGCGCAGCTACTGTCCACCGCCCATCACATCACGGGCGGGACCGCCCCATATCGGGCAGCATTCGTCAACCACCCGTGCGCCGTATGGGTGCGGGCCTCCCGCGCGAACTACCTGTGGCTCACGGAGCTAGGTCTGGAGCTCTGCCGAGAGTACACGGCCCGATACGGAAAGACGCACGCATCAGAAAATGTCCTGCGGCACCTCGCGGACGAAGTGCCGAACCTCCCCGACCGGATGATGACCCCGTTCGCTCAGGCTATGCCCGTGGAGCTAAAAGGGAATGACTCGGTTCAGGCGTACCGAAGGTACTACCAGACCAAGCGCGGGGGGAGGTTGGGGACTTGGAAGAGGAACCGACCAGATTGGTGGGTAGCCTAACCGAACATCCCCAGAGCACCCTCTTCCTCTTTCCTCCCGGAATCCCCGAGGAGGATGAAATTTTCGACGGCTTTCGCGAGATCCTTCGTCGGAAGGGTACCGTCCAACTTCAGTCCCCGGTTTGCATGGAAGGAGTCGAAGAACCTTCTGGACTTCGTCCTCCTACCGGAGATCCAAGACTCCGACTGGTTTGATCCGCGAGACTTCCGGCGACCCGCCGCAACCTCCAAGGGGGCTTCGAGGAGAACGGCCAACCCGAGAGCGTGAGCCTCAAAGAGGCTTTTCGAGCCCTCGTGCGAGAAACGGTCACCGTCGAGAATCGTCAGCTGGAAGGAAGAGAGTTCATCCCTCCAGTATTCCTGGGCGGCCTCAGCGGCGTTGTAGGGAACGGTATCCCCTCCGTCGAAGGTAGTGCCCTTGTAGTGACCCGCGAGAGCGATTCGGTCCCCTGCAAGGGTCCACTTCGGGGACTCAACGAACCGAAGGGGCGCGTCACCGAACAGGGCCCTCACCATCGTCGTTTTCCCGATACCCGGTTCCCCGAGAACCCACAAAACAACTCTTTTCGACTCGTTCATGTTTCCCCTTACGCCGCACGGCGGGTGAATACAATGTCCCGAAGAGAAGCAAACCGCTTACCAGATGCCTCGACACTTTCCCAATCAGCGGGGGGAAAGAACTTCTCCGGGTAGGAACGATACGGCTCGCTGCCACGGTGGAACTCGAAAGCAGCCTGACGAACGTAGGAGGGGATGATTCCAATTTCGTCGAGAATGTCATACTCGGCACCCTCGATGTCAACTTTCAACACTTCCGGCTTGAACGAATCAAGAAGGGCTCGGAACGAGACTCCGGGAACCTCAATCTCCACCCCAGAGAAGTTCATCCTTCGAACCGTTGAAGAGCTCACCGAATTCCTCTTGGAGTTCGCGTAGCGAAAAGGAATCTTCCCTCCCGGTGCGGGTACGACCGCCGCTTGGATGAGTTCCGCCCCGGGGGCGTTTCTCTTCAGAACCTCGAAGTTGTACGGGCAGGGCTCCACGGCTACGACTTTCGCGGCACCCGCCGACAAAGCCATACTTGCAAATCCCCCCACATTCGCCCCGAGGTCTAGGACCGTCTTTCCCTTGAGCTCGATAGAACCGTAGTTATCGAGGCACTCCTTAACCGATTCCCGGTCGAAGGAACCTTCTCGGTACCACAGCCCGGTCTTCTTGCTCTTCTTGAGCTTGGCCTTCTCGAACTGAAGAGTCTCCCCGTTGAAGGCCCACCCGTACAGAACCCCTGCCTCCTCCCAAACGGTCGGGTCAGGGGGAGAGGGGGAGATTTCCCCAGCGCCGAAAAATCCCAGAACGCTCACGACGGATTCCTCGGAAGGTTGTGAGAGCGGAGGTCGTCGGTCAACTCTCGCTTCGCCAGTGCTTCGCACTCCATCTTCGAGAGGTGGAACGGTAGCTGGGAGGGAGGAGTCTTTTGGGTCGCGGCAGAGGGGCCGCGAAGCGAACCGACTAGCCCCATCTCACGGGCGACCTGGAGGTACCGAATCGCGTCGATCACAACCCCAGCAGAATTTGGGCTGTCCTCGACCGACAGTCTCGCGTCAAGGGTCACCCCCGCTCCCCCGAACCCCGTCGCTTCTATGCGGAAGTATGCGACCTTATTGTCTCCTTGATAGGGGATGTAGGCGGAAGGACCGGCATAAATGCCGTTCTTCGGCACGGCGATTCCCCGGAGATCGTTCTGCGCTCGGATCACGTTCTCCTTCGATATCTTTTTAGAGGAGAGGCGTCCGGCGTCGGTCATGTTGAGGAAGTCGGTATTCCCCCCCTGGTTCGTCTGGCAGTGAAACTTGACCTTCATACCCCGGTCAAAGAAAAGCTCCTGAATGAGCTGAGAAAGAACGGAAGCCCCCAGCTGGGATCGCATGTCGTCTCCGATAGCGGGGATGCCAGCTTCACGGAGGCGATCTTCCCACTTCGGGTCGGAAACGATGAACACTGGGATACAATTCACGAACGGGACGCGGGCCGCGATAGCCGCTTCCAAATAGAAGCGGGTGGCATCCTCTGATCCCACCGGGAGGTAGTTCAGCAGAACGTCCACCTTCGAAGAACGAAGGTTCTCTACGACCTCGTCAAAGGAAGGCTCTGGTTCCGAGCCGACTCGGAAAGACGCCTCCTCTGGAAAGCTCTCCATGTGGGGGGCGACGCCGTCCAGAACGGGGCCGCGCAGAACCCGCGCCCCTTTCTCGACAACAGACGAGAGATAATCGGACTTCTCGGGAGGGAGAAGTCCAATCGCGCAGTTAGGCGGCGCATAAATCGCCTCGGAGATGGTCTTCCCTACCTTTCGGCGGTCCACGTCATAAGCAGTGACGAAAAGAAGGTGCTCGGGTTTGTACCCTCCGATTTCACCGAAAGCGAGACCGTCCGTGTAACCCTCTTTAGCGTAGAGGGAAACCCCCTCCACGAGAGACTTTGCACAGTTGCCCACCCCAACGATTGCGACTCGAATCCTGTCTTTCATTTCCCTTGCTTTCTGTCTAATAGCTGCCGAGAAGGAGGCTCTCTGAAACGAAGTTTCCGCCCGTCGCGTCTTCGTACAGGTCTATTTTACCTCTTACTGCAGGGTCATTTTCAGGGTTACGGAGCAGTTCCGGGTTAAGAGACAGCTCGGCGTACATGTCTGGAAGGTCCGGGTACTCCTGATGCATGTTGATGACCTGGCCAGTGCGGGAACATAGCTCCCGAAGGGCGGGGCTCTCCCTAGCTAGGCGGATTGAAGGGTGGTGGTGAAGAACGGCCCGGTCGAAGAATCCGCTGAAATTCACCTCTGGCCACCTATCCCTCAGCCAAGAAGCTCTCGAGACGTGATCCCCAGAAGAGTGCCCCCCGTAGTCCCCTCCGGTAAGAAGTTTCTTGAACTGGCAAAGATGGGATTCCAAAAGGAAGTTCGAGAAGATCGCGCGGTTATGAGGAGAGATTCTCTCCTTCGCTTCCGAGTAGAGATTACGCTCCTCCTCCGACAAGAAACGAGCGCCCTCGGCCGACAAGGGGTTCTCGTCAATAAGGTCTTCTCTACCCAAAAGGTACGCGAGTCCTGTGCGAACTGACCAATTTGAAGGTTCCGTAGCAAGAACCGTGGGGGGTCGGACGGGAAGGTTACAAACCTCAAAGAGATTTTGAGCGGTGATCCAGGCGGTCATGCGCCCGAACTTATCAAACCTCTGAATCTCATTGAAAACCCTCTCGAAAGAGGCTTCCTCGTCGTCGTCAACGAGCCTCTCGAAAAACGCCTTCAGAGAACCGTAAGGCTCCACCACCGAGAGAACGGAGCGGACCTGCTGGGGGAACCTCCCCTTGTTGTACTTGGTGTCCCGAGCGTACCTCTGGCGGGAAAAAGTTTCCCCGTTCCACTTCCCCGCCTCTTCCAAGTTCACGGAGAAGAGGTTGGGGAAATTCCAATAGATCACCCACGCCATCGAGGACTGGTAGGTCATCCCGAAGATGACGGACATCCAATATCTCTGCTCCTCTGTAGCGGCTTTCCCGGTAGGGCTGGAAACCCCTGAGGATTCGAGGTAGGAGCGGGTGACTGCGTAGTGGTCAAGGTCGCACCAAGTGAGTCTCCAATCCAGCCACCGAAAGAACATCTCCCTCCGATTCTCCCGGAGCCTCCAGTCCACCCATGGGACATCGCGGTTGGACGGGTGAAAATACTTCATCACAGACCCTCATCTCGAAGAGCTTGCAGAATGTCGAAAGATCCTCCTGTAACGAGGACCGCCGAACCTCCCGACGCTTTGAACCCCCGGACGTTCTCTTCCTGATCGTCGATCAGGAAATCTCCCGGCTTGCCGAAACCGGCTTTCCTGACGCATTTGGAGACGACATTGAACCCTGAGAGGACTCCTGATTCAACGAGATCCCCGTAGAACTTACGCACCCATCCCTCCTTCCCCTTGTAACCCACGCCCCGGTCGAAACCGGAGCCCCCCAGAGAAGTGAGAATCTCCACGGAACCAAGGGAAGATAGGTGCTTCATCAAGCACCTACGGCTCTCCAAAGATATCGGGGGGAGGGTGAGATAGTGGTCAGCGCCCATTCTTGAGAGTCTGATGGCGATCAGACTTGACCGAAGGGTCGGGTTTTCCCGCAATTCGAGCAGGGGTACCCCGAAGTCTTCAGATAGCTTCCCGTCAAGGTCGGACAGAACCCCATCCATGTCGATATAGAACGTGCGTTTCAACTCTCCTCCGTGGAGAACAATACGCCCGAAGCATGGGATAGCCCCTCTTGAATATGCCGCTCCTCCTCTAGACGGAAAGCGTGCTGCTCGACGGGGTTCCTCCAAGTTCGCGCCCACTCCTCGCGCTTCGCCTCTTCTTGCTCGCGGGTCCCGCACTTCGTCATCTCAACCCGGACGTAGCAAACGAGGGAAATTCTCTCCCATTCGTCTTCTCCGGGAACGGAAGACTTCATCTCCGTGTTCGCGTGCCACTCGTGAACGTCCATCCCGATGAAGTCTCCTTCGCGAAGATCGACGGCGCACCGAAACTTCGGAAACACGGTATACCCGCCCTCGTAACGGTGAACGGGAGATTCGAGAACAGTGAGGTTTCCGAATCCGGGAAGATAGTCCCCCGCATCCCGATGACATCCGGTGCGATAGTTCTTGTTTACGGTGATCGTTGAAAACACCGTATCCCCGAGAATCCACCCCTTCTTGCGAAGTTCCGTCTCCTCAGAGACGTAGCGGTTCTGCGCCGCCCATCGCGTCGGAGATACGATTCGGAAGGCTCGATCGACTTCCTCTAGGAAGGGCATCGCCGCCTTGAACTTATCGGCGTGGTCGCGAGTATAAGAAGTCTGGCGACAGTAGGGATTACGGGGCGTGGCGTTAAAGTAACCCGCGATACCCGAATGTACCTGATTACTCTCCGATGTGTTCGAGAGCAAACCGTCCTTGGTGTAATAGTTCGCCGTGTTCCCGCGAGAAAGAACCAACGAGGAATCCCTCTTCATCTTTGCGGGATCAATCTTCCCCGCAGCTGCGCCCCGATTACGAGAGGCCGCAGCCGCATTTCGAAGAGACTCTCGGGCGACGGCGCACAAGCTGGCCGAGAACCTCTTACGCCGAAGAGAAAGCAGAAGGCGGGACTCGGAAAGCTCCCCCGTGTTTGCCCCCCCCATCAGAAGGTCCAGAGCCCCAACGACCTCTGGCTTGTACACGTCAACGTCCCCGTCCTCTGGACGGAAGAGTATTTCGTAGTGGGATTCGTCGAGGTACTCCCCGGCGAGAGTCTCTGTACGGGGGTCGCTCAGGCATCCCTCGCCCGTAAAGACGATCTGTCGAACACCATCCTCAGATCGGTTCCACTCCCACCATTCCAGACCGTTCTTGTTGTTGAGTTTAGCGAGAGGGTGCGGCTTGTTCATCGTTGCAGACTCCTTGCGGTAATTGCCCGTAAAGGCAATTTACCATCTCTGGGAGCCTACGTTACGCCCTCTTCAACCCCGAAGTCCGCCTTCAGCTTGTCCCACTCCAGCTTGAACCCGCTGCCTGTCCACGTCAGGTACCTCTTGGACATGAGGTACAGAAGGCGAACGGCGAAGGCCGCTGGGAGAAGTGTGAACGTACCGAGCTTGAGGCTGTTCATCATCGCCCCGATGGCCGAACCGGGAAGGCTCGCGAGGAGCGCCGAAAGGGATAACTTTCCCGTCGCCGCCTCAAGGATGCCCTTCAATTCCCACTCGAACTCCACGACGTTGAGCCAGATCCAGATGTAGATGCCCACCATCAGCACCTTGCTGACCGTAGGGACGTACTTCTTGAGCCACTCATCGAGTTGATCTACGCGGGGCTTGACGCTCTCCTTCAGCCAGTTCTCAAACTGCGGGAACCGCGCCGCGATCTTCTCAAGGATGGCGTTGATCCCGATAATCTTGTTCTCAGGGAGCGTGTAGAGCTTCAGAGGCCACTTCTCGAAAGCCTTGTCCACCAGCTTTCGGAGGTAATCGTAGCCCTCCTTCGCGAGCTCCTTCAGCCGACCGGGAAGGTCCGTAAGGCTCTCAACGCCGAGGAGAACCTTGACCTTCTCCCAGACGCCCGGTGCCCGCTTCACCTCTCGCGCGAACTCAACGAGCTTTCGCGGGAGGTCCATCAACCCCGCCGTCCGCACGGGCGACCCGTCCACAGGAATGAGAGCCCCTTCGGCCATCGCCACGAACACCCGCTCTGTCAGGTTCACGGACGCCGTGCGGGTGCGGAAGGTCGTTCGACAGGCGTCCCGAGCCGCAAGACGAATCCTGTGACGGGCGGCAACGCGAGAGACACTGAGAGCCATACGCCGAAAAATTAGATAGGGGAAACAACGGGGGGCGTAACCTACGTCCATGAAGACCACCACCGTTCCCGCCGAAGCCCTGCGATCCGACCTGTCCCTGCTCCCCTCGCACTACATCGAGAGCGATCTCGATGAGATGGTCAAGATGTGGAAAGCCCGTTGCCCCGGCAAGACCGTGAAAGTCACCCAACGGGACAACGGCTTCACCGTGACGATCACCGAGACGTTCCGCACCGACGAGAACGGCGAGAGAATCTGACCGTTACAGGGTTTATCCCTACGGGGGGTTATGGTTCCCTCCCCGCTTCGCGTGGCTTCCCGGTACCTGCTAGCAGCAGAACCTCAAATCACCGAAGCCTACTACCAGAAGTTGGTAGACCTAGCCCAAAAAGACGAGCTTCTCGATGCTCTCGCTCGTCTGCAACGCGGCAAGCGGACGATTCTCAACCCCGACTTTCCCATGACGATCACGGGTTTGTGGGAGTACCTCACCGGGTTCGATGTTGCCCCCGAGGAGATCGCGGCGCTGAAGAAGGTCCCGCTACCTAGAGCACCGAGAGCTCCGAAGGGCATGGACTACACGGAGTTCAGCCGAGAGATGGGGAAGAGCGTGGTGCTGGGTGTGGAATTCGACCAAATTCCCCCCGCCGTCCTCAAGGCTTGGGTGAAGGCCGTCGAGACGCTTCCACGGCACGCTGCGGATATCTACCGTTCCGAGGTCAAAAAGGTCAAGCTCGCCCCGGCCCGTGGGACCGAGGACGCTTCTTGGGATGCTGGTGGGGTGCTGAAGCTCTCGGTGAAGGGAAGCAACCCCGACCCCAAGGTGTACCGGCTCCATCTCGTCCATGAGCTAGGTCACGCTCTGGAGGAGAAGTTGGGCATCTCCGTCACCGCTTGGGATGACACACCCTACGGCAAGCCGCCGTTCGTCTCTGACTACGCAGAGGTGAACGCCAGCGAAGACTTCGCGGAGACGTTCCGCGCCTTCGAGATGGAAGCGTCTCTTCTCAAGCGGGTCGCCCCAGCCAAGTACGCAGACATGGCAGGACGGGTCTGACTCGCGGCGAACGGATCAAGTGAAGAGGTACCGCCGGATCTAGCCCTTCTTGATGAAGGCACCGCTAGCGACGAAGTGCTGGTAGTGGAAGATCGCCGCCCACACCCATAGCACCGCGAGACCGCCGTGGAGGAGTAGTTCTCCCACGGGTTTCTGAAGAGCCGCGAGTCCGTGGCCGAACACCGTCAGCACCAGCGCCGCCTTGAGGGCGAAGGACCGCCAGCGGGGCCACAAGTGGACCAGCGAGTTGGGCCTCCCGAACAGGAACACAACGAAGGTGGACAAGGCTGCGAGGGAGACGATGTGGAAGAGAGTGTCGAGAGGTATCACTTCTTGGTCTCCTTCGGAACGAGGGAGTACCTCTTGGCGAGTTCTGCCTCGATACGATGACTGATAACTTCCATCACTCGCAGACCCAGCGTGCCAAGAACAAACGCTAGACCCGTAGACCACTTCGGGTCCGGGCTGTGTCCCAGTTGCCCGACGATGAGGGGGGTGAGGTAGTTGGCGCAACCTACTCCAGCGATGATGTTAGCAAGAGTCTTGCGAAGGTTCGTTGCGCTTTGACGACCGACAGAGATGAGAGACCCGACCAGCCCAGCCAGACAGAGCACGACATCAATGCCGATGCGATTCACCGTCGCGTGCCTCCGTGAATGTAGAAGTTGTAACCCCACGGAACGATAGGATAGATAGTGCCCCGCCTACGGGTGCAGCACCCCGTACTCGCCGGGACCGATGGTGTAGTAGACGCGGCGAACCCGTCGCGCCCGCAACGCGGCCTCGCACCCCTCGCACGGTCGAGACATCGCCCACAACCCATCACGGGTCACACGGGCAACATACACTTCCGCGCCCGCGTCCAGCTTCCGACACAAACGGGCCTCCGCGTGCGTCGAGGGCACTGGAACGAACCCGTTCGCCAACTGGGCCTTGTTAGTGGCGTGGACGAGTGCCCCGTCGCGGCGCACCCCAATCGCCGCGAGGTAATACCCCTGCCGGTGCTTTCCCCAGAGGTCATTGGCGAGCCGCGCGGCGACGTGTAGGAGATTCACCGGGACACGTTACGCCCCGGCGAGGTGAGCCGCGAGACGAGACCGCACGCTATTGGGGTCGGTCTTCACCTCGCTCTCCCACAGGACGATGCAGGAGATGCCGATGTCGGCGTAGGCGTCGATGAGCTCCTGCTCGTGGTCGAATGGTGCCTTGCCCGTGAACATACGGGAGTGCCAGAAGTCCCCGAACACCTCCACGACCTTGATGATGTCCCGCTGCGGGTTCTCCGGGTCCGGTCCGGGAACGAGAAAGTCGGGGTTCTTGTGTCGCCCCAGCTTCGGGAGCCACTTCCAGAAGGTGCGGTTCCCCGTGTAGATAAGGGACGGGGAGAACGAGGCTACGAGAGCTTCCAGCTTGTTAGGCCCCTTGTCGGTCGCTCCGGGGAACGGTTGCCCGTACCGTTCGATATTCGTAGCTCGCTGCTTGGCACGGAACTCCTCTAGCTGGAGAGGGTGATCCACCCCGTACCGCTCGCGAAACGCCGCGACTGCCTTCTCCCAGTGACCGTCGATGGCACCGGGGAACTCGACGCCATACCGCTCCGTGAGGGCCGAGCGTACCTCCCGCTTGCCCTCCTCGCTGGCGAAGTAGTGCTTGCCGTCGTACCGAGCGAACATCGTCTCCAACTGCCGTCGCCGCACGTCCGGGTCTTGATTCGTCCACTCGACCCCGTACCGCGTGATGTTCGTCTGACGGATGCGCTCGATCACTTCTGGCGTCCGTGAGGGCTCCGTCGTGCCGTATCGGGTGAGGTTCGTGGCGTTGGCCTTCTCGCGGATGAAGGGCGAGCCCAAGAGCTCCCCGCCGTAGCGGGAGAGGTTCGTGGCACGGGTGCGAGCGCGGATTTCCCCCACCTGTTGCGGGTTCGCCTCGCCGTACTTCTCGACCATCGCGGCGCGGACCTTCGCCTTCACCTCGGGCTTGGCGAAGGGATTGTCCGCACCCTTGAGGACCGGGCGCTTCCCGTCGAGAGCGTCCTGCACCTTCTGGAAGGTGCTCGCTTCCTTGGCGAAGGGGTTGTCCGCGCCGTAGCGGGCGAGGTTCGTCGCCGCCCTACGGGCGCGGACTTCCGGCGTCTGTGTGGCGTCTTCGACGCCGTAGCGGGCGAGGTTCGTGGCGCGCTTCCGTTCAGCCCGAACGGCCTTGGCGTCCCGTGCCTTCCATACGTCGCACCCCTGCTTGTGCCTCTTCATCCGCGTCCCCGACGTGGAGACATGACCGCAGAGACACGGATCGGGCGGGGGTGCCTTCGGCCATCCGGGGCAGATGGCCTTGTGGCGGGAGGTGATGGAGGGGAGGGGAGTTTGGCAATGCGGGCAGTTGACCATGCCCGAAAGCCTAATCGAAAACCCGATAAAAGCTAGGGGAAAGAACGCCTCTACATACGAAAGGGCCGCGTTTATACCGATGCCGTACTTCCGTTGCTAGGCAATCGTGCCCGATGCGAAGCGGTGCAACAACTCGTAAAGTACCGTAATCATTGGAAAAACTAGGAAGTTCCTCGGTGAGAGCACACCCCGGCCCACGAAGGGGCCGAAGGCCGAGCGAATACCGATGCCGTACTTGGGCTGCTGGATGCCACGGATGAACTTCACGGTGCGGGCCTTGGCTTCCGCTGCCTTGTCGAACTGGGACTCGGCGTTCTGCTTGAGGCTCTCGTACTTGCTGGACTTCTCGATGGAGAGGGACACTCCACCGATGCTGTAGTCGAACTCGTCAACGACCCAGTTCGCGGCGAGGGCGAAGCAAGCGTGGGTGATGGCCTCCCACAGAACCGCCGTTCGCCACTCGGGCTTCTGCACCACCATCTGGTCGAGGGTGAGACCGCTCGTGTTGGGCGGCATCATGTTCCACCAGTCGATACCGCGCTCTAGATACTCATAGAGCTCGGCGTCCTCCCAAACCTGACCGAACACGCGGTTGTACGCGCCGATGTTGCCTTCGGCCTCCGGTGGCCTGAAGTGATACCACTTGTCTGGGTTCTGGTCTCGGAGGAGCAACCGCAGCTTGTCGATCATCCCTTGGGTGAGGGTGGTGTACGTCGTCGGGGCGAGGACCGTTCCCGTAGTCACCACGGCCCACTCCATCACCACCTGTTGCGGCGGGGAGCTCGCGAACTGTTGGAACGTCCACCGAATGCGGTAGTTACCGGGCGTGGCCGTACTGGGCACCGTGAGGCTCGCGTAGTACTCGCCCACCGTGGGATTCACGGGCGTCCGCGTCGGGCTACCGATGAGAACCTCTGTCCCCGGAGGATCAGGTGGTGCCACATAGTAGATGGCATATGTGATCGAGTAAGCGTTCGCGGGGAACCCGCCAGCGTTGGTCAGGAAGATGTCGAGATCGCCCTGACCAATGGTCTGATTCGGTGTGAAGACTACGGACATGGGAGCCTCCTACTGTTACTTGATTCTACGGGCAACCACGGCCCCGTCCTCGCCTGTCATTTCCCACACACGAGTGACGTTCTCGTAGGGGACAGGAACGGGGGATTTGATATAACCATCCCTCCACCTAGACATACTGTCCGTCGTAGCAACCTCAACGAGGTAGGTGGGCTTCCCGGTTTTGCGAGGATCTGTTCGTCCAAAATTGACGTAGCTCTCGGCATCCAAGGGGTCGTCCGAGAAATTGGTGCCTTCGCTAGAGTGAGAAAAGTCCCCCCTTGACCACACTGGCTTACGCGCCCCCACGGTGTCTTTGTACTCAGGTTCAGTCATCGCACGGTAGACGTGCCCGGATTTTCGCCAAGAGTTCAACGCATCCAGAGCCTCTTCACTCACCACGCCCCAACCTTCTGGACGAAGAATGAGGGGGGTACTTGCGGACAAATATCGACCCTCAACCCTAATGGGTGAAGCCTTCTTTGCCACCTTCACCTCGCGGGGGATGATGGTCGTCCCCTTACGGATGGAAATCTTTTGACCAGTTACATCCGACAGACTGATGTTCAAGTCATTCAAGAGGTCAGGATGTTTTGCCGAAAATGCAAGGGTCGGACGGCTAACAACATCGCCGGGAGCGCGTATGGCGTTAGGAAAGAACAGAACTACCCTGACGGTCTTGTTTGCCTGTATCTTCGCATCCTCGATCAACCCGGTCATGCCTTTTCGGATACCCAAGGCTGGCGAGCCTTTAGTGACAGAAAACTTGTCACCCGACTTTAGAGCCAATTTCGGCAGTTTTTCCTCGGATCGAAGGTCTTGAACCGATTTTGGACTAACGCTGCCGTCTGGAAGCAACTGGTAAAAAGCCTCGACATCGGACAGCGACACGTCCATTACCGAGCAACCCAAACCAGTGCTACAGGTAAGGGACGGGAACGTCACCGTTTGCTCATCGGGACCGTTAGGATCGAAGTTCACCTTGGGGTGAAGGTGTGCGAAGGTCTTGCCCGATCCGTTGATTTTGGCAACATACAATTTGTAGCCGAGTCGCTTCTGCTTTTGCCAAAAAAGACCAAATTTGATGACATCAGCCAGATCGGCTCCCCAAGAAGCCCCAAACGCCCGTTCTGGCTCGATTGAAAAGCTGCCTCCGGTAACTCTGCCGGTGGACAAAATAAGCTCAAGTTCTTCGGCGTCAAAAACTCGATAAAGATCGAGTGACCCGTCAAACCGCCCGACAAGCATATCTTTCGACTTGTATTTCTGGCGAGCGTCGAGGGTAGCGGGGACATCTATGACGACCCGCACGGCACTCGCCGTTCGTGCAACCTTCACCTCGCGGGGGAGGATGATCTTAAGCCAGTGGAGGATCAGCGGGTGAACGGCGCGGGGGCCGTACCCGACGAGACGGCCCACGGCCTCGCAGAACGCTTCCTCGGTGTTCTTGGTCGCGTAGCCCGTGATGGGGGTGGTCGGAACGTGAACCTTCGGCCCGTGCTTCTGAAGGTACCTCACCGCATCCTCGCGAGGACCCCAGTCATGTTGACGGATGAGCCCGTCGATCTGTAGGGCGAGGATGGGGTCCGTCTTGGCGAGACGCTGCACTACGTCGAGGGAGAACTCTCCGTCTCTCCATTCCGCGAGAATGTCGTTGAGGTCCGCCTCTCCATAGTCCCCCCGAATCGCCGCGCTCCAGAACCTCTGGGCCCCTTCCGACAGGTAGGTCTGGTAGACATGGTGGCCCATCTCGTGGGCGATGACGTGCGCGTACTCCTTCGGGGGACTACTGATCGGGCAGATGACGATGTGGTTGCCGTGTTCGTAGCGACCACCGCAATCGAGACCTTGGTCGCCACGGAACTGAATGGGCAGCTTGGCGGGACCTAGCAGGAGAGGGAACACCTTCGCCGCACGCTCACGGTAGTGGGCGAGACCTACCTTGAGCTTCTGGACGCCTTCGCGAAGGTACGAGGCTTCCCGATCCATGCCGATGAAGGTGACGCTGAAGCCCTCGACTTCCTGCCGATAAACCTCTTGCACTTCTTGGACGGGGGCCACGCCTTCGCGCCGCTGACCCACCCAAGTGGTGTACTCATCGAGTACGGACCAAACCTTACGAGCTTCGAGCTTCGCTTTGTCGGACCACTTCTTCTTGTCCCGATTCCACCGGACGAGAATATCCGCCTTCCCTTGCTCTGCGGTGAAGCGCCCGCCCCCCTTGTCGAGCCACTCCTCCAAGCGTTCGTAGGGAAGGGAAGTCATCTCGATGTGAAGGGGCCAAGATGCCTCATTGATTCTCTGGCTCCAATACGCAATTGAGACCTTGACTTGAGGCTCGAAGTATTGGTTCCGCTTGGTGTCGCCCGTGTGGACGAACCACATCGTATCGGTCAGGCCCTTGACGAGACCCCGCAGCTCCTCCTTGTAGTGGGCATCCCACACGCGAGAAGCCTCTTGGAGCTTCACGAGATCCTCGTAGGACGCGACACGGTCCACGTTCTTGAGGAGAGTCAGGAAGTCCTTGCGGAGCTTCTCGATGCTCGCTGCGCTGAAGGGGACGAAAGCCGCGAGATGAAGTCGGGCGACTCGAACGGGGCTAGGGGCGAATCTCATTGAACGAACCTCACCCGCAGCCCGAGATCACTGGGGTACGACTTGGCGTTGATGACTTCGGACTGCACGATCACGTTAAGGAGCGCGTCCGTTCCCCGGTACTCGACGTACAACGGAGTGCCGTCTGGAATCGCCGGGTCCAGCGTGTACTGGTAAGCGTACCGAGACGGAGACGGAGGAGACGCGGCGCTCATCGCCACGGCGTTGAGAAGGGTCACTCTCGTCGCTGGCGTGGGCGTGTAGTAGAACAGCGTGACGTTGACGCCCGTGACAGTGAGAGGGGCTCCCGTCACGGGATCGAGAAACACCGTCTGAAAGACGAACGGTTGCCCGATGTATGCGTCGATGGCCATCACGGTAGGCGGACGAAAGCCTACCTACCGTGATGGCGGGGGAGATCAGGTGGTGGTTTGGATTTCGACGGTGATAGCCGCATCCACGGTGGTCGCAGACCAGCCCGAGCCCGTCTGAACCCGAACGTCGATCACGTCGTTCGCCGCGAAGGTGTAGAGACCCTCCGCGTAGGTGGCGAAGTTCTGGTCCCCCGTGAGACCGATGTTCAACGAGGCGACGATGGTGCCATTCTTATAGATACCGAAGATCGCCGCGCTGCCCGCCGCTGCACCCGAGAGCCGGATGCCCAGACCCGTGAGGGACCCGGGGCGGATCATGGGGACGCCAACCACGATGGTTGATACGCCGCAGAAGCCAGCCTGCACCGGAGTGGAGCTCGCGGGGGTAGCGTTGTCCCCCGCCGCGATGTTCACAAGGCCGAAGGAAAGAAGAAGGCGCGGACCCGAAACCGGAGCGGCTCCCGTGGAAGCCTCTGCGGTCACGGTAGAAGCACCGATAGCAGCGTAGATGGTCATGTCCGTTCTCCGTTGAAAAGATCAGTGGAAATCAGAACACGCCGCCAGCGTTGTCGTACACGGTGATGGCCGCGCCCGTCGTTCCAAGGTACAGGAACGACGCCGACTTGAAGCCAGCGATCTTGCCCGCCGTGAGGCTCTTGTAGAAGCTGTCGTCGGTCGGGAGGATGTCGGAGATCGCCGCGAAGTTGTTGGCGTTGAACACCGCAGGAGAGGCTTGCGGAGCGAACACGCCCGCCGTCTCCACGTCCGTGCCAGCCGGAACCGTGTAGGTCACGCCCGAGAGGATGCGAAGCACGTCCAGAACGGTGCCCGTCGAGAGCGATCCGCCCGCGCTGGTGAGCTCCGTACCCGCGCCCGCCGCGACGACGAGGATGGCGTTGATAGCCGCGAGGGATAGCGAGCTACCAGCCCGCATCGCGGCGATGATCGCCGCCGCCGCCGTGTTGGCTTCGGCGGGGGTGAGGGCCGCACCGCCAGCGCCCGTCGCTTGCACGTTCGCGACGAGGTACGCCGCGAGGCCCGACGTGGCGCGCACGAACGCGAAACCCGCGCTGAGGGTCACGGTGTTCGTGACCACAGCGTTGATGTAACGGGGACCCGAGGCCGGGGGGTCGAGGGTCACGTTGGTCTGGCTCTTGTTGGGCCAGAGGTCCGTGATCTGGAGGGTGCTGTTGGGGATATCGGCACGAGCGAGGCAGATGAACGGCATGGTGTTGCTCCTGTTTTCGTTTCCACCGGGTGTCGGTGGCAGAGTCCACGAGGTCCGGGGGGAACGAAATCCGCCCTACCTACCCGTACTCGAATAGAAGGGAAAACGGTGTGAGAGATCACTCATAGATGACGGTGAGGTCCACGCTGGCCGAGGAAGAGATCACGGTGAGCCCGTTCAAGAAGTCCACGCCGAGCGTCCCGAAGTTCCACAGGTTCGCCGTGGTCCCGCCCGTGAGGGTGATGAGGGCGATGGGGTTCGCCGTCGTGCCCGCCCCGTTGTCGTACACGTTTACGGTGCCCGCCGGGTTCCCGATGAGGATCGAGTAGAGAGTGCCGGGGCTGATCTTGAGGATGGTGGTGGCGGCACCCGCGATGTGCTTGTAGGTAGGACGAGCGGTGCTGTTCCCGAGCTTGCGAATCGCAGCGGTCCACACGTCCATCGTGACGTTCGTGGTCGAACCGTTGATATTCGTGTTCGTGAACCGAATCGGGAGGTTGAGACTCGCCGTGGTGGGGGTGGTAGACGGGGTGATCGTGTGGATCAACACCTTGTCCAAGAAGAAGTACTGGGCGCTGGTGAGGTACTCGATTTCCAGCGTGTGCTTCCCTGCCGTCCAGTTCACGGACGCCCCAGCGTTGCCGTTGAGAACGTAGGTGTCGGAGATGGCCCCTCCCGCCTTGCGGGTGTAGATGCCGAGGTTTCCCGCGCCCGCCCCGTTGATGACGAAGCCGAAGCCGTTGGTCCCGTCGTCCACGCCGATGCGGCGGACGTTGTTCGCCGTGCCCGAGTCGGGAGTGTAGATGTTGGTGCGAAGGGAGTTGGGGTGCGTCGGCGCGGCGCGGGCGATGAGCGTGGTCTGGAGAAGGGCTACCGAGTTCGCCGTGGCCCC
>JACCDP010255184.1_pt1 | contig 168138 bp, 215 predicted proteins | sample 7445841 | NCBI WGS metagenome assembly JACCDP01 (sample SAMN15323441, study PRJNA562643) | freshwater metagenome | isolation source: river surface water | place: USA:Blue River Watershed | collected 2017-08-17
AACAGGAAGTTGTTGCCCCTTTCTTTAGCGCCTATTACCCCCTTCCTGTTAGATATCTGCGGGCCTGTAGCTCAGGGGTTAGAGCTTGGCAGTTAGAGCTTGTCGTTGTATATTCACTTAATGAAGTACACAGGCCAGAACATCAAGCCCTTCGAGAGCTACAAGGCATACGGCCCCTACCTGGACACGAGAGGTGGGCGGTACATAATTGCCCTGAGAAACCACGAGTCTGGGCACTCCTCTATATCATTTGCGCGCTTCCTGATGAGTGTGACTCTGGGGCGTGTGCTGGAGTCCCACGAGGAAGTCGACCACATTAACGGCGATCGAACAGATGATAGGGTAGAGAATCTACAGATAGTCTCGGGACCCGAAAACAGAACTAAGTCCCTAAAAGAACGCAAAGTTACGCGTAGAGAACTACTACTGCGTTGCCCCGGATGCGAGAGTACGTTTCAGAAAAGGAAGAACGTTACGCATCTTTCAAAAGGCGGTACCTTTACGTCGTGCTCGCGTACGTGCAGAGCGCAGGTTCTTCGGATGCTTGCTAATCCAGCAACACATGAAGAAATAAAAGGCAGAATCGCGGGCAACGTAATAGGTGAGGTCGAAATACTATCGGGGTAGGCCGGACTGGTCGTTCGGAGCGAGCTTATATCTCGCCCAAAGAGGTTCAATTCCTCGTACCCCGACCACTTTATAGCCCTGTCGCCGGTTCAAATCCGGCCGGGCCTACCACTTCAGAGGACGTATGAACTGCCCAACCTGCGGAAAAGATACCAAGGTCGTTAACTCTCGCACTCCCGATGCACCAAATGGGAGCGGAAGCCTGATGCGCGATGCAGAGACGGCGGCAGGCTGGTACACGCAAGACTACGTTGCGCGTCGTCGTACTTGTGCGAACGACCACTCATTTACGACAGTAGAGCTTACGGCAGAAGACCTCATTGAGATGCGAAAAGAGGCGCTGTAGCGGGCATAAGTCCGTAGCGCAAAGGTGCGCTGGAGGACAGATGTCAGATGAACTCGTGAAGATGTCTTTTGCCGAATGGGAAAAGGAATTCAAGCCAATGTGGCCGGAAGGACCGGATCTCTGGTCGTTCGACTACGCGGAATTGAAGCACCCCGAGCGCGAGACGCTCGGGCTCTGGACTGTCGTTGAGGCCGAAGGCAACTGGTACATCACCAGCGGTTTCCACTTCGTAAACCGCATCGGCTACATCCTCACGGAAGTAAAGCCGCGCAATGAAGTGGAAGTTCTCTACCTTGAAGACGAGGGAGAGGATTTCGATGACGACCAGACTGAGGAAATCCTGGTGGGGAGTCCATGACGGATAAGAACAACGTACCCGTGTCCGTTGGGATGCGGGTACGTTTTCGTGTTGGAGAGGACTTTGAGGATCGTTGGGCTCTCGGCACTGTCCGTGCTCTCGGGAAGGACACGGGCCCGTGGGCCGACCACGTCCGTTGCGACGACGGGGATCCAAACAACGATGATATGCACACAAACGGCTTTCACGTCTCGGCGTGGGTCCGAAGTCACGAAATTGAAGTGGTCACCGAACGGGAGTTTCCATGAGTGAAGAAGAGCCGCTAAACAAGTACCTGCTGACCCTGTACTTTCAGGCGGGACATAAGATCTCGTTTTTCGTCAGTGATGTGACTGCGGGCCAGAACGCAGCAGGAAAGATCACATCTCTGCGCTGGACGACGCATCCCGACGAGGAGGCAAACCGCCAGGTTGCCTGTGACGTAGAGATGCTCATCGCCATGAGCGTGTCGGCTCCGCTGGTTTGATGACGGCCGCCTCCGGGCGGCTTTTTTACTACCACAACTCGGAAGTAAACGGTGCCGATGAGAATTCCGTGGCCAGATGACTCACTTTGTTGTGACTGGCTTAATCCCCCGAACGCGCAGAACGAGGCTTTCTACGCTGTGCTTGGCGGAGATGAGTTTTACGCAGAGTTTGGGCTTGTTCGCGTAGAGACAGAAACAGACGGACGCCTCCGTATGGATCAGAGTCCCCGTGTAGGCTTCTACTACATAGAAACGGAAAGAAAGGGCCCACACCCCTTTAATATTCTCGCCGCCCTTGCAGCAGGCGAGGTGAGTGGGAGATCCAAAAGACGCCTTCTCTACGACGCGTATTGGCAGTGCCTGCACAGCTCAGCTGTTTTACGGAAATGGGTTGCAGAGCAACGACCAGAGTACTGGAAGTTGATTTCCGAATCGTTTCCGTTAGGGACAATTTTCGCAGAGGATAAAGATGTCCGTAGCCAATGATATTGCGTGGCTTACACGACTTGCGCGCGACCCGCAGGCAGAAGAACTCGGGTTTGTTGCGATACCCAACAGGGACTTGCTGCGCTTAATTGAGCTACTTGCGCTGCTTTCGTCTGAGAAGGAAGAGGAGGCCCGCTTGGCCGGTATGGGGTCGGAGCGGGAAGCCAGGCTCGTCTCTCAGGTGGCAGAACTGACACGCGAACGCGAAAAGCTGCGCGCAGCGTTGCAGTGGTACGTAGACAGCGACGACACGAACGAGGGCGGTAAGTGGGACGAGGCAAATGCCTTCTGGATTAGTGGTAAGCGAAATGCCCAACGCCTCTTGGGGCTGGAGAGCGAGTGAGAGAGATCTCGTTCTACGACTGGGCTCGCCCATTGGACCTTGCTACGGACATAAAAGAAGAAACCGAGTTTCCGGTATCGCTGTGCTACCGCGGACAGAAATTTGTGTTTCGCGAGCACGTCGAGCTTCTTCAGTTTGTTTACGGAATGCTTGCTGCCGTAGATTTCTACGAGGGGCTCCCGAAAGATACGGGCGAACGAAGAGCCCTTGAGGATATGGGGCACTCCTCCCACTGTGCCGCAAGAATGGTATGGGGAGACGGAGAATGTGAATGCGGACTGAGAATAAAGAAGTTCAAGGACTCCTTGCTGACGTAAAACTAAAGCTTCTGAGCGCAGAGCTGCAGATTGTCGGTGATGCTCTTTCAGCGGCGTGCAGGTTTTCTGAAAAGCTAGAAGCGCAGAAAGATTCCGCATATGCAGAGCGGAATAAACTTGTTGCGCTGATCAGTAAGATCTTCCCTTCCTGTCTCGGGAGACATGAAGATGAGGATTTGTCGTGGGAAGATGACTGGAGATGGATTGTCTACGTGAACTTGCCCACCGGCCAGTGCTCGTGGCACATCCACGACAGCGATCTTCCTTTGTTTTCTCATCTTGAACAACAGGACGTAAAGTGGGACGGCCACACGACGGAAGAAAAGTATCGACGCGTGCTGTCGTACAATTCCTGATCGACACGGCAGTAAAAACTACCTTGCTGCTGTTCTGGTATTCAATATTTGGAGCGCTGTTCCGTCAGCTCTTTCATTAAAGTATCTTGACGTTCTTGCTGAGTCAGTTTACTTTAAAAGGGCCACCAAGGAGCGGCACATGAGTAACGTACAAGACACCACGAACGAAGTAGCAACATTCCTCTCTGTCGTAGGCACGCGTATTGAAAATTTACGCGAGCTGCGCGGTCTGTCACGAGAGGACGTAGCAACGAAGACCGGCCTGACCTACGCCGGTATCTACGCTGCGGAGACAAAGGGGCACGGAACGCAGATCGACACTCTGTACAAGATTGCGTCTGCACTCGGCGTGACGCCGGGCTTCCTCCTCGATGGAGGAACCATGACCATCACGCGGCCCACCGAGGTCACCCTATGAAGGCTACTACAGAGACGCTGCGTATTGCCCTGGCCCTCGCACAGGAGGGCACCGTCAGACTGAACACGACGCCAGAAATCTCCATGAACCCGCAGAATCAAATAGTTCTTCGCTGGAAGACGCCAGAGTGCGACATGGAGATTCAGGTCAGGGACGATGGAAAGATTAATTGGTATCGCACCAAGGAAGGCGCATCTACCGGTACTGAGGGCTGGGTACGCTATCGAGAGGGGCGCAACCCTTGGTCTGATCCCTGGGGCTACGTCGCGTGAAAGACGAGACGCCGTGGCTTGTGCTCGCTCTCGGCGACGCATCTGCCCCGCCAAACGTCTTTCGGGTTTTGTGTAAACGCTGCGAGGGGACGGAGGATATTCCTCTTCCCCTCGCAGTTAGTAAAATTGACGGGATCTACAAAAGAATTGTCCAAGCACATAAGGAGTGCCGTGAGCGAGACTCAGCAACCTGAAGCTCTTGAGGTGCGTGCGGCTAAGGCAAAGGGTTGGAAGTGGAAGCCGCGTATGCGGATCTTTCACATCAGCCGCCCGCATACGGTTGTTTGGGTACGAGAGGACGAGTGGCTCGGGAAGGCCTTCTACGTACTGGAGACGATTGACGAAGAGACGATGAAGGCCTGCGAACTCATCGTGCACAACGAGACGTTCCCGGATCTCGATGACGCCGCAACGCGGGGTGCGATGCTGGAAACTGTCCGCGAAGTATGGCGTTGCCCTACTGCGTATGTGCGCCAGACCGGAACTCGTCGTGCGAGCGATAACGTTCTGGCTTGGGAGGTCTGCGACTTGTGGCTTGACGCCAAGGCGTGCAAGGTCGTTGGCGTAGACCGCGAAGGGAGCGTGGGCTGTTGGGGACACATCAGTGAGCAAGAGGCACTGGTGTTCGCACTAGAGAACGCTCCCGTGGAGAAGACATGGTAGAACTCAGGGCTACGGAAAGTGGCCCTGTCGCGGACGTAATTGCCGTACTCCGTGACGCCCTTTCTCGCGCAGAGAGTGGCGAGATTATTGGCGTCGGTTTGGCTATGGCTTGCCGTGGTCGAACCGACGCCACCTCCTACGTTGTCGGAGAGGGGAATATTGCGACCCTTGTGCTGTCTTGCGAACGACTCAAAATGCGCCTTCTGCGCGAGGGCGAAGAGTAAAGAATTTGTGATGTAAAGGCTGGCACTATGCTGGCCTTTATTTTATGTGGCGGACATGGTAGACACCCTCCACATCCGGCAACGCCACCTAAAAAGAGAAGACTTCGAGAACAAGACGTTCTATCCGGGCCACATACGGGTAGACCTTGCCGAAGCTTGCGACTGCATTGACCAGTTGCGAGAGCAGCTGACGGAAGTCTTGAAGGCGCTGGAAAACGGCGCAGACGACGACATTTGGCCCGTCGGCTGTACGCCGGGTCAGGCCGTAGAGAAGCTCGTAAACCGTGTACGCGACGCGGAATGGAAGGTGCAGTGTGCGTCCGACCGATGAAATTGATGACCCGACTTGGCACGACCTCTTCGACAGAGACGACGAAATTAAGAAACTGCGAAAGCAACTTACTGAGTCGAGGAACACGCGCATGAGCTGGGATGTGGACCAAGTAGAGTTCTACGAGACCTTTACGGAAATTGAGGCAGACCCCACGCGCGGCATCGAAGATGCAAAGGCATGGGCGTGGTCTGCGCTGGACAGTACGCAGAAGGAGCTGCGCGCGGAAACTGCTCGTCTGCAAAACGAGCGTCAGGCGGTCATAAATATGTTGGAGTCATTAATTCCCGGTACAGGTGTAATTAACGACGCCATCTACATGATCCGCACTGGGAGGCACGCGAAGTAATGGGAGACACCGCAGCGGCAACGGTTGTAGTAGGGATTTTTATTCTGATCGTAGCCTTTGGGTTCTTTTGGGGACGAAGCACTGTGCCCGATAAGGACACGTTTGACTGCACTAACCAGTGCAACGGTAGGCACAGTCTGTACGAGCCAAACGAGAAGCTCTGCTACTGCGCGGTGAAGTAATGACCGACGATATTCAAAAGCACCGAGCCGAGCAGGCACGCGCCCGTGCTCTTGGCCTAGACTACGCAGAGATTCGGCACATCTTATTGTCGTTCGCCGACGAGGGGGACGACAGTCTTTCCGAGGGCGCGGCAGTTGAGCGTATTCGAGAAATTGCCCTTCGCGCGGTTGACAAGGCGGTCGCAGAGGACCACGCCTCCGTGGTGGCGTGGCTTCGCGCCAACACCTGTGGCTGCTACGACTTTGCCTCGGCCATCGAACGCGGCGAGCACCGCCGCGAGGAGGAGCGATGAACGTGTGGGCGGCAGCATTCGCGCTGCTGGCTTGCGGGCTGGTGGCGTGGGCCTGGTGGACGGTCAAGCGCGACACGCAGCGCATGGTCGAGGACTTTCAGCGCATGTTTCCGGGCCGCTGCGCGGTGTGCTCGTTTCACCGCTGGGGCGTGATGGAGGGGCATGAGCGCGGCCCCGTTGAACCGCACAACTGCATCGAACGCGGCGAGCACCGCCGCGAGGAGGACAAGTGAAGCCCCTCCCCGAAGCCGTGCAAGCGGCCTTCCCCTGCGAAGCGGGCAACCTTCGCGAACGCCCGTGGTGGTACAAATCGCGGCACGGCGGCGGCGGCGCGGACTGCCTGCGCCGCACGGACGACCCGCACACTACCGCGCCCACCGTCGAACACGCCGCAGCACACGACGCCGCGAACCCGCTCCCGCACCCCGGCTTCCGAGCGGGACAGGTGTGGGCTGCGGAGGACGGTGAGAGCGCAACCATCATGCGCGCTACCAGCACGCGGGTGTGGGTGTGCGACGATGAGCCGCCCCCCGAGTTCACGCGCGCCTACCCCTACCTCATGGCCGACCCGGCGTGTCCGTGGCTCGCGCCGTGGTCGCCCTCCGAGGAGAAGACCCCGTGACCGATCCCCTCACCTACGTCCTCGTGTCCCTGAAGCGCGCGGCGGACAACGCCTACCCGTGGTCGCTCACGCCCACCGAGGCGGGAGCCCTTGTCGCGGAGGTGGATCGCCTTCGCGCGGTGGAGCGCGAGATCCAAGACCTCCGGATGCAACGGGACGAGCACCTGCTCGACAACCGGCACGCCTTCGCGGAGGGCGTGAGCACGGAGCGCGCTGACGTGATCGAATGGCTCACCGAGGCGCAGTTTCACGTCGTCCTGCGCGAAGAGGTGGGCGTGATCGCGAAGCTGAAGCGCCAGTTTCACGCCGGTTTGCACGTCCGTCACCCCAAGGAGAAGAAATGATCGACCTCGACGCCCTCAAGGCCCGTCTTGCGGAGTACGACGACGCCCGGCCCCGGTGTCAAGGGAAGGTAGCGCGCACCAGCAACTGCGCCCCGGACTACCTCCACTCCGATGACCCGGCCTACCCCGAGTACGCCGTGACGACGTACTCGCTCTGTTGTCGTCCCGAGGGGCACGCGGGTGAGTGCCGCAACTCCCGCTCCATCCTCGGTTGGCCTGGCTTCGTCACCGTGTCCGCGCTGGTCGCGGAGGTGGAGCGGCTGCGCGTTGAGCGCGACCACTGCCGCAAGGCGATGGAGTTTGCCAACGCGGAGGCGGAACGCATGCGCGGCGCGGTTGAGCGTGAACGCTCCGCAGTTGTGGCATTCATGCGTGCAGAGATGCGGTCGTTGTACGAAAACGGCCAAGAAAGACCTGCATGGTTCGTGCTTGAAAGAAAAGCAGACGCCATCGAACGCGGCGCGCATCGCCGGGAGGTGGAGACATGACCGAAGAAACGAACGTGTGCCGCGACCCTAACGGGTACAAAAAGAAACCGTTGTACGAGTGCGAGGCGTGCGGTGGCCCCGTAGACGCTGAACAGGACACGACCGAGCATTGCCACCATTCGGCAGAACTGTGCGACGTGTGCAAGTGGGCACCCTGCGATGGTGGATGCGAAACCTACGGTGGGCCATCTGCTGCCGAAGTCGCTGCCCTCGCTGCCCTCTCTGCCGCGCGGGAGGAAACGTGAGCCAAATCTCGGAAGATGCCGTCCGCCTCGCCCTCGCGACCGTAAGGGAGCAGTTGACCGAAGAGATCACCGAGGCCATCGAGAAGGCAGTTCGCGAGGAGCGCGCCGCCGTGGTGAAGTGGCTCCGTCGCATGAGCTATGCGGGCGCGCTCGATATCGAACGCGGCGAACACCTCCACAAGGAGGAGAACGAATGAGCATCTTCGACCAGTTGCTAGAAGATGCTCTTCTAGCTGAATGCCTAGAAGATACTCTTGTTCTGGAACAGGAAAAAGACCACAGAGGTGTTTGTATCATCACAAAAGAGCAGGATGAAGCAGCCAGGGATATTATCAAGCTTATGGGTCGAGAGCTTGCGGAAATTACTGGTTCTAAGCATGGAAAACTTGAGTACAAATTCTCTCCACCGCTCACAGAAGAAGAGTGGGAAAAGTTCTTTGCGCAATAATCCAACCCCGGCAGCACAATACAATCGCCGCAAGGAGGAAAAGTGAACCGACTCCAGATCTCGGATCTGCCGGTCCTGCTGGGGGCGGTAATCATCGTCCTCAGCCTGCTCGCCTGGATCTACCTGCTGGCCACGGGACAGGCGACGTCTCCGTACGCCTGTCCCCCTGGGTACAAGGAGGTCTCCGGCTGGTCCGGGGGCCGCTACACGCACCTGTGCATGCAGCCGTGAAGCCCTATGGCCGCAGGCGCCCGATCGGAAGCCATAAGTGTCACGGCGCGGAGTGCTCAACCTGCGCGCCGGATGACGTGAAGCCGAAGCGTGAACGGAGGGAAGCGAAGCAGCAAGCAAGTGCAGAGCGGACGCTCCCGTCACGGTACGATCACGCGTATCGCTGGTCGGCAGACGGACCGGAGTGCGACATTTGTGGATCCGTCCATAACCCCAACCTCGAACCGCTGAGTGAGCACCTCTGCGAGGAGTAGAAATGAACGAGTACACCAGCGGCCTAGAACTCTGCGCCGCTTACGAGCGCGGCCGTGCCGCCGGAAATACTGAAGAGTGCGCCCACATAGTGGCGTGGTTGCGAAGAGGAGATGCTTGCTGCGTCGCCAACGCAGAACGAATTGAACGCGGAGACCATTTCAAAAGTGAGGGAGAAGATATGAGCGAGAAGACTACAAACGCAGTCGTGCATCCGAAGCACTACAACTCTGGCTCGATCGAGGTGATCACCGCCATCGAGGACTGGCAGCTGAACTTTTCCTGCGGGAACGTGGTGAAGTACGTCGTACGCGCCCCGCACAAGGGCAAGCACCTTGAGGATTTGCGGAAGGCGCGTGAGTACCTCGACTTCGAGATCGCGCGGGTCGAGCGGCTTGAGCAGGTCGCGCTGCTGCCGGCGAAGGGAAACAAGTGAAGCGGCGCGTTGCCTATAAGATCTTGAAGGATCCTGACCGGTATACCGATCGGCAAATTGCCAAGGCCCGTCAGGTTTGCGGGTTACAGGCAATGCGGGAAAGGATCAGTCCTGAGCTTTTTGCCGCTATCTCCGAATGGCTTTCCATCGTGAGTGAAGTATTGCCGAAAAGCCCGGCTCGGGGATTTTCCATGCAGACGTATGTCATCAACAATCCACAACTCATCAATACACAGATCGTGCCACCCAGCGAGGATGAAAATGCGCGCAATTCCTAACAATGCCCCTACGAACGTTGCCGCCCTTGATGACCGCGACCCCAAGGCGGGAAATGCCTCCCACGCATACGGCATCCAGTGGGGAGGGCCGAAGGATGTAACGCACATCCAGTTCCAGCATGGCCCGCGTGGTGTCGCGGGCTCGACCCCTGGCGTCTTTGATGACGACCTCCTCGCCATCATCGAGGATCGGCTGAAGGGTTTTCAGGATGGGCCCTTTGCTTGCGATGAGAATGCTGCTGCTCTTGCGGCAGTGAAGGATGCTCGCGCGTGTCTCGGCCTCCGTGTCGCCCGACGCATCGCGCAGGGCGTGCTCGGAGCGAACGAGCAGCACAAGGACAAGGCGTGATTGCAAAGAAGTTCCAGCTGGAACTTTACAGATTTGCGGACAAGAAGCCGAAGCACGGGCAGGAGATCCTGCACTTCTCCCGCATGGCGATGTACGACGTTGCGGCCGTTCCTGCGATGGCCAAGGCGGAGTACCGCTGGTTTGGAAAAGACGAGAAGGGGTACACGGGTGAAGAGATCCTCTACGACCCCGCTGACGACCCCTCTCCGCCAGAAGGATGTGTGCTTGAGCTGACGCTCTCCGGCATGAGTTTCCGAGACGCCGATCTGTGGTGCTTGCTTGAAGACGTTGACAACATGCTCGAAGAGGCAGACCACGAATGAACCGCGAAGAACTGATCGCGAAGTACGGGGATGGAACGACCATCCCTGTTCTTGACCACGGGCATGTGACGCTCGTTGACGTAATGGGCGGTGATGAGCGAGTAGAGCAGGTCGCTCGACTCTCTTACCAAAAAGGTACGCGCAAGGTGTCCGAAACTCGGGGCCTGCTGCGTTATCTCTTGCGGCACAAGCACACGAGCCCGTTCGAGCAGGCGGTGATCACGCTGGACATCAAGCTGCCCATTTTCGTGGCGCGTCAGCTGATACGTCACCGCACGCAGAGCTTGAACGAGTTGTCGGGTCGGTACTCCGAACTCCCCGAGGAGTTCTACGTTCCTGACCGCGCGCAGATTTGTTACCAGGCAACGGACAACAAGCAGGGACGCTCTGGCCCTCTACATGAGGACGAGGCACGGCAGCTTCAGCAGCAGCTGTACGACGAGGCAACCGAGTCCTTTCAGTCGTACCACCAGTTCCTTGAGGCTGGGGTTTCGCGCGAGACAGCGCGCATCAACCTGCCGCTGTCCACGTACACGCAGTGGTGTACGACGATGAACCTGCACAACCTGCTGCACATGCTCGCGCTGCGGCTTGACCCGCACGCGCAGTGGGAGTGCCGCATGTACGCAGAAGCCATCGCGCGCATCGTGAAGGACTGGGTGCCGATTACGTGGGAAGCGTTCGAGGATTTCGTGCTTGAGGCGGAAACGTTCTCGAAGCAAGAACTCATGGTTGTTCGTACCATTCTCGGCAGCGAGCACCTACGTAATGCGGTGTTACTTACGGCGCAGGGACCAAACTGGTCTGAGCGCGAGCGTAAGGAATTCCTCAAGAAGCTGGGGATTTCGGAATGACGCCGGAACTAGAGGCCCTCGGTCGTCGCGCCGTTGCCTGCAAGGGCTTCCGCTGGATGCCGGGGATGGCAGATTGCTGGGGCGGAAGGGTTCGCGAGGGCGACGGCCTCGATCGAGCCTCCGCGTTCCCCGACTTCACCGACGCGGCGACCCTTGGGTGCCTGCTCGCGCTGGTGCGGGAGGCATTCACGAGCGCAGATCGGTTGTGGGGAGGTCGCATCGAGGTGCATCAGGACTCCCACTGCCTGTTTGTTGTCGTGCGCCCAGAACACGACCCCAACGGGTTTCTGTACCACCGATGGGTCTCATCTGGAGAGAGCGAGATCGAGGCCCTCGTTGTTGCGCTGGAAGTAAAAGAGACTGCGGACATCATTGCTGCCGCAGAGGCTACACATTGAAGCAGAAGCACCTTCAAGCCCACGTTGAAGTCTGCCTTGTCATCTCTAAACTCTCAGGATGCCCTCGCCGTAAATTCGGCGCAGTCATCTTGAACCCGCAAAGAAATACAATCCTCGCCACGGGGTACAACGGTGCTCCTCGTGGCGGGGGTTCTCTTTGCGGGGGAGAAACCTGCCTGCGTGACATGCTCTGCATCAAGAGCGGCACACACGTAGAGTTGGGTTGTCACCATGCGGAGATGAACGCAATTACCAACGCAGCGGCAGACGGAATTAAGACAGCAGGCGCGTGGATGATCGTGAGTGGGGAGCCCTGCATCATGTGCGCAAAGCTGCTGCACCATGCGGGAATTGCAAAGCTGATCTGCGTGCGCGGAGGATTTGTCGGGGGCGGAGACGGCCCTGACTACCTCACGCAGCACGGAGTTGAAGTCGAGTACGTTGACGGCCCACAGGATCCTAGGAGTTCCACATGAGCAGCGAAGAAAAGGACGTATTGACGACGTACATGGCCGGCGTGATTGGTGTCGATGCAGGTCTCTGCTGGGTCGGAGACCCCTGCTACATCCTTCACCGAGAGGGGGAAGAGGACACGCCCAAGTCCATCGGCAGGAACTGGATGGAATTCTGCGACAGTCTTGGGCGTGATTACCCGACGGTCAAGCAGTTCAACTACGATCTGGGCCATCCTGGCCTGGGGGTATGCGTCAGCACTGGCTACGGCGACGGCGTCTATCCGGTGATGGTTACTAAGAATTCTGAGGGACGCGTCGTGCGCGTGACCATCGAGTTCATCTCGTACGAGAACGAGGATACGTTCGAGGAAGACTACAACGAGGACGAGCTGAACGGCTACGAACTCTGCCCCAACTGCCAACTCTCGGTACTGCCGGAACAGATCAAGGACGGCAAGTGTCCTGGCTGCCCGACGGAGACAGAAAATGGCGGCGAGTAGTTACGCGGATCTCTGCCGCCACGTGGGGCATGAGATCAACTGCGTCAGGTATGGCGATGATGTAAACGTCGCTGTGGAGTGCGAGACCTGTCACGAGATCATCCTGACCTTCGACAGGGAAGAGGATGAAACTCAGGAGCAGTTCGAGTAGTCTGCTAGAAATGTTGCCAATCGGCGGCATTTCTATTATCTGTATATACGAGGAGTATGAATGATCCGGGGTATTCGTTGTCCGAAGTGCAAAAGCACCGCCGTATCTGCTGGAGAGTTCCTAAATCGTCATTGGTCCTCCACGCAGATGGACTGGAAACTTTCCTGCATGATGTGCGGAACAGCACTTTACGGGGAAACGGCAAAGTCTGAGATTCAGAGGCAGCAAGCTGCTGCGGAAGCCCTTCGTATTGAGGAGGAGCGGATCCAGAAGATGCTTACGGAGAAACTCGTAGAGAGGGAGCAGCTTCCGCCACCGCCTCCGGTAATTATCGTGCCGCCGGAAATCCTCGCACCGCAAAATACCAAGTGTGCGTGGCATAAGTGCTCGGAGCCAAAGCGCGCTAATTCAATGTACTGCTCATCCAAGTGTCGTGTTGCGAAGGCACACGCAAGTGAGTGGGAGCGACGCAAGGCTGCCAAGAGGGCACGTGCAGACGTTTCTTCCGTACAGGGAGTTCCATCAGACCGCGAGAGTGCTTGATAATCGTCGGCTTGGTAAGCAGCGCGTTGAGACTCTCCAAATTCTCAACGCGCTGTCCCGCGAGAATTACGGCTGGCAAAACCATCCGGCCGTGCGTATGTGGCGGGGGCACGAGCAGATGCTGGCCGAGTACGGCCTGAGCATCTGCGTTGAATGGAAACATCGCGGGTTCAAGGACACGTGCTTTGAGAAGATCGAAGCCATGCTGCCCCTGTTCCCCGCATCGACCCTCGTAGAGCCAGAGTGGCTGAGCAACGATGCGCTACATATTTCGCATCGTTCTAACCTTGTCAGAAAAGACCCCGAGTATTACAAGAAGTTCTGGCCGGAGATTGACGGAGACCTTCCGTACCTGTGGCCTGTCTAGGAAGCGTGGCCGAGTGGTTTAAGGCATCGGTCTTGAAAACCGTCGTAGTCGGAAGGCTACCGTGAGTTCGAATCTCACCGCTTCCGCCACCTTGAACCGGCGCTACCCATGCGCCGGTTCTTTTTACGAGGCAGTCATGCGAAAACTTGGAATGCTCGTCGCACTTGCTGCAGCAGTGTCGTGGGGTTTTGTCTACGCCACGACACAAGAAATAGTAGACCGCCTTCCGCCAATCGCAACACTCGCGATGATTTACTGGTTGGGTGCAATTGCATTGTTGCCTGTCGCCATTTGGCACGGACCAGCAATTGTTGCCGACGTAGTGCAGAACCCAGGCCCGACAGCCATGCTGCTCGCATCTGTTGTTGTCGCAGAGTTCTTCATCATCTGGTCTATCCAGCTCTTAGGCGGAGTAGACGCGGGGTTAATTGAGATCAGCTACCCCGTATGGACAATGCTATTCCTGTTTCTTCTGAAGAACGAACGGCCCACGTTACACACGGTACTCGGTGCGCTGCTCGTAATGCTAGGCCTCGGCATACTGGCGAAGAAATAGGCGCAACGACGGCATAAGTTTTTGGTGTAAACCCGATGCTGTACACTAAAGACGAGAAGTATTGTGTTGCAAATGTAGTTTACGGTCATAGCGTCCGTAGGTGCCGTAGTCGTGTAAAAGAGGCAGACTCTCTCTGCTGGAAACACAGGGCTATGAAATCCGAGAAGGACGAAGAGCTTGCAGATGTCTTAGCAGTTTTGGAACGCATGCTCACCAAGCACACGTTCGGTGCGGTGAGAGCCATCCTACTGGCAAAGGAGCATCGTGCAGCAAGACAAGTTCGCACAGGCAGTGGAGGATCTCCGACAGGCGTTCCTCCTGTCGGAGATTGATTTCTCCGTCGCTGGTTCGATTGACCTGAAGGCGCAAGACGCCACCCGTCTCATCCTGGGCCGCCTTGCGGCCTATGAGCGACTGGACACCTACATCAAGACCCGCGTCCAGAAGCATCTGCGTGGGTCTCTTGATCACGTGATGGTCGAGACCATCGCGTTCTTTCTGCGGTCGTACTTGAAGCAGAACGGCGTCACGACTCTGGACGTACACGCCGAGAAGACGTTGCAGAGCAAGCGTCCTGATATTTCCGTCTGGAAAGGTCAGAAGGCAATTGCATCCATTGAGGCCAAGGTGCAGATGGGCTGGGGCCGCAGCACCGTTGATGTGGGGTTCCGCAAGCGGGAACAGGAACTCCTTGCACGAGGAATTCCCATCGACAATCAATTCACCGTCGTTGCGACACAAGTGAATTGGGAAAGATCAAACGCGCCAGAGTGGGGAAATCGCTGGCTCGTGTTAACGGAAGGCGGGCTGTCTGAGGATCCTCAGATTGTCCATGCAATTGAAAGCACGTTCTTGCACATCCTAAACCTCAAGTAGGTAAACAAAATGCACACCAAGTTCGCTCTCTACGGTTTTGACGGCGCCCCGAAGGACTGGTACTTCGTTGACGAGGTCGAGGTACCCAAGCCGGTCCTCGAACCCACGGTCAGCCACCACATCGTTGTCGTAGACCGTTCCGGCTCCATGTGGGGCGTGATGGACGACACCAAGACGATGGTGGAGAAGGTGATGACGGTTGAGGAGTTCACCTCCTCGGGCCTGCTCCTCACCCTCATCTCGTACAGCAGCAAGGGTGACTACACCGTGCACTTCAGCCGCACGGCAGTAGGTGACGTTCTTGATCCCAAGCAGGGACACATTCAGAAGATCCGAGACATCCGCGCGACGTGCCTCACGTCGATCTCGGGCGCGTTGGACGAGGCGCTTAAGCACATTCAGGGGAAGGAGACCACCGCGATCTCCATCCACACTGACGGTTACTTCAACGACTCTTCTCCTGGTGCAGAAGCCAAGGCAGTGGACAAGTGGATCAAGGGCGTCGTCAAGATGCCCAACGTCTTCGTCAACACCATCAGCTACGGAAACTGGACGGACTTCAAGATCCTCGACAAGATCGCGTCCAGTCTCTCCGGCAAGTGCGTGATTGCGAAGAGCGTCAAGCAGGTCTACGAGGCTCTCCACGATACTTCTTCGCTTCTGGCTGGTCGGGTTCTTCCCGCCATCCACATTGCGAAGGAAGACGCGGACTTCCTTGCCTGCCTGAATCTCAGCCAGAAGAAGGTCAACGCCAGCACGACGGACTTCCAGGTGAAGGGCGTTGGGCCGGATGACCGCACCAAGCTCTTCCGTTACCGCCGCGTGACGCAGGAGCGTTGGGACAAGGACAGCCGTTCTGAGGCGGACGGCGATGCCCTCGTTCCGGTGTTTGCCTTTGCCCGCGCAAAGCTGGCCGAGGGAAAGATCAACGACGCCAAGTACGCGCTCTGCGGCACTCGCGACAGCGAGCTGCTGAAGATGCACTACAAGGCTTTGACCCCTGTCGCTCTTTCCGCGCTTGCGGCGGACCTCGATACGCGCGTGGCGGGTGACCTCGCCAACTACGTGCGTTCCGACAAGCCGGGGCTTGCGACAGAGAAGATGAGCGTCCTCGCGCTCTGCCAGACCCTTGAGAAGTACCGCAAGGACTTCACGGTGGACATGGAGAAGTTCCTCAACGGCTACTCTCGTCGTGGCGTAAAGCGTCTCAACGGTGAGTGGGTCGATGGGAAGTTCGTTGCCTCGCGTACGAAGCTCAAGCCTGCCGATGACTTCACGAATGTGAGCATCGAAGGATTTGAGCTGAACAACACGAGCGCCACCATCAACATGAACGTCAATCGACCCGCCGAGCTTTACAAGGACGGCGAGAAGGTGACGGTCGTGGCCGGCAAGAAGCTGGATATGCGGAATATCCAGTCCTACACGTTGGTTGGTGACGGCGAGATCAACGCGGACGTTCTGCCGCTGAACATCAGCAACCGCAAGCTGTTTGCGGAGTTGGCGAAGGGCAACATTGTCTCGGGCGAGTACGATTACCGCAACACGTACGAGATCCCGCTCAAGGATCTTCCTGCGTGTGACTTCGGCGCGTCGTTCGACCTCCCGACGAAGGAGCAGTTCAACGAGCTGATCCGCCTCGTTACAAAGCGCAACATCCTCAAGGCCTGCCTTGGCGGGGCTGCGACGGTGGACGAGTGGACTGCCGAGCAGATTACGGAACTGAAGTCCTACGACCTCAGCCCGTCGCTCAATTACAATCCGAGCACGACGAACCCGTACACCGATCTCAACACCGCCATCAGCGCGGGAGAGGTCGACTCTCGTACGTCGTACAAGGTGACGATTGGCGACAACCGCATGGTCAGCACTGCTGCGCTCTACTCGGCAAACGAGTACCTCGCGCGTCGCTTCTCCGTGAAACCCGCGCAGGGATCGGAAGCTGAGGTCGACAAGGACGGCTTCCTCAAGAAGCCGAAGCTGAGCGAACTGGCTGGTGCTACGGTTGACCTGAAGACGCTCTCTGCGCGTACGAAGCTCAACGCGATTGACGACCTGATGTTCCCGCTCTTTGAGGAGTTTCTTCTCAAGGGTGGCTTCGATGGTGTCGGAGTTACCAGCAACCAGGAAGCCATCGCTGATGCGCTCCAGCAGTGCGAGGATGAGCTGGAGGCTGCGTGGGCCGCCATCCGTCCTCTCGCGTTCTACATCGGAGCTACCGGTCTTGTGCCGGACAGCTGGGATGTGGAGATCATCGACGCCGAGGCACTCAAGGCTCGCTTTGAGGGTATCGACGTCGAGAAGAAGCAGATGGACGGCAGCTTCTTTGTGAAGGGCGATGTGGTCATCGGCGCGTTCCCCGAGGTCGCATACTTCTCTACGGAGAAGGGCGAGCAGGTAGCGCGCTCGCTGATGGAGTAGGGTTAAGATGATGGGCCGCCTCGTCGTGAGGCGGCCCATCTTTTAGGACCCAGCCATGCTTACTGCTCACTACCGCAAACGCCTTTCCGAGTTTGTCCGTACGTCTACCGCGTACGACCTCATCCACGAAGAACACGCCCGGATGATTGAATACCTTTGCGACGAAGTAGAGCGCCTAGATCGCGTTGTACAACAAAAAGACGCACAACTTCGAGAATTAAAGTTGATGCCGCATTACGACCTGAATATTGATCGTGCGCAACTTCAGTCCTGTTCAGGGGATAAATGGACAAACTCCTCGGCCAAATCACAGACAGAGCCTCACGTAATGGGGCAAGTGACATTGAGAGAGAATTAGGGAGTGCGGTTGAGGCGATTACACGACGTATTCGCCTCGCGGATGCCCTTCACCGAGAAGTTCACGAAGTGTTGGGTACAACACTTCGTATGCTGCCTATGGCCCTTCAGCGGCTGCACGTGGCTGCGGGTAACTATTCGTTGAATAGAGATCGGGAGATCTGGAATCTTGGGGCGCCTGACTCTGATATTGCCCACGCACACATCGAGTGCGAGTGGGCAAACGGAAAGACGGACCAGGCCTCCAAGCATTTCTACGCAGACGGTACAAGTGCCTGGATCCCCGATAGCGCGCGACAGGTGGAGGAAGAGGTCCCTTATCGCACGATGAAGATCGCACGTTGGCGTTGGGCAGGTCCTGTAGTGCCCCCACCCGACGGTAGCGTTCGTATCTGGCGGTGGTGGAGTGCCCCAGGAGAACTGCGGCGTCTCTCTGACCACGGCGGAGATGAGGATTGGGTTTGTCTCGTTCCCAAGGAGATGACGGATGACTACCTTCCGTTCATTAGTTCTCTTGGCGTATGTAGGGTTAGTGAGCACAGCCTTGCTGATGGCCGTAAAGTATTCATCGGAGCACACGCGTAATGGCGACTGACGACTTAGTTGAGATGGCGGGGATTGTCACAGACGTACACCCCGGTGGCGTTTTCGAGGTAACGCTGGAGAACGAAAGAAAAATCCAAGCGTACCTGGGTGGCAAACTCCGACAGCACAAAATCCGCGTTGTCCTTGGTGACGCGGTGACAGTTGGAATTACGCCGTATGACCTGACAAAAGGTCGAATCATGTTCCGACACAAGTGACCGAAACGCCGCCCACAAGGCGGCGTTTCTTTTTAGGTCATAAGAAACTGCATGGAACTCATACTAGAGCATGATGAGTTGCGCGCAGTTTTGATGCAGTATTGGCGCAGCACGGGAGTTGTGCTGCCGGACAACGCGAAGCTAATTATCCGCACAAACAACAAAAAGATGACGGCGCGTGCCGTAATTTCTACTGCGGAGGCAAAACGTGGAAAGTGAGAAGAAGTGGCGTTGGTGGGACACCAAGCCCGAGAATGATCTGGTGGAGACGGCGGCGGCAACGGAGTACGCGCTGCTTCTCGCAGACTACGCGCGAGAGTTCTTCACGCAGGCAAAGCACCATCCGCCGGTGGGGTTCATCCTCAAGGACAATGGCGGCGTCATCGCCGTGCCGGATCTGGAGGACATCCCACGAGAAATGTGGAAGCCTTCTCTGATGTTCTGCTGCCTGACCAACGCGGCGGACATGTTCGTTCTCGTTGCCGAAGCCCATGTACTTGTCACAGAGAGCGACGAGACCGCGAAGAAAGTCTTGTCTGGCGCGAAGATTTCGGAGATCGAAACCTCACGCGAAGGCGTGTTGTTGGTCCTGTCCACGATCCAAGGCCGACCAATTGAGATGCTGTTCATGCCGCGAGACGGAGACAGCCTGGGCCCGGTGGAGACACCGGGCCCAGCAGCGTACCAGTAGTAAAGGAGAATGCCCGCAGAACGGCGGGCATTCTTTTTAGCCTATTTCCGAACCAAACGACCCAAAGTTGTTGGGATTAGGGGTTCCTCCGGGAAATGGCAGCCACGTGGCTTCGTAGGTTACTATGGCCACAGCAACACCGCCGTCGCCCGCTAGGGTGTTTCCGGTACCGGTAGCTACCTGTACCAACCCCAGCATAACTTTGCGTGCCCCGGCTAGTGCCCCTTGCAGGGAAATGGGCATCCCCTCGTAGGCAACTTGCTGCACGTACACATCTGGATTTCCCTGAGATCGAGTAACAACACAATCCGTAATTGTTACATCGCTGACCGTACTGATCACGGTGCCTGAGTCAGCGGGATTAGTGTAGTCGAACAGGAAACTTTTGTTTGATCTAGAGAATACAATTCCGACATCGTAATCAAACGTAACTTTACCAGAAAGGGTGCCGTTCATTATATCGGTGGCTGCGCGTATGTGGAATCCTTGCGCCTCCCCCGTTGGATAAATGGTGGCTGCGGCGTTGAACATCCCTACGCCGACAACGAACTGCACCGGAAGAGCCACAGCATTACCGTTCGCCCCGTTTTGTACGTCGACGGCAACCGAACCCTTTAAGCGCATGATCCCGTAAGTATCGGGCGCGGTAGTCTTAAAAAAGGGAACTACTCGCTCACCCGACCCTGCGGGGACGTGGATAGACGTTACGGGCGCTGTAAGGAATGGCAGGAGTCGCCCAGCAGCAATAATCTTTGGGATACCCGGAGGGCGGTCAATCCAGAACGGGTCTCCACTTCCGTCAAGGGACAGGAGCTGTCCGACAGAGCCGCCGCTGGGAAGACCAGAGCCCCCACCGCCTCCCAGTTGCGTCTCGGTGCCCGCGTCGTCCTTGGCGTAAATAAGCCCGTCCGTCTTCGCGTACACGGACACCTTTCCCGACGGCGGGGTCGGGGAGGAGCTAACCTCAGGTAAAATTATGCGGCCCATGGGGAACTCCGTGTACTAGTATTGAAGAAGAATGCAATCGCCAGAGTTGCTTGGGTGGTGCGCAAACGTGTAACCATTAATCGTTGCACCGCCGTTACTGGTAAATGCCTGCTGAGTGGGGCCGTCGCGTACCACCTGGACTTCGCGTAACCTTCCTGCCCAGTTATTTATGTTGCCCATCGTGAAAGGCCCAACGCGTGGGAACTTTCCGCTTCTGGTTACTAAATTGAGGGTACCGACGTTGCTGTTAAAATGCCTACTACAGTTTACAACAGAGTTCGTGCCGGGGGTATAGCTGTAGGAATGGGCCTGCCCGTCAGAGCTAGACTCAAATAACATCATTCCCCACTGATTTGTGTCACGGAGCCACGCCTCAATCATCGTGCCGCTGCCGACATGCGACACTAGGTAGATACGCCCGTCTTCTTCTGCGTCAGCTGGGTCTCCGGTTTCTGGATCAATTGCGCCCCCGGCCATAGCCCCAAAAATGGACGAGCCGTTGGAATCCGAAAGCCGGAGCTGAAACCAGCATGTTTCTTGCGTTTCAAGGACACGTGCCGTGTGAAAACCCGAAGTACTATTATAAGTGTCGGTTTTGTTCCCCCAACGCGTGTACCCCGCAAACAAACAATTTGCCCACGGGAGATTGTTGCTCCATCCGTTATAGATGGCACCGGCTTCCACATTCTTTACTAGGCCAAACCATACAGTATTGGCTCCAACGTTTCCGTCAGTAACGCCACCAATAGAAGCTCGTTTTGGAGAAGTTCCCGAGGAATCCCCTGCAATTACTATTCTTGTCTTTTGACAAAACTCAGAAGCCGACGTCGGAGGGGCGCCGATAATTGCGACAGTCTTACCGCCAATTACTTCCTTGCTCCACGTCCACGCGGTGCCCGTGCCGCGTGTCAGCGCGGGAGAGGCAGATCCAGCCACGTGAAGCCCAGAAATCGGAGGGTCTGCCGTGGGATCTCCATAGTAGCCCACAGTACGGGTTGTCCCGTCTGTGTAGGGGGAATTCGACGTAAGAAGCGTGTAAAAGTTGTCCAGAACAGAATCGACCGGATTATTTGGAACAACTGCAACAGTCCGCGCGGCGGTTAACCGCGCAGTGAGTGCGGAAAGGCTCATGAGAATGCCCCGGTAGTAAACGTAATAGGGTACCCGAACACCATAGGAAGAGAGTCCGGACCTGCCGATAAGGAGAATGCCAATCCAAGTGCATACGGCGCCCAGCTGAGAAACCCATCCTTGCTTGTGAGGACTAGGTACCCGGGCCCAGGTGCGACCACCGCGGCAGCCCCTGTTGGATCAAATGCTGCAACAGCGACAGACGGGGCAGTATGCCCGCTGTCTTCCCACGCTAATTCAGTGAGGGCTGAGTGCGAAGAGGCGCCACCAGAAGGCGGGTCTACCCACTCAAGCCCGCTTGGCTCTGTGTCATTTGCAGACAGCAGCTGTCCGTTTGTGCCGGCGGGAAGAGTAATAGTCGTCCCAGCGCCGGTTCCAGCTATCAGGTCGCCGAGCGCAGTAAAGGAATCGAGCGGAACGCCGCCGAGTGCTACAAGCGCGTCTTCAGCTGTAGTTTCGCCCGTGCCGCCTTCTGCAAGGGCAAGTGGCAGCGTAATCGGCGTACCACCACCCCCGCTGGCGTCTGTAAGGATTACTAATTCGCTATTAGTGCCGAACTCAACGACGGCGCCGGAGCGAATCTCGTACTCCTCGTACGCAAGGATGGACTGGTCGGGTCCGACCGTCGTAGAGATATCGGCGTACTTGTTGTGCACATGGATGCTGTCAACAAGAACAGAAGAACCGCCGACTTCAACCTCGACCCCGTCATCTGCCATGTAATACAGCTTGCCGTCTGTCTTGGCGTAGAGCTGTATTTTGTTTGTGGCCGGGACTTCAGGAGTTTCCCGGCCGGTAAAGATTACGCGGCTCATTAGGGCTCCTTAGTAGTTATAGTCCGAAAGAAAACCGGTCTCGTCTAGGTACTGGTCCGTCCTTAGTCCGCCGGACGCCCGGTTGACGCGGGGCGCAAATTGCCCCGTAGCATGAAGCTTAATTTCAGATATTCCCGTAGCCTGATTATCTGCGTATGTATCCGGATCTGTATTTATATTTGCATTGTTGACACCTGTCTGCATAAAATACAGAGCGAGGCGGGGTCGACTTCTTTTCGCTTGTGTGTGTGGCTCAAACCCTGTGTAAGTATCGAGTCCGGCGGTCGTACTAAAGGTATACAAATCGCTAGTTGCGGGTGTATCGACCGGGTAGCTCTTTGAGTCTCCTAGAGTTCCCTGAAGCGCATTTCTGTTAAATGCCGTAACCATTCCGTGTGGGTAGGCGCGCCAGACATCCGTCCCTGTTCTATAGAAATCGACCGTCAAATCCCAATAAACACGACAATCGTCACTAAAAAGTTGCCCATCGGCTAAATTGAGCACGACAGGGCTATAAACCTTACCGCGCGCTACGACAGAACCCGTGCCGTTTACAACAGTGGTACCTCCACCAGAAATACTTACGGCCGGATCTACATCATTAAATGGAGAGGCCACCAAAAACCACAAGAAAGAGGGCGTGTTTAGTCCAGGGGAGACGATAGACGTAAACTTAAACGAAGCAGAAATTTGTAGGTGTAAAACTCCATATTGCGTAGGGAGTACCTGCGATGTTCCAAAATCTAGAACTCGCGATAGACGAGCGGTAGACCCAGAAGCCATGGAGCCAGGGGTGCTCGGAGCACCGCCGAATACCTGAACTACAGCAGGGTACCCATCAACTAAAAGCCCTCGCGCGCCGGGCATACGTATCTGACGCGCGTATGGATTAATAAAACCCTTTGGGTTATTATAGTACGCACTAAAACTAGGGGGTCTGGCTTTGTTAAGGCCGATAGCCGCTCCCCCATTTAAGGCGCTTCCAGTTCTCAGATCTTCGTATGTCTCTGCTTCTGTCCCAATATTAAAAGGCGATGCGCTGGTTACGGGTGTCAACACTGTACCGTATACGGCCAGTTCTTCTTTTGTGATACCCGTGCCCGTAGTCGATACCTGCTTCCAAGTTGCGGCGTTAGAAGTTGCAGCGGTGCAGACAAATAGCTTAGCAGGCGTTGTGCTGGTATTGATCCAGCGTGAGCCCGCAGAGTAGCCCTGTGACGTATTATTAGACGCACCGGGATCTGCGGTAGCCGTAGTGTTGTCTTTCTTGATCCCGTCTAGTTTGGCACCATCGTTGCCGACGTCTCGCCCGTCTACACTGCCCGTAACACTTATGTTGCCGTTTACTTGAATAGTAGGGGCCGTAAGTAATCCGTTGGCGTCAATCGTTACTTGTGAGGCAGCGAGTGCATTTGCGCCGGTTACACGTGGGATAGCGTTTACGGTAGAGCCAGTAAGGGCTGCGCGATCCTGCCACTCTAAGCCAGATACGGTATTTGGGTTGGCAGCTAATACCTTTCCAGCGGTGCCCGCAGAAAGAACTGAAACAGTCCCAGGTGCGGAAGCGGAAATAAGAGCCCCCTTGCTTGACAGGGAAGATTTCATCACGGCGCCGGCAGCAGACACGAACTGAGTGTCATCTACCAGCGTGTACGCAGTACCGGTGCTGACTAGTACGTCGTTAGAGTTTGACCCGGTGGGATCGGGAAGTCCGGCCTCTGCGCCAGACCCGTTAGACGGAGCGGCCCACGAGACTGCCCCGCCGATCTTAGTGAGGACATACCCATCTGACGCGGCCGCTACGTTTGTAATAGCGTTGAGCGCTGCCTGCGCCGTCGTTGCCCCCGTACCGCCCTTATCAATCGTAATTGGGTAGTCTACGGGCTCACCACCGCCTCCGCCGCTTCCGACTTCGGACTCGGTGCCGTCCTCCTTCTTCACGTAGAGCTTGCCATCGTTCTTGGCGTAAAGAGCGACCTTCCCGGCCTCGGGAGTCGAGGAACCAGCGCGCTTTGTAAAGATTAGACGACCCATGTGTTCCTCACAAAATGACGATGTCGCTATTTGCTAGTAATTCGATATCAATGTCTTCGGGGACCTCGTACTCTTCGTACGACAGGATGGCCTGATTCGGTCCCACGACAGTAGAGACGTCAGCGTACTTATTGTGGACGTGTACGCCCGTAGGTGCCTCACCGCTGTTTGACGCAGAGGTGACGCGCCCGTACGCGTCTACGGTGATGTTTGCCGATGTGTAAGAACCGGCAGGATTGGGGCTGAGAGTACCCAGCCCAATATTGGGGTCCGTAGCAGTACCAGTGTCTACGATTGGGGCGGTGACGTTAATTGAACGTACTGCGCCTTCTCCGCCTGCAACAAGATTCCAACGTCCGACGCCGGCGTTTGGGGTAACGACTTCCGGTAGGCTCTCTGCGGTAGATGCCTGCCGGTCGTACGCGTAGATAGCGTTAGAGTCCTCTACGTAAATAAGCGTCTTGTCTGCAAACCCACCAGAGGTTTGCAGGCGCTTAAGCTCGGCCACATCTGCGACAGATGCCGCAAGACCTGTGACGGAGCCACGTCGGCGAGTTCCGTAGAGTCTCATGTGGGAATGATCCTCGCTGCCCAGACGCTCATGGTAAAGGTTCCTACCGGATTTGCCAGCTGGATGTACATACGCTCTAGTCCGAGGTTCTCAACGGTAAATACCGTGCTCTCGGTAATGCTGTACGTCGGCGACTCCCCGGCGTGCCATGTGCCCGTGATTGACGACCACCACCAAATCTGCACATCTACAGAATCTGCGCCCGGGGTATTGGGCGCAAAATCAAACAGGATATGCAACGCCTCAACGCCCTGCGTAACTACGCCCTCAGAAGACGCGACAGGGTCGTTAAGATTGTCTGTAGTAGTAAACGAACCGGCCGAAGATGCAGCGTAAACTACGCGACGATCGATGGCAGTCAGGCCAGGCTTTACTGTTTCGAGATAAACGCGCTGCGCCATTGGGGATCCTCTCCGGGACAGTATAATGCAGGCCGCACCTAAACTGAACGTCCTTCCGATAGACGGAAGGCGATGATAGAACAGTAAGAGGAAGAGGCGCCGATGGATCCGAGTAACCTGTCCGATAGAGAGCTTTTACTCCTCATCCATACGAACCTCGGAAACCTATCTGCAAAGGTAGAAGACTTGAAGAAGGATCAGATCAAGTTGCGATCCGAGTTTCACGATGCAGAGATTAAATCTGCGCAAGCCACAGTATCAAAGCAGGCGTTTGAGACGCTGCAAACAGAAGTCTCGCGCTTATCCCTCAAGATAGCAACCACAGAGATCGAAGCACGCACAAAACTGGCGGTGCTTGGCAGTGGCGTAGGTATTGCCGCTTCGATTCTAACCACAATTATCCTGCGACTCGTAATGCAAAAATAAGCACATGCGGGTCATAAGTTTGTAACGCAGGTTGTAGCGCGTTGTTACTTGGTGTGGAAAGGCGGGTAACGACAGGCTCCCTGCGGATTACGGAGAGTACAGACTCCGTAACTCGTCTACTAATCCGCTCGTAGCGCGAGGCGTGCATAAGCACGCAGACTCTCACTCCCGATGAGTCACTGGCCGGCACCCCAGGTTTTGTACTGGTGCCCTTTTTCTTAGCTAAAAGAATAGGCCCCGGGTGGGGCCTATTCCATTTTCTTCTACTCCTCTACCGGCCTACCGAGCGGCATGGTGAGTTCTCCGATGGGGATGAACTCCGGTTCCTTGCCGTCTTCGACAAGCACGTACGATACGACTGCCCGACCGTCAGGAGTAAATCCCAACGCTGTTGGCCCAGCCTTCATCATGTCGTAGAGCATCTCAAACTCACGCATAGCGGCCTCTGGCATCAGAGCCGTCCCTGTGCAGCGAGATCTAGGAAGTGTCGCACCTCTTCCTCGGTCATCGTGCCCTGCACCCAACGAAGAGCGTTGCAGAAGCCGCTGCCGTAATCCGTACCGTTGCGCTCTGCGAAGGCAAGCATCTTGTCGATGGCCTTCTTGGAGGGCTTGGGAGAGACCTCGGGCTTGTCGGCACGCTGCGCCTCTTCAAGCGTAATCTTCTCGTTGAACTTACGAGCCTTGGCGATGCGCTTACGCTGCTCGTCCTGCGTCAGGTTCTTTGCAAGCTCGTAGGCGGCCGTGAACGATAGGATCTTCTCGCGCACCGCATCCTTCAGCTCATCGCACGCACGCTCATGGAACGTGACGCGGAAGTTCACCCACTGCGGAGAACGGTGAAGGCGCTCCGCCAACTCCGTCTGTGGAATGCCTTCCTGCGCACGATCAGCGAGCCAATTAGAAACGTCGACATCGTCAACGTCCTCGCGGTCAATGTTCTCACTGGCGTTCGCGTACTTGGCGTCGACAATGGTACCGACGTACTGGATGCAGGGAAGTCCCGCATCCATGAAGTCGGAGTCCAGATTCTTTTGGATGTAAGAGATAGCGCGCAGGCGACGCTCGCCCGCAACCAGCTCAGTAAACGCCTCGCCATTCTCGTCCTCAGACTGCATGACGACAATCGGGTTCATCAAGCCGTTCTGCTGGATGTTCTCAGCAAGATTCCGAACGCTCTCTTCATCGAAGTAGCGGCGGATGTTCTTAAACGTACGGCCAATAACAATCTCCCGAAGCGGGACTTCAATGATCTGCGAGTCGAAGTTGTTGCTCATGTGTCCTTGTGGCCGTGCCTACCTACCGTAGGTAGAGCAAGGCCTTGTAGCACGTTTCAATACGATTTTTACGTACCAAAGCCCTTCTGAAGCCAGGAAGGGTTCAGCGTTATCTCGTACCTAAACGAAGCCCAGTCATCCTTGGCCTCGATCTGCACAAAGCCCGTCACAGAGAAGTAAAACGAGACGAGGCCTTTAATGTTGTCATGCGCCCAACGTTCCATGGTTTGCCGCACGGAGCGTGGGAACTCGTGCGTCGTGCCGTGTCGCTTTACCCAAGAGAGGGTGCAGTCACACGCCAAAGAACAGAACAATCCCATGTTCACAAACCCCGCAGCAAAGCGAGGCGTCTTGTCTGCGTCAGGTCCCCAGTCTTCGCTATGGCGTAACGACGGGGTAACCGCGTCCAAGCGAATGACGTTGTCCTTATTCACCCGCACGCTCTGCCGTTTTAGCAAATTTGGCAGCAAAAAAAGACTCAACTTCTTCCTCAGACCAAGTCTGGATCAGCTCTGCTGCCAGGTCTTCGTCTGGGATCTTATCAAACAATCGGGGGTGCATGAGGGTGACACTCCCATCTTGTCGCTGAATAAAAATTGCTGCGCCAGCGTGATGTACGCTGGTCAACAGAATCTTACCCAGCGTCTGCAACGCCTCATCAAGTGGCTGGTCCGTGATGTCGATGACGTCTTTCACTGACCACCAAAGAACCGGCCCAGCAGGTTCTCAAAGAATCCCTGCGTGCGGATCAGAACGCCTCCGCGCTGGACGTAGCTTGCCGCACGCTGCTTAAGCCGCTCGCGGTCGCTATCCGTAAGGAGCCAACGCTCCTCTTGTCCGTCCTCGTTACGGACCACTACAAAGTGGTATTGGTCCGCCTTTCCTACCTTACTGAGCATTTCGACCCTCCTTGGGGTCTGCATAGCGTCCCGAAAGAAAACCCGCAAGTTTGTCAGAAGCGTTTGCGCCACCATAGGAGTTAGCGCATGCCAAACGTCGAGTTCCGCCGTATTCCTACCGCCGACCTTACGCCGCAGTCTCAGAAGGACTTTGTCGACACCGGGATTCTGAAGACGTTGCACGACCTGATGTTCGGCCCCAACCTCATCCTCAAGGGACCAAAGGGCGCCGGAAAGACGATTTCTTTTGAGCAGCTTGCCGCGCAGAACGCCATTCCCCTCCTTCGCCAAGAGTGCTGCGAGGAGACGAGCGTTCGTGACCTCCTGGGCACCTACTCCGCACAAGGCGGCGACGTGTTCTTCCAGATGGGCTCTGTGACCGCTGCAATTGACGTGGCGAACGAAGTTGGCTGCTGCATCCTTGTGCTGGAGGAAATCAATACGCTTCCTCCGATGACGCAGAAGATCCTGAACCCCCTCTGCGACTACCGAAAGGCCGTGTCGCTTCCGAAGGCGGGTAAAGTCTTTCGCGTAGAGGAAGGCAAGCTGCTGTGGGTTGTTGGTACGATGAACCCCAACTACGCCGGCACCTACTCTCTGAACGAGGACTTCCGTTCTCGTTTCGAGTTCATCGAAGTGAATTACATGGACATGGACAAGGAGCGTGCGCTGCTTCTTTCCCAGTTCCCCACGCCGCCCTCCGCCAAGGAGAAGCAGGATGTGGACAAGCTGATGAACATTGCCAAGGAAACGCGCTCGGAGCGTATGGGCTACGCCCTCTCAACCCGAGACCTCGTTCAGTTCATCCGCAATATGCTGTCTCTTGACCGGGATCGCGCACTGAAGCTCCTTGAGGGTAAGTATGAGGGAGAGCACATCAGCTCTTTCCGTGCCCGCATCCAGAGCGGGTTTGGCGTCAACCTCAACACGGTGAAACTCTACGGATGAGCGCACCACTATCTCAGGGAGGGAGACCACCTCTCCCTCTTGGGGCCATGACAGGAGATGAAGAGTACATCACAAAGCGCTCTGAGGCGCTTGTGGAGGTGTTCTCCGATATCGTTGAGACTCCGCTGAAATTGGTGAAGGCACCAAGCGGGGCAACGGACTGCAAGACCTTTATTCGTGCGCCGCTGCACCACCCAGAGGGCTATCTGGTTGTGGAGCACGAGCTTAGCCACGTCCTCTTCAGCACAAATCTTCCGCTCATGGAAGACTGTCGGATGAAGACGGTCGAGCGCATGCTGCATCGTGCTGGCATGACAATTACAGATCCGAAGGCGGCACCAGCAAGGCACAAGCTGGAAATGTCCTTTCAGTACCTTTGGAACGTACTGGAAGACTACCGGTGCTGTGGGCTCTGGACACAGCTCTACCCCGAGGGCGGCCGTCTTCTGAAGCAACGCTGGCACGACATCTGTGCGTTTGAGCGAGAGGAAGCGGCAGAGAAGGAGCTGTTGGAGTACTTGGGGCGTTGCGCCGCTGGCGTAGATACTCCCAACGCGCCAGACAACTTCAAGAAGTGCAAGCCGCACATGCAGCGTGCCTTGAACCTTGTCGAAGGCGTAGACTCCGCCGCTGCGCTGGCAATTACGCGCCGGCTCATCGACGACATTATTGATGAGCTGATGGAAGATCTGCCCCCTCCCGATCCCGGAGGCGGTCAGCAGAATTCCCAGCAGCAAGCGCAGCAGAAGATTGATCAATTACTAAATGCCTGCGGTGGCATGGCAGGGGCAATTGATCCTGACGATGAGAACGGCCTTGGGTCGGGCGATATTGCCCCAGGCGACAAGAAGCAGGAACTTACCGCTGCGCAGAGAAACGAAGTCACCCGCATCATGGCTGCGAAAGCAGACGACGATAACGGTGACGGGGTTTCCTCTTTTGCCGCGCTGATTGAAGCCGGTGCGACGCGCATGGAAGAGAAGATCGAACAGGCGCGTATGGCGATGAGCCTTCCGAAGAAGTCGGAAGATCAGAAGCAAGAAGACGCCCTTACTGCCGCGACGAAGCGCGCAGGAATCCGAAGTGTGCGGGTTCAGCCGACGCGCACGTTGCCGAGTCCAACCGAAGCGGCCTACCAAGCCAAGGCGCACCTTGACCGGGTGCGTATGAAGGCACGGAGGAAGCTCGCCGAGGAAGGCGACGATATTGACGTTGAGGCACTCATCGAAGCAAAGATGAACAACGAGATGGACGAGGCGCACATCTTCGAAAAGAAGAAGATGGAGGGCGGGCTCGACCTCTTGCTGCTGGTTGACCTCTCTGGCTCCATGCACGGACATGGCGTGCAGATGGTCGAGCAGGCTCTTGCAGACGTGAACTATGCGTGTGGTGACCAGCGCGTGCGCTTAGAGCTTTGGGGATTTTCAGATGAACTCTTCATCTTCCCCAAGGTAGGAAGTCCTCGCGACGCAAAGGGCGTCTCAATGTGCGGCACCAGCATGGTGCAGGCAATTGAGGTGGCGCAGCACTGGGCGTCTAGCGCAAAGACAACACGGGCCATCGTGTTGATGACGGACGGGCTTCCTACGTCTTGCCGAGCGCACAGCTCGACAGGTAATCCAAATAAGGATCTTGCCAATCTACTAGAAGAGATGCGGCAAGACCGTATTGTCCTGTCCGTACTAGCCATTGGATCAAAGAGTTCTCAGAAACTCTATGACGATACATTTGGAGCAGGAAATTACGGGCTAGTTACTGGGCTACCCGATATGTTGGCGGCGTTGCCGGAAACGTGCAAGGTTCTGGTCGAGTCCCACATCATGAGGTCTTGTAGGTAAATGACTGAACGCGGCTACCATTCGTTTCACAAAGAGTTTGACGAGCTAGTAAAGAAGCACGACCTGACGGCGTATGCGCTGGTCCTGCTCGTAGACTCAGAAACGGATGAGGAGTCGCATACCGTCGTATTAACGAAGGTGGCGCCCGAAGAGGAGACCTGGCTGTTCATGGAACGTGTACGCCAGCTCCTCTTCGGGCTTTCCCGCACCTTGATTGAAGTAGCAGAACAGTTTTTTGATTTAGGTCCCGAAGCAACACTCGGGATGCTACACGGCATGATTACCGACATGTCGGACCAGAAGACTGCCGAGGAGCTGCACTCAATGCATGCAGAAGAAGACGCGGTGCTATCCCAGCTGCCGAAGTCTAATAAAAAGGCAAAGTCTGAATGGCACTAGTGCGGCTGAAGCCCCAACACAAAGCCTATCTAGAGCGCACGGCACGCCGACTTTCGACAAGAAAAAATAAACGCGTCTCGGAGCAAGAAGTCCTAGACGCATTGCTGGATTTAGCGATTGCTGATGAGGGCATCTACGATCCTGCGGACACTGCGCGGCCCTATGACCCGCTTAGGCGGGAAGTGATACAGGCTGAGTCTAGTACCCGCTTGTCGGATTTGGCCGGAGACGCCTTGGCAAGAAAGGTCCTAGCGCGCTGCTCTGAAGCATAGATGGACGACGGGGCTCCCGAATTGGGACTGATAGACGCCCCTCTGCGTCTTCTTCATGGATAATATCTTTTATCGGCTCTTTAAGGTGTTTGGCTGCTGTCATGCCCATCGCACCAACGCCAAGTCCGAGTCCGCCGGCTGCCGCAGTTAGTCCTATATTAGCTACCTTGGCCTTATTTCCAGAAAAAGGCGTAGCCGTTGTTGTGCCTACTCTACCGCCCGTAGGTAGGCGAGGACCGCGAGGTACCGGCGATCCCGCTGTGCGCTTTATGTGATCAGCTTCTTGCGGCATTATTTCAGCCATCTTTTCAAGCTCAGAGAAGAACGCGCGATAAATATCAGTTGTGGTATTTAGCATCGCCGCGCACCTTTGCTTCGGGAGTATTATCCACAAACTGCGTGGAGGCTCGTAGCTTCTTGCGGTCTGTTGCTACCTGCTCATCTTTGCTCAGAGAATCCCATTTCTTTTTAGGTAGGTAGCGCGCCGTGTGTCCGGAGGAACGTTCCGCCCGCTCCGGCGTACCGGGGCGTGTCTGCCAGTCCTGCTTCGTCCACTTGACCATCTTGTTGGACGAGGCAGAAGGCTTCTTGCCCGAGTAGCCACCGCCCTCGTCCTTGTACATCTTTGTAGCCAGCTGCATGGCGCGGGCAGAGTGCTTGCCGCCCATCTTGGCCTTAGCCTTGGCCTTCATACGCTCCCACAGACCTGGGTCGGTCTTGGTCGCAGTTCCGTCTTCTGCAAGCTTCTCCAGCTCAGAGAAAAATGCGGAGTAGGTATCTGCGTTCATGACTTCCCCAGTTTTCCAGTGCGCTTTGTGCCATCCGCCCGTGTAATAAGCCCACGTGCCTTTAGGCGGGCGCGGGCTGTTGCGCCGATATTCTCTCCGCGCTCGTGCCGATCAAGCATTTTAGTCGTGTGTTCGACAATGCTCTTAGGCCGACCGGCGATCTTTTCCAGTTCGGCGGCAAACGCAGAGAACAGCGCAGGCGCAAGCATTACTGCTGCCCCGAAGTAGAAGACTTCTTCTTTAGGAAGTGCGACACAGAAGGAGCAGCCAGCGTGCCAAGTCCTACTAACTCAGTGGAGTGCTTAACTGCGTCGCTTTCGCCAAAACGGTGAAGGCCGGGCATCTTAAACTTCTTGCCGATTACCGAAGCTGCGGCAGGTACGGCGAGAATTCCCAGCCCTGCCAGCTCTGCGCCGTGACCAAAATTGTCATCGGCTGCCAGTTTTGCAGCTGCGGCCCATTTCTCGTTTTCTTTGCGGGCAGCGATAGTTTCTAGAAGAGAGCCTTTCTTTTCTGTACCCACCCGAACCTCCGTTTTCACGGGGCCGTTGTGCCCCTCTCCTGTCTTGCCTTTGGGCCAAAGAACCTTACGAGCCCAGTAGTTTGGGCTGAACGGATCGTCCTTCGTAAGCTGCCCACTCTTGTTCCGGATGCCGGCAGAGCGCGTCAGGTAATTCTGCTTGGCCTCGGGGCTGTAGTTATGCTGGTAGCCCTTCTGCCCAAAGTGGACGAGCTTTACCTCGTCTCCCTTCTTGGCGAGCACCATCATCTTCTTGTCTTTCTTATCCGACGAGATGGGTTTGTTGTACCCAGGGAACGTCTTGCCGTGGTACTCGACTTCGGCGTTCTTAGAGTGCGTGGCATGAAGAAGGCGCACTATCATCTCTAGGTCTCGTTGCGTAATTGTGTCTTTTGGGCGCTTACCAATTAAAGCAAGAGACCTTGCGTGAAGCTCAGGATCAATTGCCCACTCGGCCACAAGTGTATCGGCCATGCGATGCACTTCGGCCGGAGTCAGGGATTGTTCTCTTTCTGCAATTTTAGAAAAGGTAGAGCCCACTGACTCCTCCTTTGTTTGTTGAAAACGGCGGAAGGATGCCAGTGGGCCCATAACCTGTCCTCGAATTACTCGATGCCCGTAATCAGAGAGACCGCAGCAACGTTGATTGGGACAACACGCTCGTACTGGATCGAGACGCTCTCTTGGATGACCACGCCCATCGCGTCCGTGCCAATCTGGTGGCTCGGGATGTAGCAGGACTCAAAGTAGTACGCCGCGAGAGTACTCTCGTTGCTGTCCTTCATGATCAGCATGAGGCCGATAGGCTGCGAGAAGAGATCTGACGCGAGGTTCAGATACACGTTCTCGTAGCCGGGTGGGATCATGACGTCGTGCTGGTTGTCTACTGTTGCAGACCCAATGTTGGAGAAGATTGGGTCAACAACCGTGTCGGGGATTACGTCGCTGTAGTACGCGTACAGAACACGGAGCAGCGACGGCCCGTGGTACATGACGCGCGCCAAGCTGAGCTGGCCCACGGTACGACCCGGAATGAAGTAGCTACGTGAAGAACCCAGCTCAAAGAAGCGGGCTAGGTTCATGTTCTGTCCGAGCGACCACTGCTGCACCAGCCCAATCGGATACGCAATCTGGTCCTCAAAAGAAGACCCGCTTCCGACTAGGGCCGCTGCAACGGCAGAGCCGCCAACGTTGGCAAGGCGCGGCGGACCCGCAGCCAACAGCGTAAACGCTGCCGACATGAATCGGCCGTCGACCATGCCCCCCTGGACATACTGATCGTAAGGCTGCCATTGACTAAGGGTTGCCATGTTTCACCTACTTAATTGATTAGGCTACGAACTCAACCTGGACGGGCGGGCAGAGGACACCGTTAACGCGCAGGGCGAGCACGGCGTGCTCCTCGGCAGCAGCGACAGACGCAAGCGAGCCGCTTGCGAGGGTCAGGGTAATTGCAGTTGCCGTAGCTCCCGCACTCACCGACATCGCCTGTGACCCGAGGGTTGCCGAGATTTCGGCTTCATCAGTCGTAAAATTAACACCCGTTACTACGATAGTAAGATTGCCATTTGCCAGGCTGACCGTAGGCGAAGCCCCTCCGGTTGCCTGAGAAATAGCGATCTTGTAGATCGTAGGATACGCCGCGGCCGCGCGCTGCTCTAGAGCAAGGAAGGCCTCGTCCAGCAGCTTGAAGCGTGCGTCGTGCTTGCGGTGTAGGCGGGTGACGACAGACTCTACAAACTTTGCGAAGTGCTCGGCGGTCTGAACTGCAACTGAGCGGGGAATGTACATGGGAAATCTCCTCAGGTAACGATGGTGATCTTGATCTTGTTGCACGGATAGGCCGGCTGAACCGTGACCTCAAGGAGGACGGTGTCCGGCTCTGTCTCGCTCTGCGCGATATCGGTCAGCTTGGCTCCAGTCACAACACCGCGTGCCATCGCCGTCTGAAGCACGCCCTCATTGGCAAGCGTCAGCTGGTCGATAAAGCCGGGGGTAATGACGTACCGCCCAATGAAGATGCGGTTGGTCGAGCGTAAAACCTTGGTAAGCCAGTCAATCGCCTTCGTGATTGAAAGCTCGCGCACCTCAACTGACGTTGTCGCGGTAGAGCGGCTGTGCCGCGCCATGACGCGCCCACCGAAGTTGACCAGGACGTAGCGACCGCCGTCGGCGATGACGTCCATCTGGTTTTCGGAGAACGTGTCATCGGTGCCGTAGACCCGCCCAAGTCCCGTGACCGGAACGTTGGTGAACGGCTGCTGCGGGTTCATCTGTCCGATCATCCCGACAATTGCCGCAGAGGCGTAGAACATTGGAACGTTCTGCGTCACGCCATCAATTGAAAGATCGACAGAGTCACCAAAGAGGCAGTACATGCGCCGACTTGCGTAGGCCTCACCGATCGTAGCCTCCGCCGCTGCAATAGCGGCAAGGTCAGGACGGGTGGTACCTGTGATCACCAGCTCTGCCCCACGTACGAAGAGCGCGTAGTCTGCGCCCGTAAGCTCCTCGCTGAGCGGAGTCGTCGTGAAGAACCCGTCCACATTCTGCGCCGACGTAAAGGACGTACGCAGGGTGAGAAGGGTGTTGTTCACGTTTGACACGCTGTAACGACGAAGCTCCGTTGCGCCGCCGTTCGTCACAAGTACCTGGAGGTACAGCTGTGCGTCGTAGCTGACTGCCGGGCCTGTGATACCGGCGTTGACCAGCTCATCAAGCGGGCTGTCATCGAGCATGAACTCGTTGGAGTTGCTCGTTGAGGCCCCGTCCTGCCCTGACATCACAGTGGTTGGCTGTGCGCGCGTGGAGAACGGAGGGGCCACGAAGCCGATGCGCTCGCCGCGATTTGCAGGCTCGCTCATCGCCTGAACGTGCGTAGCTACCAGCCCCTGCACGTAGGTATCGTCCGTGAGCGGGGCAACGCCGTAGACTTCCTTCTGCTCAAGGTAGTCCAGCGCGCGGCTCCAGCCGTCAAGTGTGCCGTACGGGGCCGCATCGTTGGCCTCGTCAACACCAAGCGCCGAGACAGAAACCGTAGCGGCGTTCTGAAGCGCAAGGTAGCAGCCGAGGGCCAGCGGGTTGGCTGTGCTGACCGGGCCGATCGCGGCAATCATGTCGTCCATGTTGCCAAAGGACAGGAGTGCCGGATCTGCCGCGCTCGACGTTACGTCAAGACGGATCCCGCGGTACTGGAGATACAGCGACGCTGACGACGATGCGATAGAGTACGGAGCACCCGTCGCCGTGTTGCGGAGAATTACGCCGCTAACGTTTGCGGAGCCGTTCTCGTCCACGTAGAAGTCGGGGTTCGGGCGTCCCGTCCCTGTTGCAACGCCATCGCCCATTCCGCTGAGTCCCAGAAGCGCACCGGTAGCCGAGGCGGTGACTGTGACCGCCGATGCAACACCAACCAGCTGGCTGGTCAACACCATTACATCGGTGTCTACGGATGCAACGTCGACAGCACTCCCAACCTCGCTGTTAATGTCATCAACAGCGGCAACAAGAGAGTTGGACGTAAAAGTTACCGAGTAGGTCGTGGGAACCTCATCGAGCGTGAACTCTAGAGTTCCACCATTCAGGCCATCTACGCCGGATACGGTGCTTCCAGTAAGCCCGCTATCAGTGAGGAAGTCTCCCGACCCGTTCGCAAACATAAAGGAGACGTTGTCTCCGCCCTCAATTGAGGTGACCGTGAGGGCTGTGCTCACGGACTCGGTTGCATCGGGGCAGGAAATTGTCGCAATCGGAATACCGCCGTCGTACAGCGTGTGCGACGCTAAGGAGTCGTCGGATCCTGAAGTTCCGTTGACCGCGTTCGCAATTGCCAGAATTACCGCACCGGCAGTAGTAAGACCGCCCAGCGTAATTCCGACAGGGCCGATCTCATGAACGCCCGTAGAGTCCTCAAGAGTGAGTGTGAACGTGTCGCCGGGCGCAGACACGATGGGAAGCGCGACGGCGCTTCCCGTGGTCGTTGCCGCAGTGCAGTACTCTACGTCCTTACCCTCTGCTGGCGTACCAACGACGTCCGTAAGAGCGAGAACGCTATTAGCGGTGCCGGCCGCAGAGAAGGATAGACCCTGGTTTGCGCCGGTCTTGGCCGTACGGAAGACAAGGCGATTGCCGCTTGGGCTTGCCTCGACAACTACGCCCTCGATCTCAATTGCCGCAGCAAGCAGCGTCACAGACGCGTAGCTGCCCGAGGCGAACGTGTATGTCGCCGAGGTCTCTACACCGTCCTCAACCAGGGTGTACTCAAGGGTAAGCCCGGCCATGTTGAAGGGGCCAGAGATATCCTCAGTTGACTGGATGTAGGCGTACCGCGCAGGGAGCGCGCTAGTGTTGTCGCCCGTCAGCGTTGCCGCAGTACCTTCCGGCGTGATCTCGCCGTAAACAAGACCGTCGGCGCGGAAGTACGCGTACTTCGGTGCAAGGGCTGCCGACGAGAGGATGGTGACCTCAACCGTGTCATATACGCGGTTGGAGGGACGCCCCTCATCGTCAAACGTAGAGAGCGTGCTGTTTAGTCGGCCGAGCTTGAAGCGGGTAGTCTCGGCCTTGATGACCTCGGTGCCGCCGTACTGAACGCCGTCTGCCCAGAACTGGTCACCGGGACGTGTCGCAGTCGCTGCCTGAAGGGGAACAGTCGCGCTGGTGCCTGCAAACGTAATTGCGTCGGCAAGGCCAGAGCTAAACTCTCCGTCAATATTTACAAGACCCGCGTACGAAGTCCAGGAGCCGGTCTCCTCCGTACCATCCTCGTAGTACGCACCCTGAAAGAACTCCACCCAGGGGGTCGTGAGATCTCCGTCGCCGTCGTCCTGCCCACGGAAGCCAGATGCCTCGACACGGTGCTCGACCGTCTCGTCTAGCCCGCCATCGAACCAGTAATCAACAACGCCTGAACCTGCGCGAATTGTAACGCTCGACTTCGCACCAAATACGGTCGAGGCGATAAGAACGCGGTTCGTGTCTACGACCTCCGCTACGTCTGCACCAACCGCAGCATTAATTGCCGCTGCAATCTCTGCCGGAGTGTACGTCGTACCTGCAGTGAAGCTGACGTTGACGTCGGAAGATGTGGTCGCGGCGTTGACAATATCAAATGCAATAGAGAGATTTGTCTCGCCTACGCCGGGCGTCCAGCTCGACACGTTGTCGGTTTTAAACGCGGCGCGCGTTGCGGTATTACATGCCTTAAGGAACGCCTGTCCAAATGTTCCGTGAGACCCACGAGGAAGCTCGCGAGTCCGTCCACCGTAGCGAACAAATGCACGGATGTAGTCTTCCTCAATATTGATCTCATCGATATTCGCACGCGGGTCTGGGAACGATGCCTGCGTAATAAGCATCGCCGCCTGTGCGTAAGACTCCGAGTGGAGGGCCTCGGCATTTAGCGCGCCCTCAGTGTCGAATGCCTCAACGATCTGCCGACAAACGCCAACAACGCACGGCACGAGCGTAGGAATTACGGGGGTTGCGGCGGTCTCGGTAATGACCTGGGTGATTTCTACACCGGGACGTGTTGAGGACATATTTCAGTCACTCCTCTGGAAAGATTTTTAGGTTAGCGCTTTCGAAACCTTGAACGGTAGTTCCGACCTCTGCCGGGGCCGCCGGTGTATACGGACTACGCTTATTCAGACGACGGACAGTAAGAGGACGTGCGGAGATAGACAATCTTATCTGCTCCACCGTCGTAGGGGAAGCATAAGGATAATCCACTGCACGCTCTTCCTGCAAAACCATGTCGAGAGAGCGGAACTGCGGTGACTGGCGACCTGGACTTGTTTGCCAAGTCCACTGAAAAGAGAACGGGATGTTTACCTGGACCATCACTAGTCCCTTTACATCTCCGTTTACAAGGGCGCCTGGGGGTGAGGGAGAGTTTATTGAAGGACCGGGGCGGGCAATCTGATGGAACCCACCCGGCCCTTCCAGAATTCTCTGGTGCATGCGCGTATGGTTGGCAACCGCCTGCCCAATTCTACGTGCTACGACGTCGTTTCCCGCAACACAATAGACCGCAAAAAACCCAGAGCAAAGATCGGTACGCTTTCTGGTGTGATCTCGGAGATCCAAAGAAAGCATGTTGTCGATTCCGATACCCTGCCACTGTGTCGGACCGAGGACTACAGTGATTACGGGAGCCTTTTCCACTACCTGTTTTTCTAATGGGGCTTCTGCCGTAATTACAATTTCAGTGTGCTCTAAATCCGGTTCCCAGTGAAAATGATCCTGGGGCATAAAATTGAACAGTCCCTGCAAGTACCGAACATACGTCGTCGTCATGTGGCGCTCGGGGTCTTCCCCCAAGCCCTCATCAAATTTCTTACGACGTAGTAGTACTTGGCTCAACGAAGCTCCAACGCACGCTGGTAGGCGTAGTGTACTACATCGACCGAAGCGGTCTTAGCCTGTTCTTTATCTATGAAGCGATCCTTGGCGTGCCCGCGTAAGATCTTTGCCGTAGCCAGTGCGGCTGTAGAGCCCGCAAGAAGCTTGCTAAGGAACTGCTTACGCGCCTCAGGTGGCATACGGCGAAGATGCTCCCCCGCTCGTGTATTTCCAAGAGCGCGCGTGATGGTTCCCGCGCTGGCATACCCTAGTAAGTGTCCAGCACCTATGATCCCTAGTGCCGTAAGTACCGGAGCGACTGGAAATTTATTCTTTTTTTCTTCCATTTTAGCGGTACCCGTACGCACCTAAAACGGTGCGGATATCGGCGATGCCCGCGGCAGCGCCCGGAACTTGTGGATTTACATATTCGCGCGTAGGCCTGAGCTGCACGGATTCAGTGTTTACCTGCAAAGGAACCGCGTCCTCAACACTGCCCTTTGTTACACGCACAAGCGTAGGCTGCTGTCGGACAGGGATACCAAAGCGTGCCGTGTTTGCCACTGCAATAACACGCCAACGTCGATTTAAATGGTCCACAACAAGATCTAAGGGTGCGATCGTCGGCGTCGGACCAACGCGCATCGTTACCGTGTTGGGCTGCAGGTGCGTATTTTGTGTCACCTGCTCCATCTGTGTTGGGGAGTCTATCTGTGCCCAGCACTCAACCGGGTAGTGGTAACCCCCAGAAAAGCCAATTCCCCAACACGTCGGGCAGGCGTCGTCTGTACATTTCATCAGGGCACGATCCCAACACTGGGGACACCGTTGCCCAAATGTGCGGATAGGAAACACCCAAACTTTTGTTCCGGCGTGCTCCCGGAGAACTATTTCCTCATTACGCACAATTTCTAGCGCATCGAGGGGGAGATTTCCGAGTCTAGAAAAGGGTACAGTAGCTGCCTCTTTACCCGTTGTGCGCTGTACGGCTCGTATACGATAAAACAACACCCTGTTTGCATTAAGCATGGGGATGTTGTTGTCCCGCAGGTAGAACCGATCTACCAGCGGTCCCGCTAGTGCGCTCCACGGCCCTAGCTCGGACTCAGATCGCTCAACATAAAAGTCATACTCCTGAATATCTTCAGAAGTGTTCTCAATTTCCCAGTACACATCCTGGTACTGGAGAGAAAAAGAGATGACTTTTGTGCTGCGGAATGAAATCACTTTATCCCTACCCGGGTAAGGTGTCTTCCAAGTGGGGTTCCCTTAAACAGCTGCGGCCCCTCGGCGACGTAAGGAGCAAGAGACGTAAGGGCCTTTGACGTCCCCACTGCCGCAGCAATTCCAATTGGAACGCCGAACGCTGCTGCAGAGAGTGCTGTTTCTTTTGCAGAGCCGTCTGCGACTCGATTCTTAAAGGTGAGGTACCGCGCCTTCAGCCCAGAACCGACTTCTTGCCCTTCGTTGCGTTGGTGGGCTTCGTGCCGGGCCTTTTCCGCCCTAGCCTCGACCTGAAGACGACTCAGGCCTCCCTCACGGGGCCGTGCGTCTGCGTACCGCTTTGCCGCAGCACCGATACCTGCGGCAGCACCCACCATTAAAGGAAGCTTGTCAGTGTACCCGGCGTTCTTTGTTAGGCGAGGCTGCATATAGTCGTAGATTGAGTCGAGCATGCTGCGGGCAACGGCCAGCTTTTCCTGTACCCACTCTGGGACTTCCTTCTGTCCTTCGAGCATCGTACGAAGCTCACCGGCTTGGCGGTGCATGTTGGACAGATTGCCCATGACCATATTCATTTGGTCTGTATTGCTGGCAGCGGCCTTAAAATGTGCCTGTATGGCTGCGCGATTATCGTACATGGCTCACCAGGAGAGGTAGGTACCGTTGACAAGGAAGTACTCGCTGAGTGCCCCGCCACCATCCATGGCAAGCTCAATATTCATCGAGGACTTAATTTGTGCTTTCTTCTGCTCAACACGAGAAGAGTACAGCTGGATCCAGTTCAGAAGTAGCGGAGTCTTGTCCGATACCGAAACAGAAATTCCGCCGTCTGAGAAATTTAGCTGGTTGCGTGTTTGCAGCAGCCCTACGCTCTCAAGGGTGCGCAGCACTGCTGCCTCACGCAGCCAAGACATTGACGGGAAATTAGTGATGCCTACTACGCCAATAAACGGGGGCGTAGAATTCCAATCGTCAATTGCGTCGATAATTGACCAAGCAATCATCCTGTCGCTGGTCTCTTCCCCGGAGATTAGGCGGTTTAGTTCTGGGTAGTCCCGCATAAACAACCGCACCACTGCCACCATCTCGTTGAGACGTTTGGAGGCAGAGGGAATTGTGGTCTCACTGGAGAAGAGAAAGCGAGTCGAAGACATCTACACCTCTACGAAGTTTCCGTCTTCCTTCTTCCAGCGACGAAGCCAGAAGAACTTCTCAGGATCGAGGATATGCTTTCCAGAGAAGATTGCAGATAGCAGGATCTTTGCCCGGAACGCTGCGCTGGCCTTGGCGGTAATCGAAACTGCTGGGGTGACTGCCGCACATAGATCCGCCAGCTCTTCTGCGGAGAATGAGCTTAGGTGTTTCTGCGCCTCTTCCTGTGTCATAGGAATGACTGCGCGTACCGTTACAGTGCGGAGTGCGGCGGGGAGCTTCTCCCCAATCCACAGCGCGACACCGTGAAGCGCAGCATCCTTGGCGGACAACAGGGAGACGTCTAGCTCAATAAACTTCCCAGGCCGAATTACCTGCTGCGCAACCACATATGCCCGAGCAGGGCTCGCAACCTCGTCACGGTTCGTGATATTGAAGACCCTAGTTAGCGGCATTTGCGGTCTCCTGCGCGGCTACGATCTCGTCAACGACAGTCGCCTTGTTCTTGCCGGCAGGCTTGCCACCAAGCGCAATTAGAATATCGCGCAGCTCGGTCAGCTTGGAAGCCTCAAGCTCCTCGCGTGTCCAAACCTTACCAGAGGCAACCGCCTCCTGCTCCTCGACAAGCTCCTCGGCCGCTACATCGTCAGAGGCAACAACCTCTTCCGCAGCGGGCTCGGTCACAGGCTCTTCAGCCGGGGCAGCAACCTCCTCAGGTGCGGCCACTAGCACAGCCACCTCTGCGGTTGGCTCCTCTGCGGCGGAAGCATGTACAATCTGCGGGGCGGGAACCGTTACAGTCACAGTCCCAAACCCAAGCTGCTGACGGATAGCAGCAAAATCCACAGCGGGGCCACCACGGCCCACAACTGTGAACTCGACATTCCCAATCGAGCACAGACGCTCAATTTCCGCCAGCAGCGGGGCGGTAAGATCGCTCAGAACAAAAATTCTGGTTGCAGCCGGAGGCAGTGGCTTTCCACCAACGAACGGCCGTAGCACAACCTGGCTCTCGTTCATCTTGCGAAGGGCTGCGTACTTGGGGTCGCGAACGGTATTACGTAGTAGAAAGCGAGACACTGTATCCTCCGTTAGTAAAATGCCCCGGCCCCGAAGACCGGGAACCGGGGCATTGTATCCCTATTCGGGAGATCAGAACACGACAACGCGCGGGAAGGTGAGACCATCCGCAACCTTGTTGTTCTGCTGGCCGAGGTTCTCGACCGCAACAGGCTGGGCCGCCTCGTAGCCCGAATCCGTCGCATCCGTGACGACTGAGCCGGAGTACAGCTCAAGCTTCACGACAGCGGCGACGTTTCCGATGCCCATGCCGACGTCCATCCACGCCTGCCAGTGAATGCGGTTCACAATCTTGTCGATGTAGAACTTCACATCATTGAGCGTGTAGTTACGACCGAAGAACTCCGGCGCCGTGAAGACGTAAACGTTACCCTCACGGAGGATGTCGTTCTTGATCGTCTTGATGATGCGGAGGCCGACAGCCTTGTTGTAGGACCAGCCCTCAACAGCGGTCTCGCCCGTGAGCTGAGAACCGAGGTCCTCAAGCGTCCACTGGTCGAAGTCGTCCGCGTCAGACTCGGTGATGAGCATGACGGCGGGGCGCAGACGACCGGCGCGGATCACGTTGCCAGTCGAGTCAAGGACCTGGCGCTTGAGGAGCTTCTTGATGTTGACGATGTCCGGGCGCTGAATGGCGCGGACAACGAAATCAGTAGAAGTTGCCGCGAGCGCGAGGCTGCCCTTGAGCTTGGACACACCAACAACAGAACCGTCATTGACGTTTGTGCTGTTGAACGCAACCGCACCGCCGTTGCCCTCAGACTGCATGCCCTCAACACACGCCTCAACGTGGATGAGGAACTCGCGGTCCTTGACCTCGACCATGTCCTTGAGCGAGTTCTCCTCGATGATGCGCGTGATGGGCATCTCGTAGGCCATCAGCTCCTGCTCAACAATCTCGAACTTCTCAGACGAGATAGTGAAGAAGCCGATCGCGTAACGCTTTCCGTTCACGTACGTCGCCGAAGGAAGGCCGCGGAAGTTGAGCGGCATGGCCTTGGAGCCCGGCTCAATGTCCACGATCTTCACGAGCGTGTCGTGCTCGGTGGAGCGCTGGAGATCGCCACGAACAACGCGCTCGTTCGGGATGATCATGTCCGTGAAGGAGGCCTCACGGAGACGGTCCTTGATGTAGGTAAGAGAAGCGGCAGCCGTCTTCGACTGGCCCTCGCGCGTATCAAGCCGCTCAATAAAGCCGGCGTTGATTAGCTCAGCGGAATAGGTTTCCATTGGTAACCTCAGCGTACAAAAGGGTTAAAGATTAGAGATTAACGCCCGGGCTGTACATCACAGCGATGTCAGACGAGCCAAACACCCGCGTGACGTAGCCGACAACGTACGCGTTTGACATGCCCGCCTTTCCGAGGACGCGACGGTGCGTGCCCCATGCACCAGAAGGCCCGTCGTAGTACCAGACGGAAACCTTGTCGCCGACGCTGTAGGTGTCATCAACCACAAGACGCGTGCGGAACTCAAATCCCGCCGGACCTTGGATGATGTGCGCACGACGAGTAAGCTGGACGTCATAACGGCCACGCTCGTTGAAGTAGAGGAACGCAGGCTTGTCGCTCTCCTCCGTTGCGGTACCAGCAGAAGCGGCCTCGGCAACCGCAAGGTCGCCACCGCGTGTAAGCTTGTCCGCGCCCGTGCGCTCAAGCCACTCGCCCTCAACAAGCGGGCTATCGCTGTCGGGATTGAATGGGTTGATGCCATCCGGCTCGCCGGTGCCCGGCGTGTAAGAGAGGTCGCGGACATACAGGCTGCTGTACCCCGGGACAATGATATTCACATACTGACCAGCCATGGTAGGCTCCTATGCTTTACAGGTTGGGAATTAATCTGCCCCGAGGCAGAGTTCAGTGAGAGGATCAACTGCACCGCGCCCAGGGGCGTCGGCTACCTTCGCAAACCGCACCTCTCCGCCAGCCGCCATGCCAACGGCCTGACGAATGAGGGATAGATCCGAGTACTGCGAAATGTGCGCAACCTTTTCCTCAAAGGACATTTCAGCGTTCAGGCCCTTGGACTCCATCTCATGAGCAAGCTCACGAACGGAATCCTCATGCTGACGCTGCTCAAGGTGAGCGCGAAGCTGCGCGTTCTCGTCTGCAAGGGACGCAACCTTCTCTGCTAGAGAGCGCAGCATTTGCGCGCCTCGCGCAGATACGATTGCGGCCTGTGCAGACCCAATCTTAATTGTGTTTGACATTAGGAATCTCCGTGAGGCGGATTCGGGGAAATTGAACCAGTTGCTGTTTCAGTAGTTTCGCGCCTTTTCAGTAACTCTGCAAGGCGTTGTCTACGGAATCGGTCACTTTTGAAATCTGCACTCTCTGTTACAGCAGATTGTTCCGTTGTAACAGGTTGTTTCACAGCACCGCCGCCAGCGGCCGGGGCATTTGCTGCTTTATGGTGTGCCCTGTGTTTTTCCGCTTTTCTACGCGAATACTCGTGTCCAAGAGCCCCACCAATAGATGCCCCAACAACTCTACCAGGGAGACCATGTCGGACTTGCCCAAAGCCCGCTCCAGCGGCGGAACCTAGTAAAGCGGCGCGACCATGCCCATGTTCGGACAAAAGACTCGCAGATACCGGGCCTACTGAGCTGGACACCCCAGGCAATGTTGCCCCAAGGCCGCCTGCTGCCGCAATTCTAAGAGATCTGCGGCTTAGTAACCCAGGCTTGTCGTCGTCTTTTTGGTGTAGCGGTGCGTACTCTCCGCGCATGCCTTCGTAAGCCCCAACAGACGCGGCCTTAACGACCTCACCTAGTGAGCCCGACATGGCCGCTTCCGAAAGCACAAGCAGATCGCTTAGAGTGCGCAACGCCGTTATCCTTGCGAAAGTTCGCGCATACGACGCTCGCGCGCCCCATGCTTCATGTCTTTAAGTTTCTTACGCGCGTACAGCGTCCCAGCAGCCACACCGCCTACTCCTAACGCCCCAAGAGCGACATTACGGCCGCCCTTAGTTTTTAGAAAGTCACCGATGTGTCCTGCACCACGTTGCACATGGTCCGTAGCTGAGTCGACGTTGGCCTTAGCCAACTCAGACGTAATTGGGGTCTTGAACGCACCAGGTGGGGGAGCATCGGCGGCTATCTTTTCTAGCTCAGCGGCAAACGCCGAGAACAGCAGATCTTGGTAATTCATAGCTCAGTACCCCTGTGAGAGTTCGCGCATACGGCGCTCACGAGAGCCCTGCTTCATGTCCTTAAGCTTCTTGCGGGCGTAGAGAGTGCCGGCAGCCACACCACCGACACCAAGGGCTCCAAGGGCGGTATTACGTCCCCCCTTAGTCTTTAGAAAGTCACCGATGTGCCCGGCGCCACGCTGCGCATACTCTGTGGCCGCGTCAATGTTCTTCTGCGCTAACTCGGACTTAATAGGGGTTGAGAATGCTCCTGGGGCAGCGTCGGCGGCCTCCTTCTGGAGACGGGCGGCCATCTCTACCACAGACGCCTTTTTCTCGCCCTGCATGTGGTGGTACTTTTTGATGGCCTCAGGAGACAGCTCCGAGTCAAGACCTAGGTACTTGAGCTTGATGCCTTTCTTGGCGAGGTGATCCCGGTCAGCCTTGTAGCCTCCATGGATTTCCCCAACTAAGCCACCGAGGGCTCCACCTGCTACGGCCCCCTTACCCGGGTGTTTTAAAGCTGCACCAGCAGCCAACCCTGCTAAGGCACCAACACCCAGGCCCTTAAGGCCCCCGAACATCTGGCCCTTCATGCGCTGGCCGACTAGTTCGTCATTTGCAAGAAATTGATCGATGCCTTTATCGCCCGCGCGCATTGCGCGCATGACTGCCTGCTGGCGGTCTAAATAACCGGGCTGCTCGGCCTCGTCCTTAGCCTCCTTCTGCATTGCTGCTGCAAGACTTGCGACCTTCATCCCGCCCTTGGCCGCAGCCAGGGGAAAGGTACCGGCGGCAGACTCCATGCTCTGTGCGGTGTCGCCCGAGTGGGCAAAAATCTCGCTTAGGCGGCTACGCGACGGCGCGTGCAGCTCGCGGCGCTTGGCAGCAACAATTCTCTCGCTAGAGGAAAGCGGGCCCTGCGCATGGCCGCCTTCTTGAGCCTTGGGGTGGGCAGGGGGTGCCTGCTCTGCGTCCATCTGACGCGGAGAGGCTGCGCCAGACTCTGCGGCAATCTTCGCCATACGCGCGCCCATCAGCATGTCGTATAGGCTCGCAGCCTTAGTCGGGCTGGCAGAGGGGGTCTGCTCCAGCGCGTTGCGTGACATAGCGCCATCCGGCGCGGTTGTCTGCTTAGGTGAGTCACCGGAGACAAGGCCTTGGGGTGCCAGCTTCGCCTTGCCTGTCTGCGGGGCGACTTTCTGTGTTCCTGAAGTCATTGTCTCGGTGACGAGGGGCTGTGCTACTGCCTTCTTCTTGTCGGCCTCTGCCGCTGTCTTGAAGAAGTCACGCACCATTTCGGCGCGCGCAGCGCCCACGGCTGTACCGTCATCGGCGGTTGCCATGGCTAGGTACTCAAGAGCATTGGCAAGCTTCTCAGCCTCAGCCAGCACATCACCACCTGCAATCGGAGCAGAGGCAAGCTTGTCAGTGGCATGAGGATGCCCGGAAGCAACCTTCACACGGGCACGAGCAATTGCGTCATCGATCAGGCTTTGGTAGGACATTTTGGCCTCTGAGGAATATCTGTTTGGTTAGTTAGGAAGCAGCCACTCAAGTATAGGTAACTCTTCCCTCGGAAGGAATAGGTTTACGTACCGGGGACGCTGGTAGATGAGTGCGTCGGACCCGCCACGCTGCCAAATGAAGGCGTTGCTGTCTGAACAGCCGGTGTGGCTTTTGCAGTCCCGGTTCCGGGTATAGGCCCCTTGGAGTGGGTGCCAAGTGCGGATGCGCGGCCAGTGCCGCCGGCTACGCCCTTGAGAGCATTACCCGCGGGCCTAGCCGCGCCGGGCAAAGACATGACTTTTTTAAATGCAGAGGCACCTACCTGACCAATTTTCTCTATTTCATCAAAGAACGCAGACCATACCTGTGCTTCTGCGGTCTTTTGGTACTCGGAAGGGCTACGGTACTTCGTCTTGGCCGTACGACGACCCTCAGAAGTACCGTAGCCCTGCGGAGTTTTGCCTAAGGCGTGTGCCTGCTGGGTTGCAATCGCAAAAGCCTCTCCTTTATCCATTTCTGGATTCTTTTGGAGAAGACGCTCAGCGCGGTTGTGTATCCAAGCAGGCACTACTTACCTCAGACGTCATAGCCGTTTGCACGGAGCAGCTCGATTGCCGCTGCGTCGACGGTGTCCTCAAATGACGGCTCCTGGAGGGCCCCAAGGATCTCCATGGCGCGCTGCTCAACGACGGTGTCGAAAGCCGACTCCTTCTTATGCATCTTCTCGTGCAGCTTCTTTGCGCCGTATGCAGCGCCGCCGATCGCAGCGGCGGTACCGCCGGCCTTGCCAACACCCTTGAGGATGCGGCGCGTGCCGTGTGACTTAAGGCCACCGGAGGTACCACCGCCAACCTCGCGGATCTTACGCTCGCGCATACCCTCCATGATGTCTTCCGCCCCGGGTACGTACTTGCTCGCTAGTTGACGAACACGGTTCATGCCACTGACGGCGTCGCCGGGCTTTGAGCCCTTGGGAATGAACGCGTTGCCTTCGCGCGATGACCGGCCCTGTCCGGGGACGTGGACCATCTCGTCCTTGGCAATCTTGTCCATCTCGTCGGCGTAGACGCGGGCCATGTAACGGCCGATGTACTCGGCCTCGGCGAGCTTGGCAGACGCCTCCTTGACAGCGGCCTCCGCAAGAAGGTCCTCGGCAGACGCAGACTTTTCAGCCGCCTCACCGCCGTTGGCCCAGAACTCGTACAGCTCCTCGGCCTGGTCCTCGGTTAGCTCCGAGAGATCGATGCCCTCGGCAGCGGCTGCCTCGGCGAAAAGACGTGCAGATGCGGCCTTCTCCAGGTCTTCCTGGGTGACGCCGGCCTCAACTAGTGAATCGAAGATTGACATGATGGAATTACTCCTGTTGGGATTGTTTGGCCTCATCGGGGTTCTCCCCCTCAGCCGAGGTTTTAACCTACTGGAATATTCTGCCAGTAGGCAAGGTGGAAAAGAAGTGAAGAAAGTTCTGCTGATGCGTCTGCTAACTTGACCTCTTGTCCGAGGTCAAAGATATCCGATGCTTCTGGTAGTTGTAAATGCCGCAAAGACGGCCGAGAAAAAAGTAATCCGCCGCGGTAATCATTATACGCGTGAGAAATCTTATCTAGCACGGGATCAGAGTGCTCAAACGCATCGCTGCGCTGAGCAGGCAGTACGCGTGTAATACGAATTCGTACCGCCGCCGGCGCAAAAGATCGTTGCGCCAGTAGATTACCTAATACTTGCCGCAAAATATCCATCGTTAAAGAACTTGGCCGAGGTTCTGTCGAGAACTCAGGCATCTGTTCCATATCTATTGGAGAACGACGAAACACAATTCCACCGCCTCGGTAGCCCTCAGCGGCGTCTGGATTTTGCCGACAGAGTGCCATGTACTGAAACTCTTCGGGGCGAAGAACAATTCCCAGGTGTGCTAGTCCACGAAGTGACTCATCTGGGCGATCTGCTAGGTCGCGCAGAAGTGGAGTCGTAAGCTGCGGCATACGCGACTCGTGATCGCGCAGAATAGAAATCTGCGACGCGGAGGGCGCAGGGATGTTCTTAAGCATCTCTGCCCATTTACTGAGGGCGGCAGTCTTGGTCTCCGCACCAAAACCCTCTACGCCGTCGATCCGCGACTTGAGATACGAAAAGTGGTCAAGAGGCTGCCCATAAGTGGACTGGAAGTTCTCATCAACTTCCTTTGCCACGTCCCCAGCACCCTTAGAGCGGGCCTTTCGTGCATATGCCACCGCAGCAGCGCGCTCAATTTTATTGGACTGCGGGATGCCATCAAGGATCTGCGTCAGCCGATCCTCTACTTTAGTGCCTTCTCCGCGCTCAACAATCTTCCGCATTGCTTCGCGCATTGTGCTTACGTCTTCTTGCTGCTGTGTGGGCGCAATAGACGCAACTTTTACGCCGGCAGGCTGAAACGGGTAGATTTTTTGTGAGTACTTATTTGGCCCGCGTACTCGGTCGTTAACCAAGGACATGACCTTGGCAGACCGCTCCGCCCCAACAAACACAAATGAATCGTCAAAGAAGCGGGGATGGTGGTTGTACACCCCGCATTTCCTTCCGTCGGGCAGAATCTTGTTCATACCAAACAACGGATCTTGGTTATTTACGTGCTTGCAGTACTCAGCAGGGTTGCGTGCTTTGTTGCCGCAAATAGAACACTCATCAAACGGGACTTTTGCCCCCATTGATGAGTCAGGAAATTCTCCGTGCTCGATACGCTCATAAATGTCCAGAGCGTTTAGGCTCTCGCACATGTCTCGAACAAGCTCGGAAACCAAAACCACGCGGTGCATTCTGTGGTCGTAGAATGCACCTAAAATAAAGCCGTACGCTTTGGCGGGGTCTTTATTGATGTGGTGGCGGAATCGGTGTGCGTTGTAGAAAGTAGGGTATCCCCACGCCTGGTCACCCCAACCGGGCACGCCCTCTGTCATATTTGCGGCACGACGACGCGCGTCAATATCCCAAACCGGAATTTTGTCCCAGCCGGGTGGAGTATGAAGAAGACCGCGCTCCGTGAACCAGTCTCCGCGAAGATTGAAGCCTACAAACTCACCTGCCCCAATTGCGGAGTTTACTAGGTAGAGCCGCCCTGGCTGCGGTGCCAGGGACTCCACCAACTCACGAACCTGCGGAAGGTGTTCGTGGGATGCCGTCTTAGAAAGGTCTCCTGTTTCTGACAAACCGTAGCCCGTACCCGGCTCAATACGATGAATGAGCGGGCGACCTTCACCACTGGTACCGCGGAATAGGGAGACCTTTTCCAAGAGAGAGACTCCTTACTTGCGCTTGTAGGGGTTGGGCCGGCCCTCGTTACGCGCCTCCCGCATCTGCCGTGCCTGCTCCGTAATACGCTGTGCGCGAGACATAGGGCTGTTGGCGGCTAGCTGCTGGGCTAGTGCGTCACTACGTGCTTCAGCTGCAGAGGCACGGTTACGCATCTCTTCAAGCTTCTGCGTAAGCTCGCCCATTCCCTGTGCGTACTGTGCCGCCAAGTTTCTACTTGCAGCTTCTCTATTTTCTTTTCGGATCTCTGTATTCGTCTTCTCTTCGCCCTTGTGTGTCTCAAGCAGGCGAGAACGCTCGTACTTAAGAGTTTCCATGTCGTGCATGTTCTTGCGGGCACGCTGATCGCGCATGTACTCAGAGCCCGCCTGCACACCTGCACGGTTCGCGTCAAGCAGAGCATCGCGTACGGCATCACGACGCTTCCCAAGCTCTCCCGTAAGAGACGTCAGCGTACGTGCGGTCTCTAGCTCGACGGTGGGCAGCGAGTGCGGGTCACTCGGGTTTCTACGCTCAAACTGACGCACTAAATACGTGCTTGCCGTAAGCGGATCCTTCGCAACCTCGGGGCTAAGGCGGCGGAGCGACTGGTAGACTAAACGAACCTGTTCTTTCGGGTAGTTAGAGAGTTCCGGGCGTACCTTTAGGGTTGCCTGCAGATCCTTCTCAAAGGTCATGGAGTCGTACGCGGACTGAATTCCGTGAGACATACCCATGACAGCTAATCCGCCGACCGCAGACGCCGCTGCGGTACCCATTCCAACACGAAACGCGTCGCCAAACGAGGCATTCTTCTGGAGGTATGCGCTAAATGCCTCTAGTTGCCCCACCTCAGTTTCGTCTAAGTGGCCCTGCGCACGCGCGACGTAAACTTCGTCAAGGATCTGTCTGTGCATAGGAGAGTTCTCCGCGGAAGCAAATTTAAATTGATTAGGGCCTAGGTCGGCTACGGTCCCCAAAGGCCCCACTTGTTTCTTTACTAAGGCTGCCTGAAAGTGAGGGCGCATGCCTTTTCTAAAACCGGAGGCTGCAAATGGTAAGCCAGCGTCAATACCGGCCCCAACAGTAGTCCCTACGGCCAGCGGTAACAGAATATTAGGAGGCAAGGCCGTCTCTTATCTTTAGGGCTGCTGTGCGGATATCCGCCCGAAGCTCATCAAGTGCAATAGAAAGGCTTAGTACGTCTTCTTGTGCGGAAGCCACTTTTGCAAAATGCCGCGCCAGCGGGTGCTGCAAGTTGGGCTCGGCAACACTTGCGGTTTTCTCACGGGTGCGCACATCAAACCCGTGGGACTGTAACGCCTCTGCAAGCTCGCACACAATGTCGTGCGCAATCTTTGTAGATACGTTGTTTGCTTCTGCGGTGTGGTAGCAAAGTCCAAGAACATCGTCTACCGCTGCTCCGTCCTTGCAGGACTGCACTGCCTGTGCAAACAGATGAGCAGACGCGGTTTTTGCCGCCTGATCCGCAGAGTCTCTGTCTAGCGCCACTTTTGTGGCTGCATCACGAAGAGACTGGTAGATACGCGACACATCCCCCAACGGATTGTGCCAGCGGTCATGGCTTGCAACCTTCGCCACGTCGACTGATAGGACGGTCGCAAGGTACGGATTTACTGGCTGGTACTTTTCACGGGCGGGAGTGCCCGCCACCGCACTTGCCGCCTTAAGGAATTCTACGGGCTGGAGCATGCGCCGGCCTTCCGGTGCGGATGCCTTTTTCTCGACGGCCATAGCGTTAAGCTCCTTTGCGCACTGTACAGCATCGGGCGGATCGAAAGAAATATACCGATCCATGCTTCCGCGCTTTTGATGAAACGAACGCTCGAATGCCTCGTGGTAGGTCATCTCGCAAATACGCCTAACATGCTCTTCCGTTAGGGGCAGGCGACTGGCGGACGCCTGTTTAACAACGGCAGATGTAAGGTTTGTGCCGGCCGCAAGGAAATCCCCTGCGGCCTGCCGCGCAATACTCATTAGATTATCGGCCGTGATTACAGTAGGCATGCGTCTTAAACCCGTATCAAGGTTACCAGCATTTTGCAGAGCGGAGAAGAAGAAAGGATGTCCACGGACTTACTGACTTACGCAGAGGCGGGTCGTCATATCGGACTAACAGAGCGGTCTATTCGAAACTACATACGCCGGGGATTCTTGTCCTCAAAGTCTAAGCCAGGTTGCCGCACCAAGTATGTATCAGCCGCCGAAGTAGAGGAACTACGCGCGCTAAAAAGCGAACAAGAAGGCAGGCCCGTTTCTCGGCAGGAAATTCTCTTATTATCCGCCAAGATAGCAAAACTAGAATACGCGGTACAGACGCTTCTTACGCTGCTCGATGCAAAGACGGTTCCTTTAGGTATTTCAGCGGAGTACGGAAAGCAACTATACCAGACCGCCGTAGAACAACTACGCAGAACGGGCTGGACACTAGAAGAGCTTGAGCCGTGGGTTGAGGTGTTCCTGCGGATCGATGAGAATGACTTTGCCGTGTTACGCGAGTGCGCGAATACACGGACACCCTGGGTTCCATTTATACGTCTTTGTGTTGCCATGACCGATAGTGTCGTAGCAGACCCGGCCTACGCTACCTCTTTGGCCCTACAAAATACACATCGCCAGCTCGCGGAGGCCCGTAGGCGTATGCGTGCAGCGGCTATTATTTTTGAGGGGCAACAGGGGACGCCCCTTTCTCTTCTGTCGGAGACACCTAGCGTGTCCGTCGTAGATGCGCTGGATTCCGTTTTAGGAATAAAAAAATAAAACAATTTACTGCCATAATTATTTGTGACTGCAAACGTAGCAGCCACATAACCCATGGGAGTAGATCAAATGGCCATTGCAGCCAAGACTGACGCCGTTGCACCTGACATTGCCGAGCTGGGCGCCGAGCTGTCCCGCACCAACAATCGCCTTCAGGCCATGGAGGCCGCGTTGGCGGGCTTCGCAAATGACCGGAATGCCATCGCGGCAGCCGCAGACGGCTGGATCACGAAGCGCGACGTCATGTTCGCCGGTGGCGGTGCCGTCGCGGGCGGCGGCGTTGCCTACCTCGGCAGCACTCAGGGCTGGTGGGAACTCAACCCGCTCAGCGTCGGCATCGGCGTTGTCGGCGGCGCAGGCATCGGCTTTGCGGCCGGCCGCCTTCTCCAGCGCGAGTAGGTAGCAGGTTTTGAAGGCGGCAGGCCCACATCGGGAGATGTGGGTTTGCCTTTTTAGCTGTTTAATCCATAGAGAGTCGATCTACGGCTGCACTGGGCACAAACACGTCTTCCCGCGGAAAATCAAGCATCGAAGCAAGAAAGCAGAAAAGTATAGAGTGAAAGGAGTCGTCCGTTGTGTTCGGGGACTTCTTGTACTCTGTCATTCTTGTGCGCTCGTTGTACTCAGAGAAGATTGCGAGACAGTCGCTGCCAAATGGGGATGAAAAGTCATTCCACTTAGGAAACCTAAAGACTGTCTTTCGCTTGATTGCGGCAAACAGCGAACTCATGACCTCGGACTTGTGAATAAGATACCGTCCGAGATTACCGTCGTACTTCATGTAGATGGACGGAGCAGAGTACTGGTACCGCATGACGCGCCCCGACCCGAACTTCTTCAGAAGTTCGCCATTAGGCCAGAAGCCTCCGCCGTAGTCTACGCCTACGCGTGCAACGTTGAATCCCTCGATAATCTTAACAATTTTCTTTAACTGCTCGCCTGGCTCGCTTTCTGCGCCAGTAAAACGGTGCATGAAGAAAATCTGAAAGCGCCCGTCTAGATACGCACCAAGGGATACGACTGTATAGGAATTTGTAGAGTCCTGTCCCCAGTCAATTCCCATGTAAATACGCGAAGAGCCTAGACGCTGTCGGATCTTAGCAACGGACTCAGGATCAAGAGACACGTTAGGGTCGCAGTTATCTAGCAGATCCTGCTTTGTTAGCGGACGCTGGCCCGAGTCAAAGCTGCGACCCAGAACCTCGTTGTAGAATTTAGCGCGAGGATACTGGTTGTACTTTGCCAAGAGGTCGCGCCACGGCAGCCACGGAACCATTAGCTGTGGGATTCTAAAACCTTCAAAAGCGTCAAACTTAGGATCGGGATTTCCCGTACGAACCCACTGCGCCGCAGGGTGGTTGGGAATAATCTGTTCCCCGCATTTATCGCAGACGAGGCTGTTTGCCCCAATGTTGTCCTCTCCCAAGATATTCCAGTGCCATGACCCTGGATTTGTGGGAGTTCCGTGTCGCTCACAGGGCACCGCCCACTCATTCTGCGTAGAGTAGTTACTCCAGTAGAATTCAATAGGATTGTCTAGCGATTTGGGGGTACCTGAGTAGGAAAACCACTTGAAAGGGGAGTGCGAGGCACACTCCTCGATAACGGACACGTTCTCAAGCAGGATGTCCTGAAACTCGTCAATGAAGATTGCGTCCGTCGGAATACCACGAACACGGTCTGCGCTTAGAAACGCGTATCGCAGAATGATTTGGCTACGATTGAGGGCCTTTTTCTCATACACGTTGTCGGTAAGCATCCCAGGAAACCACGCTTTTAGCACAGGCGATGTTTCCATTGGCTCTTTTAGTCGGTCTTTCGAGAACACTTTTGTCTGCGTACTTGACGGAGAGACGTAAAGAACCTTGAAGTGCGGAATTAGGCAGCTGTACGTTAACGACAGGTTCCCAAGCATGGTCGATTTCTCAACCTGCCGTGCGCAAACAAGTAAGCGCCTTTTACTTGGGGTATCGTAGATCTTCCGAAGGTAAGGGCGTTCGGCAAAGTCAAACGCCTCTAGTTTTCTTGTATGCGGGTCTGGCATCAAGATGGCTTGCTCAACAAACTGACTAGGCGACAGCGAGAAAGAGGTACCGATCTCCTCCTCAAATGCAGCGGTCTCCCAGTCATCAATCTCGCGAACAGGCGGCTCGTAGTCCCACGCGTTGTGGGTTTCGTCGTCCATTTCTGCGAAAAAATCTCTATGCGATGTGGTCATAAGTAAATGCTATCCGCGTTTGGGTAGTATTTCCACCACACAGGAGGCCACATGGCCAATTTGGCAGTGCTCGCCGGAAGGGAGATCCGGGAGAGCAGGGAAGGTGTTCGTAACGGCATTCGGTACGAACATGCTTGGATGATCATTGACCGCTTGCTTGTGCCGGGCAAGCAGGGTTTCGACAACGTCACCGAAAGCAGCGGGGCGCTTCGTAGCGTTCCAAAGCTGCTTTTGGCGCTGGAAGAGGCAGCGACGGCGCGGCCAATTGGCGCCGTCATCGAAACCGGGTACATCATGCCCGGAAAGCTCTACGTCCCCCAGTTTGGGGAGGCTTTCTCCGGACTGGTCCACGGGCACGTAGCACTGTTCAGGACTGAGAAGGACAAGTCGAACGATCGTCCGCCCGAGATTGTTCGCTTCCTTACCGTCAGCAACCCCGCCACGGGAAAGTTGACGCACATCCGCGTCACGCCCAAGGAGGGGGACAACCGGTTCCCTACGGCTCCTGACGAAATTCAGAGCATGGTACGGGCAGCCTACCTGCAGACCGTAGCGGAATTTCCGCTCTGGCAGGAAGTGACAGTGGGCCCCAAGGGCCCGAACTTCATGGGGATCACCCATGTAGGCCAGACCCGAGAGGGACCAAACATCCCGGAAAAGGCCTCCTCTGGCCTGACGGCCCGGATGTTGGCGGATAGTCTCTTTGGGATGTTCGACAACGGATAGTAAATGCTGAAGAGTCTCACCTGGGTCAAATCATTCGCAGAAAGCACTAACCGCGCTTTGCTAGAAGGATTGCTCGGGTGGGACTTACAGCCGGATGACGCGGACCCCCTCAAATGGGGTCTGCTTATCCGCTTCAAGCAACCGATCAAGGCGGAGGAGGCTCGCGTTGTGCGCGACCTCCTCCGCCAGTGGGCCGAGGTTAACAACGCCTCATACCGAAAATCAAAATGGCAGGGTTTTGATTTTACGGCCCTAATCTACGTAAAAGGACTGGGACCAGTCATGGATAACAATCCTTTTGTGGAGGGAGAACGTGAACACATACTGCGGACTCGATGAGGTCGGGACCGGCTGCCTTGCCGGGCCTATTATTGCCGTTGCCGTTCAGATGGACATGGTTCTAGACGCGTGGCCTATGCCCGAGGTCAAGGACTCCAAGAAAACGACAGCAGCGCAGCGCGCACGAAACGTAGAGAGCATCCTGCGTTTCATCCACGACCAAGGCGGTGTAGTAGGCGTGGGCGAGTCAACCGTAGAAGAAATCAATCAGCTGGGGCACATGCCCGCCTTGCAGCTTGCGTACAAGCGCGCCGTGCGAGAAGCCACACTATTTCAACGCCCAAAATTGCTAATTGTTGACGGTGATTTTGGCGTTGATGGATACCCAGGGCCGCAACGCATCATGCCAAAGGCCGACGCAAACAACTTCCTATGCGCGGCAGCGTCGATTATCGCAAAGGTCTACCGTGACCTAGACATGGACACACTTGCAACGCAGTACCCTGCGTACAAATGGGAAAGCAACAGGGGCTACGGCACTAAAGAGCACGTAGAGGCACTACATGCGTATGGACTGTCCCCTCTTCACAGGGAGAAAGCAGCCCATACTGCCCTACGAAAAGTGGCCTAAGCAGGCTGTACGGTAGGCACTTTTGCTGGCGACACCGCAGCAGTAGAGGCTTTTGGTGCTTGCGTAGCTGCGACGTTGAATGTCGGCTTAGTAGAAGGAGGTAGCGGCGACATCGCCGCTACCTTTTTTAGCTCATCGCCAAACGCGCGAAGAACTGCTACCGAAATCATAAGATACGTTCCCAGGTCATGTGGGCCACAAACGTATTTGTACCGGCATCGGGCGCCAGCACGACCCAGCGACTGTCGCGCGTAACTAAATCAACACAGCAACTTACCCGATGATTTAGGTCTGCTACCCCAACGCCAGAGCCCGATAAGGGGATCGTGCCCGTGGCAATCGGCCCAAGCGTACGGGCGGCATCTTCATAGATTGCGTAAGATACCGAAGTTGCCGCACCTGCTGTCTTTTTAATAGACAATGACCCGAGCTTAACGCGAGTGGGGATTGTATCGGTATCCGGCAATAAAGAATACGTGTATGCGGCAGAAACAGTGCCAGTAGGCCAGCGACCGAACGGCCACTGCACGACTAGTGCACCTGTTGCGTTATTTAATGTACCAACAAGTCGCCCGTCTTCTGCACTGACAAGGTTGCCCCAGCCGTCATCTTTGACCGTAAACGCAACTCCGCCGCTGTCTGTAAGCGTAACCGAGTCCGGAATGACGTATGTGTTTGCCAGCGTAGCAGATAGTGCGCCTTCTGTAGCGGAACCAAGAGACTCAGAAGATACAGCAGTCCGCAGCGCCGTCATTCTTAGCGTAGCCGGAGATGCCGTAGTGACGCCTGATGCCGTCCCGTACGCAATACCGGCGGCTCCGCCCGTTGTGTCAATTACATCTCGCCCAAGTCCGTCTTCGTAAAAGACAGTCCAGAAATTAGAAGCGTTCATCCACAGAACGTACACATCCGAAATGTCGAGACCCTGGGCGTTCATCCACTTGGTCATTTCAATTTCGGTACGGAAAGAAGTAGAGCGAATCATAGTTACTCCTTGATCTCCGGCGAATTTAGGACTTCGTCAAGGAGATTGAGAAAAGCGGTCGTGACGTAGTCTACACGAACAGTGGGACGCGCGAGAATACCCTTTGCGAGAAGGGCGTAGCTATTCAACTCGGCAACGTGGTCAAGCTTGAAGTCGGTTGTCCCGCCAAAGTGTCCCTCTACGGTTTCGGCAAGAAGAGCCGGAAAGAACTTTGGGAAACGCGGCATGAAGAACTGAAAGATGATGTCATCTCCCTGCCGGACAATCTGAGCATTAATCCTCTTGCCCTTGAACTCGGCGCGCTCGGGCGTGTGGATCGCAATCTCGGGCATGGCCTTGATGGCGCGGTTGAACTGCTCCAACATCTTTACTGTCTGTGCGTCGACCATCACTTCTCCCGTGAGATTTGAACTTCAGTACGAGACCGAGAACTAATTGATCCCTGCGGGGCGAGTTGTGTAATTGCAGGGGGTTTAGTCGTATCGGTAATAACCTTGAATTTCTCAAACCGCTTCAAGGTGTCCTGAAGTGCCTGGTCGCTGGAAGAAATGCGCTCATCAAGGCGTGCAAGGCTCCGCGTTAGGGCGGAGAGCATCGCTACCTTCTTGTCAGAGACTGGCAGAGTCTTTACCTCGCGGAACGTGAAGTAGAGTTCCTGTTGAAGCTCGGCAAGAATCTTCTTGTTGTCTAGCTCGATAGAGATTCCTGCCTTGTACTTGGCAAGGTCTGGGCCGCCAAGCAGTGAAGACTTTAGCGGAGACTTACGTCCCTGAGTCCGCAGTGAGCCGTCGTCAGGGTCTGCGTCGGCGCGGAAATACTCCGCCCAGTCCGCAAGACCCATGATTTCCGTGTTCCAAAAGTAGTGGCGGTACTCTTCTATTGCCGCGGCACTTACTTGGTGGCCCTGCTTCTGTAGACGGTACGACGCCTCGGAAGCGGACACTCTTCCGATTAAAAGAGTGTCGACCTTTTCACGAACCGCAGGAGCCTCCAGAATACTGGATTTCATCTCCTGTGTTGTTTCGTCGGGATGCAGCAGAGAGTAGATGGCTTTTTGCTTTAGCCACCTCTTACTCTTTGAGTCGTTAGGGTCCCAAGCCTTAAACCCCTCAGGAAGGGTAAGGCCTTGGCGGATTCTACCCAGCTCCGCGCGCTCTATCGGAGCAAGTCCGTAGAGACGCAGGGTGCTATTGATAGTACGTTCCTGTGCGTCCTCAAGGGAAACACACAAGAACGCAACAAAGTTCTCTGCTGGATGGCGTGGCATTAAATCTTGTGCGTCTGAAGGTCCTTCAAAGCACTAACCACATTTTCAATTGCAAACATTGCTCGAACCGCAGCCTGCTGCGAAACACTCTGAAGTCCCATCTGCGACGCTAGAACAATATTGGCCAGCTTCGTGGACGCTTCCTCAAGCTCCGGGATGTACTCGATGAAGGTTTCGAGATTCTCGGGATTGATGAAGTTCAGGGCAAGAACAGAGTCAACGGAGGCGACATCTGAAAGGGCTGCGGCTTCCTTAAGAAGACAGTGCTTCTTAGGTAGCTTGACGTTTGCCAGTTTTACTGCCGCCATAGCGGTTGCTTCTTTTACGCGATCTACTGGCGTGGAAAGGGGCTGTAGTCCGTAGAGCCGAACGGGCTCGGACACGCTCGCCGAACGCTCCAGAAGCTCTACCGCCAGATTCTGCGGAACGCCGGCAGCAGCAAGGTGGAAGATACCGTCTACCCAAGACTGCACGCCCGAGCCGACCTTATCAAAGACAGGTCCACGAAGATCGCAGCTGTGGTCGTTCCAGGCGCGAATCTCTACCATTGAAGAAAACGCAGATGCTTGCGCCTCCTTCATTGGTAAGTACATCGCCGTCTTTCCTTGCGCTGGCTGCGGAGCCGCACCACCCTGCGCCGCTCCCCCGTCTTCAAGCTGAAGTGGAGAGTCCAAGGGCATAAACGAGAAGTCTTTTGGAATTGCAATCTCGGTGGGAGACACAGCCGTGGGGCGCTTTAAATTGTCTACGCGTGACAGCTGAATTTCCTGCCCAGAGGGCAGGCGCGTTGCAAAATACTTCCGGCCTTCTACGGTAACCTCGGAAATAATTTCTACGGGCGTGGTGACTACGATTGCTCGTCCGTCCGACTTGTAAAAGGCACCCATTCCTCTGATATTGGGAGAAGCAGGAAGGTTAAAGTTTACCCCTACCTGGCTCCCAACAATCATAGGCTGGAGCGCATACTGGCTGCCGTTTACAAACAGGGCCTGCGGGGTCAGCTGCCCGGTCATGATGTCCATTAGCTGCGGAATAACGTAGCCAATGATCTGCTTACCGGAGCCCTTCTCCATGACCTTGTACATGCCAAAGGTCTGTACGGGTTGCGCGGTTTCAACAAGCGGATCGGGGTCCGCCTCTACGCCTGTCATAGTAGCAGCACCCATCTGATCTGCTGCCTGCATGGTCTCTTGAGGCAACACTTCCTGCGCCTGCTTCTCCGATAGGAATAGGACAACAGGCTGCATATTGTCCGGCGCAGAAGAGATCTTTACCGCGTACCCGCCCTCTGCTGGCGTTACCTGAATAACGTCGAATCGCTGGCGTGCAGCAAAAATTTGCGCAGCGTTTGCAGCCTTTTCTGCGTCTTGAGTAGGGCGAGAAACCAACTCGCTCATATAGTGCAGTAGCGACGCGTTTTTTTCAATGGCGTATCGCCACTCAGGGTCCGCCATCACGGACTCAAATCGCGCAAAATCTTCTTTATTGATTGTGTCCGCGATGGCCGCGCAAAGAGAGCGAGTCATGCCGTACCTCAGTAGTTATCTTGGGCTTTGTTTGCGATTGCCATGCCGCCGAGTCCGAGTCCAATACCCCCGGCCGCAATACCGTACCCGAGTCCGCGAAGACCGGATCCCACGGCGCTGCCAGCTTGTTGCGCGCCTGCGACAGTGGGAGCAGCCTTGCCGACGCCCATAAATCCACCTCTTCCGGGTAACGCAGACATGTACTGCTCAATCGTCATATCAGGTATGTGCTGTTGCGCGGCTAGGAACTCTCCCTGTACCGCGTGAAGAGCCTCTCCGAGCGACTGATTCTTGCCCTTTGCGTAGTTCTCAAGCCAAGAGGGATTGATCCCCGCTCTAGTAGCAATAGCGCGTGCAGTATTGTCCGTCATACTGTGTCGAGCGTACTGTTCCATTGTTTCTGGGCTATAGTGCGTACTGAGTGGGGTGGTCTTTGCGGGGTCTACTGCTGCTCCTGCCGCTCCTGCTTGAAGTTGGTCTACTTTTGCACGAAGACGCCCGCGCTTTACCTTAATACTGCGCGACGGGGCTGCCCCGGCAGGGGCAGCCCCACCTGCTGCGCCCCCTGCCGAGGCGCCGGCACGCGCCAGCGTTGGCTCAGTAAGCTCAAATTGCGCGTTAGTTAGGTCTGGTCGTCTTCCGAAGCCATCTCGGACTGACCACTCTGGTCGGTTTTGTATTCCCTCAGGTCCGGTATTGGGGTACTGGTACTGCGTTTGGGGTCCCCCCGTACCCGCAGGTCCTGAGCCAGACACAACAGTAGCGCGATCTGCCGCAGGATTTACAGTGGGGCGTTCGGAATAAGGGCTCCTACGACTAACTACCGTAGCCGGATCTGCCACTGCTGTCGGGGCAGGCTTTGGAAGACGCACAAAGTTTGCATCATGCAACGGGTGTCCCGGCGGATGGTAGGGCACCATCTCATCGTGTCTTGCGTATATTGTGGGTCTATCTGTAGTTGGAGCCCCCCCTGCTGGCGCAGCAGCTGGTGCGGAAGCAGGACGTGGGGCGGGAGCAGTGGCCCTAGACACGTCTACCGGCATTCCGCCTCCCTGCGGAATACTGGCGGGAATGGTGCTTGTACTTGCTGTGGCTGCTGGCGTAGCCGCAGGAGCAGGACGAGGAGTCGGAGCGCCTACTACCGTAGGAGCATCCGTAGCCGCTGGCGGTGCGGCAGCTGGCGTAGTGGCGCGGGACGCACGCATAGTCTCTAGCTTTTGCTGGAGAGTAGTCGGTTGCGCGGCAGGCGCGCGGGCAGCGGCACGTTCTGCCCGCAGCGCAGTAATTTGTTCCGCCGTACGAGCCCCCCCTCGGCCTGCCTGAGAGAATGTGGCCGCCACATCAGCGGAAAGTGGGGCGGCTGCCGGGCGGGGTACTTTGACTTTTGGTGCGCGAACATGGCTTGCTACGTTAGCTACTGCTTTTTCAGCAGCACCCGCTGCTCTACCGGCCACTGCCCCTACCCCGGGCGTGGGGATGATGGCAATTTTCTCTATTTCCCTCTGCCGAAGAAACTCCCGGAGCGGGCTGGGTTCCCCGCTCGCGGTTTTGTTGGTGGGCGCCGAGCTTAGCTTTGACAGACCAACCGCTGCGCGGTCACCACTCATCATGCCGTATCCCTGACGATGCTGGAACGGCGGGTAGATCTGGTCGAGGAGAGACTGCGTTCCCGGAAGATCCGACGCTCCGTCAAACATGGCCGGGTTCATCATTGCCGACTCAACGCGATCCTGCGTAAGCGGGTAGGTCTTTCCGCCGATCTCAAAAACGTGAAACGGCTGAAGAAGGCGGTCTGCAACAATTACGGGTACTCGAAGCTTGTTTGTCGGCTTGCCTAGCTGCTCCTCGGCGCGAGTACGCCCGGTCTTGTTACGCAGCATGGCGTAGCCGAGAGCATAGCCCGCCTCCGGCTCAACGCGTGTCATCTCGATATCTACGTCGTACTTGGAGACGAACGGCAGCTGCTTGTGTAGTTCGCTAAGGACCTGCGCAGGCCAACGCTTGTCGTCATCCGGCATACGTGCGATTGCCGCAGCTTCCTTTTCAAAAAGCTCGGCAGCCGTCTTGTGGCGGATGAACAGAGGCTGAGATGTCGGAGTGTGCAGCATGGAATCCTCGGCCGCTAGAATAGCAGACGTCAGTCTATAAAGCCCGGTGTAGATATCATAATGGATACCGCAGGGGCAGTGGTAGGGAGAAGTGCAGTCGAGTTTGTTTCGTTCTGAAGGGCTACGTCCGGAATTAGGGAGCCAGGAAGCGTTACGTCCCCACGCTCGGTAAACCGCGTACTCCATTCCGCGGATAACGCACCTCCTAGATCAAGACCCACAACCGGCACACGGACTGCCGCTTTTGCGGTGATGTGCTCTACAACTGCCTCAGCAATCGCGTCGAACAGGTAGGAAGCGTCGGTTTTTGCCGGATCATCATCAGGCAACGCCGCAGCCTCAAGTCTATACGTATCGACCTTAGACTTAATTAGGGCGGAAAGTTCTGAAGCACTGAGCGCCATTACTCTACCTTGAGCCGGGGTGTGAGGTATGGGGCGTTGCCGGCGACGGAACTAGTGAGGTTACTGACCAGCGTATCGAGTCCCGGCAGAGAGATGCCCACGGAAAAAAGGGCGGCTTTCAACTGTGTCATGGCGTTACTTAGATCAGAGATAAAAGTGTCGCCCAGAATAAACTTCTCGGCCGCAGCCTCATCTTGCTCGTAAATGACCATATCCCCTGTGTTGTCATTTAGGGCAATGCGTACATCTTGCGGCTCTATGCCAATTCTACCGGTGCGGTCTGCAACGATCTGTGCTTTTACAACCGACTCTTCGTTGTCCTCTCGTACAAGGAGTCGGTAGACAGGGTCCTCGACGGTTACGGGCTTATTGTCCTCAATGTCTCCGTAGAGTTCCGTAAGAGCGCCACCTACGTGGATCTCAACTGCGGCGTATTTTTCGTCTGCAAACGCACGAACTTTTGTCACATACTGGCAGGCCTCAACGTAATCTTCGTCTTCTTCGGGTGGTTGTGTTGTGAACGCAAAGGAGGATCCCGGCGTCTCCATTAAGTAATTCATAGCGTGAGTGCGTATTTGCTTTCCCGTAGCTTCAAGCGCGACAAAGCATAAAGGGGAGATACCTCGAATCTCTACCGACCCGTCACGGTTAACGTAAAGACCGTTTTTAAGCGGGGCGACCATACGCATGTCGCCAGGAGACATAGGGTATGGGCTGCTCGTACCGCCGACGTAAGATCCGTCTTGGTCGACTAAGCTGCGATATCCAATAATAAACGCTTTGTCTGTTTTGTCTGAGTCGCGCGCAACCCACACCTGCGCGCCTCTTTCTGGGAAAGCTAAAATGCCGGCGCCCTGTAGGCTGTGTAGGTACGGATTAGCCAGTAACGCATCAAAATAAACGTTTCTGTCCCCCAGGTCTACGGACACCGTACAGGTAGACTGTGCGGGATTTACGTTTTCAATTTTCCCTGCCTGTATGCGGGCGGGGAATGTTCCACTTTTTGTTCCGCTATTCATTTATGCGTAACCCCGGCAGGAATTAGGGCCTGCGGCTTACGCAGTCCAAATTCTGCTCCGTGCGCAAGCCCCGCCACGTTTGAGCCATGAATATCGGAGGTCCATGCCTGAGACGCCGCCTCGGTAAACGTGTCCTTGAGTCTGCGGTAGTTGGCGCGAGCAAGGAAGTCCTCAGAGTGGGTCAGAGGAACCTGTTCCATGCTCTTGAGCACGGGCACATGCTCAATCGGCGCAAGACCTTGCTTTTTGGCCTCACGATTTAGGTTTTCAACGTGGTCTAGGGCAATCAGCTGACCACGCAGGTATTCCGGGTGGTCCGGTGCGTGCTCTACGCGTGCTACGTTAGTCATAGCCTTAACGACGGTCTCAACGTTTCTACGCCGCAGTTTTACGCCAGAGTTACCGTAGGCACTAAGGGCTTCGTTGGTGAGGTACCCACGAACAGCGTGAATGTTCTTAGTGGCCTCAAGCAACTCATGTGGGTTGATCGGCCCGTGTGACAGGGGATCCCCCGCCTTAACCTCCAGCCCCGGCTTTACCGTTTCTAGAATATGGCGGTCGGCCAGAATGCGGTGCGCCTTATCGTTGACAAATACGTTGTATCCGCCGCGCGCCTTATCCTGCTCGACCTTTGTTACTTTGCCGCTGACGGCCGCAATTGTTGCGGAGCCAGGTAGCGTAGCAGGGACCTTAAAGATTTGCTTCACACGCTCAAATGCGTCGGCAGTATAGTCCCCACCTTTTTGGGATGAGACGGCTCCGCCGGTGTGGAACGTCTTCATGGCCAGCTGCGTGACCGGCTCTCCAAGGGAGTGACCCGCAATTACGCCTACGTTTGTACCCACAGAATACGTGTGCCCGTTCTCGTTTAGCCCGTAGCACTTTGCGCAAATGCCTTTCTGCATCTGGCAGTGAAGCGGCGAGCGCACAATTACCTGAGGAATCTTAGCAACACGAAGTTGTTGGATTACCTGCGATGTCAAAAGGGTGCCCGCAGGTACGTCCTTTCCGCCGGTCACATGCACTGGCTGTGCAAGGTACCGGTCATGAACATCGCGGTCGTCGATAGAAAGCGCGGAGCCCTTTGTCGTGTGGCAATCTTCCGCCGTAATTTGATGGTCAATTACCGTATTGATAATGACCTTAGACAGGGCGCCAGGCTCTGCCGTGCCTGCCGCACGGTCAATTGCCCCCTTACGAGCACCGTGCATTGAAGTCCAATACTGGGAGGTAGTGAGCCCCTCTGCGTAGGATTTTGTAATAGGGAGGGCAACCGGGCGGTTCTTTGCGTCCGCAACAAGAATGGGCCCGAAGGTCATCTGGCGGAACTGCTCCCAGTTACCGCGAGCCTTTGCGGCAACCCACTCGTACATCTTGTTCTTGCTAGTGCCGTACGCCGCCTCCCCCTTCTTCTTGATCTCATCAAGGGCACCGGCGTAAAGCTGTACGATCTTTTGATCCTTTTCTGCCTGAGAAATCTTTGACGAGCGGATTTTCTTTTCCTCGTCCTCGTACTTCCCAAGAATACTGTCGCGTAACTTGATGGCGTCGTGGAAGTCGTTCAAGGAGAAAGAGCTTCCGTTGAAGTACGCAGCCTTTACGCTGAAATCTTGTAGAGACTTCACGACGCGTGCGTAGTCCTGTTTGTGTTCTTTGGCTACGCGCGTCAACAGGTTTTGCAGAGTTCCCTTGTCAAACCGATAATTTTTATCGTGCAGAAGCTTTTCGTCGTTCTGCATGTCTGGCGGAAGGAAATGAGCAATAATCGCACGACCAACCGTTGTTTCACGTCCGTGAAATGTGAAAGTCTGGTCTTCGTGAATCTTTCCATCGTTCCAGAGCTTGTACGCTTCTTCTGCTGAGCCAATCTTTACCTTTGCCGGCTCTCCCCACTTTGTTGCCTGGAACAACCCAATAAGGAGGTCTTTCTCTGGCATCGGCATGATTTGGCCCGAGGTCGGAGAAAACAGATTGTTTGACGGCATCATTTTCTTGGCATCATTGACCGCTTCGTTGCCAAGCGGAACGTACAACGCCATGGTGTCTCCGTCGTGGTCCGCGTTGAACCCGGAAGTGACCAGCGGATGCAGGCCGATTGCCTTGCCTTCCGTGATGCGCGGGGTGAAGGCAAGGATGGAGAACTTATGGAGCGACGGATCGCGCTTTAGAAGAACAGGACGATCAGCAACAACGCGATGTAGAACTTCCACTGCGAAGGGGTGCTTTTCGTCCACCATCTTTTTGGCTTCGTGGGGGAGGTAGTTGTGGCGGGCATGCAGCTCCTTAACTACGAACGGCTTGTACATCTCAAAGGCGATGGGAAGTGGGATCCCGGCCTCGTCTAGACCCAGCTCCGGCGCAGTAATGATCGTAGAGCGGCCCGAAAGGTCTTGGCGGCGATACACAACAGAACTCTGGAAGTATGAGCCCTTTGTTCCTTCCATCAGCTCCATCAGGCCGCGGTAGTGCCGAGCCTTGGACGACTTCTGTTGAATATCCAGACCACCTACGCGCAGAGACTTCACCGCATCGTACAGGTCTGCAACCTGCTTTTGCTGCGCCGCCTTACCGACGCCTTCTGCCACGTTCTTACGCAGGGACTCGTTTAGAATTCCTACGTTCTGGTACAGAAGATTTAGGTCGTCGACGGTCTGAGACCCGTCAGGGTTTACCATCAAAGGACGCATCGTAGGGGGCAGAACCGGTAAGTGCTGCATCGTATACGCGTCAACAGGCTTGATTCCTGTCTTCTTGAGGGCCTGTAAATACCGAATACGACGATACGCGCGGTCTAGCGGCGCGCCTTTTAGCTTCCCAATCTGGGAGTTCAGGTCTTTCAGTTCCTTGTCGACGTCAATGTTCTTGAGAGCATCAACAATTACCTCAGTACCCAGTTTCCCACCCTGATGTCCCTCATGCGAGATGAGCTTCTCATACGCCTTTTCATCAATCCCAGTAAGGGACTGGATGGCGCGCTCAAATACGGGGTTGGGTAGGCGGTGGTTGAGGTCGAGGTGCGTCCAGAAGTTACCCTGTAGGCCGCCGGTTAGTTTTTTATCAAACAGACCGCCCTTGTCTTCAATAGTACGGGCAGTGACCTGCTTCAGGTCTCCCTTAATTGTCGTCAGCTTGGACGGGGCCGCGAGCTTGCCGGTGCTGAATTTAAGAGTCTGCGCATCTGTAAGCGGCTGAAGAACGTACTTGTCGCCCTTCTTCTCCATATGCATGCCCATCGCACGCATGTAGTTGATGAACTTCCCCATGCTCTTATTTGGCTTGGGGTCGGGCAACGGGCGGTTCTGTTGAAGAGCTACCCAGACATCCGACTGCGACTGGTCGGACTTCCAAGTCTGCGCTTCACGGAGAATGTTTGTCGCCCCGTGCGCCAGAAGAGCGTAAGTCGTAAGCTGGTCAAGTGTCTGACCGCCGCCGGGAATACCAGACCCACCAGGAGGCTCACCATTAGAGTCATACGCCCCTCCGTGCGAACGGGCTGTCATCTTCTTATCGACTTGATGATGGAGCTTTAAAAGATACTGGTCGCCCGTCAAGATCTGGCCGAGGCTTCTCTTGGTCTTGGGGTCGAATAGTTCTTCCGTGTCAGAGAGCTTGTGTTGCTTAAGCTCGTCCATGACCTTTTGCGTATAGTCGACACCTGGCTGGAAATTGTCTACGACATACGGCTTTCCAGTCTTGCGCGCAATCTTTGATGCGGCAGTTTCCAGAAGCTGGCCGATATTCATGCGACTTGGGACGCCGGCTGGTCCGAGAATTACATCGACGGGCTTGCCGTCCTTATCGTGAGGCATTTCGTGGTCGGGAAGGATCGTACCGATGATCCCCTTGTTTCCGTATCGACCTGTGAGCTTGTCGCCGACGGTAGAGGGCTCCTCTGTACGGACGAAAACCTTTACCGACTTACCAGCACGGACAACTTTGGCGACGACTCCGGGGTAATCATGTTCCCAGAATACTGAGCCACGGGTGTCGTAGGGTGTAGCGAGTGATCGTGCGATAGTCCTCGCCTCATCGCGCGGATCAACGCGAGCAGGCGCAACAACTGCAATAAGGACATCTCCATGCTCTACTCGCTGGCCCTGCTTGATTACTCCATCGTCTCCCAGCTTATTGACGCGCTGCGCCGTAGCCTTGTCGGGAGAGGAGTACGAAATCCATCGCTTCTTGTCCGTCTGCATCCCAGAGAACAGCTCGACGCCCATCTCATGAAGGTGTGTGGACGTTAGCTTCTTTGCCGCAGATTCCGACACAACGATTGAGTCTTCAAACGTGCGCCCGTGGTACGTCATGTACCCAACGCGCATGTTGGTGCCAAGAGCTAAACTGCCGTCCCGTGTGTAATTGGAGTCGGCAACAACCTGCCCCTGCTTCACCTTGTCTCCGGCTTTTACAAGCGGGTCAGAGTGGAGCATAGTCTTCCCGCCGTTTAGCGGGAAATGATCGTACAGTGCAACCTTGCGTACCTTGCCATCGTCGGCCTTTATGTGGATATGCGACGCGTCTACCTTTGTAACCGTTCCAGCTACCGGGGCCGCGTGTGAGCCAAACGTCCCAACTAACTGGTCAAATGTATAGTTTGAGTCCGTTTTAGTCTGGACTAAGGGAGCTTCGCGGTCCTTGAGCGAGATTGCCTGCTCCATTTGCTTTGCCGCAAACATGGCACGGTTGCCTGAGTTTGTGGAAAGAAACGGAACTAGGTTTGCGGCGAATGAAAAGAGGCCCTTTGACGAAGGAAGAACGTACTGCACCTCTGCCCAAGGCCTCTGAGCTGTGCGCCGATCCGAGTCAAATACGGTAACCATGTTGCTATTGGGTACAGGTTTCCCATTCTTCCAAGACACCTGGTCTGGGTACGCAACGACAGCCTGCTCTAGCGTTCCTGGGGTTGCGTCAACAAAAGCCCCCTTCTTTACGTCCCACACACGCGTAACTAAGACCTTTCCTTTCTTACGCGCGCCAATTGGAAGATGGAGAGAGATGCCCGTGGCGTCGCTTTCGGGCGTCTGCACTGGGTCAAGGAAACCCAAGTGAGATGCGTTGATAAGCTTGTCCTCGGTCTTAATTGTCTCCCCGCCCTTAATACCGCCAAAGTCGGCACCTAAAATTGTGGTGCGCAAGTGTCCTGAAAGGAACTGTAGTGGGTTCGTCTGCTCCGGAAGTTGCCCGGCGCGAAACGTGTTTCCGATTGTACCTGTGTAGAGGTCTCGGGCCGGAATCTCAGAAAGCTTAGATGCCCGGTCAATTACCGCGGTGATCTTCCGAGTAGCGTCTCGCTGGTTCCGAGTAATGAACCGCTCTACGAAATCCGCAGTGCTAGTAATGTCTTTGGCTGCAAGCGTCTGACGGTCGTCCGGCTCTGCGTGTGCGCGAGAGATGTCTAGGATTCTTTTTGACGACGCAAGCAGCGCGGGGGCAGTAACGTGCCCGAATTCCAGACCAAGCGTGTTGTGCTGGTCCCCGTCTGGGCGCGTTGTCTTCATATCGCTAAACAACTTTGCGACGTACGCAGACGCATCCGCAACCGACATAGACGCCGCTTTCTTCTTTTCCTCCGCCGTCTTTGCAAACGTCTTTGGAATCTTAAGTAGGTCTTCGGGCTTTGCGCGCGCCTTGTTTACCTCGAACACCGTCTTGCCAAACGCCTTTTCAATGTCGGCGTCTGACATATTTAGAGATTTGAGTACGGAGTAAACCGGAACGGTAGACGTACCAATTGCCATCGTGACGCGCCCAGTGGAGCGGTCGATATTTAGGTCGAACCCTTTTTTGCCCTGAAACGCCCAACGTGCTTCAATCTCTCCGTTGTCCGCAACGCGGTGGTATACGCCGGGCTTGAGAAGAAATACGCTGTCGTGCTGACGCTCGTGGCCGTCCACAATGTAGCTATATCGGCGCGTAATCTTTGGAATGCGCGCAACCGTTACGGTGTCCTCGTCTAGCTTCTTGCCCGACGCAATATCAACAAGACGCAGCGTGGCGCGCACGGGAACAGCCCAAGTGCCTCCCTCTACGCGCTTCTGGTACTGCGACTGAATGTCATCAAGATGCAGGTTGTCCTGCACCTCAATGCCTACCAGCTCAAGGCGCTTCTTTGTTCCCGCCATGGGGAACTGGCTGCTAATAGCAGCAACAGCGCGAGTTTTGATCTCGTTAAACGCGGCTTCTGGGTTCAGGTCGGGCATAGCGAAATCATAACCTATTGAGGGTCATAAGATAACTGCACTCGACACGAAGTCGTAGATGCAGACAAAGGACAACCATGGAAGACCAAGACGATCGCACTGAGCAGGTTGAAAATGACGACTCCTCCTACGAGGATAGCAGTAGCAGTTTTGCAGACCAGTGCGACGACGCGGTGTTCGGATGGGGAGAGGACGAATAAATGCTAAGTCTCTTCTTTTTCTCGTTTCTTGTCGGGTTTTTCCAATTCTACGTTGACACAATTCCGCAACTGATGGACTCGCGCGCGTGGTAAGAAGAAGCCCGCTTGCCCGCCTAATGAAAGAGGGGACAGGCGGGCTTCGCCCCGCAGCAGAAATTCCCGACTCGGAAGCGGGAGCGACTGAGGCGGCGAAGCTTGCATTTTGTCCCTCTCTGTTTAAAGCAACAGACCGAGGCCTCTGCGGGTTTGTTGCATGCGGAGAATGCCAGTACGCGCCAGAAGGGCGAGGGTGGCTCTGCGCAACTTGTTCGTCTGAAGAATCCGTTTTGCCTTACTACACCGAAGGAGCATGCACAAAATGCCAGGGATGGAGCATAGTGCTGAGCCTGTGGAAGAAGTAGACTACCGGTGCGATTGGTGCGCTACCGCAATCTACACGGGCGATGAGGCCTATAACATTGCCGCCTTTAGTATGGGTATCGGGCACCGAACGGGGAACCTATGCCTAGAAGAAGACTACTTTGCAGACGGGGGACACGAGGTACTCGTCCACAAGTGGTGTTTCCGCGCCGCAGTTAGTTCTAGTCTGCTTGATCACGCATCTAAGCTAAACAACAGCTGCGCTTGGTGCGACTCGTTGTTTCGCCACAACAACCGAGTAGTTGTTGTGTCGCCGCATCAAGTTCGTATTAGCAAGCGGCACGGCGGCGTGTTTCTTGCCCCATTTCAGTTTCCCCACGGGGATATTGAACGCGTATTTCACGAAGACTGTTTCGTGCCGCACGCGGAGGGCTTTGCACACCGACTTTGGTCCGCCGCCTAGCCAACCTGACGACCCAGTGCCCGCTGAGAACCACCAGCGGGCACTGGGGCTTTCAGGGCATTCATCGGATTTACCTGCGACCCCGACTCTTCATTCATTAGCTGGATGACTAGCTGGTACAGAGCGGGGTTTTCTGCGCGCATCTTCATTAGCTCTTGCTGCTTCTGCGCCTCGCCCTGCTCATCGCCAACGGTGTCAAGGTAGGCCTTAGCACGACGGGCAACGTAACGAAGATCTACGCCGCCTTGTCCAACTGTAAGCGGGGATGACATACCTGCCATAGGTACCGGCAAGTTTCCGCCCGGAGACCCCGCGTTTTCGTCGTATGCGGTCGCACCCTGCGGCATTCCTGGGGTTTGCTGGGCCTGTTCCGGCGGCTGCTCTTGTTCTTGCGGTGCAGCCTGTTCTTGGGCAGGCGCTTGCTGCTCTTGCCCCTGTACGGCCGCATTCTGCTGCGCCGCTTCCGGTGTCTGTGCATTTGGTGCACGCTGCGCGGGAGTAAGAGGAGACTGTGGTTGTCCGCCTTGAGCCGCCGCCTGCTCCGCAGCTTGCTGCTGCTGCACTGCCGCCATTTGCTGCTGCTGCTCCATCTGAGCTTGCCCCTGAAGGGCCTGAGCCTTGATAGAGTAGCGCGAGGAGCGAAGCTGGGCCTCTCCCTGAATATCTGCGGTAGCCGTCTGCATACGCCGTTGCACGTCGAGCTGAATCTTCATCTCTTCGTGCATGCGCTTGACCTCTAGCGCAGTGTCCTCTCCCAGCTCCTCGTGCAGGCGCTTGTCGGAAATCTTGAGCGCCTGATTTAGCTGTAGGTAGAACATAGACCGCTGTAGGTCGTCCGCCATCTTGAAACGATCAAAGCGAGAGCTGACCTTGGGCCAGCGCATAAACGCCGCAATGCCGCCAAAGATAAAATCATTCACCATGCGGTGTCGCGCACGGTTGTAACCCATGAACATGTTTTCTAGGGCACGCAAAGAGGTGTTGCTGCCGCTCCACGAAAGGCCACCGAATACGAATTCGATAGGAATACCGGCACCTACAAGCATTTGCTCCGCGACTAAGCGGAACTCTTGGTGCAGCATCAGCGCACGGGCGTCTCCGCCAAACTGCTGCAACCCGATGTTTACCGGCAGGATGGGGATGTAGTTGTTGTCGCGCTTCCAGATAGAGAGTTCGGTCTCAATCTTGGATTTCCAGTTCGTAAGGTTGTAAGAGCCGTAAGGCTGGTCATTACCGCCTGTCGACGGACCAGGGAAGATCATGCGAAGGGGCACAATGTGCTCCATCGCAATACTCTCTTGCGCTTTCTTTAGGGTCTGAAGGTAGAAAGCGTCCTTGAGGAGCGGGTAGATAAGAGGGGATCCCCAGCCCTGATCTTTCTGCGCCAGCGTAGGACGCTTGAGGTGGAAGAAATTGTCTGGGCTAAACCGGAGAGACTTACCCTTACGCGCGGCCTCAAGAAACTCTAGTGGCAGGCGTTCGACCGTCTCTGGATCGCCCATCGTAATATCGTTAAGAACTGCGCGAGACAGTTTGTAATAGTAGCGCGTAAGGCCTGTAACTTCGTTGTGCTTTATCTGGATGTTTTCTGGGTTCCAGCGCACTAAGCGAATGTCACGTACGGAACGAATGTATACATCTCGCTCTTCTGCATAGTCTGCCTTGCGGCAACTTGGGCAGCTAAGATGAAAACGGTTGTTCTTCCATCGATATAGCGAGCGATTTGCGTCCGCACGGTAGCGTTCCTTGCAGTGCCGACACGCAAGGTACTTCACAAATGGGTAGTAAACCGAGACAAACGCGTTTCCGTACGCAAAGTAGTCTAGCCCGGCTTCTACTTGGAACTGCCGGAGATTAAGCTGCTCCTCTAGATCCTGATACAGCCTCCGCTTACCGGGGTCGTCTGTGTCAAAGATAATAGGAGTAACGGGGTACTCCGCCATCTTTGTACATGCGACGTTGATAATTGGGTTTGACAGGAAGTAGTAACGACACCAATTTAAAAGCTGGTGTACGTTGTCGGGTAAGAACTGCTGCGCAACATCAAAGAATGGCGACGGGTAGCGAACACCGAAGCTACGCTGCCCGCTACTTTGAAGATTTCGGGTGTTAAACCGGTCTCCAGAATCTACCGATGCACTAAAGAAGTTCATCCGGACACCTGTGCTGGCTGCTCGGTCGGCTTAAAGCCACGAGCTGCGTCTATCTTACGCCCAAGGAACTTGCCGCCCTCTGAGCCGGCGGTGCCCAAGACCAGTCCCCCGATAATTCCTCCTGCTAAACCGGGCATCCCGCCCCGTGCCATTGCCCTCACGGCACCAGGAGCACTCGCGCCTAGGTTCCCTGCAACGCCACCAGCAGCCCCAAGCGCCCTCTCTGCTGCTCCGCGCTCACGACCGGTAACGGGATCACGTTTTTGTAAATCATAATAGGCACCTAAGCCCGAACCGCCTACGAGCAAAGTACGCTGGCCGGGAAGATGCCGTGCGGCAGTATTGAGGCCCTTACGCCACAAGCTTGGCCCCTCGTACTTACCAAAATTGGCAAGCCAGCCCCCACGTCTTGCGGCAGCACGCAGCCCCTTAGCGTGCGCTACGTCGTCTACGTATCTACCGGGTGACAGGCCTAAGCCTTTGTTGCTATTTGCCAGCTCCTCAGCCCGAAATTCTCGATTTAAAGGATGCTCGTTTGAGGAGCCGTGCCACAAATCTTTCCAAGCGTCCTTAGCGGTGCTGGGTTTTACTAGTTTTGCGGTCTCCTTAAACGGAGCTGTAAGCGCCGGAACAAACCCGCCTTCGGATGTATTTGCTATTTTTTCTAGTTCGGCAGAAAAAGCCTGAAGCATAGCGGTATTCATCACAGCCCCCGCATACCCAGATCTCGCTGGACGCGTCGGTGGTTTGTATAATCAATAGCCTCAAGCAGTTTTGCCGCGCATACGTCGTCTTGGCTGCCAGAAAAAACTTTTGGGTCTTTCTGAAGAGCGGCTAGTCGGACCTTTACGCCATCTTGAGGATTTTTAAAGAAAACTTGCGTATTCCTACCGCGCCCTCGCGACATAGCCTGTGGGCTAGGCTTGAAGTCTCGCAAGGAATCAGTATCGAACCTTTCGGTGCACACATCGCAAAGGGTGTCACCAAAAAGCATTTCCCCTTCGTGCCCACAATCACGGCATTTGTACCGCTTCATTCCTGCGTAGTCGTTTGCAAAATCTAAAGGAGCTGGCAGATACCAAACAGCCTGGTTTAGTGCTTGCGCCGCAACATACCGAGCAACGGTATCCGAGAACGAGGGTCGCTGTACTAGTTTGGCAATATGGTCGCGAATGTAGATTGCGTCATCCACAGCCGCCATCATTTCTCCAACAGAGTGCTCCTGCATATTTTCCGCAGTTGCAACCCCAAGGACGAGGGCTTGAGTCAAGAAGTGAAACGGCTCCCAGTCCTCAAAGAAAGAGTCTGAGGTAGCAATAACCCCGGTAGCTAGAAGCCGATTTAGGTTCTTTTTGGCAACAACTACACCGGAGTGGTCCACCTCAAGAGTTCTTTTAAGAACCTCAGGTGCCCACTTCATCCACTCGTGTCCGTACTTCTTTGTGCAGTAGAAGAACAGGACAACAGGCTGGGTTTGCTCGTCCGTTAAAAGTTTCACGAACGGAAGCCCCCATCATTACGCAGCTGAGACTGCGACGCCATGTTGGCAATAATAATCTGCGCCTCTGGTGCAAGCTCCCGGAACTTGCCTAGCGGGTCCTTGCGGAACTCCGTAACAAAATCCGAGTCAAATAACTTTTCCATTTGATCGCGTGTTGGGCCCGTTGCAAGGCGACGGAGCTGATCTTCGTTTACGTAGTGACCGCCGTGCGTCCAAGACCAAGACGCTTCCTTTACGCGGTCAAAAACGCAAAGATGCGGGTCAGGAAGATTTGCGCCGTAACGGTGGGTCAGGCCTGCATCTGCGTCAAGACGGTGAATCAGCAGCGCCAACTCATCGGGATCAATTGCCGACGCAACCTTTGCAAGGCGTCCGTATGCCTCTTGTAGCTCAGGATTCGCCGTGAACTCCTGACGCTGCTTCATGTACGTCGTAAAGTGTTGGCTAAGCCCCTCGCCGCCGTAACGAAAGATCTCTTCGGGAATTGAGGCTCCCTGAGCCTCCGCCAACTTTGTAGCCGCAACGGAAAGATCGTGACGATCGTACGAATCTAGATCGTGCCAGCGGTGCTTTAGATCGGCGATGAGGTCGAAGGCGTTCACGGTGAAGTCTCCTTGCGCTGCTTATCATACTATCCCAGTTCAAAGAACCGTACGAAGTATAACCACAACGCGGGCATAAGTAGCTGCTACGACGGAGGTAGCTATTGGCATCAGACGGGCTGTACGGCCGGAACTTTGGCTCAGCAGGTACGATTCAAAAACCAGCATGTTACGCAGATGTTTCTAAATACGATGACGGAGACGCAGAGTGCCGGGCGTGTAATTTCCGGGGAACTTGTCGGTATCAGGTGGAGCAAAAGATCTCAAGGTCTCAAACAGCCTACACCAGTACCGCAAGCCCGGTAATCCGTCCGACGGGCCACGCGACTACAAACACCGCAGGATCTGTAATTCCTGCGCCAGTTGCAGACCATCAGAGACTCGCCGTTCAAGAAGACGACACGTTTATGGGGGCCCTTGCCCATAACAGCTTTCTAAGCGCGCTTGAGGCAGTAATGCACGAGGCTGTTTACAGCGTGCGTTCTATTCCCAGAAGAAAGTACCCGAACCCTTTCAAGTGAGATGAACATGAAGGTGCCCCGACTCGACCCTGAAAAGGCCTACATCGGGGCGTCATTGTTTCTTCCTCTATCCAAAGTAGCAGAGGGCCCCGTTCGCGGGGCCCTCACGTTTGGCCTAGACCGAAACAATGAGCCCAGAGTTTTAGTCAAAAATCACCCACACCATATTGAAGTGCCCCGGGCTTTTCTTACCCCTCAGCAGTTAAAAGAGGAATTAGAGATTGAGGTCGTAGACCTTCGCCCAAAGAATTTCCCACGGTCTAGTTTACGACCTAAACCTGGTTTTTCTCTGCGAGATCGACAACTAGATCCTTGGGCAGCCTACAAGGACGCCAAGGGCGGGGTTCTTCATTTACCCTGCGGAGCCGGCAAGACCATCATGGGTCTTTACAAGGCGGCGCATGAAGGCCTCTCTACTTTGATTGTCTCGCCGCAGGCGGCGCACCTGGACAACTGGATGTCAGAGCTGAAAGATCATTTTCTTCTCGACTCAACGCCTGGTCGTATCGGTGACGGGAAGATGGAGTACGACAGGGAAATTGTTCTCTGCACCGTTCAGACGCTTGCGATGCGAGCAGAGGATGGGCAGCTTCCCATAGATTTTGCCTCTCGATTTGGGACCATCATCTTTGACGAGACGCACCACATGAGCGCGGAGTTCTTTGCACGCAGCATCGATATCTGCCTCGGTAACCGCTATGGACTTACTGCTACGCCCAAAAGGACAGACCGCAACGAGGGCGTATTCCTCTCGCACATCGGTCCTATTCTTTACAGCGACGACACGCAGGAGATGATCCCAGAAATAGAGGTCATTGAGCTAGAGACAGAGCTTACGTCTGCGGATGAGCGCACCGTTAGCGACCGAAGCGGGCAAAGAAACCTTGCAATGCTGAAAACCTGGCTTGCCCAGAATACGGAGCGGAACGACGCCATAAGGCGTCGCCTGCAAAAAGCCGTAGCTGAGGGTCGTACCATCTATGCCCTGAGCCACAGCGTCGAGCATGTGAAGGCGTTGTCCGCCATGTTTCCGGGCAGCGGACTAATCACAGGGGAAACGCCCAGCGCAGAGAGGCTCAAGGAGCTGAACAAGAGCAAGATTGTCTTTGCGACGTTCGGAGTGGCAACCGAGAACTACAATCGCAAAGATCTAGACTGCCTGTTTATGCTCACGCCTCTGGCGGCAGATGGTTACGCAGAGGCCCCTCAACTGCGCCAAGCAATTGGCCGTGTTCAGCGTGCCGCAGACGGAAAGAAAACCCCCGAGGTCATCATCTTCCTTGATCGGAACATTGATGAATGTCGGGGCCTTACCTACAGCGTTTTGAACTACTTGAAATCTAAGAACTACCCGTTCAGGAACTCGACATGGAACCAAAAGCGTCGCAATCCGATGGTGCGTACCTGAAGAACCTCACGGTCTTCATGTACAACAACCGCTGTTTCTTGGGGCTGTGGTGCGATGCCCACAGCACGGAAGACGTGATGAAGCGCGGCATCAACGTTCTTGACGCCATTGAGTTACGCATTCAAATGGCCGGTGACCCCCGCCAGCCGGTCATGCAAGTTGCGCCGAGTCCCGTAGTTCCGGCAAACAAGCCGATCACGATGTGGCTTCCGCCCTGCGCGCATTTTGCTGTTGAAGACCACAAGGACTTTATCGACATCTACCGCGCCATGACCGGACGTTCGGGGCTGGTGCTTCCTGCTCCTGGGATCTCGTTCAAATGAGCGTTCGGGGACTCGAGGCACTGGAGAACTTGTTTGAGGATTACGCAGACTGCACTCGCTGCGGTCTTTGCGAGAAGAGGACGCAGGTCGTCTTTGGGAGTGGATCGGTCAGCGCAAACATCCTTGTCGTCGGGGAAGCCCCCATCGAAGAAGACGAAGCGCACGGCGTGCCTTTTATGGGCAAATCAGGGCGCCTGTTCATGGACATGCTTGCGATGATCTGGCCGGACACGGAAGAGATGGCCCGTTTACGCAATTATGATTCTGAGGATAATCAGGGATATTTCATCGACCTGCGCGAGTACCTTGACCGGCACATCTTCTGGACAAGTATTGTGTCCTGTCGTCCCCCAGAAGGGCGTCAGCCGTCAAACGCGGAAATCACCGCTTGCTACGACCGTCTGCGGGGAATCATCTATGCAGTAGACCCGATGATCATCATTGCGCTGGGGAAAACGGCGGCCTCTACGGTGGTCGGAAAAACGGTTCAAGTTACGGACAAAAGAGGTACGATCTTCGACGTAACCGTCGATAGCCCCGTGACAGGGCAACCCGTTCGGTACGCGATGGCGGCCCTGCTGCATCCGAGTTTCTTGCTGAGAAAGGGAGATCAGTCCCTTGTTGCTGAAAAGAAAGGAGAGACCTACAAAACCCTCCAAGATTTGAAGTACATCTTGTCGCTATTAGACGCGGAATACAAAGACGCCTACGGACAGGCATTTCCATACCGCAACGAGGAAGCACCATGAACGACGAACTCTCAAACACGATTGCAATGCTGGTTGATTTTGTTGAGGAGCGAAACCTCATCCTCAGCGAGATCCGCGAGGCCCACTCTGAGGACTTTGAACGTATCGACTACTTAAACGAAGAAATTGCCCGAGTCCGAAAGCTGACGGAAGACCTGCTCCGACAGGGCAAGAAGACGGTTGAGGCCGGTGGGTACACCTTCCAGGTCAAGCCGTACAAGAAAACCGTCATCGACCGCGCCAATCTCATTGAGAAGGCACGGGAGCGCGGGGAGCTGTCGCGCCTTGTTGAAGACTTCGGGATGGTCTACTACGACGTAAATCCTGACCAGCTTGCGCGTCTGCCGGACGACATGAAAGCTGTTTACGCAGACTTTATCCGAGTTGAGGAAGACACCCCGAGGGTCTACATGCCCTCGGGCCTGAAGCAGTGATTGTAGGACGGCTCCGCCACGATGTACGCGTGGCGGGGCTTCCCGATCTCGTCTCAGAACAAAACCTCAAATCGGAGGATCTTCATATGCCAAAAGACATGTTGAAGAGTCTAGATGATGCGGGCGCGGCCCGCGTGACTATCTCTATGGAGATGAAAGACAACGACTACGGTCGTGGTTTTGGTGCGTTTGCTTCCGTGTCCCTTGCCTGTCGGCAAGACCAGTTCACGGTTCAACAAGCGTATGCGGAGGCGTCTGACTTAGCTGCGGCTTTTGTACATGAGGCCTTTCTACTTGCCGAGGAACGCTACCGGGAATTGAGGGCGAAGTGAAACGCGCACTTTCAGAAAACGGGCCTGCAACCTTGGTTGTTAATGAAATTTCGGTGACTCGACTTCCTACTGGTCTCGTTTCGGTTCAGGCGAGATACACTGTGGACCTCCGCACCGAGGAGTTCTCCGGCTCTGTCGGTGTAGGGTCTACAACCATCTCCGATGACGACCTCATCCAGATGGTTGATGAGGCGATGACGGCAATCCAGAACCGGATCAACTCCGCAGTTGGTCTGGCTGCGCCGGATATTGCCGCTACTGTGGAAACCCCGGAACAAGATTGGGAGCTTTGAGTGAACGTCGAACTCGAACTGATCTCAAATATTGTTGACCGCGGCGACTTCAGCGTTGTTCGTAAGAAGGGGATTACCCCCGATACGTTCAACACGGAAGAAGCGCGCACGGTCTTTCGCTGGCTTTGGGACGAGTTTCACTCGCCCGCACACCCCGGAGAGGTGCCTGATAAGGACCGGCTTCGGCGTAAATTCCCGAACTTTGACTACCGCCCCACGCGGAACAGCATTGAAGCGATCACGCTCGACGTGCTCTCCAACAAGATGCGGAATGAGCTTCAGCTCATCACGCTTGAGGTTGAGGAGCTGCTTGCGGCGGGAGAAGATCCCTTCCTTGTGTTGACGGCGTTCCTCCCTAGGATGCGCGACCTCAACAGTTCTTCCGCTGACACGGATGGTCTGTTGATGGCGAGTTCTGCGGCTCTGCTTCGACAGGAGTACGAGACAAAGAACCTTGCTGGCGGTATCACGGGCATCCCGTATCCTTGGGATCCCCTGAACGTTGCAACTTGTGGGATGCAGCCAGAAGAACTGCTGGTTCTTTACGGACGCCCGAAGAACATGAAGTCTTGGCTTGCCCTCGCCATGGCAGTCCATGCCTACGAGAGTAATCGCCGCGTGCTCGTTTACTCCAAGGAAATGTCTAAGGAGCAGACCCTTCGTCGTGCTGCGTCGATTCTGTGCAAGATTGACTACGAGCTTCTTCGCACGGGAAACCTGCATCCGCAGAAGGCCCAGGAGTTCTTTGAGTTCCTTGAAGACCTCGTAAACCTCGAGAACATGGCGCAGAACGGTCAGCGCAAGCGGTCGCTTATGTTCGTCGGCGATGCCGACAAGAAGGGCGGTACGGTTGACTCGCTGGCTGCTAAGGCAGAGCGTTTTGGTGCAGACCTTGTTGTGGCGGACGCGTTCTACCTGATGCGTGACGGTAGAACAAATACGCGAACTGCTGACTGGAAGAATATTGCGCACATCAGCCAAGACCTAAAGCTCATGGCCCGTGCGCTGAAGATTCCAGTCCTCGGTACGACACAGGCAAACCGTAACGCAAATGCGTCTCACGGCGATGACCTTTCTGAGCTTGCCGGTTCTGACGCAATTGGTCAGGATGCCGACCTTGTCATGCGGTGTTTTCGCGGTCGCGGTCCGACGGGACGCTCTGCGGTAATGTTGACGTTCCCAGGTATTCGTGAGGCACAGCTGAATCCGTTTTTGGTAAATGCTGTGCCGGGTACGGACTTCTCGTTGCTCCAAAATAGCGTCGATGTCGCTGCGTTCCTCAAGGACAAGCGGGCCATGGACCAGGAAGACGAGAATAAGAACCCCAACGGTGCCGCTCCGGGTGGTCGCCCTGCGCAGGGTCAAAAGCGTCCACCTAGGACGCCAATGTTCCGCGTATGAGCAACGGCCCGGTTGTCGATGAGATCGCCAAGTACGTCACCGGGCTAAAGAAAGGCGCAGGCAATAACTGGATAGGCTTCTGTCCCATCCACGGAGAGCAAGCGGGAAAGAGTAAGCCCTCCTTCAGCCTCAACGCAGCAACAGGCATGTGGTACTGCTTTGCTGGGTGTGGCGGAGGAGGGCTTCCTACTTTTCTGAAGCTTCTCGACGTTCCCCGTCCGCGCGTCGATACGCTGATGGAGAAGTTGCGGCCTCACCTTACAACGGTGGAAAAGAGGGCCGACCTGACACAGGCAAAGAACCTGTTTCAGACCCCGTACCCCCTGCCCGAGAAACTGCTTGGTATTTACGAAGAGTGTCCCGTCTCCCTGATCGAGGCCGGCTTCACAGAAGAAACTCTGTGGACGCACGACGTGGGATTTGACGAAGAGCAGCAGCGGATCACGTTCCCAATCAGAGACTTGAACGGAACTCTTGCTGGGATCTCCGGTCGCGACGTCACCGGTCGTGCGGCGGAGAAGTACAAGGTCTACCAGCGAGAGCTGCAAGAGATCGGGTTTAAGAACTACAAGTTAGAGAAGGGTAATTACCTGTACCGCTGGGAGCGGGTCTACCAAAACGTGTACGCAAATCCTGACCGCCCGGCTGTCTACATCACAGAGGGATTCAAGGCGTGCCTGTGGATGGTGCAGAACGGTTTCCCAAATACTGTGGCCCTCATGGGCTCCAGCATGACCGACGTACAGAAGATGTTTATTGAGAGGTTGGGCGGACCTGTGGTCCTGTGCCTAGACAACAATTCTGCGGGTATTAAAGGTACCGCCAGAATAGGTTATAGGCTATCTGGAGCCCGCGTCTTAGTGATGCGGTATCCGCCTGACGTTCAGCAGCCCGATGGGCTATCTGCCGAAGCTTTACAGGACGCTGTTCAAAGGGCTTTGTCCCTAACTACATGGAGCAAACAACATCATGAATCGAACGTCATTCCGCGCTTCCGTTATGGGCGAGCGCAAAGAGAAGAACGGGAAGGGTTGGCGCGGGTCTTTCCGAGACCGCCTCGATATCCCCAAGGATGAGGCTACGCCCATCCTGGTCCTTCGCGGCACTTATCAGGATCCCCGTGGCAAGCAGCAGGGGGAGTTGGCGTACCACCCGCACACGGTTCACTCGCTGAAGTTGGCGGCGTCGGGTCCCGGTTCGTTCCGTGAGATCCCCTGCGCGGGCAAGGATTGCGTTGGCTGCTACGCAAAGGACGGCGGAGATCCCCGCGTCACGACGCGTGAGAAGTTTGCGCTGAACGTGTTGCACCTCTCGCTGTACCGCAAGGAGCCCATCAAGGACAAGGATGGGAAGGTGCTAACCTACAGCGAAGACGGCAAGGACCACCGCCGCGGAGACGCGGTGATGGGTTGGAACGAGGTGACGGGCCGTAAGGACCGTAAGGACATTACTGCTGCCGCTGAGCGTGGCGATGTTCCTGAGGACGTTGCGCTGTACCGCCGTAAGTACCTCGACCTAGGCCGCAATCACCTTGAAGCCCTCATGGCGATTGACGAGCTTGCGGCAAAGAACTGCTTCTGCGGCGGTTCCCTCGCCCCGACGGCGTTCCACTGCGAGAGCTGCGACGAGCTTCTGTGCGATGTGGAGAACTCCAACATGACCTCTAAGCAGGTCAACGAGTACTCCAGCAGCCGGCAGCGTTGCGGCTCCTGTGGACATCTCGGCTTCACGAAGATCATCACGATCTGTGATAGCTGCGATGAGCCGTCTCCGATGAGCGTGTTTGATGTGGTTGCCTACGTCCGTAAGCACGGCGAAGCCACCGCATCGACCATCATGGTTGAGAAGATCCAGCCCCTTACCGAGTTCACACTTGCCAATGGCTCGGCACTCGTGAAGGACTGGAATGTTGATGCTTCCGGCGTTGTCCCCGTCTGGGCTGACGACGTGGCTCCGTCCATGACGCAGTTTGATTTCGAGCAGGTGTTCGGCGCGCAGGATGCTGCGTACGTCTCCTCTCTGCTCGGAATTCAGAATCCGTTTGGTGGCCCTGCTCCGCAGCAGACGCGTCCCTACGGTGGCGGTGGTGGACAGCAGGGTGGACCGGCTGGCGCTCGCCGCTTTGGCCGCTAATTAGCGCGAACGCACAATTGTGCTGACAGCCGGGAAAGACCGGCATTTTTTATCTCGGAGGGTAAGCGTGCCTAATCACGGCTATCAGTTCGTTAAGACGCCGGACCCTATCTACGTCTCCACAGTGGAGGACGCAGAATACTGGGCTGCCCGTTACTTGGCAGTAGATTCGGTCGCATTTGACACAGAGACAACGGGACTCAGCAAGACTGACGCCCGGATTAAGTTCTTTTCGTTCTCAGACGGCGCAAGCCGAATTGCTGCGCCAGTGCGGCTGCTAGATGTGTTTGCTCCGGTCCTTACCAACCCAAATATCGAAAAGAAAATGGCTAACGCCAAGTTCGATATTCACATGTGCGCCAATCACGGAATCCTCATCCAAGGGAACGTGATTGATACGGTTCATATGAGCTGGCATTACGATGAGAATCGCCAGGGCCAGCACGGGTTGAAGGAGTGTTCTCGCGAGTTTCTTGGGCTACGAATGGCCCCGTTTACCGAAGTATTCGGGAAGATTGGCAGGAAGAATGACGAGGTTGCGGCTGTCTGTGCGTTCCACGATGTGATCGAAGCACAGGACACGGAGGAGGCGTCAGAAATCCTTGTGTCGCTAAAGCGGGCCGAGGGCGATGAGGATGTACTAAACAGCCTCAAGAAACTCTCGCTTGCAAAGCAATCGGGAGAGCCGCTGCCTCTTAAGAAGTTGTTGGCAATGCTTCGTCTGCACGAGTTGGTCGAACGTAGCACTGTCCGTAAGTACGCTTCTACGGTTGAAGTCTACCGATTCTTGGGCGTTGAGTTGGCTCCGGCGGACTACGCTCGTGCCGAGATAGACCTAGAGACATACGAGCGCAGTATTGCAGCAGAGGTCGAAGCACTGCTGCGTCTCAAGCTGATGCAACAAGTACGCGTCGATAGCGACCCGCTTGACATGCTCACTCTCATGGTCGCTGACTACGCGTCTCTTGACGCGTGGGCAACCTATGAAGTCGCTGATGTGCTTACCGAAGAGCTTACGGCAATTGACGAAGGCAACGGTAGCATCCTTATTGATCGCTACCGCCGCGTTGCTGCCCCGTTCCTGCGTGTGTTGTGGAACTGTGAACGTCGTGGGTTTCCCATCGACCTACACCAAATCCGCACCTACGCAACGCAAATGAAGAAGGACATTGAGGCTATTGAGCGTCGCGTTGTGAAACTGACAAAGGATCCCAACGTAAATCTCAACAGCCCCATTCAACTGCGCAAACTGTTTTACACACAGAGCAGCACTGGATGGTTTGATCCGTTTGGAGAGGTTCCGACACGGTGGACCAGCGGAGGAGAGTCGGGGGACAAACTCCCTTCAACAGACTCCGAAACCCTAGAAGGGTGGGCAGAGCGCGGCAACTTACTTGCGCAGGAAATTATCAAGCACCGCGAGCTTACGAAATTGGAGGGCACGTACTTCTCCGGTCTGCCGGAGTGGGTCGATTTCCGAAATCGAATTCACACGGACTTAAAGGCACACGGAGCGCGTACTGGGCGACTTTCTTCGGGTGACCCAAACCTACAGAACATCCCTGCAAAGGGAGACTGGGGTCGAGTCATTCGTAAGTTGTTTGTCGCAGGCAAGTGGGGCGACTGCGACCCGGCATGGTGTATGCCGGAGGTTGCGGACATTCCTGTTCCTGTTTTGCCCGATGACACGCCCATGACGCTGATTGTTGCTGACTACGATCAGCTAGAGGTCAAGATTGCGGCGCACGTCAGCGGAGATCCGACGCTCATCGATACTCTGCGTAAGGGTCTCGACGTTCACTCCAAGACCTCCGCAAGCCTTACGGGAATTCCTTATGAGGACTTTATTGCTGCCAAGAAGGCGGACAACCCGACGCCGGAACAAGAGAAGCTGATCGATATTCGTTCTGGAAACAAGAGCGCACTGTTCGGCATTTTCTACGGTATTGGCGCGGTAAAGCTTGGCACGCAGCTTGGTAAGCCCATCAATCGGGTCAAGCAGCGTAATGGGAAGATCCGAGAGACCTGCCCGGAGGCTCAGGCAATTATTGACGGAGTATTCGCAGTTTACCCAGGACTGAAGGACGCCATCGACGCCACGCACACCGAGTGCATGGAGAAGCTGTACGTCCAGACAATCACGGGTCGTTTCCGCCGGCTGCCGGATATTATCTCGGACGACCGTATGGTTGCCTCGCAGGCAGAGCGTCAGGCGTTCAACTCGCGCATCCAAGGTTCGGCTGCTGACGTTGCGCAGGCTGCGATGCTCAAATGCGAGCGCGACCCTTACCTTCGTGAGTTTGGGGCGCGGATGCTTCTACAAATTCACGACGAGTTGGTGTTCGAGGTTCCGGATATCCCTGAGTACGTTGCTGCTGCAAAAGAGCGCATCAAGTACCTCATGGAGCATCCGTTTGACTCCGACCTTCTTGTGCCGCTGACTGTTTCCATCCACGCAGCAAAGACGTGGGGAGACGCGAAGTGACGCACGACGACCTAGTACGTCGCATGGTGAAGAAGTCAGGCTACCCAGAACGGGTAGTCCGGCATCTTCTTCAGGCACAGATTGAGGTACTGAAGGACGCACTAATTGCCCAAGAAAAGATAGTATTTCGCACTCTTTTCCACGTTCATACGCAGGAGCGGGTTATGTCCGTTGCTGCTCCGGGTAAACCTCGCAGAAAGGTGAAAAGGTTAGTACTCTATGTACGACCCTACGCGAGCTTCCGTAAGCTCCTGAACCAGTGGGGTTCCGAGGTAGACGATGGATAAGTATGCAGTAGTTTTAGACGAAGAAGCTACGAAGGTTGCCTCTATGTCGGGCCGTCCGTGCCCGTCGTGCGGTAGCAAGCACGTAGATTACCGCTATCAGACTCCCAATTGTCCAAACTGCGGGACGGCTCCATGGGAGCCGAACAAGTCGAATAAAGACTTTCGTCGGTAGGAGCCGTCCCTCCACTCGGAGGTATCGTGCCCCCTCGCAAGAAGACGGTCGAGCCAGCAGCCCCTGCTGGCGTCGACAACACGGGATTTTCAAACCTCATTAATACGCTCAAGACGAAGTACCCCGGCCGCATTTTTCGGGGTGACGAGTACACGATGCCCTGGGCTATGCGAAGGCTGCCCACGGGGATTCTCAAGCTAGATATTGACCTGCGCGGCGGGCTTCCCGCCGGCGGCATGACCATGCTTGTAGCGCCGGAGGGCATCGGCAAGAACTGGCTCTGCAATCAGGTCATCAAGAACCAGCAGATTTTGTTTGGGGAGCGTTGCCGTATTGGTGTCGTCTCTCTTGAGATGCCGTACGACAAGCTCTTTGCGCGGGACTGCGGGGTTCGTATCGCCCTGTCTCCACAAGAGATCCGGTCGATTGAACGTGCCGAGGCTACATCGCGGCAAGACGATTCTTTTCGTTTCTCTGCTGAAGAGCGCGCTGCGTTCTCTGACCAAATCGGGGAATTCGTGGTGTGCCCGCCTGACACGGCGGAGCGTGCGCTGTCCATCGCTACGGAGATGGTGGCCTCGCGCGAGTTCAACGTCGTGATGATCGACTCTTTTGGCTCCATGCTGACCGAGCTTGAGGATCAGAACACGCTTGAGGACAACGTCCGTCCAGGCGGTGCGTCCATCGTGAACAGCCAGTTTGCGAAGCGCATCAATGCGGCGACTGCGCCCGACAAGAACGGTATGCCAAATCTGACGTGCATCCTTGGCATCAACCAGGTGCGCGACAACATGAAGAAGGCCACGCCGTTTTCACCGGACACGATTGAGGCAGGCGGCCACGCACTCAAGCACGCTCGCTGGGTAACCATCCAGCTGCGCCGTCTTGCGTACGTGAACAAGAAGATCGGCGAGTCGCAGGTTCGTATTGGCAAGACGATTGAGTACGAGATCATGAAGCAGAAGGCCGGCGGCCACGAAGGCGGCAAGGGCAACTACGACTTCATCTTCTCGCTCGTTGGGTTTGACCGCGTGAAGGAGTCTATCCGCGTTGCAGCTGACTACGATGTGGTCAGTAAGAACGGTGCGATGTACGAGTTTGGCGACCTCACGGTTCGCGGAATTGACGCGTTTACCGAGAAGGTACGGGAGCTTGGCCCCGAAGTGCTTGCCGAGATTGAACGCCTCACGCTGCATGAGGCGGGCATCAAGTGCAATTACACTGACGAGGACATGGAGTAATGTCGCAGAAGTGCTGCCCTAATTGTGGCTGCACGGATCTGCGACACTGGAGTGGGTCGTCGCTCTCTTGCAGCGGGTGCGGAAGTATTCTCCGTCCCTCGCAGCTTGAGAGCGTCGCCCCTCCTCCTGTTGTACGTCCTACGCGGACCATTTCGGACAGGCAGGAGAAAATAAATGCGAAGCGGTATGACGGCCGCCGCACTATTGCCTCCGGGTCTACTCCCGTAGACAAGGGAGACGTTAAGGGAGAGGGGTTCCGTATGGAGTGCAAAAGTACGGAGGCTCGGTCTTACTCGCTCAAATTAGACGACCTACACAAGCTCGTAGCACAGGCACAGGACGGGGAGCTGCCAGCATTTACTATCGAATTCCGGCCAAAAGACCGTGCTGGGAAATACGAGCAGTACGTGGTTCTCCCAGAAGCCTGGTTCAAAGAGCTATTTCAAACCTACCAACAGGTCATTACGGAGAAAGAGTGATCCACACCATAGACGACCTAGCAAACGTCACCGCACAAGACGTTGCGGCCATTCTTGCAAAGATCGATTTGAAGGGGCTTGTCTACCGCCAGCTTTCCAAGGATGGGCGGCGTAGGGGCATGACCCGTGATGTGTTTGAGGCGGTTGTGGCAAATGCGCGCCCGCACAAGTGCAAGGCTTGCGATGGGCAAGGAGAAATCCAGCCCCACTTCCGCAGTATTGGCACCGTACATCCGTCGTCGGCGCACCGCTGCCGCCTAAAGCTGTACTACGACGTGCTTGCCGAAATGGAGAGCGAAGAGGAGATTTCTCCAGAACTTCAGTTCATCTTTGATGTTGGCCACGCCATTCATGCGACAATCCAGAAGTCGCTGCATCGCGCGCTGCCCGGCGGGTTTACGGAAGAGGTCACCGTCGACCTTCCCGAATCGTTTATCGAGAACGGACATGCTGACGGCGTTGTGGAGCAGCCTGACCATACCTACGTCATCGAGATCAAGACGATCAGCGGGGACGGGTACGATAAGCTGTCGAAGCCGAAGGAGGAACACATCCTCCAGGCATCCATCTACTGCCGCGCGCTAAACGTCCCGTTCATGTGTTTCCTCTACGTCAACAAAGCCACCGGAGCCATGAAGCAGTTTCCGATGGTCTACGACGAGCGGGTTTACCAGAACTGGCGTCGCGATAAGATCGAGCCGATTGAAAAGGCACTGGAGACGGGGACTGAGCCTATAGCGGATGCGGGTAAGTACGAGTGCAGTGGCTGCGGGTACCGCGAAAACTGCACCCAGAGAATTGGCGGAAGCCGCAACCCCTTCACGAGGTAACCATGCCCCCACGTCGACCCGTAGTTGTAGACGAGCCGGAGAAAACCGACCTCTACGACACGCCACTTGATGAGGGCCTAGAGCGATATGTCCTTGCTTCCGAACGCGCTCTTACGCGCGTTTTGGATACGGGACTTACCCCTCACGATGCTAGGCCGAAAAGAGGAAACCAGTACTTTGACGGACGGTTGCCTCCGAACTGGGCAGCGCTCAACAATCAGCAGATTGGTGAGCTGTTTGAGATGATGACGGCTCATGCCGATTTTCTCGGGGCCAAGTCTACGCTGGCGAAGGCCGAGCGGCAGAACGCAGAAGAGCGTCTTCGTCTTGTGAAGGCCAAGGTTCGTAAATCGAAGCTGGGCACTAACGATGACAAGGAAGACGCCACAATCTGCGACTCTCGCTATGTCGAAGCAAACGCACAGTGGCTTGAGGCGTCAGAGTATTACGAGATCATCAGCGGCATGATGGATGCCGCTACTCGCGATCTACGAATCCTTTCGCGTCACCTTGAGACGAAGAAGATGGAATTTGAGGGAGGCCGCCGCGTCACCGGCATGAACAACGGAAGGAACCCGTTTGCCCGGTCGTAGGCTTGAGATGACCGTACCTTTCCTGCCGCCGAGCGATAACAAAATTCGCGTACATCGGCGGCAGGGAGGGGAGGTCTACTCCAAAGAGGCAGAGAAATTCAGGACGGATTTTCGTGCGCACGTCCACAAGAATTTCTTCCTACCGATTCAACAATTCGTTCGAGGACATACCCCGACGGCGGCGTACCGTCTCGTTCTGGTTTTCTACTTTGAAACCCTCGTTAACGAGGGCTGGCTCAAGGTAGGCAAGGACGGCAAAAGAGGGGCCAAAGGCGTCTATAAGAAGATGGACGCAGGGAACCGGCGTAAGCTCATTGAAGACTGCCTCGCCGATTCCATCGGGCTTGATGACTCCCTCTCCATGGAGTTGACCATCGTAAAAGCGATGGATCCTGAACAGCCCCGAGTCGTCCTCTTCTTAGAAGAGGTGAATCCTGCCGACTACGGTATTCCGCCGCAATTCCTCCGCGACTGAACACGTATTTTGTCCTGTAGAAGAGCAATGGAAGTCTCGAGTATTCTGCCTAGGGCTGCCGTACCGAGACGCTTGTGGGGATTGCAAACACCTGCACTACAGAATAAAGCTCCTTAGAAACATCGGGCTTATTCAAGTGCAGTGCCCCGTAGTCCACGGCCCTCACCCAGAGGGTCCAACAATTACGGCGGACATGAAAATTGCGCAGCAAGACGGGCATGAGCAAGTGACGGCAGAAACCTGTAGGTTGGTGCGGCCGTTTTTCCACTGCACAAGTTGCCCGAATTCAAAGCACTAAGGACGGCATGACAACCCTAAAAGACCTGAACAACACAGAGCTTGTAGAGGCGTGCCGTGCTGCGGGACTTGGCGCTGTTGAACGCATCGTCGCCCCTGCGGCACTACACGCTGTTCTTGAGGGAGTAGAGGATCCGTCAGCATTTCCTTGCCACCTAGAGGGCAAAAGAAAAATGATGGAAGCCCATATCGAGAAGAACTGGAGAAGGTTACGTACGCAGTTACCCGGGTGTAACGGTAAATGCGTTTCCTTCGGGTGTCCGAACCTAATTGTCCAGCGCTGTTGGAAAGGTTTTAGCGGAGACATCCTTTGAGGTGTATCGAGTGCTCCCGACTCCGTAAGTGCGAAAAGGTCACCGTAGAGATGGTCTTTGACGGCCCCATCTGCGCCCTCTTTGAACCCACGGATATCGGGACACTCTCCGCACGTGAGAGAGCGCTTTGTGATTTTGGGCCGAGTGCCCTTGTTGTCAACTCCAAGGAGAAGAGTAAAACCATGGCTGATGCCACCGAGACGTTCAAGTTCCGCCTTCCGCTCCGTCAGATTGCCAAGGCTCTTGGCAAGGTTGAGAAGGAGCTAGACGCCATCCGCATGACGGTCCCGCAGCTCCAGGACCTTATCCGTACGGATGTTGCAAACATCGACTCCATGTCGTTTGACGAAGTCACCGCGCTGGCCGCTGAGCTTTCCAGCGGCAAGGCTCCGACGGTTACGACCCAGGCCACGCCCAGGGCCGAGCCTGTAGCTACTCCGACGCCAGCCGTGTCCGCAGAGGCTCCTGTGAAGCGGGGGCCGGGTCGTCCGCCCAAGCCCAAGACGCCGGGCACCCCGGCCGCCCCCAAGGCTGAGGTTGTTGAGGAAGAGCCGGTTGCCGAGGCTGCTCCTGCGGAGGAACAGGTGGTGACACGGGTTCTGCCGTCGCCCACCAAGCCAGGTCCCAAGGTTCCGATGCGCCGCGGGGCTGCCCCTGTAGTGGAAACCCCGGTTTCCTCTATTGTAGAGTCCGCACCGGCTACCGTTGGTGCTGGCGATCTCGGCGTTGTGCTATCGGCCCTTGAAGATCTGCGCAAGCGGGTCGACATCATCGGCCAGCAGAGCGACTTGATCAACTCGGCGGTTAAGGAGCTTCAGAAAAACGTGAAGCGCGTCGAGGATGGGTTTGGCGTTCAGGACGATCGCATCTCCGCGATTGTTGGTGCGCTCAGCTTCATGTACGCCGAGGCCACGGGCGACGAGGAAGGAACCAGCATCGAGGAAATCGACTGGTCCGATTTTCTGAGCCGGGGCTGAACGGGCGAAAGCCCAACACAAGCCCCGGAGGCCTCTGAGGTTTCAGACACTTCCGGGGCCTTCGTGTATCTCGAAACGTCTGACCTAATCAGCATGGACAAACACGCCCTTTCCGAGTTTGCGTATCGAGAGCTAAACATCTCTCTCGATACCGAGCGGTCAAAGGAGTGGATGGTCCAGCAGATATACAGGTTGGGCGTAGTAGAGGAAGCTGTCAGCCGCCGTTAGACGAAAGCCCCGCAACTTGCGGGGCTTTTTATTTAGCTTAGTTTCTTGATTACGACCCCACTGCCTCCCGTCATTCCCCAGGAGCGTGCTGCGGCAATGCTGGCCGCGTTGTTGGGGCTTATCTCACCTACGATACCCGTACAGTTTTGAAACCGGCACATCTCCTCAAACGCGTGGAAGAGTCGACGCCCTACTCCCTCCGCACGGTCGTCGGCGTGCACAACAATATCCTCTAGGTAGGCATGAGGCCCTGTGATTGAGCCAATCAGCATACCGCGAACTACATGTAGGTTGCTCTCGGCGTACGTGCGGTGTGCAACGAGCACGCATTTCGTGGGCGGCGCGGTACGAAGTTCCTGAGCGACAACCTCTAGTAGATCGGGTACCCAGGTCTTTCCATCTATGCTGCGCCCAGCCTCTACATCACCGTTAGTGATGTAGAGTTCGCCGTTGCGCGGGGTATGCGCATGAAAGAAGGCAGCAAGTCTTTCTGGGAAAAACTCACCGCCCATCGAGGAAATAAAAATCATTAGCGTCTTCTATCGTGCTCGACTGGTTGTTGCTGTCGTCTACGCTCTTCCTTACGCACAATGATCTCTTCGTTCTCACCGCCTAGCTTCTCGGGAAGATGGCGTTTTACAACGTTGTAGACTTGGTACGCAAACAAGGAAGCCACAAGGCCAATCACGGCGTTTACCTTGGCATGCTCGTCGTACCCTATGACTATGCCCGTTACCATACCCACAACGAGGTTCAATATGTCAATTCCAAGCTTTGCCCACTTACGATTTTCTAGTGAAACCAGGCCTGGGATGTTTGTCCGTGCGACGTGAATTACTGCATACGTCGCAAGACAGTTTAGGAGGAACTGCTCGCTAAGCATGAGGGTAAATATCGCATCTAGTCCGGACATCATCCCCAGCCCCCATCTGCGGCTCTGTCAGTTACCCATCCAAGGCGCGCCCCTCTAAACTTTACCTGGGGTGGGAATGAGTAATCGTTGCCGTGTGGGCTATTAGTGACCGCCCGAACATCCGCAGGGGCGCCCTGGATATAATACGCCGCATCAATGTGGCCGTAGATCTCTCGGAGTGATTTCTGTTCTTCTTCAATAATTACGCTCCCGCCTCCTCCAATAGAGGTCTGAGGGGGTCGGTAGCGGGTAATTGCCTGAGGAATTTCCCAGCGAGAGTCCGGAGCCGTGTCCCCGGAAGCAAACATATCTGCTGGATTTCCACGAACAAATGGGAAAAATGTCCCGGAATTCGTATAACGCATTCCGCCGTAAAACCGCACAACAAGCATATACGTATATTGCCGACGGTCTACGCGTAGGCTTTGTGGGTCAACTCCAAAAGCCTCTGCCGTGAGGTTCCATACCCGCTTTTCAAAGTGCTCCTTGCCGACGTAAATGTCACTATTGTCGGCACCAAAACCAATATCGTTCCACGCATTTGTTACTGTATTTGCGGTTGAGCTAGGCGGAGAAATCTCTGATAGGTCAATCGTCCAGGACGCCAGTCGTTCTCCGAAGCCGGTTTCTGCTTCGTGCTCGGACCAGCCAGCAAAGTCTCCCTCAGATACGCCGAAATCAACGGCATTATAGCGCCATAATTCCACGCGCACGCCCTGCATCGTACCCCATTCAGCGATGTTTGCTACATCTAGGTAGGAGGTACCCGTGGCGTTGTCTCTACCAAGCTGGCGAAGACTGCTAGGCATGTCAAAGTAAATACCCCAGTAATCCTCGTTAAATGCGCGGAAACTTAAAGAGAGCGCAACAGAGGATAGTACTGCGCCGTGCGGAGGAGTTAAGGGCAGTAAAAACCCAGTCATGCCTGGTAGTATAAACGCGTCTGTCTTTAGGTTTTCGGCGGAGCTGCCTACGTCGTTATAGATTCTGTCGGCTTCTTGCGCGTACCACAGGGGGTCAAAGGCTCCGTTGTACAGCGTAATACACGCAGAGTTTACTCCCTGAGTAAACATTCGGTAGTAGTCTACCCACGGCCTAATCCAGTTAGTTTCCGGCTCTGATGCTGCCAGAACAAGGTAGTTTTCCCATTCCGCAGTTGTTGTGAACGCCGTGCTATCGGTGATAGCGTCTTGTACGGCGTGATAATAATCACTTACGTTACCTCGGGTTGCTGCTGCTCCAGAGTTTGTGTCACCGCTAAGCGTGGCATGATAGTCCCGGGCAGCTTTCTCCGCCGCCCCTGCGTAAGAAATTGCACGCGTTAAGTACGCCAATTTGTCTGACACAGTGGCTGTTGCAATTCCCGCGGTACACGCGTCCACGCAAGCTACTGCCGCTCCCGCACTCGCAGAAGGGTAACTGCTTCCTGGGTAGCTTGTGACTGCCGCGCTTAGGGCAGATAAAAATGCGTTAATGTCCCCAGAAAGCGGCGCAGCGGCAGTCTGCGTAGCCACGTACCAGTCGTAGTAAGACTCAGTGCTTGTCATACGAACCAGTCCAGGAGTACCACGTAGCTCCTGCGTGCCCGTTGTATTTGAGCCGTCCCACCCGTCAGAACCGTTTCCGTAAGTAGGCCACGACTCATTACGCGCGTAGTCTACGCCCCCAAACAACTTAACGTCTGCAGGTCCTACCGTCTGAAATCCGCGTACCGGGTCCGCAAAACGGTAGCTGTGGGCAAGCTGTGGTCCTGCAACGATTTGAGGCCCGCTAACAATAAACGGCCGAGTGGTAGTTTCTGTTTTGAACTCAATAAGGTAGGCAGACAGGCCGTTCTTACGCGAGATCTCAACAACCGGGTACAGGACTTCTAAAGAAACACTGTTACCTACGACGTCTACGGTGCCCCCGACCAGCTGATCTAGGGACAACTCAGCTACGTAGTCTATCGGAACGGGCGCAAACCCAACAACGTCCGTAAATGCATGGGACGCAGCCGTAGTCCCGTCTGCCCGACAAAGACGTATAACTAAAGTATCCGTCTCTCCGCTGGCCGGCACATAGCCTGGGCCAGCAAGGCGTAGGTGAAATTTGACCGCTAGGTGGGCGGACAGAGTATACGTGCGGCCTCTCTGCCATACCTTTACGGGGTCTGAGGAGCCATTAAAATCTATGGCAAGGCACCCGCCCCAACTACTAGACCAGCTAACGGTTGACGGACTGCCTCCGTCAAACGTCGCAGTATAGTCGTCAATCGATAGTTGATTTGCGTTTCCAACACTAAGAGTCTCTTCTCCGGTATTGTCCTCTTTCCCACTAAACACTGCAGTATTAGGAAATGGGGTCCTTGGTTCTTTTGCATCGGTGGCCCACCCATGTGTGTATAGCGGCCCTTCTGCTTTCCCTTTGTTCCCCGAAGGCCCCTCCCATGTTGAAGAAGATTCGTACGCAGCGGAGGATACATAGACGTTAGGCATGGCACTGGTGTCTTCTTTAGCAAAGCCAATAGAGACACCCTCAGCCGCAGGAGACCACGGAATGTATGATTGCAGCCCAAGATCTGTAAATTGATCTTCCATGTCAAAGGGGTAACTACCCACTTGACGTTCATTTATTTGTGATGTCAGGCTGGCAAGTAGTGGCAATTCGTACCGGGCAGCAGAGCGATCTCCGGTTCCTACGAGAGAAAAATCTGCAATATTTAGGTAGGCGCGGTGCCACCTACGCCCGTATAGACGAACTGTTCCCGTCTCTTCAAAGGCCCAAGCAGCTGTTGTCGCGTATTTTACAACCGCTAAGTAGGTATCATTGCCTGCCTGATCTATTTTTGCCCCTACAACGACGTACCGCCCATCTACCGTACTGCTATCCGTTACTTCAACAACGGCCCCTATAAACCGCTCGGCCCCAAGGGCATTGGGAGACAAGAAATTTGACAGGTCGGCGTCGTTTAGTACCTGGACAATTCCGATATGGTAAAACGCAAACTTACTCGCGTCAGGGGGCAGCAAGTCGGCAGTGGGGGCCGTATCTGCGGATAGAACAGGGTAAAGCCTGTCTGCACTCCCTAATTCTGTGGCACCTTCTGCGTTGTCAAACGCGTAGAGGCCTTCCCTGTCCGTATTGCTAAAGGGTCGGTGGAATGAGGTTACGTACCCTGTCGCGGAAACTCCCGTCTCTGAGAAGATTCCTCCGCCCGGGCTGTCCGTAAGAGGGCTTCGTACATAAACGGAACCAGTAGTGTCGAGAGCGGTACCAGAGGCACGATATACACGGTCTGCCGACGAGCCTACCGGAGCGACGCGGACCTGCACCGCCGCGTTTGTTGGGTGTGGGAACTCGGCGTCGTTTGAAATGCCTTGCGTAATGATTACCGCAGGATCTGCCCCGTTTTGGGAAATACGAGCCCCCCAGCTATTAAAGTCTCCAGGGCCCGCAATATCACCCCACCCTAACGGGGTGCTTAAAAACTGATTTCCAACAACAGATACAGTAATTCCGCGTGCGCTGCGGCGTTCTTCAGCACCAGAATCTGCGGCAGTAACAGAGAGGTTAACTCCGTGTGCCGGCGCGTATAGTTCTGCGTCTACGAGGTACCCAGAGGCCCCGGCACCGGAGTCATACGCTACAAAGTCCGCGTCGTTTATTTGTGCAGAGATCCCAGTACCTTCTCCTCGCCAGTCAAGAGAAATACCAACGCCCGACGCTTCTCCCTGTTCAAGAGAGTCAAAGAACACACGCAGCTTGGCGGTACGATACGCAACATCCCCATACTTACCAACGAGCGTGTGGCCTACGGCAACGTGGGCGTTGTAGAAGGCCCCGATTTGAGTTGTCGCGACCGTCGTGTCTAGTACGACATTCGCGCCGTCTAACGTAACAAGACGGATCTCATTGGTGCTGTACGTGCGCTGTACAAGATAGTAGCCAGCATTAGGGCCGTTAAAGATTCGGAAAACAGAGCCGCCGTTATACGGTGCTTCTACTGGGCGGGTATCCCCGCCCTCAATCGCAAAGATGTTCTGGAAAGACTCAACACTAATAGAAACGGTTGCAACAGTTGTACCCGTATCAATTCGCATACTTGGAATAACAATAGGGCGAAGGTCGGTAGCAGTACCGGAAAGGTATCCAACGCTGACACGCTCTAGGTGAATCAGAGACTGCCCGTGCTTGCGGGTGGGCATTGTTGGAGGAGCGGTGGCGTTGTTTTGCTCACGCACGTACAGTATGCCTATATCGGTGCGCGCTACCTCATCTCGGTCTTCGTCCGGTGCGATGAGGTGTAAGAGGGCGTTAGGGTACTCTACGACGTCGTCGTAGACTTCGTATTCAATTCCTAAAACGCCCGGCAGCTCCGCCCCTGGCGTCACTCCTAAGGGCGCAACGCGAACGTGCGCCCCATCGATAAATTCTGTAATTAGGAACGGCTCAAGGTCTACAAAAATACCGCCAGATAGCTTTACGACCCGTCCGATATCCGCAAGCGTAAAGGTATCGGGATGTGGCGGAACTGCTGCGTATTCTGCCTTTAGAATTCCCTGCCCAAGCAGGTTTCCTGTAAAGGGCCCGCGTACGTAGGTGCCTGCCGAGGGTAGAGACTTCTCCGGTGCAACAATAGTTACGGGGCGCTTACGTCCAAGAAGGACACTCCCGGCATCCGAAGTCCTGTCGGTAGACATGCCGGCGTAGGCACCGCTAAGGCCCTGACGCTGCCACAGCTGTTCAATCTCAAACCCAGTAAGCCCCGGCTGAAGCATCTTGAACGAAGCATCGTCAGTAAGGGTGTTGGCGTCCTCGCGCTGATTTAGCGTCTCACGCTCAATTCCGAATACGAGCACAATCTTCCCATCTTCTGGGAAGCGCGCAAGTGGGGGCGTAAGGGTAACCCAGATATCGGATTCCCATTCCCCACCGCTTGATACCGTGACAGTTCCAAAAGAACCGGAAGTGCTGTCGTTGAGAGGCAGTACGTCTGTATCTGAAGACGGGCGTACGACGATCTCTTGCTCAGAGACAACGGCCTCTACAATGTACTTACCGTCGTTGGTGTACGGGGAGGTAACAGTAGAAAACGCAATCTCTGCAACATCACCTGGCACAACACCCAGGCTGATAAACCCGGTGCCGATGCCCAACGAGGAACAGACGAGGCTGGTCTTGTTGTGGATTTTAGAGATTACGGCAGATGCAACCTTAGTACGATTGACGCCAAGGGCATTTCGGCCGTCAGGCGTGGCCGCCGCTGTATCTGGTAGGGCGGAAGTTGGCGCACTTTCTTCGTTTGCAAAAGACGGGGCACCAAACCCGTTTTCTCCGCGAGTTACGGCTCCGACACGGATAGTACGCACTTCTTCGGCGCTCTCGTCGTACGCAGAAAGCTCGTGCCCTTTTGTATTCGTGACAAAGAAGGAGCCAGCAATCTCATGCAGAGTCGACGTAGCAGACAACCCGCCTACGTAAATGCGCCCAGTAAGGTTGCCATCTACAGTATCAAGGTCAGCAAGGCTTATCTGGGTTACCGACCCCGCTGCGTCATAGCGAAAACGCCCAGACCACGTTGAGAGCGTGCTGTCGATAGGCACAGCCACCGGATACGCGGCTTCGCGATATCCTGCCGTGCGAAGAACGTCAGTATTTGACGCGAGCTGCGCAAGGCCGCGATTGAACGCAATAGATAGGCGATCTTCCCCACGCGCAACAAAACGTGTCCCAGGCGCATTACCCTGCTCTAGTGGACGAGTCGCGGAAGACTCGATGTCTCCTGCGGTGCATGTAGCTGCAGCGTTTGGGTAAGTAGCAAATCCAAGTATTGCTGCACAGTCATCAGCAAACCCGTCGCCGTTCCAGTCGTTAGTTGCCGCGTGTACTCGGATGAAGGCGCGCCCAGTTGCTGTCTCGCCTACACCAGCAGTAGTCAGCCGCAGACAACCATCGCGCTCAGACGCAACTGCCACGCCAAACAGCGCACTATTTAGCGTAGCAATGATTTCGTTTAAAAGCGCAGAGTGTCCCGCCGTGAACGTCACAGTTACGGGTCCGCTAGTTGTACCCTCGGTCTCTACAACTAAGTCCGCAGGGACGGTAGCTACAAGAGCAGCAAATCCGGAAACTGTACCGTCGGCGCTACGGCGCACCGTACCCTGTAGGTACGGCTGGGACAGCACAGATACGTCGGTGTTGCCTTCAAGATTCGGGCGGCGAATGTACGGCGTGCTCATACGAATCTGATCTCCCACACAACTCGCAGCGTAAAGCTGGTTGTTTTGGTGATTGGCTCAAATGTCTTGTACGCCACCGGCGCACGGTCATACGAGTTTGCAAACGAGGTATCCAGCGACGCCGTGCTCCAGTCGTCTGCGGGATTTCCGTCTGTAAACAGTCCCGCTTCCGTCAAGACTACGGCAGTTGCGGGACTGCCAAAGCTAAACTCGGAGGTACCAAACTCTCGTACAAACTGCACGCTTGTAATAGGCGTTCCAGTTCCTGAGGCCGGAAAAATTGCAGGGGCATTAACAGCTGCAAGGAATTCAGAGGTCGTGTAGGGAACGGGATCTACAAGAGAGGCAATATCCGCTACCTCAGTCTGTGCACCGATACCCATTCCTATGTAGGCAACACGATCCTCTCGAAACGCTGTACGCGGACTAAACGCACTTAGCGCAATCAGCTCTGCTAGGTACTCTCTGCCGGTCAGCGTCCAGATGTTTTTTCCTTCTGAGGCCTGTCGGCGCTTTCCTCCCTCTCTTGTCTCGGCACGAAACCGGCCTTCTACGACAGGATCGTGGTGCAGCACAGAGCGCCACACAGAAGGAGAGAAGAGTCTGAAAAGCGAGGTCATACGTGTCTCCGAAGAAAGGATTCGGCGTAATCACGCCCCACCCCAAACCGTTCCATAATCTGCTCTGCGGTCGGACTTTGACCAGTTTCAAGAGTATACGCCGCAGAGGGCGCTTGGCGTAGTCTTAGTGCGCCAGAAATGCTGAGTTGCAGCCGATCTGCAATCCGAGGCGCATCAATCATCTTCTTTATTGAGGAGAGCATTAGGTCTGTTCCGTCCTAAAGATTCGTCCGGCAAACGTTCCTATAACCGGCGGAGTGCGGCTTAGGCGGAACGAATAGTCGCTGACCTCCGAGATCATGATTTGAATCATGTCGTCGTACTCAAAAATATCTCCAGGTTCTACGCTGGCAACAAAGGGGTCGCTCGCCAAGTCTCCACGCAAGTGGTACGACGATACCGTAGTTACGACGCCAGTTGGGTCTACGATAAACTCTACTGCCGGGGCAAGCACGGTTAACAGGGGTGCCGGGGCCTCGTCGTCGTTTGGCGGGACTTCTAGTGTGAGGTCAGTAACTCCCACACTTTCGATGACGTAGACTCCTGCGTTTCGTACGGCACTTTGCAGTTCCACGCGCATGCCTGGGGTGACCCCGCCGGCCACAAAGTCACTTGACGCTGAAGTGACTGTCCGAGTTGCCACGTCTACGACAGCATCGACAATACCTGTAAACAGCACCGTCATCGGACGCATTACGTCAAGCTCCGCGTACTCCCCAGTCCAAAGTACCTCAAGGGCCGTGTCTGAGTCGGCGGCAGCCGCATCCAGCGCAGGACGTGTCACACGTATGGTGACACCGACCGCGGTACCCAGCGACCCGCCGCCGAGTTTTACAATGATGTCTGCCGGGGACGGAATACCCGCGATCTCAAAGGTCTTACCTACGTCAGATGGAACAGGACTATTTACGATCTCTACGACATCGCCCTTCCGTATGAAAGAGCCAGCGTGTTGTAACCCAGTAATTACAGATGTCCCGGCTGCTGTGGCCGCGATGTTGGAGACTAAAAGAGGGTTTTGTAGGAGGGCTTCTCGGTAAACGTAGATCTCCACGGAACCCGAAGCCGTGGATTCTTTCTCAGCTACAATGGTGTCGGACTCTTGTGTTCCCACTGCGCTACGTGTGACCGCAACAACAACGTCCTCGTAAGGAACACCAACGGGGTCCACGATGAGGAGTCGGTCCCCGGGGGCTACTCGGTTCACAATAAAGTTTCCGCCGGTAGCTACGACGTTTTGGCTTCCAGCAGTTGTCTCTCCGACCCCAGACCAAATCAACGGCCCGTCGGCACGTTGAATTACAAACTCTTGGGCAGCCTCTGCCAACACCGTATCAGGAGAGGGAGACTCCGGAGAGTACGTAGAGAAGTAGAATGTGTCCAACTTCCTAATACGGAGGGTCGTGTCGTCTACGACCTCGCTAATTTCATAGCTTCCTGTGTTGGACCCGGAGAGTATAACCAGTACATCGCCTGGGTACTTCACCGTATCGTCAGCCGCTTTTACAAACGCGGAACCTCGGGTCTCAATAGGACCAAAGTACTCGTTAAGGGGACTAGTTAATGGATCAACAAAACCACCTCGTGCAGAAGTAACAAGAAGTTCCCCAGACCCATCTCCGTTGGGCGTTACAAGATCGCGACCCCTAAACAGTGTGCGAGAACTAAATGCGCCCGTATCCGCTGCGCGAAGAGCAACGCTACCGCCGTCGTAGTCATCCGTCATGTGCGTCGATTCAACGCTAAATGCCGGGTCATCAAACAACAAAAGAGTACCGTCAAACGAGATATCTGTTTCTACCGTTACGGTGTCAGAAAGGTAAAGCAGTCCCACAAGTGCCGGTCGTGTGTAGATAGGGCGTGCATCAGCTACAAAACGAGAAACGAGCGAAATATCTTCCCCCGGTAGCTGGCGCAGATCTACAACCAGCTCCCATGTATGGTACTTTTCAATCTCTCTATTAGAGAGCGTTCCGTACCTAGACCACCAATAAGGGTCACTGACGTAGTCGGATATTTGAACTGCGTTTGTTAGAGACTGGTACGCAAGTACTACGTCTCCGACCGCCAGCGTAAGACCCGTAGCCGGGTTTGTGGCTATGCCAGAGAACTCTGGGGCGCCGTACCCTACGCGGTAGTACAGGTACGTACGGTACTTTGCTGTAGGTGACCCCGCCGAATCAATATCTTGGATTGTGACGCGACCCTGGGTTTCCGAGAAGTCGTCGTCTATGTCTACGATTAAGCCGTCCGACGCGGAAACGGCTGCTCCTAGCAGTAGGTTGGCGGCGGTTACCATGTTTTCTTCTGTAGGACCGTTAGTGAGTCCGTACGCCAGCCCACGCACTACCGTCAGGTAGTCTGACTGCGATGTGCCGAATTCATCTAGCTCGTCTTTTGTAATCCCCACTAACGCGCCAAAGTTATCCTCAATCAGTGGTGAGTTATCGAACAAAGAGATTTCTGCCCAAAGCTGCTTAGGTGCTGCTGCCGCGCCAACAAACGTACCAGAGACAAACTGAAGGTAGTTTGTTGAGTTGCGGCGGCTCAGCTTATAGCGCAGTCCCGTGGCGGTTGTAGCAAAGACGAGTGCGCTGCCTACCGTAGGCCGTACGCGTATAGAGGTCTCAGACAGTATTTCCGTGACCACAAAAGTCTCGTACGTACCGGACAAGCGCAAAGATACCGTATCTAGCGGAAGCAACCCGTAACTTACAAGCGCCTCAGAGGGCAGATTTAGAATATCAGAACCTGCCACTACGGAAGCGTTGCTGCCCGCAAACGCGCTAGTGCTGTGTACAACAAACTCATCGTTTTGCTGTAAGACAAAGGGTGTCGTGTCGCGTACCAGTAAAGAGCCGTCTGCCGCCACAACTTGAAATCCGCCTTCTACCTCATCTACCGAAGGTGCGCGTATGTATTCAAACAGGGCCGGTACTCCGACTAAGTCGTCGTCAACCTTAATCTTAGAGTTACGCCGAAGACCCTGAATGCGCGGAGTAAACGCGGACACGTCTACCCGAACAATTGTCTCATCGCTGAGCGGTAAATTAAAGTTAGAAGCAGAGAATGCGGCTGAAAGTGCGGCACTATATACATCCGCAGCTATCCTACCTAACTCTACCGTATTCGTATCCACGTCGTAGGTAGCGGAAGGAATCTGTAAATCATTAAAAAAGTTATAGATTTCTTCTTGGCTAAGTCCGTAGGTGGCTGGTGCCCCAGAAGACAAAACAGGCAACGTCCTGCCAACGCTAAACATTACCTTGTTGCCGTAGGCACCAAGCACCGCGCAAGGCAGTAACGCCTCGTAGTTAGACCGGACGTCTTGCACCGAAAACTCTATGAGGTCTCCGACAGACGCCCCCTCTTCTTCTATGTCTACACCGGACACCACACACGTATTGCCGATGTACCAAGTTGCATCTACAAGACCGGCAGGAACACTATTTTTAGGCACCGTAACGACCCACTCGGTGCCAACCAAACTTACGGCTACGATTGGGACAGTAACACCGCCAACATGAATAAGGCGGTCTGTTAAACTGTACGGAAGAAGTAATGAGTACGTTTGTGTTGCATTTATAGCGGCGGACATAGCCGTAGTCAGCACATATCCATTACGCGCGCTATTTACGGCACCGACAGTAAACAGAACTCCTGCGTCTGCGCCACCAGTAATCTGAATCTCACGCCCAACCATTGAATCAAAAACATGGCGGGGCGAGACAATAATCTCGTAAGCGCTTGTAACGGTGGCTGTCCCTGTGACAGTGCCAGATTCGTACACATTGAGGTCTGCCTCAGAAGCAGGCAGAAAGACTTTAGTTGCATACGCGGTGCCTGGGTAGTCCACCGAGACAGACACAGGTCGCAGAACCGAAAAAGACATTCCAGTTCTGTTTCGGATAGGCGCAGTTCCGATGTCTATCTTGTTGTCGGAGGACAAACCCCCAGCAAGGCCTACCGCGGTCACTACGTAGTAGTCGGAGTCCGCCCCGGCCACCAGCTTAAGTACGTCGCCTGCTACAACGCCCGCTGCTGCAAAATCTACAGACAGAGAGGTCAGGACAGAGCTGGTTCTGACGCCCCACAGATCCGTGCCCGCCACAACTACGTCCGCAGCCGGATCCAAAGAATTTCTACGAACTACGTAGCCAGAGGAATCAGAATTTTGCCGAAGGATCCGGTAAGACCCGGCACTACCGCCAGACCCAATTACGAGGTCTTGGCCGACGGCTCTGTCGGAGGCGGCTACGCCAATAAGCACAACTTCTTGGTGGCTGATAACGACAGCCGTTGCTTCTTGAGAGTCATCCGTAGTCCTTGCGCCTAGGCCCCCCTGTACAGGACCAAGTACAACCTCAAACTCTCTTCCGCGCAGGTCGTAATGTGGGAAGTACGGCAGCCACCGACGCTCGTAGTACTTTTTTATTGTAGATAGCGATTTGCTCTGCGACGCCTGGTACGCCCGAGAGATGTCCGTCCCGACTACCTGAGTGTACCCGGACCAAAGGGAAGAAAAGACCTCGGTGCTGCGTACAAGTCCCCAGAAGTCACCAACTACCTCGTAAAGCCACGCAGCATCCGGAGTAGTGGGCTCTTGCGTAAAACCCAGGACATACTGACAACTGACGGTAGAACTTGCCGTCGCAGACTCTAAGCTCTCGTTTGTTACGGTTACCTGTACGACGTAGGTGCCGGGCTGATCTGGCGTTAGTAGAACCACGCCATCAGATTCCTCCGCCGAAGAGAGATCTGCGGACAAGAGTAGGCTACCTACGGGCTTGGAGAGCAACTCCCAAGTAAACGCTACATTTTCTCCCGTCGAATCATACGAAGAAGAGGCGTTAAGCCGGACAGAGACCCCAGGTGTCGTTAGGAACTCCTGAGGGCTTAGTAAAGCACTTACCGGCATAGTCTCTCCTGCACTTGACTACCTTTATCGGAGTTTCCGTGGAAACTACCCCGCTGCCTGCTGATCTTATCCGAGAAATCCTCAAAGGACACGAGAGTATGCTGCACGAGCTTGTGGGGGCAAATAGCGCGGCAAAACAGGAGATATTAAGTTCCTCCTGCCCAAAGTGCTCGGTACCCCTTCAGCCCCGTCCGCACCCAGACCCAGAGGTCCTGTTTGGTACAGGCAGCATAACGTATCGAGCTTACTGCCCTATTTGCCGCAGCAACCACTAATCACGAAGTCGGACTGTCTACGGCAACTTTTATGTGCTCTCCGTACTCCTTAACTCCGCTTCCTACAAGACCCGGGACGTAGCACGTAGTTCTGTTGCTCCCGTTGTGGTCGATGACAGCTCCGATGGAATCCTCTGAACGAGTAAGAACAAGACGGCGGTCAAGATCGTGGGCCACCGCGTATAGATACAGAGGGTGCGGGTAGTTCTTGATTGAGTAAGACGCCAATACTGACTCAATTGCCGAAAGGCGCAGTATTGAGGTCGGCGGCAATCCCGTGATGTACTGCTGGATTGCCTCTTCGGCCAGAGACGCATCTGCCTCAATCGAGTTGGCTACCGTCGCACCCACAGACATGGAGATGTACGAAGGCATAAAAGCACGCGCCAGCGGATTGGCGCACAGAATACGGTCTGCCGAGCTGTTGAGCAGCTGCTGTACCTGGACAGTTGCGGACGAGTACTCGTACTCAACAAGAAGTCGGCGACCCAGTAGCAGTAAGCGGTTCTCTACCGCGTCGTCTCTGCCAATCGGTAGCAGACTATTGCTAAATGTCACTTCTGTTTGCTCTTGAGAAGAGAACGTATGGCGCGTATTTGCAGTGCTAAAGAAGTAACCGTCGGCCGTGTACGTCCCAAAGACGGGCTCTAGTCGCGTTCCACGACTGAGGTTGTTAAGGTCTTGCGAGTCTAAAGAGTGCGCCACTACGTCAAAGTAGAAGTACGCTGCCTCTTTTTGTGTAGCCATTGTTGTAGACGAAATGTGCTGAGAGCTGTTACGCACAAAGCCACAGGGCTGGCGGAACCCTACGCGCGGGGCGCGCGCTACAGGCTCCGCATAATCCTCCATGCCGTTACTGGTGGGCGGATCCGAGATGGAGACCAACACAGAACACGCAGCGGCGTCAAGAGACCGCTCTACGGAGATAACAGGCCACTCTTTTGGACGTCCGGAGTAGATGCGGAAGGGCCGCACTCCAACAAACTCAGTAGCGTTCCCCAGCTCTGATGCCGCAGGTGTTGTTGTGGGAGCGCGGACAATTGCCCAGTGCAGGCCCATTTCTGCGTGCAGGAACTCCGCGTCTGCTAGGGTAATTTGGTACCCACCAGATACCGCCGTGATGGCTGTGATTTCATAGCTGCCGGAGGTTGATAAGAAGTTTGAGCCCCACACGGTCAGGTACTTACCAATGTAGCTACTGCCCAGAGTGCCGCTGGCGTCTGAAACAACGATCTGGTCTGCTGTGGCTGGGTCTGTCTGACATGCGTTGCCAGACATGAACACGGTACCGCTGCTTGTTGTTAGGGCGCGGTCAAGGACCAGCTCTGTCGCAGAGAGCCGGCTACTAATTCGGTACACCCCGGCGTCGTCGCCTTCTTCAATGTAAAGAAGGTCCCCAACCTGAATCACATCGTTAGAGTCAAACGTATCAGCGTCTTCCCAAATTGGAGGAGTGACAAATGTAAACTCTGGCGCCGTGACGGAAGGAAGACGGACAGTAGAGGACCCCGCAGTTGTAATCAGTGCAGGAAGCCGCTCAAATACGACGTCTGGAGTTGAGTCCTCTGCCGTCTTTAACAGCATGAACTTTTGCTCGTGCAGTTGGAATAGGTCCCCCTGGGTAAGTCCACGGTAGAACCAAGACTCGCCTTCCTGCTCTGTAAAGGACAGCCGAAGAGCCGTTGCTCCTGTGTATTCTGTAGGAATACGGCAGTCTCGATAGAGGTTCGGAGGCCCGCCACCATTATCGGCTTCCTGCTCGCTGGGAAATAGGCGAACCGGGGGCAGATCTGCTGACGCAGTAAACAGCAGCTGCTCGGCCCCAACCGGAACTGAAAACAACGTAGGAGCGGCGGGACTATGGATCTCGGTAACTACCGTTCCGGCGGTGGATGTACCAAAAGCAGCCCCATCAGAAAGTTCCGGAACAACTCCAGCAGCTGCAAAATCTGTTTTGCCCACAAGAAGGCTTATGTCATTACCCGTACGCACAGACGTAAAAATTAGATTGCTGCTGTCGCCCGTAATTACGACAAATTCCGCATCTGCGTCAATCTGCTCCTGCATCAGGGCTGCTAGTTCACTTGCCGTCTTAGTGAGGTCGTCGGGTGCTGCGGTAAACACGCCGCGTACCCGCTCGTAGTTGTCACGGACCTCAACTACAAACTCCTCCGCGTCTGTACCGGGAGAGGCCGGCGTGTAGGCAAGCGTCAGAACTGCCGCCGTTAGCGTGGGGTCGTCGTAGGTAAGACGCTTACATGGGCGGGGCCCGAATACCGTTACTGACGTAGGCTCTTGGAAGTACAGCCGGATTTTTTGATCGGCAGTTCGGCGTCCTACTCGGTACTCCGTAAAGAGCATCTGCCACAGGGCCCTGAGCGTCTTTGCGGGATCTAGCTTAAAGGTCTCGGGGAGATCAAAACCCATTGAGTCTAGGAACCGGAAAAGCCAAGACAGGAACTGACCGATCCATTCCCAGGGAGAAACGTTGGTAGTTTCTGGGAGGCCACTTACGGACCTTGTAACTGCTGCGTACCCTTCAAAGTCCCCAGGCACTGGTAAAGACGCCAAATCGGGAATGCCGTCAGCAAAGAAAGAAGCGAGGTCACCAAACAACTCTACTGGGAACTCTCCGTCAATGACTACGGCAGTTACTGGATAGAACTTTGAGATATCTGCGGTGCCCTCTACGATTGAGTAGGCAGTCCCTACGCGGTACTTGTGTACCGCATGGATAGAGTACTGGCCCTCATTTGCACCTGCAAGAAGAGATACAACGTCACCCGGCTTCGCAAGTGACAATGCCGGTGGTGCACTAATCAGCTGGCCTGTTGTGTACTTGCTGACTGCCTCTGCAAAGGTATCTGTAGTAGCAAGCAGCGCCTCCCAATCAAATTCAGGAAGGGCAACAAGAACGTTGTTGCAGCCGTCAAACATCTCGCCTGGCAGGCAGATCTCAAACTGCAAAAGCGGCTCAACAAGAGTTGTGACCGTGGCATCAACGATGGTAGCACTAGAGGTGACAACGTCTCCAGTTGCTAATGCCCCTCCCGTTGTTCCGGATACGGTAAATCTTCCGCGAACCCCCGTTATGAGTGCGGCCGCTCCCGAGGTCTGCCCAACAATCGTTGCTGACGGGTCGACCTCAAAGCTCTGTGCGCCTGGACCCGTAATATTGGTGAGCCTTAACGTAGTAGGAGACGTGATCTGCACCGTAGCGCCCATCTCGCTAGCAGTGCCGTCAAACTGAATAACGGTCTCGCCGTCTGTAAACAGCGAGGCGTCGGCAACTACAAGTTCTTGCTCAATATCTGAGATGGTGGTGCTTACCCCACCAGAGGTAGTAAGCGTCTCCCCAGTACGGAAGGTTCCTTGCGTACTTTCGAACTCGATTGCATCTACAGGAGCACCAAACGTAATTGGTGTCAGACCATGCACGAAGGCTTTGGCGTCTGCTCCAATGTTAAACTGATCAACTACGTTTAACAGCCAGTTTTGCATGTTACGGAAAAACTCCGTAACAGCCACGGGCATGTTGGAGTTTAGGTAGAACTGCCCGTTTGCCATCAACGTAACGACGGCAATATACCCGTCACACGGCAGGCACTCATCGGAGTAACAGGCAAGTGCTTCAGGGAACTCATCTCGACTGGCCGTTAAGTCTCCAGAAGGAGTCCATTCCGTTCCCGGGTCGGGAAGCACAAACGCGTTTCTGCCAATAGCTAGTTCTTTTGCACCCGAGAAGTCCCCAAGAGAGTACGCACCCAATGGAAGCGCGTAGGGAACGACAATCCCTGAATCTTGAGAAGAGGAGTCCAGAAGGCGTACACCGCCGGGCTTAATACGCACAAACGGACGCTGGACGCCCGTTGAGGTGCGGTAGATCTCGTACTCAAGGTTTGAGTTCGTGGCACTCATTGTTGAGTTGAGAATTGGGGCCTGACCGCCCATTGTGGGGTCAAAGCCGGCAATCGTGTAAATGCCGGCGTCGTTGCCTGATAGGATTCGGAGTGTGTCGTTGACTTCAACACCAAACTGCTGAACATCAATTCCAACGCGTACTTTTGCAGAGCCTACAGAAGTAAACAGGTCGTTGCATAGTGCGTCGGCAAAAGGCAGTAGCCGATTCTTTGGCTGAAACAGGTCAACAGTCGCCGACGACAGGACTTGAAAATGCAGCCCTTCCTCGGACTCTGTTAGGTCCGTGTCTAGGTAGACATTCTCCCCGTCTACCTCAAGAATTCGATACGCCCCAACATCTGCGCCAGTAAGCACAGAGATGACCATTCCCGGGGTGACCCCAAGAGATTCAAGGTCTGAAGAGACGTAGGTAATTGTCCCGCCCGCCGTGCCGGCAGAGTTAAGGATTCTCTCACCGACAAGGAAACGCCCGCTCAGTCCCGTAAGTGTCACTGTGCCGGTAGTAGAGATGATTGCGGCAGTAGCCACCGTAGCGGTAGCCCCACTGTCTTCTCCAACAACCGCCGTTCCCGGGGTAAAGATTGTAGACGTTGAGGTAAAACCCTCAGTAAATGAAACGGCGTAGGCTACGTTTACAACGTTTCGATCTGTAGAATCCGCACCGTGTGTGATTAGGTGACGACCTTCGACTTCGGTTGTTACGGAAGACAGATCTGCAAAGTACGCAGTATTTGACTGGTCGATAGAATCCCGTACCCAGACATCGTAGTGACCGCCGATGTGTACCTGATTATCAAGTACCTCGATTGTATTATTGGTGTCCGTAGGCTGCTGAATCCCACCAGGGATATCGGAAATGGTAATTCTGGAATCAGAGCGCACAACGCAGAATACGCCCGGCAGCATCCCAGGCAGCATCCCCAGTGTGCTGCTATCTGGTGAGGGCGGCTCCGAGAGGCGGAACAGCAAGATTGAGGGGATGTCAGGTAGAGTTTCCCGAGAATCAAACACGATCTCGCGTACGGTAAACTCTTCGTTACGCTCATTCTGCGGAAGATTATAGAGTAGGTTCCAGTAATTAAGCGCAACTACATCGCCTACCTTGATCTTTGTAGTCCCCGAACGCCCTCGATCCTCAAACTGCGACAGCAGTAGACAGAACTGCCCTACGATAAAACAGGTGCCGGCGGCAACCACATGTCCGTCCGAGGTCCCTGTAATCACATCTCTCTGCATTTCTGGGTCGCCGTAGCCGACGACCTCTACTGAGCGAATAGTCGGAAACTGCGTTTGAATACGTGTAACAATCCCACGACGCGTATTTAGGCTGCGCTCTGTAAGGCTGGTACGTACGCGACTAAGCAGCTCTACGTTTGTCTCGCGGGCTGTGCCGCCGGAGAAGGCAAACAAGTTTGTAAACTTGGTGTACCCTGTCAGGCTTGTAACGGATGTCAGGGATCCGGCTGGAATGTTGTATGACTGCCCTTGTGTCTCTGCAACAACCTGCACATCTACGTAGTAGTAGTTGCCGCTTCGCTGAAGAAGTAGCGTTGCTGCTGAAAAGGTCTGGGCAGAAGACGGACGGAAGTTTAGGCCCGAAGAAGTAGAAAACCGAACTGTTGTCGGAATGTAGACCTGTACGGGATTTGAGTAGTAAACCCGCACAATTCCGTAAGCAAAGTTTCCGGTCCTGCGCGTGACAAAGAAGTTTGCAGCAAGGGCATCTGCGTCTTCTTCCCGCATAGTTGCGGCGTTATTTACAGACTGCCCTAGCTTAACAAGGGAGACCTCTCTCTTTAGTGCCTCAAGAAGCAGGCTTAGCGGATTGATGAGTAGGTCAACAATTGCATCGCCGTCTTCCGCTGACACGCTAGGGTATTCTTGGCGGAGCCGTGTCTTGAGGAACTCTGCAATATCCGTATCAATCGGGTCGGTGCCTAGATACTCTGCAACGGGGGCAACAACAGTCTCGTAGAGCGAAGAGCCCGCAGAAACGGAGCGCCCAGCGTAGTAGGCCTCAAGACGCTCTACAAGAAGGTCCTTAACGCGATCAGCTTGGATTCCCATCAGAGCGCCACTCCCGTTGTTACTCGGCTACCGTTCTGCGCAGTAACTGCTATCCGAACGCGTAGCGAGCTGCTGTCGATGTCTGCATCTACCGACAAAACCTGGATGCTGCGTAGCCGCTCGCTGTCGGGAATTCTTGAAGCGGCGGCGGCATGGATTGCCAGAAGCTGGTTTTCCGTGTTGGTAATTGCTTGACGCACGCGTGCCTCAACTCCGCTTGAGGTATTAAACGGAGTTCCGGTAATCCGCGTCAGTCCGCCCCCAAGTGAGGGGGAAAAGATGTTGGTACCCGGCGTTGTCAGCAGTACCTTGATGACTGTCTGCATCAGCCTACCCGGCCCAGAGACGTAGCCCTGGCCGCCACCTACGCTAAGAACAACACCGCTCTCCTGCCCGGATGCGGCGGCGAGAAGTAAAACGCGTAGGTCGGTTACGATATCTCCGCGCACCTGAGAGGGTACTTCCGCGAAAATACGGGTAGTAGACTCTACAATAAACGCCGGAGAGCGGTAGCCGTTGATAAGGACGTCTGCTACGTCCGTAAACCCGGTACCGCGTAGCTCAAGAAACTCTCCACCCTCTCCCTCTCTGTAAGAAGTGGGAAGGGTGATTCCTTGGTAGGATATGGCGCGGAAGTCGATCACGGCTCGTATTGTACCTCAAGCTTCCGAGATGAACGCAAAGTCATCTATCAGTTGCCCGTTTTCAGTAAAAATAAGTGCTTCGGCCCGTTCTAAACGTTGAATACGTCCCTTACCCGCCGTAGCCGTTTGTGTGACAGTCCCCGTATCAAAGTCTACGACGTTAGAATCTATCTCGCGTATTGCCGCTAAAATTCGGTTGGACAGTGAAAACCGATATAGCGCCGAGGCAGTAGGGGACAGCTCTTCAATTGCGAGAAGCCCCATTACTGCCTGCTGCTGCGGGGTAGGGTAAGCGCGCACTATGCACCTCTCGTACTTAGTTGAAAATACGAAGCCGCTCTTTGATTCTCAGCGAGATCTGTAAGAAACAAAAGATCTCCCTGTAGGAATCTCACAACGGAAAACCCAAGGCTTTCTTCCTCAAGAAGCTGCCTACAACGCTTAGTTGCTTCTTTTGTCTGAGAAGATACCGGCGGATTGTATGACTTAAGCGTAGTAGTGAGCGGCGTCCTGAGTACGACCTCAAAAGTCCCAGTGCGCTCAAAGACTTCTTGAGCCACCACACTAACGCCAGTTAGGTCAGACTGAATCTGCGCCAGTGTTCGCAGTATTTCTTTGATTGTTGTTACCGAAGAAAACGACGAAAGCTTGTCCAAGAGGGCTTTGTCTGGGTCCGGTGCAACGTCTAGGAACGCACTACAGGTACTTTGGAACGTACGCAACATAGAGTAGGGAGCAGGAATAATCTCAAAAGACTCAGCTACAACCGGTGCTGCCAGCGTCACGCTATCGTCCAGCACAGCCGTAATTGTCGTTGTACCCCCTGCCCAAGAAACGACGTCACCAACTTTAACGTAGCACAAAGCTGGAGAACCCTTGGTCCAAGTTATTGCGGTCCCAGATAGGGAAAACTCCGCGTCCTCCGGTACAAATTTCTGTCGGTACGCGGCGCGCAACGAAAGGGACGGTACGCGGTTGGTGACCAACAGGAAAGAGGCAGCGGCAGCTGTCTGCACAGTAAACTGGGCAGCCCTCCCGGCGCCGTACACAGTTTCGGATGCAGTATTTGCCTTTGTCACTGCATCTTCAACGGCCAGTTTACGGATGGGTTCAAAGTCTGGAGAAGCGTCCGCAAGCAGGGAAACGGAGGATTGAAGGTCGAAGTACTTAGGCATGAACTCCGACAATACCTGAAAGTACTTTCCCTGCGCTTCTACGCCCCGCTCAGACAGCCTGCGGCCGACCCTAGTCGACCCAGCAGCGATAGATGCTCGGCGAGAAAGGGCTCTTTGGTACTCTTTCACCGACTCTACAGACGTGCCCTCGCGTACGTGTGCGGGGATCTCAGGAAGCGTAGGTGCCGGGGAGCTGGCAAACATTGCCCCCTCTGCGTACGCAACTAGTTGGTCAATTAGCTGAGATAGCTCCGTAGCTGCTCCAAAAGCCCGGTTGCTCCCTAGATAGATCTGGTAAAAGACACAGTCAGGGTCTGCGATAAACGTCTTTGCAACCTGCTTGCGGACGCCATCCCAACGAGCTGAGAACGACGTTATTCCCGTAGCTCGCTCTTTTTGTGCGCCAACAGCCCCTGCTGATGCTGACGATGCCCAGGATTGTTTTGTGTCGGTATTGAAGATGGACATGGCTATCTCTTTAACCGATCGCGGACTGCGTCGGGATCGAGGTCTAAAACCTCACAGACGTAAGAAAAAGAACCTACGCCTCGATACTCCGTACAACGCACCCACTGCCTAGCGTCTTTCCTGTACGCCAGGCTCTCTTTGTTGTTACCCGCGTACCTATAGTCGTCTACGGCGCGCGCGAGTACGGCAGCCCAGAGAGCTTTTGCAGCATCGGGGTCTACCCTTGACGCTGACAATTTACGTCACTGTGATGGTACAAGAGACGCTCAGCAGGGGATCTACCGGCTGTCGGAGCGCAAACACATCTGGCTTTTCTGCAACCGTCAATGTGGTTGATCCCGGAGCAATACCGCGTATCGTAAGCATATTGTCCTGTATTGAGTACGAGGCAACCGACGTATCCTCGATAGAGGTCTGCACGTAGGTCCCGAGGACCTCGGAATCTCCGTTGTCTAGCGTGTAGGGCAGGGTGACGCGGGTTGTGAGGGTTGCTGTGATCTCTACATCGACAGTGCCGTCCACGGACAGGTTGACTGCATCTTCCGACAACTCTAAGGCAGCAAGCTCAGGGAACAGCAGCTCGGAAATGTCTGCACTTCCGTAGTCAGGAATTACGATGCGGTAGGTGGTGTCGTCGGTCCCAGACGCCCAAGCCTCGTACACGCCGTTTCGCACCAAGTGAATATCGATATACCCCTCGCTGTTGGTCGTCGTGTAGACCTTTGAGGGAAGCATGGCTCTGCCGCCTACGACGCGCGGCCTACCCGTCAACATGAAGTAGAGGGTCACGTTACCGCTGGGCGTTCCTGCCGCATTTAGGAGGTACCCGGTTACGCGGCAGAGGTTGGGATCCGTAGAGCCCGGGTACGTCGTGAGATCGTGCCCCACGGCGTCAAACGAATTCAGAAGTGCGCTGTCTACGTTGATGGTGCAGCGCGAGTCAAAGGCGTACCCAACCTTAAAGAACCGAACCCAGTAGACCTCGTCTTCGGGGAGGTCCGTCGTTACTCGCCCGTCAACGTCGGTTGTTAGCTCGGTGATAAACGTATCGCCGTCTTCTGAATAGATGCGTACAAGCACATCTGCCAGGGGCGCAGGAGAGATGGCGTCGTCAACGACAACAAGAGTGACTTCGGTCATGGAAGGCTCCTACGAATCAGAGGATTCGTATTTGCGACCTGAACCGCTAACGGGTCATCTGTGTCGCTGACAAGATCAAAGATATCTACCTCTGCCGCGTCTGGGATGGTGACTTGGCGAACCAGCCCCATGCCTGAGATGGCAATTGTGCCCGTCTGTCCCGGAAGTAGGTACATCTCAAGTAGCCCCTCGGAGTTTGTTTGCGCGGTGCTTTCTCGCGAAACAACTCCTAAAGGTACGACAGAGTTAGGGCCAAAGTTAGGCGTGAATCGAACGTGCACACCCACCTGGTAGTCTCCGCGCGCGTCTAGGAACGTGCCAGTTACCTTGCAGGTGCTGGCATACCCAACGCCGGGTTCTTCTAGCTCGGACGCGTTTGACGCCGAAGTTACGCGTACCGCGGTAAATGACTCGGTGTTTGTAAACGAGCTGCCGTCTACGATAAACGTCCAAGTCAGGACGTAGCTACCTGGGTTTACGGGCGCCCAAGTAATGTAGTACGTTCCCGTGGCAGAATTAGTGACGGAACTACCACTAAACGAGGCGACGGTAGCTCCCGTTTCCGTCGTGATTACGGCCGACGGAGTGCTGTCGGCATTGGTCGGGATATCGCCGTCAACTGTCGTGAGTGCGATGGTTAGCGTGAACTGGCGCGTACGCCCAACGATAGTAGCCATCACAGCACCGTGGAAGTTGCAGTTGACTTAATTGACCCTGCTGCGCGACTATACGGAAGAGTAGTAAACGCCTGTATTACCGTTAGGGCATCCCCGCCCTCTTCGGACGCGCGTAGGTACACAAAAAACCTGCCCTCTCTTGTAGGAGTAAAGGAGGCCAAGTAAAGAGACCTATAGCCCACTGGTGCGGGTTTTTCCGAGAGCTGTATAGTAATGCCGTTTTCTGGCGTTAGCAGTTCAGACTCGTGTACAACCTTTCCAGTTACGGTAAGGCCGGCAATTCCGCGGTAACTAATGCTTGCAGTACTTCCGACCTTAGCAGTAATTTCGTGAGTAACAGCCTCTCCGACACTTTCTGCCGCAGTTTGGCCGGCTGAATATGAGTAAAAACGCGTGGCGTCGGAGCCTACGGTGGTTTCCCCCAAGTAAGCTCGAAAGGTGACTACGTACCACCCAAGTTCATTCGGAGTGTAGGTGCCTACGTAGACTTTGATATGGTCTACGGCAGTTGGAATTTCCGTAAGAGAGACTAGCGCAGCCTCTGTGGGAAACTCTGGATGTTGCACATATGCCTCTACGGACAGCCCGCCACCGGACTTAAAAAACAAAGGTAGTGGAGTTCCACGCTGCACCGCGTCTTTTTGCATAAGATGGCCCCGCCCTCGCAGAGCCATCTTATGCGATTGCGGGCACTTTGACTATGCCTCTTCGTACGCCCACGCTCCTAACGAAGAGAGAAACCCGCCGTGCGTCCCGGCTACATGCTTTAGCTCAGAAAACTGCGTTCCTGTGAACCCTGCACAGTACGTAGTTTGTACCTGCTTGCTGACAAACACAGCAGTGAGCCACCAAACATAAGGACGATCAAACTGTAAGAGTTCCGTCGGGACGCCAATCGGAATCTGTTCTTGTTCCTGTATTGTTAGTGCCGGGCTGTCCCCATCCCAATCCGCTTTTGGAATAGGAATACCCGGAACAATTGCAAGGTACGCAAACGAGTCAAGAGAGACGCCCGAGATAGCGTCGAGCTTATCCGGAGGCGTAGTCAGAATTTTTGTTGGAAATACGGGAAGACAGGGCGTGTTTCCCGCAAGCTCAAATGTAAAAATACAAGAAGGGATCGCTGCCTCTTGGCGCTCCCGCCTCTCCATTAACTCTTTGAGCAGAAAGACCGACCAAATAGCCGCTACTTCTTCTACAGACTTAGCTTGGGATAGATCCACCTTCGCCATTTAGCTCCTGCTCCTTGTCTTGTAGAAAACTAGCCATAGCCACTGCGTACTCAGTAGCGGCGGTCTTTACTTGAGAAGCTACGGGATCCCCAACCTGCGACAGCAGTGGAAGCAGTACTTCCTTTGAGAGAGGGATGTCGTGAAAAAGATGAACAAATACGACACCCAGAACGTGTACGATCTGTTGGTACTGCGCCGCGGACAGAGACGGATGGGGAGTACCTAGCAGGTCGTATAGCTCTCCCGTCTCTGTATTGTAGATGGCCCGCGCGCCTACTACCTCTCCATCTAGAATTGCCTTTACTGCCGACTGTAGGCTGTTTCGCGGCATGCTGCTGTCGCCGCCTACATACTTCCAGGTCCGTGCCATTTGCTTCTCCTACGAAAATGCACCAGGTAGGAAATCCTACCTGGTGCATTTTAGTCAACGTAGGTGGCTACGTCAACACTTTTGTTAGACGCCGCCCACCATCGGGAACGTGGCAGCGTAGGCCTTAACTTCCATTGAGGCGTGCGCAAGGTACGTCGCAGCCGCGCCCGGGTCGTCGTCTACTACGTGGAACTGGAACCCAAACGCTCCCTTCTCGTTTGGCAGGATCTTGATGAACCCCGCAAACTCTCCGACCCCTTCACGATGCAGACGGCGGTAGGCTTCCGTAGCGGCGCCGCCTCCGATCGGAGTCGTGCTGTACGTGGGCTCGTTGGCTCCACCTGCTGAGGTACCCAGGAGGGTAACCATGAGCTTGTCGGAGAATAAGCGTGCCCCTGCATGACGATCCTGAAGGTCCGTTACACGTACGTGGGCCTTGTAGCGGGTCGTACCGCCGTCGTCCCACGTAGCCGGATCCTCTAGGCCAGTGCCACCCGTCTGCGGGTCCTGGACTTTCAGCTCAAACTTAATTGCAATTCCGTCTGCCACAGAAGCCGAGGGAGACTCTACAGTAGAGGGCACAATTGGCAGCAGAGAGGCGTTTGCAATTTGACTGATGCGGTCGGCCACTGCCTTGATAGCAGCAAGCTTACCAAACACGGTAGTGGCCGATCCGGCGTCAGTGTGGGCACCGACCTTGTTGGTGATTTCGAAGGTCTCCGCTTTTACCGCAGCGACCTTGCCAAACACCGTTGCAGCCCCGGAACCATCAGCGGGAGCACCCTGATCGCCCTTTATCTGGGCAAGTCTGCCAAACACAGACGCCACATTTGCAGCGTCTCCGGTACCGCCGATGAAGTCCGTCTTAAGTTTAATTGCAGCGGTGTCCGCCTTAACGTCAGCAATCTTGCCAAAAACAGAGCCGGCACCTGCCGCGTCAGCTACGCCACCAATTAGGTCTGTCTTCGTCTGTACAAGGCCTAAACGGGTGTAGATCTCTGCCTGGCCAGCCGCTACGCTGGTCGTGTTGTTTGCGTACCCGTTTGCTGGAAGACGGTCGGAAACGTACTCCCCAAGCTTACGGAGCTTCGCCTGAACAGAACCGCTGCTGTACGTTGCGGATGCCGCCTCGGTTCCACTGCCAACTGACTGGAAGGTCAGCTTGAGCATGTTGCCGGCAGTATCAGCAGTATTGGCGCCTGAAAGATCCTTAGACCAGGGATCCGCGTCGTAAAGCTTACGAAGTGCCGTGGCGAGATCTGACACGCCAGCAACGCCGGTAAACGCCGTAGCAACGTCGCTCACTAACTCATTCTTAAGTGCGGTAAACTGCGCAAACACCGAGGTCGGACTGCCACCAAGGAAATCGGTAGCACCAAGCGCGTCATCGATCCGCTTGAGCTTACCAAACAAAGAGCTGACGTTATTAGCGTCGTTTGCTAGGCCGATATCGCTCGGGGGGTCGTATGCCCAAGCCGGAAAACGAATTACAGCGCCGTCGCTGCTACGCGTAGCAAAAGCGTAGTACATCTTGCCGGGGGTCATGCTCCCGCTTGCAAGGGTAGTCTGGTATAGGGCCGTGTTAGCCACGGCGCTCGCCGTACTAATACCGGTAGTTACCTCGGTATCCGGGTCGTTTCCGGTCCCTACCTGGTAGACCTTAACGGTCCAAGACTCTCCAGAGTTATTTCCCGCAAACGGAAGACGAATGCTGTCGCCGTTCTTAACGACCCGCTCGTAGAACATGGTTGCCATCTTGTGGCTCCTTTAAGGTGAAAGGGACGAGATCTCGTCGCGCACTTCCTTGGTGCGTTCTTTTCACCGCTACTTCTGGCGGGACGCCGTTGCGTCTTGCTAAGACTATACACGCCTACGCGCCCGCGTCAACTACGCTCGCGTAGGTGAGATTTCAGGGTCAGGTAGCTGTTGAAGAAACGGCACTCGGCGGATTGCGGCCAGTCGGCCTGCGCCTGCGAAAGCTGCTCCTGGGTAATTACAAATACCCACACGATTTTCCTACCGCGCTGGAAATGCGTGGTGCTTGGTATACCCCGTGCGAGTAGATACGCTGAAAAGGCAATATTATCGCACTTAAACTCAGTGCCCATCTGCATCCCCGTAGGTCAGCAGAATACAAGCACACGGGGCTAAAAGGAAGGAGCCACGTGGCTCCTTCGCTGTCAGGAAGACAACACCTTGTCTAGTTCTTCGGCAGTGAGCGAGGCAATCTCTTTATCAAGAATGTCGCGCCCGGAGACCCGGCGGTAGTACTCAATTAGGTAGTCTCGCTCCGCTTCCAGGTTTTTACGAACCTCATCTACGTAGGCCTTCATGGCTACTTGCAGCTCGGGATTCCCAGTTTTTGGGTTTCCCATGCTGTCGCAGGGACTGCCATTAGACCACTTAGCCATGGAGGTACGGTTTAACCTTGTTGGCGATGCTAGAACGAAGCTGGCTGACCTTAGAGTCAGACCATCCGAGCGAGCGTGCAATTTTCCCGGTCTTCAGTTCCTTGGTCTTGCCATTTAGGCCCAAGAGGAACTCAAACACCTTCTGCTCGTCTGGTGTAAACGCGTAGGGGTACATGAGCCTAAGAACTTCGCGTGAGCGCGGCTCTTCATCGATGAACGGGTCATGCTCTGCGCCGGAGGAAAGCAGGTCAGACCGCATCTCCTGTGCAAGGCGGTTTACCATCCGCACAGACACCTTCATCTCGTCTGCAACTTCCTGCGCCGTCGGAGGACGACCGAGGGACTCCGTAAGGGCACCCTGAGCAAGCTTGTAGCGCCCGATCTTCTGGGAACGCTCCTCGGTAATTCGAGAGACGTTCTGGTGTTGCGTCACAAAGCGGTTGATGCCCTTGAGCTGCCCCGTCACAAACGTGCTGAGCTGTGCGCCACGTGCGGGATTGTACCCCTTAAGTGCGCGTACAGTCAGACGCGTAACTTCGCCTTCAAGGGCAGGACGCGAAATGGGTACGTTACCTGCGTACCGATTTACGTGCTGCGTCATCAGCGGCTTTAAGGAGTCTAGGAGGGGGTCGAGTTTATCGGGCTCGTGCCCAGAGTCCTTCCAAGACTTCCAAAGCTCCAATTCTTTTTGCTTACGCGTAGCACGGTCGGGCGCCTGCCCAGCAGCCGCCTTCTCCAACATTTCTTTGTACGCGTCCGTGAGACTCACGCTTACCTCTTTGTGGGTGTATAAGCCAGCGCAATCTCTGCTTTAATGTCATCTGCTGTGCGTCCAATCGCACGGTGCCGTCCGTAAGAGTAGGGCTGGGAAAGCGGAAATGCCGCGAGAACTTGGTCCTCCGTGGCCTGCCGCATTGCGTCGGTGTTAGCAAACAAAGCCCGCAGCATCTGGTTTATGACGGCATCGTTGGATGTTTCCGCAGACAAAGTAAGAAGCGAGTACGGAGCACGCCCACCAATTGCCCGATGCGCGTCCGTCGTGGTGTTCATGCCTGCGCGCTTCTGCATGGGTGCGGACCCTGTGACTGTCTTTCCGGCTTCAGCGGCACCAGAGGCCACTGCGGGCTCCGGTGGAGCGGGAGGTTTGTAGTTTTTGAACCCTTCTTTAAAGGTCTTGGTGTAGTCCGCTGCGCCTACCGGCTTACCGCCTTTAATTGCGGCGCGGTTAGCTGCGGTCATACCTGCGCGGATTTCAGGTGTATATGCGCGCGTTAGGGCGGTAGCACCCCCACCTAACGCTCCTCCGACAAGAGCCCCGGTAAGCGCGCCACGTCCCCGGTTCTCGCCATCGGCTGCTGCACCTCCGACAGCACCTACGCCCGCACCAATCAATGTAGGCTTCGCACCCCGCATGAATGACAGGGCTTTTCCAGTAGCTTTTGCCGTTGATTTTGGGTCTAGCAAAAGGGCCTCTTTCTGGAGCTCTACACGCTGCGCCATCGTCTGTGGAAAAGCCTCTGTCAGCTCGTCCTTATTGCGTCGGACCCGATCAAATGCCGATGCTGCTTTAGTGGTGGTAGACATGGGTGTCGCTCCCCCAGTTCCTTTTGCGTAGTTCTTTAGCGTAGGCCGTAGCTCTTCGTGCTCTTCTGCGATTTGCTCAATCTTACGATCTAGAAGTCCTAGTCCTGCACCCGCAGCACCGATAGCACCTACCGCCAAACCGCGCCGCTTCATCTGAGGGAGCATGTAGTTTGCGGACGCCATAGCAGGAAGGCCAAACATTGCCGCTCGGTGAAGGTACGGCCGTGCGGTGTCCACTTTACGAAGACGCTCCTTAGTCTCGTCGGACAAAGAGAGGCTGGGAGTGGGGATATTCTCAGTAAAGTTCGGCATTTTATCCTCTGAAGGCGCGGCGGCTAAGCTGCGCTACATAAAAGTCTACGGCCTTTCTACGCTCTTGTCGAGGGTCTAGATAGCCCGAGGAGGACAGGTCTAGCGCGGTCCCGTTATTCTCTTTGGTCTTTGCAATATACCCCTTATTCGCCTCTACCACACCCCCTCCGCTCTGGTCTAGGCCATATAGCGGCGGCGCAGAGGCCGTAGAGAACGCAAAACGGTGAAAGTCCAAGACCTCCACCTGCGTCGGGATACTGCGCTTTGTGTTGTTGTATATGAACCTGGGGTCTCCGTCGTTGGTCTGCACGTTGTTCTGCGCGGAGTACAACTGCACCATTCTCTTAGTTGCGGCCTCTACGGAGAACTCGTTTTTATCCCCGGAAGACGTGACCCTAGTTGTGTCGACTTGCCCGGTGCCTACTTGCGAAGCAAGGGAAGAGCACCCGAGGAGGGAATTGTAGAAAGAAGAGATCTTTGAGTTTGAGTAAGAGTCCGAAAACCACGGAGGCGTCACAATCTGTTCAAACGAACGCTTAAACAAAGATTTGTCGGCAGAAAGTTGCCAAGAAATAACGGCAGGAATTGTTGGCGTATCTCCGGCAATATACGCGGTGTCTGCGATCTCAATTCCCTGTCTTTGCGCCTCATAAGCGTAGAAATCGTCTCTGCTCAAAGTTTGTGGGTCTCCAGAGGTAGTACCGGCGGACGCGGCTGTTCGTGGGTCCTTAAATTCAAAAATATCCAAGTTATACGCAATCAAAATCTCAAGCTTTGTTGTTAGGTCTGCCGCATTAAACGCCGACCAAAAATCTGCTATGGATAGCGGACTCCAATACGGCTGACTGTTTGTGGGAACATGGTCTCCCTTAAGCATTACAATTTTGCACGCGAACGATTTAATTGCATCTACATCGGCAAAAAGTTTATCGGGCATCCCAAGGGAATCGTAGAGCAGCGCCGCCTGGCGGTAGTCGCCCTTGTTTAGTTCTTGGTAGATCTCTAGCGGATCTTTACCTACTTGAGCAGCTTTTTCAGCCGCAGCAGAAAGCCGCTTACTAAGTAGATCCAGCTCTCCCCGTTTTGCAGAGTCCGCAATTTGAATGCTTACATCTGTTTCGGGGTTTGTTGTCTCTTCGGACAAGGCTTTTAGCAACTTAAGGAAGTTGTCGTCCTCACTCACGACGGTGTGTGGGCGTGCATAGGACAGAGACACAGACGTATTGCCGCCGTCTTGCGTCAAAGAGTGCGACAGAGAGGACACCAACCCTATAAAGTGAATTGGGTCATCAGTATCGGTTGTCTTGGGTCGATTGACAATAAGTGCCGGAAACCCCGCAACAAGGCGCGGCATAAACCTCCCACTGACGGAGGCCTGGCGCGCCATGTACCTGTTTCGCAGCAAGTTAAAGATAGCGACCCTCTCTGCGTACTGATCAATCGTAGACAGCTCCGCAGGATCTCGAGTAGTACTGCCGGTATTTTTTAGTGCCTCTAGGGCAGAATAAAACGCGCTATCAGATATACGTTCGATCTTTGGAATGATGCCCGTAAACTTTTCGTGCTGGTAGAACTGACTGGTCAGGGCAGCAGTGTCTTGCTTTCCAAGTGTCTGCGGTAAAGAGGGTAGAGGCACCCCCTCCTCGATGAACCCCTCAATTAGTGCGGGAGCAAAGTAGTATCGTTGAATAAGCTCCGCAGCTGCTCCGGATTCTCCCGTAGTCAGCAATCCAGGAAACGCCTGCAGCTGAAGCCGTGTAGTCTCGCGCATCATTTGACGCGAATAGTTTACGCTTACACACTCTTCTGGAAATACTACATTGCACGCAGGTGGCATGACAAACCACACGTCCGGCCGAAAGACGGTAGTTAGAAGACGGCTTCGGTTTGCCATAGCTATTCTCGCGGCTCTGGGGTGTTTCTATCTACATTAGGGAACTTACGAACATTCATGTTTACAAGTCCAGTACCCGACGTAATTCCAACACCGGGCCAGTAATCAGAACCGCCCCACAGAGTACCCAAAGAAATGTGCACCCACGCGCTCCCATCTCCCATCTTTTCAAACAAAATCTGCCCTACAAGCCCAGAAGGCTGGGCAGGAATCCACTCTAGGCGAATTATTTTATAGGCCTCCCATGGGCTTATTTTCCCAAATGTAAGGTCTACGGCCATGCCACGCATGTGATCGCTATTCTTTGCAGACCTAGGGCGCAAAGATTCGTTTGCTGCCTGAGACCTAAAACCGGACGAAATAGCAACGGTACCGCCTTTTGCAAGGAAAAAATTACGCAGAGGCTCTACTAAGTACAGGCACAAATCTCGTAAGTAATTGTAGACTCCTATTCCCTCAGAGCGCTGCGCCGCACCAAGCTTACCCCAAGCATCATACTTTATGATTTGGTCAAACGTATAATTTAGGGATAGTTGTTCATACGCCCAGCCTTTTTCATACACCGGCCTATACTCTGGGGGTTCTGGATCCGAGGTACTAGAGGTTTCGTATGGATCAAGAGACGGGTCGTTAGGGTCGGACTCCGCGGGCTCTTCTTCTGTAGAAGACGTTGGTAGGGGCGGCTCTGGAAGCCTAAAAAGCGTCCGCTCTTCTGCCAGCTCCGCCTCTGTCATTTGTTTTCCTGCCCGCATGGGCAGAAATTTAGGATTAAGGGTTAGGCCCGACGGCGGAACGTACGGCCTAGCCGGTGTGAACCCTCCGCTTCCGCCCCCGCCTGAGCCTCCGGGACGAGTCCCTGGGGTCAACGGAGTACCGTTTACGGCTGTTTTTGTCAGTAGTCGGCCACAGGGATTGGGGTAAGAAGTGTAATAAATGTGGCCCATTACTAGGTTTAGGATGTCCCTAAAACTTAAGACTGAGCTGCTAAGGTCTGACTGCCCCTTCAAAAACTTTAAGAAAGACGTTTCTGTAAATAGTGCTTCTGCTGTTTTGCCACTATCGACAGCAATTTGATCTAGCAGGCGGACTCTTCGCTCCGTCAGCGTATGCCAGGGGTTCATGCCACCGTGGATGCTAGTGCGCTGCGCTATGTTTTTTTCGGTTTTTGGGTCTTTCGTAGGGGCGTCGTCCAACACAGATACCCCACCCAACAGCTCTAAGAATCCCATTAGAGATGACACAAAAGAAGAAATCTCTACCGGAGGCACAGTCTGCGGCAGCCTGCTTTGCGACTTAAGGAAGTCAACAAACAGAGAGAGGTTTTTCTCGCCAATAATTGTGTTTGCTATGTCTGTTGAGCCTGTAATGAACGGCTGCACGTTCGCAACGTCCAGTAAGGTATCCGCGTCACTAACCTGAAATATGTAGGACGTGTCCCAGTAGTTACTGAAGTCTATGCAGTTTAGGACAAAGGAACGAGAGCCTGAGCCAGACTTCTGAAAGGTGTAGGAAAACAGCTCGCCGCAAAAAAGCAACTTGTAGTAGCTCTCTACTGGGCCTCTTGGGTCTTCGTATTTCCAGGCGTCGCCGTCAAAAAAGAACAAGTGAACCACGGTTCGCGGTTTCAGATCAAAAGCTGAGTCAAGCGCAACAATTTCTATTTGTGCGACGGCGGCGGCACCCTCATTAATGTCTACGGTAGCTGCCGCAACAGGCACCTCCTGTCCCTCTAGGAACAGGCGAAGGCCAAGGGGCTGTGCCTCACCGAGCTGTCTGTTTCCCGCCATTACGTTACCGCCTGTCGGCTGAAGTCCGCTATTAGCTGCCTTTTCTGTGCAGCCTGCGTTTCTGTAACCGCTTCTTGGTCTCTATACCTCTGTGCCTCAAGTGCGGTAGCTGCTTCTTCGCGAGCAGCTGCAAGAACCGCTTCTGCGGCGGACGCACCCGTAGTAGCTTCTGCCGCCTGCTGCTGGGCACGTAAACGAGAAGCACGTTCTTCAACACCGGACGCTGCCTGTAAGGCCCGTCGCCGTTCATTTCGATCGCGTGATGCGCTTGTCTGCTCTAAGCGCGCCTTCTGTACCTGGCTAACAATAGAGTCAGACAATGTGCGCGTACCGGTTGCATCCGTGGCAACGGTGTAAAGCCCACCAAGCATAGGAGCAAGGACGTCCTTCTTAAAACTAAACTGGTCTACAACATTTCCTTCTTGGTCTCGCACCTTGCCAAATGGGGCAAGTATGGTGCCCTCTACTGTACCGGAGGCAAATGCAACAAGGTCTCCCTGCAAGACGGCCTGCGCCCCAATCGTAGCAGCCGTGGCCAAAACAGAGCGGCCAAGGTTCTCAAGTAGGCGATCTTGATACGCAGCCCCGGTACGATCCATGATCGACCGGTACTTAGCCTCGTACGCAAGCTTTGCCTGCTGAACTAGTCCTAGTGCAGATACTGAAAAACTTGTTCCTTCTTTACCAGAAAGAACAAGGTCTTTTGGGTTAGTAGAGCCGTAGTCCATTCGAGCATCTACCCAGGAGCCGAGTAGGTACTCGTCTCTGTTCTGATTAAACACATTTTTACCCTCTGTATGGTCGTACGCATAGTACGCCGGGGGCTTAAACGTTGTAGTTTGCCCCGAAGAAATGCCACGTACTGCCAGTTCTGCAACCGCAACGGACAACGCAGGAGTAGTTATGCTTCGGTTGTAGAGGAAGTCTTCGACAGACTGGACCGCAGAATCGTACTTATTCTTAAACGCAGAAATGTTCTGAATAGTCTTACGCAACCAGCCAGGGCTGTTTGCGGCACTAAGTCGTTCGACGTTTGCTCGTCGAACCGCGTCTGTCGTATCCCACATCTGTGGTGTAGTGGAAACATTAAGTCCCTTTCCGCTATACGGGACTCTAGTGTCTCCCGGCGGAGAATCGTCGGTAGTGTGTTCCGTTACCCACATGCTAAAGTTCAATTGGACCATCAGGGGATTTGAGGCGTCTTTTGAAAGGACACACCGCGTTAGGTAGCCCTTGATGCGGTGCTCTTCGACGCTGACGGTGACCGCCGTGTTGTCCATGGTAAGTTTGGTACCGCGTAACTTTTCTTCGTAGTTATGGAACCAATCAATTAGCCAAGGAAAGTCGTCAGTATCTACGAGCACGGCCACAAATGAGTAGATATGTGGGCGTTCCCCAAAGAAAAAACCGTAGGTCAGGCCAAACGTCTGAACTGGCTGAAACTTCTCTTCCATGTCAATAGATACCGACTGGAGAATGAAGTTTGCGGTTCGGTGCGTGGTTACGTGCGTTACCTTCCCGTCTTTTCCTGTTCCCGAGGAGTCGTAGACGCCTTTTGCGGATTCCCCGTCAAAGACGCCGATTGTAGCAAACGTCTCGCTTTTTAGCTGAATACCTCGAACAGGTCGACGGACGGGATCTGTCGTATGCGCGGCTATTATCTCGCCGAGTCTTTTGTCAGTAAGATCGGTAAAAAGCTTGGGCTCCGAGACAACAAGGGAGTCTGCTGTCGTTGCCGCAGGCGGAGGAGCAGCCTCAGCGTCAGTAACAAGCGGGTCGGCCATTGTATGCTCCTACTCAAACCTAAAAAGGGAGTTTTGCACCGCTACGCTTGGTGCTACGTAGCTTGCCGCTTTAGTTACTTTTTCGCGCACAACAGAACGAGCCAGTACGCCAAGTACGTCCTCTACGGTAGGGTACTGAATAATTGACGTTTGGATCTCGATGCCGGTAGCGTTTGTAACCGCCGCCGTGGTCGTACGTGTACGCATGCGCCCTCCCTTTCAGCCATCATTTGGTGGCAACGGGGCTGCGCCGCGCGCCGCTTGATACGCTCTTTCTCGCTCCTGCATTACCATGACTTGCGACGTGACGTCTGCAACAGAAGCAGCAAGTTCCTTGTAGTACTTTACAGCCTCTCTCTGCGTTGTTTCCGTAAACGCCCCGCCAGAAGACATCGAACCAGTAGCGATGTCGTACGCCCCAATTCGCTTTGCAAGTTGTTCTCTATCAAAACCTTCAGATAGTTTGATGCCTAGATCTTCTTCTGAAATATCCATCTGCTTGAGCATGCGTTGCACATCTTCGACGCTGCCAGTTTTGATGATATTTCTGTGTGCTAGTCCCCTACTGAGGGCCGTAGCCATTGTTCCGTATTCTTCCTCAGACGCGGTTTTTACGCCTGCGCCTTCAAGAGCCCGAAATAGCTCTTCTTGCGCCTTAGAGACATCGCCAGATCGCCCACTGCCGGCTGCCGCCGCCAACGCAGATAATTGTTCGTACCCAGCAGCAGAATAAACAGTTCCTGACGCAGCCGTAGCTGACGCAGTTGCCATAGCGGCAAGATTGGAGAAATCCATAATTTGCTGGGTTTCTCCCATGGCACCAGCTAGGCGGCCGATCTGATCAGCCGTCATGCCTTCTTTACTCTGGTCTGTCACAAATTTTTGATACTCACGAATTTTGCCCAGAGTAAGATTGCTAGTGTCGACGCCCTTGCCTTTTAGATATTCTAGGACTTTATTTGGGTCCTTAGCGTAGGCTTCGTTAACAAGTGACGTAAACTCTTTGTTGCCTAGTTTACTTTTAGCCATTGCCTGAATTACGTCTGCCCCGCCACTTGCGTAGAGTTTGTCTAGATCTTCTTCGTCGCCGCTTGTCAGAAGAGTTGAAGCTAGTGCGCCACCGGCAGCCGCTCCTAAGCCGGCACCCAAACCACCCGTAGCCACGCCAGTGGCCAAACCAAGGGCAAGTGTTGTGCCGCCAATTATGTACGCGCGAGAATTATCTCCTTCTCCCAAAATTGCGGCCTGTCGAGCCTTTGCGTCAGATAAAGACTCATACGCGCTTTGGTCTGTTAGTAAGGCCGTTGCGCGAATTGCTGCGTCAGAGCCTTCTGCGCTAGCGGCAGCACCCATGAGCTGTCGTACTTCTTTTGAAGATAAATCTCCCGTATAGAGCGAATTTTGTGTCATGTCGCGTAAGTACTCTTCCGCAGAACCGCCGGCAGCAAGATGCTTGCCAAAATTGCCAGAGCTAAGGGCGGCACGCATGTAGGTATACTCTTGATACCCGCGCTGGCCTTTTGTGGGTGCTGTAAAATCTGCGGCCGTTGTCTGTCCCAGTAACGCACGTCGTGTCAGGTCAGCGTCTCCAAATCCGCTTTCTCCCGAAAGCGCGGCTACGTCTCCAAGATCCTCGCCTTTTAAAATCCGCGCCAGTCGGGCATCTCGCACAGAGGCAGCAGACCCCATACGTGTAACGTCAAAGAAGGCGTCTTCTATACGCTGACCTTTTATACCCATTTCTACGGAAACCATTTGCCCGGCCTCTTGTATAGGGGCAAATGCATCCGCAATTCCACCCAGTGCTCTTCGTTTAAGTGACTCAAACGAATGCCGCTCTCTTACGTCTGTCATAAAGACTTCGGCCTGCATTTCGGCACGCATCTGTCTTTGCGACTCTCGTCTAATTTTCTCGCCCTCGCGGTAGAGCTTAGTCATAGCCTCTGCTTCTTTACGGCTAAGGCCCTGAATCCGCTCGGTAAGAAGGCTAATTAGGTTTTCCGGGTCAAGATCGTTGAACTTGTCTCCGGCAACGCTCTGCATAATCGCGCCAAGGGCTGCTGTGGGATCTCCCTGAGAAAGCAACGCCCCGGCAACGTCTTGTCCCTTTGTCTTAAATGACAGGGCTGCGTCTCGCGTAGATACCTTTGATCTGCCGGTGCCGACAAGATTATTGATGTTGATCTTGCCCGCACGCAGTTGCTCTACCATGTCTGCGTCAAGCTTCCCCGTAAAACGGCCGGACGCATCTGTAGAGCCAAGAGCTGCCAGCATGGCCTGCCCTACGCCCGTCTGGGTATAGAAGTTTGTCAGGCTTCCCGTAACACTAGTGCTTAGCTGGGCAATCGCCTGATCCGGGGTGGCAGCGCCGGTAATGTTCATCATTTCTTCGTTTGTAAGCGCGCCAGTCCCGCGCGCCCCAGTAAACATTGACATGACGCCGCCAACCGCACGCGCACCAGGGGTCGTGCCAAGCCCCCCTGCTCGGGTAATTCCGCCACCCGCCGCCTGGGCAGCAAGGGTTGTTGCTCCTGAAATTCCTTCTCCTCGCAGAGTCATAGACCGCAAGGTATTCGTCATTACGTCCGAGCCTGTATAAAACCCAACGCCGCGCATTTGGGCAAAGACCTTTGACGCCTCGTCCATGGTAGTTCCCATGGCCTTGGACATGGCAGTTACGGTTTTTGCCATTTGCGTAAACTTGCGGGAAAACTCCTGTGCGTCCCGCTCTCCTTGGTTCATCCCCATCTCATTAAAACGTGTCATGGTCTGCTGCATGTCGCGCATGGAAATAAACGGGCTATCGGCCTGAAAAGAGCGCATCTGCGAGACCATAGAACTCATCTGATTTTCGCTAAAACCACGCCCGGATGCCGAATACGGATTTGCAAAATTGTTATACGCGCCCAACATCGCGGATGTCTGGTTGTACTGCTGGGCGCCCTTGTACATACCGATCATTGGGGCTGTGGCGGCCATAGCTGCGATACTTATGGGGTGCATTAGACCCGCGGTGCCCATGGCTCCCGCAGCTGCGGCGCGTAGTCCCGCACCCGTAAATAACGCACTCATCCCGCCTGCTTCTGCAAGTCCGGCGCCTGCTCCCATCATCATGGAGTTAACGGGGTTTAGCCTAGAAAGTCCGCCTAGGATGGCATTGTTTTCTACTGCGCTGAGTTTGCCTGCAAGGCCCACACCGGCCACTCCCTTGGAGGCCGCTGTTCCGTACCCAAGAAATTGCGCCCCCATCGCCCCCATACCGGCAATTCCAGTTGCGGTAAACGCGGCGCTAGAAAGCCCACCTGCTGTGGGGCCAACTGAGTTTAGTAGCCCCATAGCCGCCGCATTCCCTATCTGTTGCCCCATGGCTGTAGGCGGGGCGTAGGAAAACTGCGGCGGGTATTGCGAGACTCCAGGTACGGGCGCGGCCATGGGCACGCCCCCGTAGCCGTATCCCATGTTTTGCCCAGCGATCATCGCGTTGATTTCTTGAGAGGTAATCATTGCCTACAAGCATAGCAGGGTCGAAAAGAGAGGGCAAAAACTGTCATAAGAAGTATGATAAGGAGGCAATTATCATGGTCGAAGTCGTTCTGGGCTCTCTCATCGCGGCCGTTCCCATGGCCGTCATGGCTAATTTGCTGCCGCAGGGGGCGGCGGGGCAACTAGAGCCTCACCTCCGACCCCTGCTGGTCGAGCGAGAGAGGGAGAGGCAGGTCAAGAAGCTGCAAGGGTGGCTCCAGGCGGTAGCGCGCGAAGTCTCGCGTAACCCTACGCCGGAAGAACTGGCAGAGATCCACGCCCTGCTGGGCGTGGAAGACGTTACGCTGAAGTTGCGGGACATGGGCTGCCTCCCGGCAGTTCTTGCCCCTACCAAAGAGCAGGTCCACATGGGTTTGGAACCTGTGTGGGTAACCGCAACGGAGAAGATGGTTCTCCAGCAATATGCGGATAACGTTTCCATGTACGCGCAGCTGCTGCGCTACGTGATGGTCCGGCATCCCGGTCGCGAGAAGGCGTTCGGAGCGGCGTAAGCCGTTTCGGCGCCTTCTCGCGCCTCGCGCGCAATCTTCTTAGGATTTAGCCATAAGATTGCGGAGGTCACAAATGGATAGCTTTGTTCTGTACTGCCCTATTTGCCGAAAGGACATGACGCAGGTTGCTCCGGGGGTCCACCAGTGTGGGGTCTGCATGTACGGACCGTCTACACTGGGCAGCCGAGACTACCTTTGCTTCGCCGATATCGAGATGGGCGTAAACCAGATTTCGGCGTTGAGCTTCAGATACCGAAGCAAGAAATTAGGGTACTCAGTTTGCGCGCTCACATGGGGCGTAGATGACGAGGGCAAGTTTGTGGGCGGCGCGAGTCGCCTCAGCGAGCGCCTGCTTGGATATGAGACAGATCCCGTAAACTTCGCCAACCTGCCGTTGCCGGTCGTAGTGCTTGGGCGGGATAAGTGGGACTTTGCGCCAAACACTCCCTGCCTTGTGCGCGGGATGTTCTCTAGTCCGTTGGGAGAGAAGCTACGAGTCCTTTCAATCGGGCCAGCAGGTAAGTCCGGATCAAGGCCTTTTCTGATCGCACCAGGGGAGCATTACCAAGAGCCGTGAAGGAACGGTCAAATGCCTCGACCTCGTCTTCAATCAACTTCTGCGCCTGAGCGCGGGTCTTACAACCTTCAGGAGCCTCAATCTTGAGCACGAATCCTCCAATGACGGAACTCCATAACATCTCTCGTACTGGAAAAGTACGGGTTTGGCGAATTGGCGCAGTAGGCGACCAAGTCATTACTGAGTTTGGCGAGATGGGTGGTAAGTTTCAGCGCGTCGTTGACACAGCGATTGCCGTGAACGTGGGCAAGTCGAATTACCGCTCGCCTGAGTTGGTCGCGCAGGACATGGTCGAGCGGCAGATTGAGCTAAAGACGCGTGAAGGCTACCTCCCGCCCACCACGACCCGGGACACCGAGTTCACGTGGGACGTACTCCCAGAGTCCCTGCGGTTCTACAAACCCGACAACGACCTGTCGGGAAAACTAGAGAGGCTGCTTGAGAAGGGCGATGCCTTCCTCGCGCGCAAGCGCGACGGGGACATGATGGTGTGGGTCGTGAACGACAAGAGGCAGGTGCAGGCCTACTCGCGCACGATGCTTCGCTGCCACGACAAGGAGCCGGGCGTTCCGTGGGAGGTTCGATATCCTAGGGTGGCAGCGGAGATCGCCAACATGGATTTGCCGCCGCGCACGATCTTCCTAGGCGAGATGGTTCCGCCTTCCGAGAAAGACGACTTCAAGTACGTCTCGCGCGTAGTGAAGTCCCTCTCCGAGAAGTCCTTGGCCCTTCAACAAGAGCAGGGCTTTCTCCAGTTCTACATCTGGGACATTGCGTTCTTTGGTGGAGAGCCGATGTGTCGCACGCGTCCAGTGAAGGATCGGTACGACCTGATCTTTGAGCTGGTGAACCTAGACAGCGACGCGCTCATCCCTGTTGAAGTGATGGGAGCGGAAAGTGTTCTTGATTACGGAGACCCACGGGAATCCGCCACCTACAACGCTAGTAAGGGGCACGCATGGAACTGCGCAGCCGCTGTTGCGCATACAAACGGGTGGGAAGGCTTTGTCGTTGTAGACCCCAACGGGATTTACGGAGACAAGGCCTTCAACCTGCGCGGGAAGGTAGACCGTCCTGGGGCAGCCTGCGGAAAGCTGAAGCCAACATTCAGCGATGACTTCATTGCTGTTTGGGCACCTGAGACGGGAGATGGGAGCTACGGCACCGGCAAGTACCAAGGGAAGGTGGGGAGCATTCAGCTCTACCAACTCAATCAGTCCGGTACGCTCGTTCCTATCAGCGAAGTCGGAAATGGCTTTACTGAGGCAGACCTTGCTGCGCTGAGTGATCCCGACCTGTACCCATTAGTGCTTGTTGTAGAGTACGACTCGCGCACCTATGTGTCAGAGGGAGCCGATACAAACGCTCTTCGGTTCCCGCGCTTCTTGAGTGTTCGGTACGACAAAGCAATCAGCGAGTGCGTAAATCCGCGATTGTGAAATTAGAAACGCCCCGGCAAAACCGGGGCGTTTCATTTAGCTCTGTACAGATCCTTCTCGCAGGACTGATTTCGGATCAGAGCGACCTAGCCTGCTGCTTCCTTCATGACGCGTCGTGACCAGCGAGCAGGGGGAAAGGCTACGGCAGGACTTTATCGGAGGATGTCCCCCTGCAAGTCCTAGTATAGCCTATCAACGCATGGGAAGTGCGGCAGCCGGCACGGCTGCCGCTTGTTGCTGCATAGCCTCGCGAACACGCTGCTGGAGTAGGTATACAAACGTCTCATGCGCACTTGCGGTCGCCATGAGGAAGTCGTCTAGGCCCAGCGTTAGTGCCCCGTTCTCTTTGAGAGTTCCGTAGATCTCTTCAGAGAGTGCAAGGAAGTCCTTCTCGATCTGGAGACCAGTCAGCGCAATTGCTGTTGCGCTGCGGTGAGCCGGAGACTGATGCCCCTGCATTACCTCAAGAGCCTTTGAGGTGATCGCCAACGGATCACCCATATCCTCGCCAATCAGCCCTACAAACTTCTCAATAGCCCCGTCCATCTGGTCTTGGATCTCTGAGTAGATCGTGCCGAACAGATTGACGTGATCGCCTGAGAATGACACACCGCTAACAAGATGATGCGCCCCGTGGAACCACAGGTGCATCATCCGTAGGTGGCCGAGATAGTCCATGACCATATCGGCGTGGGCAAGTAGGGCTTCTTGGTTTGGCACTTATCCTCCGAATACGAAAGCCTCAGAAGGATAACTCGAACTACCAGGAGACGAAACGACCTTCTTCTCCTCAACGGGTGTGGGAAGCGGGGTCTCTTGCTTCTCTAGTGCCGCGAGCCGCGCAGCACGCAGCTTTTCCTTCTTCTCGGAAAACTCCCGCTCTGCGGCCTCGAACTCGATTGCCGCCGCGTTGCCGGAGCGCGTGACCGTCTTCTTGAGGGCAGCCAGCGTCGTATCCATCGCCTCCATCGCACCACGCAGGGCTTCCTGCTGCGACCAGAGAATGTCGATGGCCTCCGTCAGTTTGGTCATTTCCTCAACGACCTGCTCCAACACAAACTGATTGTCCCGCGTAACTTCGACAGCCTCATTGGCTGCCTGCGCGGCGTTGTTGGCAAGGTTTCGTGCGCTGCGAGTCGGGCTACCCATCATACTTCTCCAAGAGTGTGCTGTTGGCAATCGTCAAAGCCTCCTTAGAGGCCTCCTCTAGTTCACAGGCGATCTCCTCGATCACCCGTTCTGATACCGGGGCGGCATCGCAGTTCAGCTGCTTCTGTGCCTTACCGGAATCACGCCCCATGTAGTAGGTACGAAGGTAAGAAGCGAGGGCTTGGTGGATTGTTGCCCGCTCCTTCAGCTCTCGTACCTCTTGTAGAACCTCACCAACAGTCTTGCTCATGTGTCCTTCCTCTTGGGACTAAAAGAATAGAAAAGCAGTTATAAAGACTATGCTCAGAAAACCAATCAACTCGCGTTGAGGGAGGATGGCTGGCCCGCGAACCGAAAGGGAAGTAGGAGCCTCCCTGGGAGAAGCGGTGAACCGTCCAAGCAGGGAGTCAATTTTTAGACCCCTGAAACATGCGAATGTGCTTACACTCGCGCTGCCCAGAAGGGGCTACCGACTTCTTGTATCGCCAGTCCGCGCAGGTACAGCCCAGCTCGCTGGAGCCCCGTAGTCTTTTAATCTCATATGTCTCGCCAGCAGACCCAGGAACCACACCAATACGCTGACCGGTAGCAAGGCGATTCATGGAGTCCGCGTGAATCAGCAACTTCTGATCTGTACGCGGGTCGGCAAGCATCTTCTGGATGAAAGACCTGCGCTCGACGTTCTCTTTAAACTCGTCCCATTTCTTTTTAGGTTCTGTCGAGACAAAGAAGGCATCTACGCGTTTACCTGCGCGAATGTCTTCTTTTGAGCCCGCGATAGCTGCGCGCTTTTCAACGTAGTCTCTACCAATTCTAGTAATGCTGTCCTTACCGACGCGCTGTTCTATTTCTCTTAAATGCTTGCCATCTTTTAGTCGCGTTTCTACCGCCATTTTTAGGTCAGATAGAAGCGGAGTTCCTCGTTGAAACGACCGACGGCCAACATCTAAAATACCGCGTATGTGTGGAGTATCAAGCAGCAGCACACGGTTGGCATTTTCTAAAATCTGCGGGTGCTTAAGGTGTCCCTCGGGAAACCCCTCTACTAAAACCCGTTTTCCTTGCTTATGCGCCTCTAGGACGGCTGCTGTGCGCGCCTGACGGAGTTTTTCTTTTTCTTCCTTGGGAAGTTGTACAAATTTCCCGTCTATTACCTTTCCGGTGTCCGTACCAACGACGAGGTCAAACTCATTCTTAAGTTTGGTAGCTAACGTGCTTTTTCCCGCCCCGGCAGACCCGGTAAGCAACGTTATGTGGGCTGTCTTTACCAGCTCACGAGAAAAGGCTGCTAGTACCTGCGGGCTCATGAGTATCTGCCCTTCAGGAAATCTGCCGTACTGACACTGGCCGTCTTCTGTGCAGAAGGCACAAACCCGTCACAGGTAAACGCCTCCCGCGCAGAGAACTTGTACTGGTTGCAATATCCTGCGCCGTTTGCGTATTTACCAAAGTAAAAACACGAGTTGCAGCTGGCAGCCGAGTTCTCTGCGGGGCGGTAATTGGGGGCGTCCCCTGCGCGGGCTTGCTTGTTCATACTGACCTCATCAGGCCAATATTAACGCACGAAACCTTGAATGGACAGAAGCCCCATTGGCCGTATCCTTGAGAATGTTCTCAAGCGGGTAGATGGTCATCCCCTTTAGTTCCCGTGCCTTGCGAACACCAAACGCGTCTTGCATGAGCTTTACGCGTACGTCATACGGGGCGTACTTCATATAGATGTCTGCGTCGCAATTTAGCTTGCGCCACCAGGTCTCTAAGGCCGTTGCTGCCTTATCCGCAGTGAGGCGAAAGAAGACACTGTCCCCTACCTCCGTGCTCTTGTGGGGGAGCAGGCAGTGGGGACAGATCATGGTTCCCTCTTCGGAAACAAGGTCGCCCGTAATGAAGCCCCCGCAACCCATCGGCGAGCGGACCTCTTTCCCCATCACGTCAAACGGCTTGGCTCCGGCATTGCGCTGCCGGCGACAAATAAAGAGACACTCGTCCCCACCGCCATGGAGACGCTTTCCAGACTCCCAGGCGGACAGGGTAAATGCCATTGGCTTTTTGTCCGACCGCTCCGACTGGAACCATAGCTGGATCTTGTAGCGGGCCTTCTTCTGCATTTCCTCCGCAGTCTTTGCAGACTCCTGCTCAATCTCGTCAAACAGGCGTGCGCGGAAGTCTTCAAAACGAGAGTCGCTCATAGTCCACCATTAGGCGCATCTGCGCGGGAGAAATCGGTTGCCTCTACAAACGCACGTCGACGTGATTTGCCTTTTGCGTTGCGGTCTGTGGCGTGACCGCCAAGCGGCACAACGGTAAGAACTCTCTCTGTGCCGTCCTCCGACATGACCGTGCGCTTCTGAATTGAAGATGCCTTCTTTGCCGCAGGTGCCGCCGCAACAGTCCCAGCAGGGGGCGGAGGAGGAGCAAAACTCTTGGAGAGCATCGGCCCACAAACCTCAACCGCGTCCTCTAGGTCTCCCCAGAAAAGTAGTACCCAACAGAACGTCGGAGACCCATCCTCGTCAAGGTAGTACTCCTTGCGAACGGATACTCCAAACGACGGCTCGTCTGCCGCCTCTTCTGGGGCCTTTAGCAGAGAGACAACAATCTTCCCCCACCGGCGCATGTCCGTGACACGCAACAAAACCTTGTGGGAGTTTTCGTCTTCGTTAGTTTCTTCCCGTACGAGTGCCACGACGGAAGAACGCTCAATCTGAGTCGCGAACATGGCCCACCCACAGATCTTGTTCGATGAGTTCGTATAGAGCAGCGTACGGATCCTCGATGTCGGGATCCGACGCTGTAGTTTCCCAAGAAGAGAAATCCTCTTCCTGGGGGTTGGTGTCTTCAGTCTCTAGTTCGATCAGTCCTTCAGGCGGCATACGACGCTAAACTCCGTATCTGAGATTAGATCTCCAGCAGAAGAACCGCACACAACGATGCAGCCCTCGGGAGTATCTGGGTCCTCGTAGACAGGAAGGCTAAGCGCGGCGGAAAGAGAAAACGGCTGTTCCTCAAACACCCACTGATTTGCGCGGCTCTCTTGCCGACAGACAAGAAAGCGAGCAGGGCAGCGTTCTTCGCGGCACTTGGAAATGGCGCGAAGAAGGGTGTGAAGAGAAGAGTCGTAATCGTCCCGTTCCTGAAGCTGGATTCGCGAGTGCTGCCTGGCAAATTGAAAGGGAGTTGAGAATGAATCTCTGGCTCCATCTGCAACAGACAGTGGCACAAGACGTTCCACCTTTAGGGGCTCTCCGCGTGTATACACAAACCGCGTGACCTTGTGCGTTCCCGCAAAGACCTGGCGCAGTTGCTCAAGCAACGCAGAGAGCGTCGTACCCTGAAGTGGCACCGACTCGGTAACAGAGACCTTAGGCTCAATTTCCTGAAGCATCGTCCTCGTCCTTCTTGTTCAGAAGCCGACGAATATACTCCTCAAGAATCTGGCTCATTTCCATATTTCTGCGGTCTGCGTACTTCTTGAACCGAAGCTTTAGATCCGCATCAATACGAATTTGAAGTCTGTCATCTTTGACGGTACCCATCGTTCCTCACGCCGACTTGAAGTCCGGTAGGTCGTCGTCAGCACCCTTAGTGGGGGCCGCAGGAGCCGCAGGCGTCGCCACTGTTGCAACAGCGGGACGGGCCGCACGGGCCTTGGGATTTCCGCGCCAATCAAGGTCTCGGTCGGACTCAAGCCCGTCGAGCTGCTCCTTGACCCAAGCCGGAAGAATACGGAGCCGCTGCGGGTCCGACAGGGCAGAAATGCTCTCTGCGTAGAAGCCGTCCGTACCGCAACGCCAAACGATTAGGCTGCGAATGGCTCCGTCCTTATCAACTACCTGAACCTGCTGGAGAAGTACGTCCGCCGACGCCACCACCTTGCGGCGAAGAGTCGGGTGAAACTGGGCTGTCGTTACCGGTCCTACTACTGGCATTTTCGCTCCGAATACTGGGAGGGGTGAGAAGGGATGAAATCCCAGGAACAATGTTTACGGGCGGAACACACGCACAGGTGCGGATTAGGTCTTCCTTTGCAAAGTTCATGACAATACGCACCTGAGCCCCACATGCCGGACATAGGTCGCCTGGGGTACCCATTTCCGTCATCTGCGGGAGATCTTTCGTCGCAAGCATCAGCCCTTTGTGCTGAAGTGCGCCAATGATCAGATCGAGCTTGTGCTCGATTCTCAGTAAATCTCGACTACTCATAGGTCGTCATCCGCATAGCGAGACGCAACAGAGAAGGGGGCAGAGTCCTCTACCTCCTCGTCTTCATCGTCATCTTCCATGTAGTTTTTCTTTGCCAAAGGCGTAGGCTTTGTGGGCTCTGTGGATTGCTGCTGCAGGGCACCTACGCCCTCAAGTAAAACCTGGAATTGCTCTGGGCTTACCGGCAGGTCAAACGACGACCCCTCTTCGCCCGCAAAACGAACAAACAGAGAGGATTCCCCGTTTAAGAAACGGATCTCTCCGTAAGCGATTAGCGTCATCGAGTCCTCGGAAGTGGTTTGGTTTTTGCGTTATTGATGAGATTCCGAATTCTGGCCTTTTGAGCTTCTGCGGAATCTGCCTCTGGCTGTTTGACCGTCGACTCAAGTACCGGGGTTTGGCCCATCCCAGATACCGGCTTGAAGCGAACTTCAGACACCTTGCTCCACTCTTTGAGTGCGCTTCTCATCTTGTTTTCGCGATCTTCGACTTCGATCTTCTGAACCTGGGTCTTAAAGGCTTTGAAGGCCTCTACGGCAGCATCACCACCAAGTGCGGCCTGTGCTTGTGCACGTACGCCCGCAATCATGACTTGCTGACGATGCTGCCAAATGATGAGACACAGAACCTCCAGCAAAGAGCCATACTGGGGCGGCTCCCTCATCTTGTCGAAGAGTACGTTGGCGCGTACCCAGCCGACTGGGGTTCTTAGCCATTTCCCAGCGCCTCAACAGTCAGCGACTTGTTGACGCGGTCAATAAACCAGCCAAGGTTCTGCACTAGTAGTGAAAACACGCTGGAGTGCAGCTTGCGAACACGCGAGAGTCGCTCGTCAATGTTCTGTGGGATTACCTGCCCGTCGCGCCCCACAGACGGCGGCCACTTGGAACCGTTCACAGACTCGATGTAGCAAGCAAGGCTACACTCGTTCAGGGCACGCAGAATTTGGCGGTTCGTGAGGGACCCGCCTTGCTTACCTAGGTAGGTATCTACCCACCCCTCTTCGTACTCGGTAACGGTGCGGAAGCGAACCTCAAGCTTTCCCGGGACGATCGGCACGAGCTGCACGACTTCGCCGCCGGATACGAGGTACTGCCCAATATCAATTGGAGAGAGGCGTGCCTCAATAGCGGCCCGAAGCTTCTCTTCATCGGTAAGCTCCTTGGGTGCCTCCTCTACTTCCGCTGGCTTGTGTACTTCGTCCTCTGCATTGTCAGCGGCCTGCTCCGCAGCCTTTGCTTTTGCAACTACGGACGAGATCGCCTTTAGACCGTCTACCGTCTTCTCCGACAACATGCTCTGGCGTTCCGGATTGGCAACCGGCTGAACATCTAGAGCAGAATTACGGTCGGGCAGCTGGTCAAATCGAGGCGTGTTCTGTAGAGGTCCTGGGCGCTCTGCCGCACGGGCCTTTGCGCGCTCTACGATAGACTTGTAGGCCGGCGTAGGTGCGGGGGCGTCAGAAAACTGTGTCGTACCCTTGCTCATTACATGCTCCGAGATTTCTTCTTAAACGTAGGGATGTAGGGGTCTAGGTCTTCCGGGGCCGGGGCCGGCTGAGAAGAGTAGGGACCTACGGAGATAGGAGTTCTGTGTTCTTGGCGAATTAGCTTAGATGTGACGGATGCCCACGGTACTTCCCGTTTACAGGCATGACAGCGCCGCGTCGCAATCCCCGACTCAAGCGGCCGGATGATTGCAAATTTAGTACCGCCGCAAATACACGGCTTTGTGCGGTCTCCAATTGGCCTTCCAGCAACTGCGTCAAGAACATCGTCTGCGCGTGACCGAAGACCAGGAGGGCCCTTTTTTAATTCTGTTTTTGGGCCGTCGGCGGATTCCTCCGGCTCCGGCTCAATATCATCGGGCGGTTCCCAGTCGTTCATACCCCTCGATGTACTCACGTGTCAGTACATGCGTCAAGGCTCTTTCTGAAAAATAAATGTCTTTACCGTAAACGTCTTTCCGCACTTCTCGTCTTTGCACTTCCACGAGGAGCTTCCACTCTCGCGTAAATACCCGCCTCGTGCAGTTTTACGAGACGAACAATGTGGGCAAATAGCGCCGACTAGTACCTTCATACTCGCCATGATTTCCGTCCGTTCCAGGCGTTAGACAAGGCCGTAAAGAAATACCCTACGTTATCGGGCCTGCCCTTCTCGCGATCAAACGCATCTAGCACTAGCTCTATGCTGGTGAACGTCGCAAACGCGTCACGGTAGTTTTTGCTATCCGCTGCTGGAAGGCCTTTACGGGCAGCGGCCAGGACCTTTCTACGGTCGCGCGTTCGCTGCCTAATATCCTCAAGTCTCATTTTCTCTCCGTGACTACCTTCCTGATAATAGCCGGAACGGGGTCAGGAAACACGCGGTCCTCTTTTGCCCAGTCCAAAAAAGGACGTGGATTTCGTAGAAAGACTTCTACCGCAGACGCATAAGAACCCGCAGAGTACTTTACGACCTGAATGAACGAGCCCGTGGGCAGGTTGACCTGCGAGAGTGCGGAGGTAGCACTTGTAATAAGTGCGCGCCCAAAAGAGAGTGCTAGTGCGGCTCCTTCATGCGGCTGCCCTACATCTCCGAAATCTACCGGAGCCACAAGAACAGTAGACGCATCTGCTACGTCTACGTCGGACGGAACGTACTCTACTCCGTTCATCTTGATGCTGGATACGACCCGGTAGTTTCGTTCTAGCCGCTCGCGCATCGCTAAGATGCTTGAAAGGGTTTGTGCCGCGTCTGACGATGTCTTTAAAACCCCGATTGTTACGTCTTCTGGCGGAGGGGCACCGACGTAGGGGATGCTTGGGCCTACGCAGGTACGCACACGAGACACCCCTGCGGCACGTAGATTCTCCTCCGCAACAGGACTGTAGGTGATGCACTGACGCATCAACGCCAATTTTGCGCGGTGCGGCGAGCTGGCCCCAAACTCATACGGAGAGCAGTGCTCAAATAGAAACGGCACTGCCGTAGGGAGGCGAGGAATCTGCGTAGCCGCAAGAACCTCTCCCCCACGCAAAAGAACTGCGTGCGGACACTCCGTCTCGATTAGACGCTGTACCCGTTCTGAGAGCAGCCCGGGGGCCATACCCGTAGAGTCCAGCGTTACCGTTTTGATCCGGTTTTTGGCTAGGGCTTCTTTTTGGGCGTCGTGCCAGATGGCGCGGAGCGGGGTGCCCCGACGGACGATCTCAAGAAGTTTGAGTTCGGGCGCGGCCGGATCTGGCTGAGTACGTCCGTCATCAGTTGTACGAGGCCGTTCGGAAGGCTGGTCTTTGCTGGGTACCGTACCCGCAATTCGTCGGACGGCTGCACGACGTACGACAGAGGGACTGCTTTCCATTCAGAATTCTCTCTTTTCTCGACACCCATGCGGGCGGCTGTTCCAGCGATTCCAAGACCACGTAAAACATCAAAAACATTACGGTTCTGCGAGATTACCTCGACAACACGTTTTCCAGTTTTTGTCTTGAAGGATAGGGACGCCATAAAAATCTATCTATCTGGCCTCGCCAAAATGACCAGCCCCGTTTATACACAAAATGCCGAATAGGCACATTCATTAGGAGTCATCATGCCACGCAAGGGTTCCCTCTCTAGAAAGACCTACTTCCCCGCCGTTGGAGACGCATTTGTGCTCTCGGGCGAGAAGGCCACCTGTGTTCGCTCAAACAAGTTCAACGCCGTCCGTTACGGCCTTATCGAGACAGAGAGCGGGGCCTTCCTCGCCATGCACTCGGAGGACTCGGGCTGGCTTGACAACGTGACGCAGATCACGCGCAAGGGCAAGCTCTACAGCTTCAACCACGCAACGAACACGTGGCAGGAAGCCTGATATTTCGGGCATAAGTCTCTGCCGAGACAAGAACGTATCTTGTCTCGGCAGGGAGACCCGTGTTCAACAGCAAGGAAGAAGTTGCGGCGTTGTTCGCCGCTTACAAGGTTTTGGAAGAGCAGAATATTGAGTTTGTGAACCACGGCACGTTCCGTAGCCTTGAAGCAACCTGCCACGGGATGCAGGGCTTCTGGGTGCTCGTAGAGGGAGAAGATCCCAAGTTTGTGCCGCGCGAGGTAGTCGAGGGTCTGAGCCGCTGCCTCATCAAGGCGGAGGCTGTTTCTCTCCGCGACATGCCGACAGTTTCCGTAGTGCCCTCCCCTGAGGGCTCGGGAAACAAGTCCCTCAACTGGGACTCGCCTGAAATCCAGAAGCGGTTGCTAGACATCATGGCGGAGGCGCAGGCTGCAGACACGCGGTACATCCGCGTGATCTCCAAGAGCAAGGCTGGGCGTCAGACGACGCTTGCTCGGATTCCTCAGGGCGCAAACGCAGATGTGGTCGTAAAGACCATCATGCACGCGCGTAGGAAGACCAAGGAGCGGACGGTCATGGCTGAGGTTCTGAAGACGAACCTCAAGCGCAGCATGGCGCGGTCGTTTCCGCTTGAGCTGCAAACCCGCTAAAAGAAACCGAGCATCCTGCCATAAGTCTATGGAGACTGAAGCGACAGGTGTCGCCTGTGGGCTTCTACCCCTACGGCAGGATGCTACGGCTTGAACCCGATCTTACTGGCGACGTTCTGAGAGGGGCTATTCTCGCGAACCAGGGATGGGTGTGATGAGGCGGTAACGAGTACCGCTGGACGCACGGTATCTAAGTAGAGCTGCTCCGTCAACAGCATTGGGGTTCAACTCCCCCAGTCTCCGCCACTTATCGACAAAGACCCTGAGCTGCCTATGGCGGGACGGGAAACGAGAGGCTCCGGCATCTCAGGGTCTTTGTTTTTAGGTCATAAATAACTGAAGGCAATTCCGCTTTCATAGGAGGCTGCGTGTCTAACTACTGCTTTCAGCAGGTGACGGCTCTGGGTGAGCAAGAGGAAATTGAGCGTTTTATTTCTTTCGTGCAGTCCGAAAAGACCTTTGACGTAGCAAAGCTTGCAGAAAAGCTGGGCGTCGAAGCCCCGGCTAGTTCGTGGGCCCTCGACGTAATCAACGACGTCGAGCGCGGAAAGATCGTGTACGAGCTGGAGACTGAATGGGAAGAGGACCATGAACTGATCCCCGCCCTTGCCAAGAAGTTTCCCGCTTTGAAAATTTTGCACGAGTACGCCGAGCCGAACATGTGTTTTGGCGGGGCTACTGAATTCGTCAACGGAGAGGTCGCCTTTGCGGCGCACTCTGACGATTTTGACACTTTCCGGTTCCGCACGGAGCCGTGGGTGACTGAGTTCCTTCAGTTCTGGTTTCTGGAGGGCGAGTGATCTTTGTGCAGGGCCGGTGGGTTGTTGCCCGACAGACAAAGTCGGGACTGCTCTACGGCCCCACGCACGAGGCCTTTAGGAAGGTTGCTGGAAACTTCCTGCTTGGCGGCCCTGAGTTGTTTCTCAGCTTCGGATACCACTACAACAACCAAACCGACGCCAAGCGTCGTGTACGGAGTATCTATGGGAAAGACCGCGCTGCGTAAGACGCAGCACCCGGAAAAGTACATGAGAGGGGCTGCCCTTCTCATCGAAGCAATCCGTCGTATCTACGGGTCTACGGCGTCAGCGGAGGACGTGGGCCAGGTCGTACTGTCCATCGCGCACGCCATGGGGAGTCCGCAGATGGCAGAGCATACGCAAGTGCTCTCCATCTCCTCTCTGTACACATGGTGCATGAACAACATGCCCATGTACGTGCTCGAAGAAGAGCTGGCATGGGCCCTCGTAAACACGAGGCCCCCAATGGAGACGTTCGATCTCCTGCCGAGAGTACCGGTGAGCGGGATGTACGTGGCAATCCCGCCCATCTTCACGATCTACAACAACCAGTCTGGTCATCACAAGATTGAGGGTTTCTACCTCTCGGAAAATCTTGTGCGCTGCTACGCAGATCCGGCAAAGCGTCGTCAGAAGATTTCTGACGATGTGGACCTGGACGAGCTGACGCAGGAGCCTGGTGTCACGATCGTGGCAGTGGGAGAGGATAAGCAAGCCGACTATGCGGATAAGAACAAACTTGCTCCCGTAGACGACGCGCTGTTCACGTTTCATCTCCTTCCTGGCGACACGCTTCGGCTAGGAGACGTAGCGGTGGAGCAGGACGGACAGCAGGAGTTGGTCTATATGGTGACCAACTTGTTGTACCTTCTCCAGCGCACCAAAGGACAAATCTCGGAGGTGCGGGAGGAGGCACCTCCGTATCTGAAGGGCGATGACCGGGCGGCGCGGCGGGCACGGGCACGGGAGAATGAGAAGGGCCGTTCCGCCCTTTCTCATACTATCCTGCGCCTAAGCGAAAAGGCCAAAGCCGCGCAGAAGGCAAGCAGCGCAAAGAGCGGGACTGAAAAGGATATTGCCCGGCACATCGTGGCGGGGCACATCCACTCCTACTGGGTCTCCAACCCGGAGGACCAGCCCGTTCTCTCTGTCAAAGAGGGCGATGACGGAAAGAAGAAGCACTTGATTCACAAGTGGCTTCTGCCGTACTGGCGCGGCTCGGGAGAGGCCATGCCGGGAAAGACCGTGCTGGTAAAGAAGTAGTAAAAGAGGGGCATAAGTTCATAGAGCAAAAGCCATTTGCTCTGGAGGACACATGCTCTTCTTTCTGCTTTTTTCCTGTGGGGCGGCCGTCGAACCCGCCCCCGTCTCCGACCTAGGTGAGTGCATCCCTGAGCCCTGGGTTCAAGGGTGCACTCACCCCTACCCCGAGGGGCTAGGCTTCCTCATCGAGGAGGCCGCAGCCGAGGTCGACATCGACCCCGCGTGGCTTGCGGTAACAGTCTGGCGGGAGTCCGGCTGTAATTCCGCTGCTCGTGGGGCTGCTGGCGAGATTGGACTGACCCAGATCAATCCAAAGATCTGGTCGGCCGTCATCGGGGCCTCTCCCGACGGGTGGGAAATGTGGAACCCGGAGAGTAATCTTCGGTATTCCGCAATGATCCTGCGCCGTCTTAGGGACAGCTCGGCCTCCGAGCAAGAGATGTTCCGCAAGTACAATGGAAGGGGGCCGAAGGCCCGCAAGTATGCCGCCAAGCAGATGGCGGTACTTGCGGGCCTTTAAGGCCAATAAGAGCGCCCGTGGCTCTTATTTATCTTTCTGTACGTCTAAAACCTCTGCTCTGATAGAGGGAGATGTAGCGCAGGGAGCAAGCGTCGTAAGTACGGCATCCGCAGGAACACCGCCCTCTACGAGATGTTTTGTGGCTTTTGTTAGGTTTGTAGATATCCACACGTCAGCTTCGTAACACGGGGGCGTCACGGTTAGCATAATTTTGGTGGCGTTTTTTAAATGTGCGGTTGGCAGATCTACAACGTAAAGGCGTATCTGTGCCCCCTCCTCAAAACTACATTCCCGAGACAGGCCCAAAATCTCATGGGTCTCGTCGGACACTAAGTAGCGTTCTCCCGTCTCTGCATCCTGTGCGAGCACTACAACGTCTGTAGCCTTTACAACACAAGCGGGGGGTGTGGTTTCCTGTGCAAGAGCTTCCGCACATAGAAATAGCAAAAAGGAAACCATACCCCACGCTCCTTGTTATTTACGTTCCCGGAACACAGTCAGACAGTCAAGGCGTGCCTGTCCCTCAAGCTTGGAACACTCTTTCAGGATTACCTGTGAGTTGTTAAGGTTTGAGATGGCGTCACATGTCTTTTCTGTTGCTGCGCCGGTTGTTGAATTTGCCTGCGCTAGGCAATACATCTCTCGACAAAGACCCTCCCCGCTTTCCTTGATGTACTCAGGGGCGCAGACGGCCTTTACGATGTCGAGATTTGTTAGCGCAGCCACCGCGTCAGCTTGGCCCTTTGCCGTGGTATCCGGCGCAGCCACGATAACAGGTGTCTTGTCTTTTGAAGCCTGGCTGATACCAAACACGGCACCGCCCCCTGCTAGAATTCCAGCAACGGCGGCAACAATGATCCAAGTCATGCGGCCTCCCATTAGCTGATCGCTACGCCCCGAACCTTGAGCGGGGTCTTAAGGTCCCAGTTGCCGGCGTTTACCAGCTCCATGAGGGCGTCCATGCGGTACACCGTCTTCTGGACGAGCGGGTTTGCGTTACCCGCAAGCCATGCACGGCGAGCGTTGATGTACGCCTTGACCCACTCCTCCTCGGAGCCGCCATTAGCGGGTGACTTAGCCGCAAACTTGTTGCGGATATTCGTGACGCCGCCGGGGCCTGAGTGAATACAGGTGTCATAGATAACGAGAAGGCTGAGGGCCTTTGTGACACCCGCGTTTTTAGCGTGGTTTACCGCAGGGGCAAAGTACACCTCATCGAAGATCTCATCCTGTGCGGCCTGCATCGCAGGATCCTGCCCGGCAGCCTTCAGGAGATTGATGAGGTTGGTCGTCTCGGCGGTGTAGGGGCCGCCCGGATTCTCAGCGCAAGACTTGTTGGCCGCAAAGTACGGGAGGAACGCCTGAAGGGCCGCAGCGTGCGCCCCGCCCTTTGAGATGTACCGCTTAACGACGAGATCCAGTGAGCCGGCCTTGTCCGTGCACTGATGCTTGCCGTAGCTAATGCCCGCGCCGTCCTTGAGGATCGTGCAGGTGCTGTAGCTGGCAGCCGTGGGGACACGGCCGGTCTCAAAGATGGAAAGAACACAGTCGATGACGTGCTTTTGCGCAGATGTGAATGTCATTTTGAATTACTCCTCAGAGGCAGTGGGGGCAGTCTTGGTACCAAAGTAGTACCCAAAAACCATGAGACAGATGTCTTTTACAAAGCCAAGGATGATGGTGTGTTCCTCTTCGCCAAGCAGCGACGTATCTGGCCCTGCGATAAGCAGATCAGCCATGTACGCGCCGATGACAAGGGCCACCATCATTGTCACAAACTGGGTCAGTGCCTTCTGCTCATTTTTCGTATTCTGATAGATACGATGCACAGCTGCCTGGATCCCACCGATGATCAGAACACCCAATAGTACGGCGACAATGGTTGTTGCCTTTGTGTCGTACAGGCTTGGGTAATCCCGTTTGGCTTCATGGTGAACGACTGCCGCCGCAGGAACAGTCTCCTGCACGGCCTCTACTGGCGCAGCCTCTGGGGCGGCTGCCGGCGCTTCAACTGGCGCAGCTGCTACATCTGGCACTACCGGCGGCACCGCTTCTACGGGCGGAGCCTCTGTTGCTACGGGTTCCATTATTTACTCCTGTGAGCGTTTTCTTAGGGTCTTCTCGATCCGCTCAACACGTTCCTCTAGGTCAGCCCCATCAAAATTGGGGTTGAGCGTTCCGGTCACGCGCTCTGCCTTGGCAAGGCGCGCCTCCTGCGCAGAAACCGTTGCCTGCAGGGCAGCGATATCCGCCAGAATCTTTCCATTTGCAGCTTGGCAGGGCGGGGGCTGCGCGCCCTGAAGTCCCGCCATCTCGCGAGCGAGCTTCTTGTCTTCCATCTGAAGCTCGGCGCGGCTGTCCAGCATCTTGGTGATGACTTTGAGGCCGGCTGCACTTCCCACAACCGCAATCAGCGCCATTGCAATTGCAAGGCCCGAATTCCCCCCTGCGGCGCCCATAATTCCCTGGAGGTCAGCCGCTGACGGGGCAGAGGCTGGCGCCTCTGTGTGCGACTGAAGCTCAGGCGCCGGAGCGGGCACCTCGGCAGGAGCAGGCGTAGAAACGACGTTTTCGGTTTCAGGCATTTTACTCCCCTTTAAAAACTCTTCCCGCAGAGCTGCGGCTGGAGGAACTTTCTCCTCCATGAAGACGATTTGGGGGGTGGGCAGCATCTCTACAGCTGCCTTCGGTGCCTGTGCCGAACCCTCGTTTCCGAAATCAAACTGTATCACGGCTCCGGGCTCAATGGTACAGTCAGGATCTAGCTCGGTCGATCCATCGTAAATCTGCCCGGCCTTTAATTCGCAGTTTGGCATTGACGTCCCCCTGTCCTACGAATAGTGTACTGGTGCCGCTGTTGGCGGCAAAACACACAGACAGGAGTAAAGACAATGCCCGAGAAGAGCGGATACGAAATCCGCGAGAGCTTGCTGCATCTCGCGTACCAGATCGTCGTAACCAACGCCCAAGGTAAGTTTCAAGCAACAGCGAAGGACCAGCAATTCGGCGCATGGCCCGAATTCACGGTAAAGGACGTTGTTGCTGCGGCCCGCGAGCTGAATCAGTTCGTAGGGGAGAAGTCTTCCGCACGTGCTACGGCCGAGGTCGTCAATAAGATGGCCTACAAGAAGACCATAGAGGGCTAAAGCAGAAGGGGCCGGGAGAAATCCCGGCCCCTTTTCTTATTTACTTGGCTTCTGGTGCGGCCGGAGGAGCAGCGGGCTCTACCGGCTTTGCTGCCTCAGGTGCCGTTGCAGCAGCCTCGGGGGCCGGTGCGGGCGTAGCGGCGGGGGCCTCCTCCTTTACAGGAACGGCCTCGACTACCTCGGTAGCCGCCTTTGTGCCGGCCTCTACTAGACCGGCGTAGGGAGCGCCGACGAGACCACTGAGTAGGCCGCCAATAAACGCGATGAGCGCGATCAGCGCCTTCTTCGTATTCTCTGACATTTATTCTCCTTTGCCCTTTCGAGCGGGGAGAGGCTAGCACGGTCTGCTGCGAAAGCAAAATCGGTACAGTTACCCGAGTCGTGCCTTGATCAGCTCTTTGGTCTTTTCCAAACTTGCAGGCGTGTAACCAAGGCCGTCTAGGTGCTTGATGGTTTTTCTGGCCTCTAAGACATTACGAGGAATGTCCAGTAGGCTTTTTTCGTCTGCCCGCTCTCCCCGTCGGTATCGGCGGATGGCGCTCCTTAGCGCGCCCGTATCAAGACGTAAATGAGTCTCTGCTTCCGGTTTTGGTCCGCCGGATACCGGCCAGTACCGCTTGCCGTAAATTCCCCCAAGTACAACGGGGCGCTCTTTGTTATCAGATAAAAACTGTCGAAGTAAGTCGGCGGCAAGGGTCTGTCGTTTTTCTTTCTGTGCCGGGGTCAGGTCAGCACTTGCAACCGTAAACCCGAGGTCCTTCTTTGCCTGCCTTGAAAAATCGTCTAGATCTTTAACGACAAGGTGTGGGTGCTCTTTTGCTATCTGCGACAGTACCGTAGATTTCCCAGACCCAGGGGGTCCAGAAATGTGTGCTATGACTGCCGCGCACTTTTCTAGCTCATCGAAGAACGCCCCGTAGATTCCGGCCACTTTTTCCCCTGGCGGCTTCATACGAGGGGCTAGTACCGTCTTGACCACGTGCTTTTCATGGCCCTTTCTCGCAGGCGCGATGACGGCATACCCACGATCCGGCCACTCGTAGTGGTAGGTCTTCTTAGGGTCGAGTTTCATTTCCCGCACACGGGCGATCAGCGCGTCCAATTCTTTGGGCGCGATCAAGGTGCGTTCGCGTAGGCGGTCATGCGAGTGGTCGGCGATCTTCAGCACAGATCACCTATCAGTCGGCGAGTTCTGCATAATGTAGTTAGTGGCCCCGGCGCTGGCTACTCCGCCCGCGGCAGCTCCCGCTCCAATTCCTGCAAATCTAGATTGGTGAAAGTAGGGGAGTAGCCCGGGCAGAGACACCGGCTCATTAGTAGCCAAACTTTGCAGCCTAGCCTGCCGATCCATGGAATCCGGCACAGCAACGCCTCGACGCGAAAGTTCAGCGTTTAGGTGTGTGTCTGCCTTAAATCCTTCTTGAGGCTTAATTTTTAGACGAACGCCCTCGGTAATTGTGTGCGCCGGTCCCTCAGTGTGGTCAAAACCGGCACGAATTGCGCGTTGTACTCGTTTAGTATCGTAGAAGTCACGTTGGGCCGCCCCACGGCCGCGCGAGAGTAGTTGCTTCTCAATCTCCTTCCACGGCTTCTCTAGGTGAATGATTGCGTCAAAATGGTCCGGGTCCAGCTGTGTGAGAAGATGCGACTGCTCCACAATACTTCCACCTGCTATTGGGTTCTTTTTAAAGTGGCTGACAAGATCCCTACCAAATAAGGACTTCCCCACATTGTCTCCCTCTATGTGAGTCATCCCAAGCTCCTGTGAGAGGGCGCGGGCCATTGTAGACTTCCCCGTGCCGCCGGTGGCCCCAATTCCAATTTTGGCAGTTCTTGGGTCAATTCCTTGTGCACGGAGCATGTCTGCTATTGCTTTTGCTTGGGCAACGGCCTGTGGAGGCAACCCCCGCTGTGCCCGATTTAACTCCGCCGCACGCGCCCCGCCTTTTCCAAAATTTCTAAGCTCGGCCATTAAGTTAGCTCGCACCCCTTTACCGCGAAGGGCGACAGCTCCGGCACCCAGAACTCCGCCAGTTACGGCTCCCAGACCTATTAGTGCTTTTTTGTTAATTTTTTCTTTAGATACTGGCTCGTTGCCTACTTGCGGCGGCGTAGAGGCTGCGGCCTCTTTTATTAAGGCGCGCAGCTCTCTTCCAAACGCAAAAAGTAGCGACGAGGGTATATGGGACATAATTACCTAAACTCCGCGTAGTAAAGATATCACGCGGGGTAAGTAATACCAATCTCTACCGCACGGCCTTCCAGTCCTCGTAAGACCTCTTTGCAACAAGAACGCCAAACACGACGGTAACGGTTAGGGCGGTGGCTGCGCGTAGCATAAAGTTGATCATTTTGCCTCCTAGTTAGGCAGCCTACCACGGGCCTAAAATAAGGGCAAGAATCGGTCATAATACAATGAAGAGAAAGAAATGGCTTTCTTTTTCAGCTCATACTCTCTCCAGCTGCTACGGAGAACCCATGCTCAAAAACTGTTTCTACGCTGCCCTTGTCCTCGCCCTCCTCGCCCTCGGCATCAACATGCTGCTGGCTGCTGACCTCCGCGAGGAGGAGTGGAAATGCGACCGCCTGGCCCGGCAGGGACACCCCACGGGGCAGGTCTGCGAGGATGTGCGCGCCGACGTTGCCCGACTTCCTGACCAGCGCGGCTACATGGTCGCGTTGATCGTTAGCGCAGGCATCCTTGGGATCGCCGCCGCCCGAGACCTCCGAGCCGAGGCCCGCAAGGAGCGGGCTCGGAAAGACCTCTATCGCCGGGCCGCGAATGCGGCCGAATGGCGCCTCGCCGAGATGGACTTTGTAGGGTTCGTCGAGCGGCGTAACAATTAATCTTCTGGGGTACAAATGAACAAGTTCATTCTGGTTCTTCTTGGCTGCCTGCCAATGGCGGCGGGCCTCAGCGCAGCAGCGTACGCGCTTGTGAACTCCGTGCACTACGCGGCAGAGTTGGAGATCGAGGTCTCGACCTGCGAGCGGGTTGAGACGCTTGGCTTTCAGAATCAGAACTGCGAGCAAGTAAAACACGAAGCCCTCGTGATGGGCGTTCGCTGATTTTTGAGAGACCCAGCGTCTCCGCCCGGTCGCCCACACAGCGGCACCCGGCGGAGGCGGGAAAAGGATGCCCTACGTGGGCATCCGCGTCGCATAGCGGCGCCGTCTGGGTTTTCTCTTTAGCCTAAAAATATAGGTAAATCCTGCCATAAGTAAGTACACAGAGGAGGGTAGCCCTCTGCGTATTCCGCCGAAAGGCAAGGAGCCTACCAATGTCCCTCAAGTCCAAGTCCGTCACCGTCGAGAACGTCAACACGGTTTCGGCCCGCGAGCCGAGCCCGGTGGTCGTGATCGCCGCGTTCACCGAGAGCATGAAGGTGCTCCTCGGTGAAATCCGCGGCCTCGCCTCGGAAACGTTCTCGTGTCAGCTCAAGCTCATGGAGCTGATCCCAGAGGCGGATCGCATCACCGCCTTCAAGGCCGTGCTCGAAGCCCACCAGCACGAGGTCGCCGCGGACGAGCGCATCGCGCTTGCCCTCATCGCGATGACCGAGAAGTTTGGCGTGGCCGCCGCGCAGATCATCCCCCCGGCGCTCATGCTGCGCCAGGCGGAGATCGCCGAGCGCGCTGCCGAGCGCGAGGAACGCGCCGAGGAGCGTTCCCGACTCGCGGCGGAGGAGGCCGAGCGCAAGGCGCTCGACGCCCTCCGGGCGTCCGTCAAGCCGTACCCCAACGGCAAGGGCATGGCCGACGCGAAGTAACCCACTGACCCTGGTTGGGAGACCGGGGAACAGTGGGGCGGCCCAGTTGCGAAAGCACTGGGCCGTTCTTTTTAGCCCCACAAGGAGATATACAATACCACGCACGTAGGAGTTACCGTGATCCCTCGCTTTGTCTCAAGTAACCCAAAAGCTTTTGGTGCAGGTGCCGGGTCCCTTGTCGGTGCTGGTATGGGAGCCGCCGTTGGAGATGAAAAGAACAGAGGGCGTAATGCGCTGCTTGGTGCCGCTGCAGGAGCCGGCATAGGCACGGGAGCCGGAGCACTACACCATGTCGCTAAGAAAGAGGTCGCAAGAGCAGCTGCCGCTACGGCACAACAGGGTGTTCGTCCGCCCGGCACGGCGTTGGCGCGGCTGGGCGGCGCCCCTAGTATTGAAGGCATAGCGGAGCATGCACACGTACGCAACCGAGCACATGCCCTTCTGGGCAAGCATGAAACGAAAGCGGGCTACAAGAAGTCCTTTCGAGATCTTGCGCGGAAGTACCACCCAGATCTAATTGGAGGTGATACGGAGAAATTTAAAGAAATTCACGAAGCATATTCTTCTTGGCAGAGTCACCCGGATTTCCAAAAACTCTCTGGCTATTTTGGTCCGTTTTTTCGGGAACTCCTGGCTATTAATGCCCGGTAGTACTGTGTCATAAGTCTTCGCAGGGACAACTCCTGCGGAGGTACATGAACGCGAAGCTCGCAAAAGAAGTTTTGAACAAGTTGAAGGATGCCGGGTTCGTCTCGGCGGTTGTTCACTATGACGGTTCTGGCGATTCAGGGCAGGTAGAGGAAATTTCCGTGTTCCGCGAAGGTGAGCCGGAGAGCTACGACGCCATCGTTGGATCGTACGACTGGGAAAAGATCGCTGCGGTGCGCAGTGAACGGGATGCCATCCTACGCGCCATCCCGATGACGATCACCTCCCACTACTCGACGTTCGACCGGGAGACCGGAAAGTTCATCGAGAAGCAGACCCCGCAGGAGCGTGACCTTCGCGCTGGGCTGGAAGAGCTGGCCTACGATTGGCTATCCGACACGCACGGCGGATGGGAGATCAACGAAGGGTCTTACGGCGACCTCGTTGTTCACGTTGAGGAAATGATGGTCACGCTTGAGCACAACGAGCGCATCATGGAGGTCAACACGCACATGCACACGTTTGCCTGTGAGACCGAGGAGGAGAAGTGAACTACCAATCGTGGATCGAGCGCACAAACCAGCGTGCGCGCGAATACCTTGGGGCGCTCAAGGAGATGCTTGACGCAGAAAACCTAGCCGTTGTGACGGTCACCTACTCCGGTAGCGGGGACAGCGGACAGTTTGATTTTGAGTCCTTTAAGAAGGTTGGGGGCAGGAAGGTCTACAAGCACCACGAGGCCGAAAAGAAGCTCAGTCGACAGGTAGACGTGAAGGTTTTCACGTCACACTTTGATACGACGACAAACGAGTGGGTAGAAACGTTTGAGGTGCAGAAGACCGAGCTGGCTGGGTGGTTTATTGACGCAGCCCATCACGCCGTCTCGGTCTGGCACAGTGGCTGGGAAAACAACGAGGGCGGTTTTGGTACTGTTCGTTTCGACAGGGCCGGCATCACCGTAGAGCACTCGGACTACGTAGTCGCAACGGAAGACTACACCCACAAGTGGGCACTCTCCGACCTGACCCCCACGGCCGACAATGTCGGTTGAGTGGCCTTTTACGAACTTGGGCCGTCAGTTCTTTGACGGCCATCTCCCGCGCCTAATCCGCGCGTTGGAGAGGATTGCTGACGCCCTTGAAAAGCAAAACGAGGAGAAGCATGGACATGCACCCGGGCGACCACGCGAAGACGAGCGTAAAGATTTGGGGCGGTAAGGAAGAGGACTACGTCCCTATCCACGCCTGGCTTGACGCAACGAAGGAGACGTTTGCGGATTACCGGCACCGTGCCCTGCGGCACCACTCACAAGGTATTTACGAAGCCGAGCGCATGTTTGGTATGGACATTACCAACTCAGACGGGAAGAAGGTGCATGTTCGCTACATCTGTGAACAGCACATCAAGGAGGACTGCGGTGGAATGATTCCCACCGTGGCCGACTGGTTCCGCAATATCAAGCGGGAAGCGTGGATGGCCCACGGCTATCGAATCGAGCCAGGCGATAGGCCAGATGGGCTTACCCAGAAGTGAGACACTGGCGGAGCAGGCGTACAACCTGCTCCGCCGTCGTGGCGTCAACATTGGCGCCATCTTTTACACGCCCAAGTTTGTGAGGTCGCGCAACGACACACGTCACCTATTTCGCGGAAAGGTTGGCGACGCAACGTTGCGATTTGAGGGAGTTGTAGCAAACGAGAAACTCATGGATCTCCGCGAGATCTCTACGTCAGAAAGAAAGAAAATCGGCAAAGGCACAGACGGAACAACCCCAGAACGCAAGGCCAGCGCTGTTCGTTCTCGGGCCGTACGAAGAATTCATGTACTTGCGATGAGCCTAGTTAATTACACGTTCTGGGCCGAGCGGGATCCGGGAGAGGGATACGGCGAGGTCATTCACCGCCTTGCCCGTGACCCAAAAGCACGGAAAGACGTGATAGAGCTATACGAGCCGCTCCCTTACGGACTTTCCGATAGGCACGCCGTAGATTGGATTCACGGGATGCTTTTCCGCGCAGGCCTGTCACGCACGGATCCGTGGGTCGTGTGTAATGGTTGAGCGTTGCGGGCACCTACTGCCTGATGGACGTAGCGCCCCGTGTCGTCGCCCGAAGGGGCACCACGGGGCGCATATGTCTTGGCCCGACAACCTGCTTCCGCCGCAGGATTGGAAAGCAATCGGTTTTACCCCAACACGAAATCGGGCAACGCCCACGGAAATACCAAATGGGACTAGACTGGGTACTCAAGGCTAAGGCCGTCGAAGGACAAGAAGCGGAGTTCAACCGTCTTCGAGATGAGTCTTTGCGAATTGACGGCATCCTCTCTGACAAGTGGCGTGAGTGGGTAAGTGCGCAGGAAGATAAATCCGTCCAAGACTACCAGGCTTTTCTCGACGCTTATCCCGATCTTCGAGACGAGCTGCTGAAGGTACGGACTGCGAAAGACAAGGTGACACACAGCCCATACGCTGTGCTTGATTGTCCGCGCATCGGGATTGATCCCGAAGCTACGGAATGGGCTTTCAAGTTCTACTCTGACGTGTTTTCAAAGCGCGCTGATGCGCCAAGCCTAGAAGTGTTCCTCAAGGAAGAACAAGGCAAGTACGTGCCGGACCTTGCCAAGAACCCAGAGGGACTCGGTAAGGTAACGGGGATTGCCTGCGGTCCTGAGAGCTTCCGAGGGAAAATCATTGGGTACGCCGATGCAGTAATCGGTGAACAGCTCGCCCATCGCGCTTACCAGGACATGGATCCTGACGAGATGGAAGACTACGCCGACGAGCTTGAAGCGGCCGTCAAAGACTGGCGCAGCGAGAATGAAGAGAAGATCAACCGCTACATGGATCTCATTGGGCGGCTTGAGACGGACCACAAGGCCGACACAGATGTTGGGGAAGCCCTAGATATCTGCGACGATGTGACAAACGCCGTGACTTGGCTCCGGTTCTGGGCCGGGCACGGGTTCTCCATGCACGCCTGGTATTGAGCTGACGTAGAAACCCCGGAGCAATCTGGGGTTTCTAATTTAGCCTAAAGATCGGTCATAAGTTGTTGAAGCGGGACTCTTACCGCTTTCGCGCGATGCCCCTGGTCGCGTGTGTCTTTCAACATGGCAACAAAGGAGACAATGCCATGCACAACATCGCCCTGACTGATTATGCGCGCAACAACAACTTTACCCCCTCGTTTGGCGGCACGAAGATCCTGGACATGACTCCTGAGGAGTTCATGTCTCGACTCAACAGTGACCCGAGCATCCGGGTCTGCGAGGCAGAGGGCTACGCGCCCTTCTGCCGGCATCTCTTTGTGGAAAACTTCACCGACGCCATGAACGGGGTCGCGGAGATCACCGAGAAAAACAAGAAGCTCCTGAACACGGCGTATGAAGCGCGCCGTCCGGGAGAGCTCGAGGTTCTTGTACGCTGGTTCAACAAGGAGGATGTCCTTGTTGAGCGAGCGCGATACCTTGACATCGTTCTCTACAACAAAGAGCAGCTCGCCAAAGAGAACATGGCTCTCGCCGAGGGTCAGGAGTGGGGGATCGTCGCAATCCTCTCGGCCCCGACTCCGGAGGAAGCTCCCTTGAATCCGATGACGATCCTGAGGAATTCCCTCGGGATCAGCGAGGGGGGTTCCGGGGTTCCCCTCGATCACGCGAAGTACAAGAAGTCGGTCGAGTACTGGTCTCAGTGGGCTACGGTCAGGTAGCCCACGCGCCAACCCGCACGTAGGGGTTGGCAAACGAAACTCACCCCGGAAGGGAGACTGGGGTGTTTTTCGTTTAGCTTCATTACCTAAAAAGGCAGCAAAACCTGTCATAAGTAGTTGAAGAGAAAGAATAATTCTTTCTTTTTCCGCTGGATCCACACCAGCGTAATTCTGAGGGAAACTCGAAAGAGTGTGCCTGATCTGCACGGTGGAAAGCACCCCTTGAAGCCTGGATAGAGACAGGGGGATGAGTGCAGCGCAAAGTCGGTACGGGGCGTAGAGCCTAAGCCCTGGGGCCGACGCGGAGAGCTAAAGGGAACCTTACGAGGAACCCACAGGCCAAACCTCTTGGAGCGGCAGGCAGAGACGCCCACCTCCAAGATCCCGGTTCATGCACTTCACCGGGTTCCCCAAAGAAGATGCGCTTCCCATTCCGGAAAACGGTTCGAAGTGGTAGGTCCTTCCTGCCTATAAGAGCCGCCATAGAGGCGTGGGACATTGAAGGTCATATGATCCTCAATGCGTTCTCCCTGAACATGCTGGCAGCGGTGCCGGCGCGTATCAGCGTGAACGAGATCACCGTTGAGCAGGCGGCACGCCTGGCCGGTGAGATGACCTCCGCGGTCGGCCATGCCGACACTGCGGCGGTCTTCTCCACCGTCCTGGGCGTCACCGTGCCGACCAACCGGGCAACCGTCACCCTCTCGCAGGGAACGTCGGTTCTCGTGGGTCAGTACCGTGGACCGCGTCTGCCGGAAGGGGCCACCACCCTTCCCGAGGGCGCCACGATCCAGTGGCTCCTCGTCACGGTTGATTGAGTTCACCTGACACCAGGGTCTGTGCTCCCGAGGCGTCGGGGGAGGTGTGATGCACGCCTACAAGCGGAAGACCGCAGCATTACCCTTTGACCGGTTGTGGTCGAATATCCGTGCTTGTCCGGCCGACAAGTAACCTCAACTGGAGGGCAACATGCTCAACTTCCAGGACCCTGGCGCCCGGCGGGACCATCACGAGTTCGTTAACGAACAAGTGAAAGAGTACCGGCGCACGTGGCGCCGCATGGCCGCTCTTGCTGAGTCTCCGGAGTACCAAGAGTACTGCCGAGACCAGGCAGAGCGCCTGCGGCTGCTGAAGCGCGCCGCAGGGTAGCTCCAGTGAAACCACCCCCGTAAGGGTCGCCCGGCAGGGAAAAGCTGCTGGGGGCGGACGAAACTCTCCCAGAGGGAGACTGGGAGTTTTTCGTTTAGCTTATTATGCTGCGCGCATGTACGACGTACTTGAATGTGACCGCCGCCCCACGCCGTTTGGCGAAGCCCTCTACGTCCGCATCCACCGCACCGACATGGCGGTGATGGGGTTTCGCGAACTGTGGGAAACCTTCGATAAGTACTACCCGGGCAAGTGGGCGTTGCAGGTATTTCCGCCGCGCGAACATCTTCTGGATCAGGCGAACAAATACCACCTGTTTGTTTACGACAGCCCCATTGCTTCGCTGGATATCTCTCAGGCCCCTCCGAAGGGAACAACCTGGGTAGTAAATCAGCGAGATCCAGCGTCATAAGAAACTGCACACAAAGGAGTGCAATTATGACTGAGCTGGAAACTGCTGAGCTGAGAGATTTTCCTGTCCTTTTGGTCGCCTGGCTATACGCGTACGTAGAAGCGTACGGCATGCCGGAGGCCTAAATGGACTACAGGCTATTGGAAGAGGCCGCGCAGGAATGGGAGTCCTACGCGCGAGATTTGGATGACTGGAGAAGGAAGAACCAGAGGCAGGCGACGTGGCGTTCGAGTCGGGAGGCTCGAAGCGAGGCACGGCGGCTGCGGAGGCTTCTTCCCCTCGGTGCGGGTATTGAGATTACTCTCGTACGTTCTACCCGGGCGCGCGAGGAAGATTGATAGCGGGCCCGCTTGTCGGGCCTTTCTCTTAGCTATAATACGGCGCAGGGGTCAAAGGAGGCCCTGGGCATGAACTTCACCGCACAACTCTACAGCGCGTTTACATCCGAGCTATCCAAGATTGCAGACATGGATAAGGAGGCCAACGATCTGGTAGCCTCTCCATCTGCCGCACAGCGCCTTCTTGCGGCGTCCAAAGAGATGCACCCCAGTGCGGGCGCAGAAAAAATGATGCCCCCGTTTAAGCCTTTGCACTCGCTCAAGGGGACCACCGGTAGCCGCATCGGTAAGGCTCTGGGTGGTCTAATGGGCCGGGTTCGATAGCCTCACCAAAGTTAAAACCCGCAGAACTTGCTGCGGGTTTTCATTTGTACGTTCTCTACATCCTCGTCTGCTCAGACGGCACGCTCTACACGGGAATCACCAACAATCTGCCCCGTCGCCTTGCCCAGCACGAGGCGGGAAAAGGCGCGAAGTACACCCGAGGCCGCACACCCCTCACCCTTATTTACGTTTCTGCGTGCGAGTCCAAGAGTGCTGCGCTAAAGGAAGAGCACCGTGTGAAGGCTCTACCGCGCGCAGGGAAACTTGCGCTAATCGCTAAACGCCCCTCCCAGTGAGGGGCGTTTTCTTTGGCCTAAAAATCAGCCTAAATCCGGTCATAAGTAACTGAGCAGGAAACCTTTCCACCCTTTCCCCTGCTTGGACCGGGAGGTCCTTTGTTTCTCGCCGCCGCTCCTCTGGCGCGTCTTCGTGACTGCGCTACCCCCTCCAGCTTGCTGGCGGGTCTCGCCACTGTCGACGGTATCACCGTCGACACCCTCTTCGTCTCGCTCGTCGACGAGGAAGGCCGGCTCTTCCGGGAGCCGCTGCACGCCGTGCAGCGGCTGATTGCCTGGGAAATCATCTCGCTCACGCGTGACGGCCGCCCCGCGGCCGCCTTCCTCGAAGTGCTGATCCAGCGCTATGAGACGCAGGGCGGTGCCTATGATCCCAACGGCGAGCTGCTCGCCCGCGCGGAAGCGGCCCTCGCCGCTGCCCGCGCCGCGTAAATCCTCACGCGCCCGCAAGGGCGCGTGAGGTAACGGCCGCGCTTGCGGCGGCCGTTCGTTTTAGCTGTCAGCACACGGCCCCGATTTCTCAGCCCCAATAATAATTATAAAAAGTGCTTCTTATTTACCCACGGCAAAACAGGCCCAGTACCGTCATAAGCAGATGGCGCAGGAACTTTCCTGCCCATCAAGGAGTCCGATGGAAAAGGTGACGGAGGTCGCAAAGGCCTTTGACGTGTGGGTGAAGGAAAACGGTCAGGTCGTCTTCTTCATCAACGATCGCAAACTGTTCAAGAAGGTTGGGGACCAGAAGATCCGGGAGTTGGGTCTGATGGTCTCTGGGGATCTGCTCATCCTTACGGGGCCCGTGGCAATCATGGGTCTCAGCATGCGGGATGAGCAGGAGAACGTCCAGGGCCTGCGGCAGCGTACCTCGGCGCAGGTCGAGGTCGTGCTGGACGAGGACCCAGAAGCCAAGGAAGACCCGGAGGCTCGTAAGCCTCGGGAGGCGTTTGCCATGACCCTGCCTGTGCAGGTGTCGTTGGCGTGAATCTGCCGCGGCTGCTGGGGCGGCTTCCGCCCCGGTTTCGGTGGACGCTCCACAATATTGTGGCGCATCCGCTGAGCGAGGTGCTCTTCCAACTCGGACTACGGGAATGGTCCGAGGCGGTGCACGACTGCACCGCGCCGGAAGAGTAATCTCCGGGCCCCGACTACGGGGCCCATTTTCTTAGCCCCCAATAGACCAATTTTTCGTACGCACCTATTGCCCAATTTTCTCCTACCCCAATTTTCTATAACCCAATTTTTTAATAGGGTTTGTGCGGCAATTCGGGTACCCACAAATAATAGGAGGGTGGTTTTGGGATTGGGGATATCCCAAAATATGTACCCCACAGGCAATGTAGGTACTATTTTGGGATTGGGAATATCCCAAAATATGTGCCACTGTCTCCCACAGGGGTGGCCCTCCTATACCCGCCAAGACCGTAACTCTATACGCGGGCCTCGGGTTTTTCGGGTTCGGGCTGGGGCTAAAATAATTGGGATATTCGGTCATAATACTATGAGAAGGAAACCTTTCCACCCCGTTTCCTATCTCCGCGCATAAGGAGGCGCGTGAACCATGTCCAATCCCATTCTTCCCAGCTTCGTTCACGACAACAAGCACGCGGTGTCCATGGGCCTTGGTCTCGGCACCGGCCTGGTCGCCAACCAGGTGTTCGAGATGAGCATTCTGGACTCCGCCCTCATCGGCGGAGGCGTCGCGTTGCTGAGTGAGGCCCTGATCACGCTCGATGCGCCGAGCGCCACGGTCTTCTCCGCACCGGGCATCACCGTGGCGGCGGTGGTGGAGGGCGACGCCGTGCGCGTCACCTCCACCTCTCTGGTTCCAGAGGATAAGGCCAAGGCCCACATCGTGGGCCTCACCACGATGGCGGAGGAAGTCAGCACCAAGAAGGGTCAGAAGAGCCGCAAGGCTTCCTGATCCTGCGAGACCACTCCCATGTGCGGAGTGGTCGTAGGGAATTTCGCGCAAGCGGGATTTTCCTATTAGCTGTCGGAATTAATATTCGAGGTAGGGAACGGCACAGGGCGCAGAAAGGTAATCCTCGTTGTGTGTACAGGGATGGAAATTCGGGGAACCCTCAGTGTGTCCTACAGTAGACAAAACATCGACTTATTATCTTATGGGTTTATTCAGCACGTATGGGTGAATAAACCCCACATTCGGAATTTCCATTTGTAGGGATATTCTGCGGTGGAGTAATTAATTACGGGCTGGGACCGTCGGGGGAATAAATAAGAGCGGGGCGAGGATGGGAGAGCGAGTGAGGGGAAGGGATGCGGGGATGCTGTGTATGTAGGATGTGTAGTATGTGTCTGTGATAGCCCTCCGCGCCGGTTGCGAAGTGTCTGACTGACTATGAAGCTCTGCGCGCCCTGAAGGATGCCGGGGATTCAGTCATAAGGGGGTAGAGGAGAGAAATTAATCTCTGCCTCTTTGCTTAGGAGAACCGGACTATGCGGTTCAAGACGCACGCAGAGCGGAACGGCAGTCTCATGTTCACCGTGTTCAATACGGAGGACGAGATGCATCGCGCCCTCGCCGCCATCGACAACGACGATCTCCTCTTTGACGAGGTTGTCGTGTTGGTCGAGGACGGTAAGAGCTGGCGGCCTATTGCCCGCTCTGCCTGGCTGGCCGATCTCCCCGACAAGGGGACGACCGAGCTACGTAGTGAAGCCGAGCTAAACCGCTGGCTCGATGAGGTGCCCGTTCGATGGGCGCTGTTCTCTGACGACACTTGCCTCCGGCGTGCGATCTCTCGCACGTTCTGGGCATGATGCTCGTCGGCCCGCGCCACTGGCGGGCCGTTCATTTAGCCCAAAAATGCCCGGGTTCCTGTCATAAGAGCATGAAGCAGGGAGAATTTCCTCCCACATCAACTGGAGGCTTCATGTCCGATACTCTTTCTCTCCCCCAGCTCCGCGTCCTCCGCACCCTCGCCCGTGCCTTCGGGCACGGCTGGGCCACCGACTCTGACGGGCCCACCGACGCCGAGATCCTCGACCTCGGGATCTCTGGGGCGGTGGCCGCATGGGAGGCACGCCTTTCCGCCCTCGACGCGGCCGATCAGGCCCGCGATCTGGCAGAGGCAAAAGAGGCGGGCGACGCCGAGCGCGTCGATTGGCTGCACCGCTTCCCAGCGTGGCACAACCTCCACTGGAGGGGGCTGCCGCCCTTGGCCTCCCACCGCTCGCAGCGTGGGACGATCGAGTGGGAGGTTGCCCCCAATGGTGACCTCCGCCTCACCATCTACACCCGAGGTGGGGCGTCCAAGATCTGGACGCTCTCAATCCTCAAGGGGAAGGTGAGTTGCTCTCACCATGCCCCCTGGCCGCAGGGCGGGGATTACCCCGATTGGGAAAAGGAGTGCGCCCAGCGCGCACTCTCCGCGCTCTCCCTCTCCTGGGCGTGGGTGGAGCCGCTCCCGCCGCCCTCACGGGAGTTCTCGTCGCCGGGACCGGTCCGGCGACTGTAAAATCCTCCCGCTCCTCCCAAGGGAGCGGGAGGTAAATCCCCTTGAGCGCAAGCTCGGGGATTTTCCTTTAGCTCCCGTCATAAGGCGTTGAGGAATACACCTCAATTACGCTCTCAGGGAGAAACGTGGAGCCAGAGATTGACTACGTAGAGAACGGTCTTCGCCACCGGGTGTGGGTAATTCCCGCCGAAGGGGCAAACACGGAGATGAATTATTATTGCGTCGGCGACGACCCTTACGCTGTGTCGTTCATTGTTCACACGGGAAAACACAGCACGCCTGGATTTCAGTCTGCGTCGCGGGGAGCGAGCATGGACTGGCATCGTCGTGCAGAGAAGTCCGACTTCATGTCGGCTTGCTCCTGTCTCTCTGGTGCGCCGTGTAATTCGGACGGCACATCTCTTGGAGCCTCTGATTGGTACGACAAGGCGGTGAAAGAAGGCCCCGTCACCGCGCAGAGGATCTTTGAGTTTCTTCACAAACTCTACGAGGAATGGAAGTAAATGGGACAAGACCTCATCGGCTACCTTCTCAAGGGCCCGTACGAATTGCCTGAAGAGAAGAAAGACGAAGCGATTGAGAACGCCATGCGCATCATTCGCAAGTATCAAGAGGCGGCAGCGGGGTACGCAGAGGATCCCCCTGGCTACGTCTTTGACGAAGAGATCCAGTCTCTGCTCGGTAGGTTCGCGTGCGATGTCGAGATGGAGCTGGAGCTTTTCGATTTTGGCGACGATGACGCGTCGATCAGGGGAGAAGCTACAGAAGCGGTGAACGATCTGTACAACGTCTGGAACGGCAACAATGCGCGCGACTGCTTCTGTCGCACCGACCCTGACGACAAGAGTCAGGTGCTCTTTTTCTGCGGCGATGCGACGTGGGGCGACAGCCCCGACGGCTACGCGTACCAGACGATTGAAATCTGCCGACGCTACGGCATCTTGGACTTCTTCGGCATCCGTTGATGACGCGGGCTCTTCGGAGCCCTTTTCTTTAGATTCCTGCCATAAGGTAGTGATGGAAAACCACTACCATCCAGCCGTTATTGAGGTTTTTGAGAAGATTCCGCTGTACAAGCAACGGATTATTGAGGCCGGGCGTCACCGCCCGCTTACATCCGGCGAGTTTGCCGAGCTTGAGCGTAGTCTCGGGTGGACCGACCCCTCTCCGTACTACGCAAGGAGCGCGTACTGCCAGATGATCTCGTGGTCGCGGATGAGCGAAAAGTTCATCAACGACCTCTGGTACTTCTTCGCCCGTAGGGGATTGAAGAAGCTGGTCGAGCCGTACGCGGGCAAGGGCACCTTGCGCCGTTTCGCGAAGAAGCCGTTCATGACGTGGGAGTGCTACGACACACACCCGGTCACGGATGATGTAAAGCGCGGAAACGCACGACGGGTCATGGCTGCCCTCCGCCCGGGAGACGCGGAGGCAATCATCGTGTCGTGGGTGCCGTACAAGGACGGCCAAGATGTGGCTCTCTTGAAGGCATCTCGTCGCCTTCAAATCCCAATCTTCTGGATCGGGGAGAGCCAGTGGGGATGCACAGGCAGCAATCGGTTCTGGAAGACCCTGGACAAGCAGGGCTTCAAAATCGACTACGGCGAGCACGGTGTAGAGGTCGAGAACTGGTACGGCATCAACGACCAGTTCATGGTCATCACTCCTCCTCCGCCGCGTGCGCCGCACCGCGTCCGCAAAGTCCACAACCCCAAGCCCCGCCGCGCAAAGGTTCGGCGGGAATAAAAAGAAGGCGTCATTTCCACAAAAGGATTTGACGCCTTCTTTTAGGTGCTGTTATGCAGAGAGTGCTGGGGGCGTAGCTCAGTTGGGAGAGCACGAGCTTTGCAAGCTCGGGGTCAGGGGTTCGATCCCCCTCGCCTCCACCACTATCTTTGCAGAAGTAACTCAGTGGTAGAGTCACAGCCTTCCAAGCTGTTGGTCGCGGGTTCGACCCCCGTCTTCTGCTCCATTCCCGCTTAGCTCAGTTGGTTAGAGCAACGGACTGTTAATCCGTGGGTCCCCTGTTCAAGTCAGGGAGCGGGAGCCATTAAATCGGGAAGAGATGTACGCCCTCAAAGTGGATGTCAACGAAGCCCGCAGCTTTGGCCGTTCCGCCTCCCGTCATCTTCGACGTGGCTTGAAGGGCTAAGTAGTCAAAGGGCTGTAGATCTTTTAAAGCCTCACTCACGAACGTAAACGACTTCGTATGGAAGTCGCCGTCACTGCCATCGTCGACGCAAGTCGCGATGAGGGTCTTTGTCGGGTTGTTCAACCATCCCGGACCTGGAGTCGAGGTAGTGGGGCGAAGCCGGTAAAGCTCTAACGAATACTGACCTGATCCCGCAGGATGATCGAAGTGAAAGTGCGCGTAGGTAATCCGAGTCGCATACGAAATACCGACGCGGCCATGGTCCGACATGGCGGCAGCACTCAAGGTTCCCGGAGTCGGCGCAAGGTTAGAGTCTTTTGTCACGGGATGAGGGAACCAGGCCGGTTCCGGCGTGTACGTCACGCCGGCGTTCACCACCATCTGATCCCGCAGTTCATCTAGCGCACGGATGATGAATTCGATACGGTCATCGAGCCGTCGGTTAATTCTCTGGCCGTAGTGGCGAAGACGCTCCCAGCCGGGCACCGCTTTAATCCATGCTGGATCCATAAAATTCTCCGTGTTGAACGGCATAATATCATGACGCAGTCGAGTAGCTCAATGGCAGAGCATCGCCCTTACAAGGCGGGGGTTGTGGGTTCGAGCCCCACCTCGACTACCATCTCTCAGTAGCTCAGCAGGATAGAGCATCGGCCTTCTAAGCCGAGGGTCGCAGGTTCGACTCCTGCCTGAGAGGCCATATTGCTGGTGTAGCTCAGGGGTAGAGCACCTGCCTTGTAAGCAGGCGGTCGTCGGTTCAAATCCGACCACCAGCTCCACATTGCGCGAATGGTGGAATGGTAGACACGCGGGTCTTAGGAGCCCGTGCCGTGAGGTGTGAGGGTTCGAGTCCCTCTTCGCGCACCACTTTGCTTCGGTGGCGGAATGGCAGACGCCGGGGACTTAAAATCCCTTGTCCGTGAGGGCGTGCGGGTTCGAGTCCCGCCCGAAGCACCACTTGAAGTTTTGACGATGGGGTGTCGCCAAGTGGTAAGGCAGCGGACTTTGACTCCGCTATCCGAAGGTTCGAATCCTTCCACCCCAACCATTCGGGATCGTAGCTCAGCTGGTAGAGCATCGGACTTTTAATCCGTTGGTCCTGGGTTCAAATCCCAGCGGTCCCACCACTTTACGGGGATTAGCTCAGCCTGGTAGAGCGTCTGCCTTGGGCGCAGAAGGCCGTCGGTTCGAATCCGGCATCCCCGACCATTTTGGAGTGAAGATGGAAATTCGCCCCCTCAGAGAAGGAGATGAGGTACTGGCTGCGGAGTTAATGCACCGAGTCATTTCGGTGCTTTCTTTTTATACGGAAGAGGCGAGGAAAGCGGAAATAGACAAATACTCGCCAAAGACTCTGCTAGACCTATCCACAAAAGACCCACACTCCGTACTGCTTGCTTGGGAGGGTGACGAGGCAGTGGGTTTTGCTGTAAATAGCATGGACAACGGGCCCGTCTGGCTTCACTGGTTTGGGGTCGTACCAGAGAACCGAAAAAAGGGAATTGGGCACCGGCTCCTGCATGCAGTGGAAACAGCCGCGAGAACACGAGGCGCACACAAAGTGTGGTGCGACACTAGAACAGATAATTCTGCGTCAATATCGGTGTTGGCGGCCATGAACTACATTCCGGTGGCACGACTTAATGACCACTGGTTCGGGCAAGACTATTTCTTGTGGGAAAAATCTTTACGCGCTTTCTCCCAGACGTGGGAGTCGTAGACAGAACACACCTGTGAAGGGTGCTCCACTGTTCTCTGAGTCGTAACTCAGCACAGTTAGTGGCTCTGGGGGTTAAAAAGCCACACTTTGGTCCCATCGTCTATCGGTTAGGACACGGGGTTTTCATCCCCGGAAGCGGGGTTCAACTCCCCGTGGGACCACCAATTTTTAGCTCCTTCCTGCCATAAGTGAATGCAGCAAGGAGGCTGCTTCAGCATGGCTAGTGGGAACTACGTCAGGCATATCGAGTCCGTGCTTCTCGATCTCCTTGAGATCGAGGGAATGATTCAGGAAGACGGGCGGCTTCCTGATTTAATCGCGCGACTGCATCAGCTGGAACGCGAGTATCTCCTCGCTGTGGACCACATGATCCTAAATGAAGAGGCGGGAGCGTTGATCAAGCTCTCGCCAGAAAAGCTCATGGCTCTGCGGCCGGTGGGCGTCGCGTAGAGGAGCCGGCCCTTCGGGGCCTTTTCTCTTAGCTTAAAACTTTGCGTAAGTCGGCATAAGCGCGTGGAGGCTCAATGGTAATACCTACCTTCATTCTGAAAGCCGTTTACGCAGTCTTGAACGCCGGTGGAGCCAAGGACGTTCCGCGCTGGGTTGAGTGGGCAAAGATCGAATCTGACCCCGGCTCTGACCTTTTCATCATTGAGGCATCCGACGGAGTTTGCGCTATCTCTTTAGTCTTCAGCCTTCCGACCGCGACAGAGTGGGGCGGTGTTGGATGGGTGAGCAAAGCGGACATCCACGCTCTCGCAAAGAAAGACGGCAATGATGCGTTGCTGTTTTTGAGCGAGAACCCGCCCTCTGGTTTCCCAGAAGACATGAGTGCCCTGCTTCGCTCCTTTGCGGAAAGTGCTGCGCCGGAGGTAGACATCAATCTTTCGGCACATTATTGGCACACCATCAGCCGAAGCCTCACGCACCTCAGTGCTCTGCGCCTGCCCATAGAGGTCAGATGTAAGAACCCTATTGGTCCCATGCACATTCATGTCGTGGGAGGCGGAGACCTTGGCTGGATCGACCTCAACCTCTTCGTAATGGGGCTCTCGCGTGAAGACGGAAGTAACGATTCAGCACATTCTTCTTGAAGATTTTAGGAAAACCGCACAAGCCATAGTGGATTTACATGAAAGCCGGCGTTCCTACAGTGACGAGCTACACCGCACTCTTAACGAGCAGGCCTTTGGTGACCTGAAGGAGGTCCTCCGCCGTGCGGAGGACTACTTTTGCGACGATCCCCCTCAACTTTTCGGGAAGGCCGTTGGGAAAACTCAGTGAAACTTGGGAACTTCGCTCTGAACCTTTCACAAAAGAAGCGGTTCTAGAGCTGGTTTCGCTCATCACTGACACAGACGAGGAAGGGGAGTCGCTCATTGACGCATTTGGCGAGGAAAGTTCCATCGACCAGATGCTTCAGAGTGCAAAGCGCAGGGCGGAAGTCATTGAGAACTACAATCCGACCCACGATTTCTACGTTTTGGTTGGTGCGCTCAACTTTATTGTCCTTCCTGGGTGGCGGGTCTCTACGACTCTGCTCTCGGATGGGCGCCTTTCCTACGCGCATCGACCGAAGTCCGTAGACGAGATGATGGGAGAGCTGGTTTTTGTAGAAGGCACTGCAAAGATCCTAAGTCAACTCGTGGATTTCATTGAACTTCACGGTGTTTCGGACGACTTTCGGCAGTTCTTCTACGGTACCTACTCGTACTGACGTGAAGAAGTTTCGGCAGAACGGGCATTCGTGCCCGTTCTTTTAGCCCCGATTCTACTACGACTCGTAGAATCTTTTGAAAAGCTGCGCGACGCACTTGAAGGCCGTGAAACGGAAAATTATCTTTCCGTCGGAAGCACCTCTTTCCGAAATTTCCGTAATCAAATGCGTATCAAATGGCCGTCATAAGAACGTGGCTGGGCATTTACGCGCAGCACTAGGAGCTAAGTGAAGAAGAACCTGATCCAGATCAATGTCGACGCCGACAAGGACGTCGTCATCAAGCTTCTGAAGAAGCTGGAAGTCATTACTCATCTGTCGTCCGCCATCGACGACACCTCCGACGTTCTGAACGTCGGGGGCACGTTCACGTTCGCGGGAGAGATCCACACCAATGTGGTGTTCCTCGTCAATCTCTTCGGGGAGAACGACCTCACGGCCGTCGGCAAGCTCTCGATCAACAACGAGGAGCACGTGCGCTTCGCGTTCTTCGAGGGCGAGTACGAGGAGATCGAGACGGACCAGTATGGTTCGTTCACCTTCCCCGACGCCGGCGACCCCCACGAACTCGAGTACTTCGCCGCGCGGGAGCTGGCGGGGTATCGACAGTTCCTGGAGCACCGCGCCAAGGTCCACGCTCTGTGGAGCCCGAAGCTGGCCCGGTACAGCCAGGCCATCAAGGCTGTGAAGGACTTGGACCGGGAGCTTCTCAGCTACGACAACGAGAAGCCCATGACTCGGCTCTTCGTGGACACCCTGCGTGAGCGTGTCGCCGAGGCGCAGCAGCAGGAGCGCGACAACAACATCGCGTACTCGCTCATCGAGTACCTCACCGACAATCTCGGTGACGACGGGGTGGCCGCGGTCGAGGCCGCCGCGCAGTACGCGGTCGAAGCGTCGGCGGAGTGAAAGATGGGGGCAACGACAGGAAGTTGTTGCCCCTTTCTTTAGCGCCTATTACCCCCTTCCTGTTAGATATCTGCGGGCCTGT